>JACLAB010016576.1_pt1 | contig 27959 bp, 27 predicted proteins | sample 8027921 | NCBI WGS metagenome assembly JACLAB01 (sample SAMN15725117, study PRJNA655200) | protist metagenome | isolation source: fluorescence activated cell sorting (FACS) single amplified genomes of... | place: USA: West Boothbay Harbor, Gulf of Maine | collected 2000-07-19 | reverse complement strand
AAGTCAAGAAAAATAAAAGATATAATCGAGAATCAACAAAACCCTCAAGGACATCCCAAAGTGCAACCGCTGTAATTGCAAGCGTCACTCCTAATACCATAAATACAGCATAGTGTGGAATGAGTCCACTTTGTAATGAACCTAAACGGCGACTCCATTTTGGAAATGTATCAATAATTCCATATGGACCTAAGATCTCGAACCACCCTTTATCAAGGCTCTTCCATGATACATGGTAACCAAAATCCAGAGCTTTTTGAGCAAAAAAGTGGTTGTACACCTGATCAAAGAACCAGCGACGGCTCATCATAGTGTATAAACCACGACCCAAAGACGTTAATTTAAAGTTATAAATCAAACGTGCCCCATGAAATGTTGCAAAATACGCAACAAAGGCTCCAGCAATAGTAAATACCAGCGGTAATAACTTTTGGCTTTGTGGTATATATTCAGATTCTAGCAATAATGAATTTTTTGGTAATACAAATACAGCATTTCCCCAAAAATTCGTCCCAAGACCAACAAACATATCACTAAACGTGTACCCAACAAAAATACTTCCAAAGGCTAATAAGATTAGCGGTAAAGCCATAATAGGGGGCGCATCGTGTGCGTGTTCAAGTGTTTGTGCAGAAGCTGCAGTGGGTGCAAAAAATGTCATAAATAACAATCTAAATGAATATAAAGATGTTAAAAAAACACAAATCGTTCCAAACCAGTACGCAAAATTACCACTAATGGTATATGTTGCATAGGCAAGTTCCAAAATTCGATCTTTTGAGTAAAACCCAGTCAAGTATGGAAATCCTGCAAGTGCTAAAGACCCGATAAGCATCATACTGTATGTAAATGGAAATAAACGAACAATTCCACCCATTTTACGCATATCTTGCTCATCTGATAGACCATGAATAATCGAACCAGCACTCAAAAATAGTAATGCTTTAAAAAATGCGTGATTCATTAAATGGAAAACACCAACAGAATATTGTGAAAGACCACAAGCGAAAATCATGTAACCTAACTGACTACATGTCGAGTAAGCGATAACACGTTTTAGGTCGTTTTGCACAAGACCAGTTGTTGCCGCAAAAAAACATGTCATTGCTCCGATCACAGTAACAACCACAAGTGCATTGGGCGCGTATTCAAATAAAGGCGAACAACGTGCAACTAAAAAAACTCCAGCAGTTACCATGGTTGCAGCGTGAATTAAGGCTGATACAGGTGTCGGTCCTTCCATTGCATCTGGTAGCCATGTATGTAATCCTAACTGAGCTGATTTACCAATTGATCCAATAAATAATAAAATACAAATAGTTGTTAATACATCAACTTCCATTGTGCAAAAGACAAATGAAGTTTCGGCCAATCGCGGCGCACAAGCAAACGCGCACGCAAAATTTACTGATTGACACTGAGTATATAAAGCCATAATACCTAAAGCTAAACCAATGTCACCAACACGGTTCATTAGCATCGCTTTAATCGAAGCTTTTGACGCCTGTAAACGTGTAAACCAAAAATTAATTAAAAGATATGAAGCTAACCCTACACCTTCCCAACCAAAAAATAGCTGTAAGAAGTTATCTGCAGTAACAAGCATCAACATGCAGAATGTAAATAATGATAAATAGCTCATAAATCGTGGTAAATGAGGATCGTGCTCCATATATGAAACACTATAAAGATGTACAAGAGTACTTACCCATGTAATAACAACAATCATTACACTGGTAAGTGTATCAAAATAAAATCCCCAACCGGCATCAAATAATTCTGAACCGAACCATGAATATAACGGAACTGAACAAGGACTTCCGCATAAAGCGACCTCATAAAAAACAATTCCACTTAGAATTGCGGATCCAAGAACACTTCCTGTTGTTACAAGAACCGCTCCGCGAGATCCAATGAGAAATCCAAAGAGTCCAGCTGCGCAACTCCCCAAAAGGGGTAAAAATACTAGAAGTAAATACATACAAAAAAAATAACTTTTTTGACTTAAATCCTTGTAAGGGTTTAAGAAACCTTTGTAACAGTTTTTGCAAATTCTCGAGTATTCTGTTCGAACACTTCTTGTCGTTTAACGTGAACTCCTTTGTGAAGTGTTAAAACAATTGCACCAAGCATTGCGACTAAAAGAATGAGACTTGCAACAATAAAAAAATAGAAGTAATACGTGTAAAGTAAAACACCAATACTTTCTAACGGTGTGACTGCTTCTAATAATTGTGCCCAAGAAACCCAAGGACCTGGACTTGTTTGAGGTGAGGCCGTCCACATTTCGGGCGAACCCAACCACGGGATTAAGTCATTATTTACAATAAGAATCATTTCACCTAAAAATAACAACCCTAGAAATCCCCCAATCGGCACATAACGGAGCTTTCGTTCTGAAATTTCAGCAAGTTTAATATTTAACATCATGACAACAAAGAGAAATAATACTGCAATTGCCCCAACATAAACAACTAAAAAAACCATTGCAAAAAAATCAAGACCTAATAAGATTAGAAGTCCAGCACTATTAAAGAAGACTAAAATTAAGAATAACACCGAATGCACCGGATTTCGTGATTGAATCACCATAATTCCAGATGCAATAGCGAAACTTGAAAATAAATAAAAAAGCCACGTCATATATAGACAAATAATTTTGGAAAATATATTTAAAAAAGTTTAACTACTTTTTTAATGTATAGTGTTAAATTCCTTGAAATGCGCTAAAAAGAAGATATCTTACTTTTTTCAAAGGAAGTTTCTTTTTTGCTTTAATATTCCAATTTAACTGAAAACCTTGAAATCCTTGAAATAAATCAGTCAAGGATTCCAGTTCAAAAAATAAAAAGGGATCGCGATAACCACGATTAATTTCAAAAAATTCGGCTTTTTGAGACGCGTTTAAAATCTGCCAATCGTAGAAACGCGGCAAATAAAATAAAGTATACTTTTCAAAAAAATTAAAAAGAGCATACTTTCGAAGGGTAACACGACAACCTATAACTGAATTTTTACGTAAACGAAACGCTGCTACTGATTTACGTGACCATGTTACAGTTGCCTTTTGACCAGTTAAATATTCAAAGCCCATAAGAACAGGTAGGACTTGTTTCTTATCTTGAACAATATCAGACGAACTCGAGTGTAAGACAAGTTTATCAAATTTTGGAAGTTCATGAATGTTTGAAATTGGTAGCTTTAAAATAAGGTCAGGACACACGATGTGTTCGTAATAAGTAGAAAATCGAGTCATATACGTATTCATTATATAATATTAGCTTAATCAACGACTTTAAGCTTTTGAGTCAATCGAGATAGAAGATCAAGCGAGTAGTACATCCATTCATGATTATCAGTATTTACCGGAATAGGTAATGTAATGTAATCCAAGGATGCGTTTGAGTCAACAAAAGCCAACACGGGAATTTGTAAACGAAAAGCTTCACGTAGTAAAAGAAAGTTTTCTTGGGGTCGGCAGACAATAAGTAGGTCTGGTCGCTGACGAAACTTTAAATGAGGTTTTGTATACCCAGAAATTTGCTTTAAGTCCTTTTGTGACTTTACAGCTAAAAATCCAGGGAATGCATCTTTCGTTTTTTTATAACGTGGTGAAGTCACACGGAAACGATTCACGAAGTCTTGAAACATTGAAGCAATATGCCCAAATTGCGAGGCATGGGTTGAGATTGTTGACCAGTTTGTCAGCGTTCCACCAATCCATCGATTCCCAGACATTGCAATCTTTGAATCCAAAAGTTCGGGGTGGCGTGTAGCTAAATGATTAAAAGGTGAAAATTCGTGACGCGAGTCAACTAGGAGTAAGCGCCCATTATTCCGTAAAATAAGCGAGGCAAAATATAACCCCTCAACGGTTGCTTTGAGCGTTACCTCAGGGTTAATAATAGTTACACCGTTGCGAATACCTAGAAACGCCTTAGCCATTTCCGGATGCCATAAGCGGTTTCCGAGAAATTTTAAAGACTTATGCCCATTTTGCGTTTTCATTTGAATCATTTGCTGAAGTCGTGCGTGTAATCTGTTTGATTTTAAATTTTGGTTTGTAGTACGTTTTACGTTACGTAAGTGTTTTTGTTGAGTCATATATGTGATAAATTACGGCATGCCGACAAGACTTCCTGTTCTTTGTTTGAAAGTTTCAGTTTTTACACTGAAACCTTCCTTCGTGTAATCAACGATGCAAAGAGAAATCCCATCTTTTGGTAGATACTTTTGACATATTGTCTTAGCACCTACCAAAAATTGACATGTAATTCGATGTCTTAATTAAAATACGAATAAAATTAAAAATGCCATCATTAATGCAAATAATGCAATCGCTTCAGTTAATGCGAATCCTAAAATTGCATATCCAAATAATTGTTTTGTTAATGACGGGTTACGAGCTACTGAGTTAATTAAAGATCCGAATACAATTCCGATCCCAGCTCCTGCTCCTGCTAATGCGATGGTTGCACATCCTGCACCAATAAGTTTTGCTCCTTCAAACATATCGAAGTAGTTTTTTTCTACGAACTTAACGGAAACATCGACGAGTGGGCGTAAAGACGCTGAAGTCGTCATGATTATTAATATTTTGGTTTGTTTTTTCGAAAGGGTTTTCTTATACTTTGAGGTGCTATTAACTCCAATCTAAAGCCCCTTTACGCCATTCATAAACGAAACCAATAGTAAGAATGGCTAGAAAAACCATCATTGACCAGAATCCGAAAAGACCTACCTTATTTAATACGACAGCCCAAGGAAACAAAAATGTAACCTCCAAGTCAAAAATAATGAATAAAATAGCAACTAAATAAAATTGAATGTCAAAACGTCCCCGAGCGTCGTCAAACGGATCAAACCCGCATTCGTATGCAGAGATTTTTTCCGGATCAACACGGCGCGTCGCTGTCAAAAACGGGAGAATTAATAATGCTAGCGCTAATAAAGAAGCGATACCAAAATAGACTAAAATACCAATGTATTCAACCATATGTGTTATCTATATTTTTTACTTTTTTCTGTGATTTTAAAATCACAAAAAAGTAGTTTATAAAAAGCATTTCAAAGTCAGAAAACTTGAATATACGAGAGCGACGGGACTTGAACCCGCGACTTTTGGCGTGACAGGCCAATACTCTAACCAACTGAGCTACGTCCTCAATACGTACACAGAGTTATTGACGTACTATACGCGTATATAGGCTTTTCATTCAATTATGCATAGGGAGATCTTGTAATCAAGATCTCCCTACATTGAATGTAGCTATTACCATATAATTTCTGAAACGTGAAGTGTACCCTTTAAAATGCACTTAGATTCTTAATACCGCAAATAACCCTCTGAGGATTATCGTGCGGCAGCAAGTGTTGGGCGAGATGCAACTTCGCTTGCTTCGTCATTTTTATAGTGAATCAAGAATGACTCAAGTTTACCTAAGAAAGGCATAAAAATTAAGAAATAAACAAAGAAATATACCGATGCAAGTTGACCAATTAAAATATAAGGGTCCTCAACCGGTTCTTGCCCGATCCAAACAAGAATAATACAGTCCGCAACAAGTAACCAAAACACTTTTTTATGCAATGGCCGGAATGCTGAACTTCGAACTTGTGAAGAGTTAACAAATGGCAATGCTAGTAATGAGATAAATACTAAAGCAATTGCAGCAACCCCTCCTAATTTATTTGGAATACTACGTAAAATAGCATAAACCCATAAGAAATACCATTCTGGTACAATATGAGCAGGTGTTGACATTGGATTTGCTGGAATATAGTTATCTGGGTGACCCATAGCATTTGGGTAAAAGAAAACGAAAATTGAAAAAACAACAGCAAATGCCATCCACCCAACTAAGTCTTTAACGTAAAAGTATGGATAGAATGTTACTTTATCAACTGATGCATTTGTCCCAAGAGGGTTGTTTGAACCATATTGATGTAAAGCAGCAATGTGCACAAGAGATGCTCCTGCAATAATAAATGGTAATAGGTAATGTAAACTATAAAAACGGTTTAATGTTGCATTATCAACTGAAAAACCACCCCATAGCCATGTTACAACCGTATCCCCAACAACGGGAATAGCACTTGCTAAACTTGTAATTACCGTTGCACCCCAAAAGCTCATTTGCCCCCAAGGTAATACATAACCAATAAACGCAGTAATAATCATAAGTAAAAGAATAATTACTCCGATACACCATAAAAACTCACGAGGACTCGCGTAACTTCCATAGTATAGCCCACGAAACATGTGAATATATACAACCATGAAAAACATACTTGCCCCATTAGCGTGTGTATAGCGTAGTAACCACCCTCCTTCAACGTCGCGCATAATATGCTCAACACTTAAAAAAGCTAAATCTACATGAGGTGTATAGTGCATAGCTAGGAAAATCCCAGTTGCAATTTGTACCATTAAACATAGACCAGCCAAACTTCCATACCCCCAGTAATAGTTTAAATTACTTGGAGAGGGATAATCAACTAAATGTTCATTAACAGTTGATAGTAGAGGTTGCTTTAAAATAGAAACGCGTTTCATATATAAAACTTTTATATGTATTAGAAAAAAATTTCCGTGTAGGAAATTTTTTGAAATGTGTATTTAGATCGACGTAAGTACAGAAATAAATAGAACATTCCAAAAGAAAGAAAAATTAGTGCAGGTGAATCGCATCATTTAAGTAAATACATACAAGAATTGTAAAAACATAAGCTTGTAAGCACGCTACCCCAATTTCTAAACCAGTTAATGCGAAAACGATAATAACCGGAATAACTGATGCTACCGCAAGGATACCACCTACTGAAAGCATAGACCATGCAAAACTACTAATAATTTTTACAAGGGTGTGCCCAGCCATCATATTGGCGAATAGTCGAACACCAAGACTTACTGCACGAAAACAGTAGGATACTAACTCAAGCACAACTAAAAGTGGTGCTAGAATAAGCGGCGCTCCTTTTGGTAGTAAAAAACTAAAAAAGTGCAAACCGTGGTGTTGAAATCCAACAATTGTAATTCCAATAAATAAAGATAACGATAAACCGAATGTTACAACTAAATGACTTGTTGCCGTAAAACTATAAGGAATCATTCCAATCAAGTTTGCGCTCAATAAAAATAAGAAAGTTGTAAATACTAATGGAAAATATTTACGACCATGAGGACCGATTTGTTCCTCAACTAAACTTCTTACAAATTGAAAAATCATTTCCACAATTGATTGCCATCGAGAAGGTACTAAGTACCCACCGTGAATTGTTACTAAGTAACACAATAAACTCACTAAACCAGTTGCTAAAAACATGTAAAGCGCTGAGTTTGTAAATGAGAAATACACGTTACCTAAATGAAGTGGAACGATACTAATAATTGCAAATTGTTCTAGAGGTGTCGAAATCATAAAATAATTTGTATAGATTTTAAATAAAGGCATCTTTATTTAAAATGAGAATTTAATACATAAATAAACTGTAGAAACTTTTACGCCCACAAATGTGAAAAAATAAAAGTTTCTACCTGTATAAAATGTAAAATCTCCGGAACTCCTTGTAACGAAGTTCTAATTCAAGACCTTTTAAGCCCCTCCCCAGTAGTAAATAGATACAAAAAGGAAAAGCCACACAACATCAACCATATGCCAGTACCAAGCCGCAGCTTCAAAACCGAAATGGTGTTGTTTTGTGAAATGGAAGCGAATTAAACGAACAAGACATACTGCAAGGAAAATGGTTCCGATAATAACGTGAAATCCGTGGAATCCAGTCGCCATAAAAAATGTCGATCCGTAAATTCCATCAGAAATGTCAAAAGGAGCTTCAAAATATTCGTAAGCCTGGAACCCAGTAAAGATCGCAGCAAGCAATACTGTAACTGTTAAAGCAACAATAGCCTGTTGGCGGTATCCAGCTAAAAGCGCGTGGTGCGCCCAAGTTACAGAAGCTCCAGATGATAGAAGGATTACAGTGTTTAAAAACGGAATCTCCCAAGGATTTAAAACTTGGATACCTTGTGGAGGCCACACAGCTCCGATTTCAATCGTAGGAGAAAGGCTTGAATGAAAGAATCCCCAAAAAAATGCTACGAAGAACATAATTTCTGACAAAATAAATAAAAGCATACCATAACGAAGTCCTTGCTGAACAGCGGCTGTATGGTGCCCTTCAAATGTTCCTTCACGTACAACGTCACGCCACCATACAAACATTGAGTATAAAACCATGGAAATTCCGAAAGGAAGAACAACGTCCCCTCCGTCATACCCATGCATATACATGACACCACCAAATGTTGTTACTAATGCAGCTAATGACGCAACAAAAGGCCAAGGACTTGGATCAACCAAGTGATAAGGGTGTTTTTGTAAACTCATAGATCATTTTTTTAATCTACCTTTAAGTGTTTTAACTTAAAGTCTGGTATTTTTCAGTTAATGAAAAATACCAAGCGCTTAAAACTCAAAAAAAAGTTTAAGCTTCTTCAATTTTATTTGCAACCCATGCAACATAATCTGAAAGTGGCACAGCTTCTACAACAATTGGCATAAATGCATGGTTTGTTCCACAAATTTCGCTACATTGCCCGTAGAATACACCTTCACGTTGAATAAATGCTGGAACTTGGTTCAAACGACCAGGTACCGCGTCACATTTAATACCTAACGAGGGTACTGCCCAACTGTGAATAACGTCCGCTGCAGTTACAATAAAACGAAGATGAGTGTTTACAGGAACTACAACACGGTTATCAACTTCTAAAAGACGAAGTTGTCCAGGTTCTAAATCATCCTCTGGAACCATGTAACTATCAAAAGCTACAGCCGGCTCATCTGATGAGTTATAGTCACTGTACTCATAACTCCAATACCACTGATGTCCAATAGCTTTTACTGTTACAGCAGGGTCTACAATCTCATCCATGCTATATAATAGCGCGAATGACGGAATTGCGATAAAAACTAAAATAATACTTGGTGCAATAGTCCAAGCAATTTCAATGGCAGTTCCATGCACAATTTTTTCTGGCATTGGATTACGTTTCGCGTTAAAATGATAAAGTGTTCGGATTAGCATCCAGAAAACAAAAAGAACAATCGCTACAATAAAGAAGAAAATATCGTGATGAAGGTCGATAATTCCTTGCATTACAGGCGTTGCTGGATCTTGAAATCCAATCTGCCAAGCCTCGGGAGCATCCAAAAATGAAATTGTTGGTACGCTCCAAATTAAAAACCCAAGAAGAAAACGCATAGTGTTTTTTTATTTTTCTTGAAAAATAAAATAAGGATATATTCTTACAGAAAGAAATTCCTTTATCTATTTAAAATATAAGTGCATGTAACGCATACACCCAGTTTAAAAGTAAGTTGTTTAAAAAGTGCCTTTAAACAAGCTTTTTTTGTACAATATTTGCAAATCGAAGACCGTATTATTACCACCAACGGTAACGAAGATACGCTCGATTTGTTGTTGCTGTTTTGTGTAAATTATCGCGTTTTTGGCGAGGTGTACCGCGTTGCAAGTATGCATCGAGTAACTCATCAGCTAAATTATCCGCGAAACCTCGACTTCCAGTCTTTTTTCGAGAACGTGCCGATTCAATAATCCAACGAATGGCAAGCCCTTGACCTCGACCTGTTGGTACGAGGCATGGGATTTCACGCGAGATCCCAGCTATTTTTTTGGAACGAACTTCAACGCTTGGGCGAACATTTTCAATAGCCTGAGCAACAAATTCAAAACCTAATACAGATGAACGTGCCGTTGAGGGCAGTTGTTTGTCAGTTTGGCTCTCCAATTTTTGTTGAGCAGTAAGAATTGCTTTTGATAATAAAACAAAAGCTTTTTGCTTTTTCCCGTGCTTCATTAAACCGTGGACAAGTTTTTGAAAAACGGAAACTTGTCCAATATGGTCACTCGGGACCCAATACAAGGCTTTTTCATGGCTATATTTTAATCGCATAGATTATGTATATTATTTGTTTTTTCTTGTCCCGTATTTTGAGCGACCTTGTCGGCGATTTACAACCGCTTGTGTGTCCAAAACACCGCGAATAATATGGTACTTGACTCCGGGTAAATCTTTAACACGACCTCCACGAACCAAAACAACCGAGTGTTCTTGAAGGTTATGACCTTCACCAGGAATGTAGGCAGTCACATCAAGACCATTTGAAAGACGAACTTTTGCAACTTTTCGTAGTGCTGAGTTCGGTTTTTTAGGTGTACGTGTAAACACCCGTAAACACACACCGCGCTTTTGCGGACAATTTCGTAAAGCCGGTGTTTTTGTTGAAGCTTTAAAACTTTTTGACGTGCAACGGCTGTTTTTTAAACGTAAAAGTTGTTGTGTAGTAGGCATATGTTAATAATAATAAAAAATCATATTTTTTATTTATAGGGTCTTTCTAACCTATGCAGGTATAAAGAGAAAGACCCTATAAACTTAAAACATAAAATTAACGAGGAAATAGTGCTGCTTGAGTTAATACATTTGTTACAGAACAGCGCATAACCTCTAAGAATGGCTCAGGCGCCACACCCATGAAAAGTACACCCAGACAAAATGGAATCAGGATGAAAAATTCACGACGTGATAAATCACTAAATGCCGCGATATAGTAAGGTTTCGGAAATCCATAGGCAATACGGTTACATAACCATAATGCGTACGCCCCACCTAATACCATTCCTGATGCAGCAATAGTTGCAATAAACGAGTTACTTTGGAAGGCTCCAGTTAATACAAGGAATTCACCAACAAAACTTGCTGTTCCAGGTAAACTAATATTTGCCATTGTAAAAAAGACAAAAAATAATGCAAATAATGGCATCGTTTGAGCACACCCTCCGTAATAACGTACTAATCGAGTTTTATGGCGATCGTACAAACATCCAACCAGTAAAAAGAGCGCAGGCGAAACTAACCCGTGAGCAAGCATCAACATGATGGCACCTTCGATACCTTGTGCGTTAAGACTGAAAAGCCCTAATGTTACAAAATTCATATGTGCTACCGATGAATACGCAATAATTTTTTTCAAATCGACTTGTCGAAGTGTCGTTAACGAACCATATATGATGGCGATTAAACTCATCGTTTGAACCAATGGTGTGAAATAAATCGAGGCTTCTGGAAAAAGTGGAATTGAAAAACGAAGGAATCCATAGGTCCCTAATTTTAACAAAATTCCAGCTAGAATTACAGAACCCGCTGTAGGCGCTTCTACGTGAGCTTCAGGTAACCAAATATGCACTGGAATCATCGGCACTTTTACAGCAAAACTTGCAAAGAAAGCAAACCATAAAATTAATTGGCGCGATTCACTCCAGGGTGTTGCATATAAGATTTGTAAATCCGTTGTTCCAGCTTCACTATAAATTAATAAGACAGCTAATAACATGAATAGGGATCCAACTAAAGTATATAGAAAAAATTGAAATGCAGCTCGAATCTTTCGTTCGCGAGAACCCCAGATTCCAATAATATAAAACATAGGAATTAATACACTTTCGAAAAAGATGTAAAATAAAAGTAAGTCAAGAACAGAAAATGCTAAAATAACAAGACTTTCTAATAGTAAAAAAGCAATACAATACTCTTTTACAGAAGTCTGAATACTTACCCATCCCACAAGAATACAAATTGGAATTAAAAATGCAGTTAAAATTACAAAAAATAGGGAAATTCCATCAACACCTACTAAAAAATGCAGAGATGAGGCTTCCGAAATAAACGGAAGAATATCCGCTGTAAATTGGAATTTTGCTGTTGAACTATCAAATAGTACCCAAAGCATCAATGATGCTAAGAATGTAACCGATGAAAACAACAATGCAGTGGTTAAAATTCGACGTCGATCCCAACTTGGAAGGCATAAAAGAACTCCTGACCCAATAATAGGTAGGAGAATAATCCAATAAAGTAATGACATAAAATATCTATTAGTGTGTAATCTTTATTTTTATTTAAATTGAATCAATTAAAAATTTCATATAGGATGAAATTTAGTGTGCTTCTGTAAAAAATCGATTTTTTACGGAAGCCAATTGAATGCAACTAAAATCCCAGAAACCAAAACAACCCAAGCAAGCGAAAGTGGAAGAAATACTTTCCAACCCAAACGCATTAACTGGTCGTAACGATAACGCGGGAACGCCGCACGAACCCAAATAAAAAGGAAAAGAAATAAATTTAGTTTCATTCCAAGCCAGAAAAATCCAGGGATCCAATGGAACAGAACGAAATCAAATGGAGGTAACCATCCACCTAAAAAGAAAAGGGCACATAAAATACTCATTACAAGAATGTTTGCGTACTCTCCTAGGAAAAATAAAGTAAACCCCATTGCAGAGTATTCAACGTTATACCCCGCAACTAACTCAGCTTCCGCTTCAGGCAAGTCAAATGGCGCACGGTTTGTCTCAGCTAAACATGAAATAAAGAACAAAATTAACAATGGAAAAAGGGGAACACAGAACCAAATGGACTGCTGTGCCATAACAACTTCCGTTAAATTTAGCGATCCAACACATAATAGTACAGTAATTAAAATAAGACCAATAGATACTTCATACGAAACCATTTGGGCCGCTGAACGCAATGCACCTAAAAATCCATATTTTGAGTTACTTGACCATCCTGCCATAATAATACCGTAAACCCCCAACGAAGAAATTGCAAAAATATACAATAACCCAATGTGGATGTCTGCAAGGACAACTCCTTCATCAAATGGAATAACAGCCCATGCAACTTGACTTAATAAAAAAGTTAACACTGGCGCAACCAAAAAGATAACAATATTTGCACTACTCGGTAAAATTGGTTCTTTTACCATAAGCTTAACACCATCAGCAATGGGTTGAAATAACCCAAAAACCCCAACAACATTGGGACCTTTTCGGCGTTGCATTGAAGCCATTACTTTTCGTTCAGCTAATGTCATAAAAGCAACCGCTAATAACAAAGGAACAGTAATACCAAGAATTTTTAAAACACATTCAATAAGTGTAAAAATCATAATAAACTTGAAATTGTATAAAAAAAGAATAACGAGCTTTGACATTACCCCTTCGTTACTGAAGGGGTAATATATGCCAAAAAGCTCCTTATACATACACATTACTGCATATTATGCTGAACGTGTTGCAAGAAAACGAGATGTGAATCCTTCGAAGAATTGTTTCAGTTTCCCTTGTAATTCATCCGAAATTTGTTTTTGATCACGAATCGTGCTCAGTAATGCTGGATCAATTTCTTGCTGTAAGGCTGTTTCGTACGCTGCAATATCCGAAACATTTAGTTTATCTAAATATCCTTTTGTCGCAGCATATACAATAATAACCTGACGCTCAATTGGCATCGGTTGGTATTGCCCTTGTTTTAACATTTCTGTTAAACGCTCTCCACGGTTTAATAAGTACTGTGTTGAAGCGTCAAGATCTGATCCAAATTGAGCAAAGGCTGCAACTTCACGATATTGTGCTAATTCAAGTTTTAATGTACCAGCAACTTGTTTCATCGCTTTTAATTGTGCAGCTGATCCTACTCGACTTACTGATAATCCAACGTTAATTGCTGGGCGGATTCCTTTATAGAACAATTCAGTTTCTAAGAAAATCTGTCCATCCGTAATTGAAATTACGTTTGTTGGAATATATGCAGATACGTCCCCAGCTTGTGTTTCAATAACTGGAAGAGCTGTTAATGATCCAGCTCCTAAAGCATCAGACATTTTCGCAGCACGTTCTAATAAACGAGAGTGAAGGTAGAAAACATCTCCTGGGAAAGCTTCACGTCCTGGTGGACGGCGAAGAAGTAATGACATTTGTCGGTATGCTACTGATTGTTTACTTAAATCGTCATAAATAATTAATGCATGTTTTCCGTTGTCACGGAAGTGCTCTGCCATGGCACATCCTGAGTATGGCGCTAAGAATTGAAGTGGCGCCGGGTCTGATGCAGTTGCAGCAACAATAATTGAGTAGTTTAATGCTCCAGCGTCATCTAAAATTTTTACAAGCTGTGCAACTGTTGAACGTTTTTGTCCAATAGCTACATATACACAATAAAGTTTTTTAGATTCATCCTGACCTGCATTCACTTCTTTTTGATTTAAAATCGCATCGATAGCAATTGCAGTTTTACCAGTCTGGCGGTCTCCAATAATAAGTTCTCGTTGCCCGCGTCCAATTGGAACTAAACTGTCTACAGCTTTTACTCCAGTCTGCATTGGTTCGTGTACTGATTTACGAGCAATAATACCAGGTGCTTTTACTTCAACACGTTGGCGAGTTACGTCTTTCAGTGGACCTTTTCCATCAATGGGTTGACCTAAGGCATCAACAACACGACCTAACATTCCAAGACCTACCGGAACGTCTACAATTGTTCCTGTACGTTTTACAATGTCTCCTTCGTTAATTGCTGTGTCACTCCCGAAAAGAACAACTCCAACATTTTCACTTTCAAGATTTAAAGCCATTCCTTTTACTCCACTTGCGAATTCAACCATCTCTCCAGCTTGAATGTTATTTAACCCGTATACTCGAGCAATACCATCTCCAATAGAAAGAACACGTCCAATTTCATCAACTGAAAGTTGAGAGTAGGTCTTCGAAATCTTTTCTTCTAATAGTTTTGACGTTTCACTTAATTGTAAAGTCATACTTTTTTATTTTTTTCTTTCGTATAAAAAATGCATATACACTCGAGGTGTACTGACATACATTTATACAGCTGTGTTTTAGCCATCATACGTTCGAAAGTATTTGAGTTTCTTTCGAAATCACGGTTACTCGGCGGGTTTCGCCGAGTCGACGCTTCTATGAGATATAAAGCCATTACCAACTCGATTTACTCACCCCAAGGAGTTGTCCTTGCGCAGCAAGCTCTCGAAATTGGATACGCGAAAGACGCCATTTGCGTAAAATCCCGCGACTTCGACCTGTTAAAACACATCTATTTCGTACTCGAACAAGTGAACCTTGTCGAGATAATTTATTTAATAATATAACGGCCTGAGCTCGAACCTCAGGTGATATTAATTGATTTTGTATAATAAGTTTATATTGACGTCGTTTGAGTTCGTCTTTTGCACACTGTAAACGACGTTGTTTGTCTTTTTGATTCACTTGTGACATTTTTAGTTTTATTGCTTTTAAATTGTCCGTATTAAAGGCCCTCTAACAGAAATATTAGAGAGACTTTATTACTTATAACACACCCAAACTTTCACTCCGATTTTACCGAAACTTGTTAGGGCCGGTCGGCTTGAAAATCCAACTTTTTCAGAGAATACATGCAGCGATGTTTGACCCCACTGAAAACGGACTGTTTTCGCTCGTTGTGCTTTCTTTGACTTTTGATTTCCTCGTCCAGCACACGTTACTCGTATTCCTCGAACTGAACCCCACGCTTTACTTGTGTTTAATTCCAATTCTTGCGTCAGTTGAAGCTTAATCGTACGGAACGAAACACGTCGTGTTAATGCGTATGTAATTTCTTGGGCAATAAAGTCTGCGTGTTGACTTTCCCATCCACTTGTCCATACATCCACACCTGTTGCAATCTTATTGTACAAAGATCCAAATGTGTTGAAGATTTCAACCTTTGGTGTGCTGAGATCTGATGTTGTTTGGTCTGTATATGTTTTCACTAACGCAGCTTGCTCCTGTGACGTATGCCCATTTACAATGGATGCTACTAATGCGTGACGGATTGCTTTTGCTTTTTTAATTTTTACTGATTCCGGCGTCGGCAACACACGTGTCTGATCGACATGAACGTTACTCGAAACGTTTTTATATACGTCCAATGTGTTTGTGCCTGTTTCTCGGATAATGTTTCGTAAATTTTCAGACTTTTGTGGGCGTACGCGATATCGTAAACTTTTATGCATTCGACTTTCTAAAGGGTTTAATGCACATAACAAATAACGGTGGCTCTTTGTCCCAGCAGCAAGTGAAATTTGTCCTTCGGGTAAACCTTTTTGTTTTAACATCCCTTGGAGGTGTTTAGCTAACTTAAGTTTTTTAAGTTGTAATGCTGTGTAAAACATATCACTATACCAGCAATCTGTATATTTTTTATGTGGTGATGGGCATCGAAGTGCAATTGGATTGATTTTTTGTGCCATACTTTAAAGTTATAAATGAAATTATTTGTTCTTACCTTTGTATTGATATTTATGGGAGTCAACCTATACCTTATATACTACCTATTACACCCTGTATTTTTAGGCAAAATAAAACCTCAATGTTTAATTTTTTGACACGTTTGTGATGCGTCAAAGGCGGGTTATATGTTTTTGCGTAAAGGAAGTTATAATATCAAAAAAAGAATATGTAACCCCTCCCCAAGTTGGATTTGAACCAACGACATATCGGTTAACAGCCGAATGTTCTACCAGCTGAACTATTGGAGAAAAAACTATAGAATGTTTGTATACAAACATCTATATAAAAAAATATAGAGATTTCTATATTTTTTTATAAAATATTAAAATAAGAGCCACATTAGTACGAATTAGCTTCAAATCTTACGATTCTTCCACATTTCGTCTATTTCGTAGTGGTCTTCTACGAGTTATGAAACTTGTTTTGAGACACAATTTCCCGCTTTAGAGGCTTTCAGCGGTTCTTTGATTTGAACGTAGCGACCCAGCGTTCTTGCCGTTGGCACGACAACTGGTAGACTAGAGGTTCACCATTCTCGGTCCTCTCGTACAAAAGAATGATTCTCTCAGTTTTTCTGGACAAAATGTCCATATACACTCAAAAAAGATAGGATCCGTACTGTTTCTCAACGCACTAAACCCAACTCACGTACCGCTTTCATCGGCGAACAGCCGAACCCTTGGAATCTTCTTCAACTCCAGGATGCGATGAGTCGACATCGAGGTGCCAAACGACTCCGTCGATATGGGCTCTTGGGAGTCATTAGCCTGTTATCCCTAGCGTACCTTTGATCCGTTAAGCGAGAGCCTTTCCACACAGGACTCCCGGGTCACTATAGCCGACTTTCGTCTCTGTTCGACTTGTAGGTCTTACAGTCAGGCAAACTTATACTATTACGCTCTACAACTGATTTCCGACCAGTTTGAGTTTACCTTCGCGCGCTTCCGTTACTCTTTAGGAAACCATCGCCCCAATGAAACTACCCATCGATCACTGTTTCTCGGGTATATTGAGATGAGACGACTTTCAAAAAAAGGGTGGTATCTCAAGGATGACTTGCGTCTCCCACCTATCCTGCACAATTTTTGAAAGTTGTCAATGATAGATTATAGTAAAGGTGCTAGGGTCTTACCGTCTTTTTTCAAGAACTCCGCATCTGCACGGAGAATTCAATTTCACTGAGTCTACGTTGGAGACAGTGGGGCAGTCGTGACGCCATTCATGCGGGTCGACAATTATTCGACAAGGAATTTCGCTACCTTAGGACCGTCAGAGTTACGGCCGCCGTTCACTGGACCTGAAGTTCAAAGCTTCCATATAATATATGGGCACCTTTCCCCTGAAGTTTCCAGCACTGGGCAGGCGTCAGACCCTATACGTCATCTTTCGATTTTGCAGAGTCCTGTGTTTTTAGTAAACAGTCGCCACCCCCGTGTTGTGCCGCCTTTATAAAATAAAGGCCCTCCTTTTCCCGAAGTTACGGAGGAAATTTGCCGAGTTCCTTCAACGTAGTTCTCTCAAACGCCTTAGTGGTACACACTCAGTGACCTGTGGTGGTTTAGGGTACGGTGTTCGTTTCATACCTTGTTTCCTGGACAATTCAAACCCTTATAAAAGATATCCAATAACGTTATAAGAACTCTCCATTGCCGTCGCGTATGAACATAATGTATATATGCACACCTTTAACAATATACATAGATACATGTTTCCCATTAAATGCAGCTTTCGCTTGTTTCTTAGGGACCGATTAACTCTACATCGATGAACTTCTGTAGAAACCCTTCACTATTCGGCGATCATGATTTTCACATGATTTTCGTTACTCATGTCAGCATTCTCACTTCTGATCTCTCCAATATTTTTCACAAAATATCTTCATTGAATACAGAACGTTCTGCTACCGAATATACATGAATGCGCATGTATATTCCCACCGCTTCGGTAATATACTTAAGACCCGTTACATTTTCAGTGATAATAAGCTTGACCAGTGAGCTCTTACGCTTTCTTGAAAGGATGGCTGCTTCCAAGCCCACCTCCTGGTTGTCTTTGCTTGTGGCATTCAATTACGAATGTCATTATCATCTTTTCCCACTCAGTATATGTTTAGGGACCTTAGCGTGTGATCTGGGCTTTTTCCCTCTCGACTTTGGACCTTTGCGCCCAAAGTCTGTCTGTTCATTGGTTTTTCTTATAAAATAAGAAATTATCTTTGGTATTCGGAGTTTCCATGAGTTCGGTATCGCTTTGGGCAACCCTTACCCAAAGAGTGCTCTACCCCCTAAGATATTTTCAATGAACGCTCTACCTACATAGATTTCGCAGAAAACCAGCTATCTCCGGGTTCGTTTGGCTTTTCACCCCTCGTCGCAAGTCATCCCCGCCTATTGCCACAGACGTGGGTTCGGTCCTCCAAAAAGTATCACCTTTTCTTCAACCTGCTCACGACGAGATCACCCGGTTTCGGGTTCAAATTTTGGGACTCTACCTATTAAAGTATGTTCGGATTTCCTACGCCTCCACCTACCGGCTTAAGCTTGCCACAAAACTTGACTCGCTGACCCATTATGCAAAAGGTACGCTGTCACTTTATTACACATAAATGTGTGAAAAAAGCTCCAACTGTTCGTTAGCTTTGGGTTTCAGTGTCTTTTTCACTCCCTTTTTAGGGTTCTTTTCTCCTTTCCCTCACGGTACTTGTTCACTCTCGGTTAGAGCGGAGTACTTAGGCTTAGAGGGTGGCCCCCCTATCTTCCATCAAGATTGGTTCTCGATGTACTCGATTCAAACTAAAACATGTATCCATGGCAATTTACAGGGCTTTCACCTTTTACAGCAGAGGATTCCACACTCTTTCAATGCCTTAACTGATACGTGTTATACTTAATTTGATGGCCTAATCCGCTTTCGCTCACCACTACTTACGGAGTCTCGGTTGATTTCCTTTCCACAGGATACTTAGATGATTCAGTTCTCCTGGTTGTACTCAATATTTTTGGTTTCCCAATAGGAAAAGTATGGATCTCAGGGAATATGCTCCTCCCCATACCATGTCGTTGCATGAAACGTCTTTTTCTCGCTCTACCTAGGCATCCCCCCAAAGCCTTATAAATGGCTCTATTTGTATAATATTGGCGATAAATTTTCGCTGGTTTACGTGCTCGGAAAGAGTCGAACTTTCAACTTCCAGAGCCGTAATCTGACACTCTATCCAATTGAGCTACGAGCACTTTTTAATTTTAAAGTTACGTGTACTTTAAAATTAGTTTGGTTTATCGTCCTTTTGTTTGCATTGTTTAATCGTGTGACACAATGTCATATCTAAACGGCGTAAATATGAAAAATCACAAATTCTCTTTAACAGTAAAAAACGGACTAACACCGATTGCAGACTTTGAATTAATTGGGCGTATGTTTGCGTTCCTAATAGTTGTAATTTTTCAATTTCTAAAAAGGTACGTGGCATATTCCCGTAAAAACCACCAACAACAAATCCATCTTTTTCGTTGTTTAATAAGCTTAAAAGATTTTTTAAATCCGCTGACGTATGGCATCCACATACAAGGAGTTGACCCTGGCATGCTTGCAACCATACAGGATTATTTACTTTTGATTTTAAAATGAATTTTAGAATTGACGTTTTTGTTTGTACAATACGTAAAGAAGCATCGTTTGGTTGTGAAATCGATTTGACTTTCTTCTTTAATTGAGTCCATTCTTTTGTTGATTTTTGTTTTGTTTGGTACCATATAAGGATTGGGTACTCATGAAAAAGAGCATCCAATTCGTTTTTTACCAGTTGTTTTTTTAACGAAATCATTTTTTTCCTCGGATATTTTTTTGCTTTAAGGTTTTGTGTTTTGCTTGTTTTCTCGTTCTCGCAAATTCTCCAAATTTGTGCCCAATCATTTCTTGGGTAACCTTAATTTTATGGAATATTTTACCGTTGTGTACTTGTACCTCTTGGTGCACATGCAGGGGTAAAATCATTGAACAACGAGACCAGATATCTTGAATTCCAGTTTTTTGTTTCATAGGAACTTCAGAAAAAATTCCTTTTTTTAGAGATCGTGCCATTGTTTACATAATATTAATGTATTTTTTATTTCATGTGAAATAAAAAAGCCTATTATCGGACTTGAACCGATAACCGTCGGTTTACAAAACCGATACTCTACCAATTGAGCTAAACAGGCTCCTTTTAAGTCAGTTTATTGACTTAAAATGATTTTCTAATCGCTGCAAGATCTATAAGCATTGGAAATGCCATTTTTTGCGGCACGTACAAGTACACGAAAGCGAAAATATCAAACGATATTTCAAGGTGAACTGGTTTCATGGCGCTTATTGGGTTATACAGTGATGAGCTTATAAATTGCTTATGATAATTGCGAGACGTGTTATCATGATTTAACTCGCTAAGATTTGGCGTACGCCCTTCGTCAGCATTCTGTAGCGCGTACTCGTTGAGTGGTTGTGTTAGAAAAATTGATCGTAAGTTAGGAAATTCTTGGTTTAGTTTACGTGTATCCTCCAAATTTTTAAAGAATTTAACAAAACGTTCAAAAATTTGCTGCTTTAAAGCATCCTGCCATTTTTGATCAATTGTAACAACGTCTCCAGGCTTTAACGGGTGACTTGGACGAACTGCCACTTTACCGTTAACAAACACGCGTTTGTGTAAAACCCATTGACGGGCGGCATATACACTTGTGAAAAAGCCGCAACGCCATAGGCTGATATCGAGACGGCGTTCTAGCGTCTGAAAAATTTCAGCGTCAGATTGTGCCCCTTTTAGTAACTTTTGTACGTGGCGTGTTGAGAGCCCACCGTAGAACCATCGGAATTTTTTACGCTGCTGTAATTGGTACCCGAATTCTGACGTTGCCCGTGATTGATTCTTTTTCAACTCAAAATTGATTTGATCGATTGAGTATTGAATTTCATCACTTTGCGTATATGTATTCAAAATATTTAACTTTTGAAGTTTTTGTAGAATTCGTTGTTGTTTTACGTGTTGGTTTGTATTTTTACGTTTTTTAAGAGCAAGTCCTGTCTCTGGGCGTAAATTTTCACTTACTGGTTTGTTCATGAGCAAAGACTCCAAACGTTTAAATTGTTTTGTTCTCATAATTTTCTATGTGTTTAATCATTTATAACGAAACGCGTACGTATTGGTAATTTATGGTGTGCAATGCGCGCGGCTTCTGCGGCCAATATATGCGAAACCCCATCCATTTCATATAATATTTGACCTGGTTGGATAGCGCACGTCCAGTGTGAGTGAGGTCCTTTACCTTTTCCCATTCGTACTTCAGCAGGCTTTGCAGTAATACCTAAATCCGGGAAAACACGAATCCAGACTTGACCTGTACGTTTAAACTGGCGTGTAAGGACACGACGAACCGCTTCAATTGTTTTGGCGTCCAAGTGCCCTTGCTCAAGTGCTTGAATTCCAAATTTACCAAACTTTAAGCCTTGTAAATTACTCACTTGTCCTTTTTTGTGTATTTTATGAAATTTTCTAAATTTTGTTCTTTTTGGACTTAACATAAATTATTACTTTTGTTTTACGCGATGCATATTTAAACGACGCGATGTACGCGCGTTTCCATGGGTACGTTGACCTCGACATGGTAATCCTTGCGCAAGGCGAAGACCTCGCCACGTTGATAACTCAACCAGACGACGTGCTTGCTTACGTGTAGCGATTAATCGCTCATTTTCGACAGTATACATGTGACGGAGCGCTTGGCTTAATTGGTCACGCTGTTTTTGTGTGAGATCTTTTACTTTAAAATTTTCACTCAAACCTAAGTAAGCACAAAGTTCAACTGCTGACGCATGCCCCATACCATAGATTTGGCGTAGTGCAATAACAAGTCTTTTTGAATCTTTTAATGTTGTATTTAATAAAACTGCCATATTATTCTAGTTACTTTTCTGTCTTATAAAAATAGTTCCATGAGCGAAGACTGATTTTAAGCTCAACCCCTGAACATTCTAAGTTTTTTAGACCAAATAAAAATGCGTATACATCACTTGAATTTTGAAATGCATACCGAACAAAGCGTTGCATACGTTTGAATACAAACTGCTCTCGTGATTTTTTATCAATATGAGGTGATCGTAACACGGTGATGTGAGATCGTTTTGTTGGTAGCGCAACGGCATTTTTCCCGTGCCCGTCATTTTGCGTCGGGTGCAATGTTACATAAAGGTTATGAATTTCATTTTGGCATTCTTTGATTCGTTGCGTGTCAAAACTTTTAATTGTGATTTGTAAACTATATACCATATACTTTGGTTTAGATATTGTTATTTTTAATAAGGAAATCAGGGTGACTGGATTTGAACCAACGACATCCTGTTCCCAAAACAGGTACGCTACCAGACTGCGCTACACCCTGGAAATACTCTAGCCTTAATTTATACGTCGTGTTCACAGCTGATCTGCAATCATGTAATTAATATATTATTAGAAATTACCCTCTAACAGAAAAAGAACGAGATAAGCTCGAATGTGCGTGATTATGTATATATTTTTAAAGGCTAATGAGCGAAGCGGATAATGGGAATCGAACCCATATGATCTGCTTGGAAGGCAGAGAATTTACCATTAATCTATATCCGCATGACATAGTGTAAATGTATTGGCGAATAACGGGGATTGAACCCATATTTCCAGAGTCACAGTCTGACACTTTAACCATTTAAGTTATACTCGCCATGAGAATGTGTGGGTCTTACTTTAATACGGGTAGCAGGACTTGAACCCGCAAGGTTTGATCCCCTAGAGCCTAAATCTAGTGTGTCTACCAATTCCACCATACCCGCGCTTGCCTTTTTACGATAAAGCAATGCATTGGGAGTTAGTGGACTTGAACCACTAACCGCCTCGTTGTAAGCGAGATACTCTACCAATTGAGTTAAACCCCCCGTATGTTATTTAATATGTACGGATGAAGGAGGATTCGAACCCCCGATACCTTCCCAGGTATGCCGGTTTTCAAGACCGGTACTTTCAACCACTCAGACACTCATCCTTTTTTGTTATATAACTTAATTAATAAAGAAATTCTCATGACTCTTTCCACGTCTCCCACAAAAAGCAGTACATATAGTGTCAAAGAATTTCACAAGTCGAATTCGGAATGGGTTCGGGTGTAACCTCTTTGACTTTAAGAGTCACAAGAATTTCTTTAGTATATATCATTATATAAACTAGGCCTAGAAGGGCTCGAACCTTCAACTTAGCCGTTATGAGCAGCACGTTCTGACCTATTGAACTATAAGCCTAACTTTATAATTAAATGATTCAATACAGAATCTTTTTTTTCAGGGGAAGTGTTTTTGACCTCCCCTGAAAAAAACCATAGTGCGTAAAAGACTCAAATTAGTGTGCTTCTACACGCCCTGGCGCTGATGTATCTTTGATACTAGGAATTTCCTCAAATGTGTGGAAAGCCGGTGGTGATGGAATCATCCACTCTAATGTCGGCGCAATTCCTGGAGTTGCCTCCCAAGGGTTTGCAGGACATTTTTCATCTCCAACTAATGTACGGTATACGACATAGAAGAAAAAAGCAGCTCCTAACACTGATAAGTAACTTCCATAACTTGCAACAGCGTTCCAACCAGCAAATGCATCCGGATAGTCTGGAATACGACGAGGCATTCCTGCAAGCCCTAAAAAGTGCATTGGGAAGAATGTAATGTTTACCCCTAAGAAAGTAATCCAGAAGTGGATTTGCCCTAAAGTTTCAGGGTACTGTAATCCTGTAATCTTACCAATCCAATAGTAGAAACCTGCGAACATTCCAAATACAGCTCCCATTGAAAGCACGTAGTGAAAATGTGCAACAACGTAATACGTATCATGTAATGCAATATCTAAACCTGAGTTTGCAAGAATGATACCTGTTACACCTCCAAGTGTAAATAAGAATAAGAAACCACAAGCGAAAAGCATTGGAGTACGGAACTCAATACTTCCTCCCCATAGAGTTGCAATCCAACTGAAAATTTTAATTCCTGTAGGAACTCCAATAATCATTGTTGCAGCTGTAAAGTATGCGCGTGTGTCAATATCAAGCCCCACAGTATACATGTGGTGAGCCCATACGATAAATCCAAGAATCCCAATACTTACCATTGCATAAACCATACCTAAGTAACCAAAAACTGGTTTTTTAGAGAATGTTGCAATAACATGACTTACGATTCCGAAAGCTGGAAGAACCAGAATGTAAACTTCTGGGTGCCCAAAAAACCAAAATAAATGTTGGTATAAAATCGGGTCTCCTCCTCCTGCAGGGTCAAAGAACGTTGTGTTAAAGTTACGGTCTGTTAACAACATTGTAATCCCTCCAGCAAATACTGGTAGTGAAAGGACAAGAAGAAACGCAGTAATAAATACTGACCATACGAATAACGGTAAGCGGTGCATTGTCATTCCAGGAGCTCGCATGTTCAACACAGTTGTGATGATGTTGATAGATCCTAAAATACTACTAATACCAGAAAGGTGAAGACTGAAGATTGCCAGGTCAACTGATGCTCCCGAGTGGAAAGCAATACTTGAAAGTGGAGGGTATACCGTCCATCCTGTACCAGCTCCAACCTCAACTAAAGCTGAGCTTAATAGTAAGAACAATGAAGGTGGTAATAACCAAAAACTAATGTTGTTTAGGCGAGGGAAAGCCATATCTGGCGCTCCAATCATAATTGGCACGAACCAATTCCCAAAACCTCCCATTAATACTGGCATTACCATGAAAAAAATCATTAAAAATGCGTGTGCAGTAATGATAACATTATACAGTTGGTGGTTTCCGTTTAAAATTTGGTTTCCAGGGTGTGATAATTCCATACGAATAAGTAATGAAAAACACGTCCCTAAAACTCCAGCAAAACCACCAAAAATTAAATATAATGTTCCAATATCTTTATGGTTTGTTGAAAAAACCCATCGATTAATAAATTGCATCATCAATCGAAATTTTTTTTGTTGTCGATATGTGAGTGATTAAACTCGACGTTTTCTAGAAGCACGACAACCATTATGTGCTAATGGTGTCTTTTCAAAAAGCTCCAGAATTGTTAGTGATGTATTTTGTAGCGCGCGAACGGCCTTTTGTTTACCAAACCCAAGTCCTTTCATATGGAGAGAAACAATGGATATACCAAACGATTGAGCCTTCGTGGCGATTTGCTGAGCAGCCAATTCAGCCGCATGGGCAGTTGATTTTCGGCTATTTTTAAGACCAACAGCACCACCTGATGTCCATGCTTTAACATGATTATTGGCGTCCACAAGTGTTAAAATTGTGTTATTCTTTGTGCTTTGGATATAAATCGTCCCAGTACGCGTTGTCGGTAGGACAATTTTAGAGTTTTTGTTTAGAACCATGAATGATTTAGTGTATTATATGTGTAATATAAATGGAGATAACCGGAGTCGAACCGATGACTTTATGCATGCAAAGCATACGTTCTACCAACTGAACTATACCCCCCGAATGTCGTATTAAACGGAGGAAATGGGATTTGAACCCATGGTACAATGAATACTGTACGTTGATTTAGCAAACCAATGCCTTAAACCGCTCAGCCATCCCTCCTTTGCGTGTGGGTCTATATGATGTTGGGTATATCTTGGGTATGGCAGGATTCGAACCTACGACCATCAAGTTAAAAGCCAGATGCTCTACCAACTGAGCTACACACCCAATAATTGCATGTCTAGAGGGGGACTTGAACCTCCGACACAAGGATTTTCAGTCCTTTGCTCTAACCACCTGAGCTACCTAGACTGATATAAGCATGCATGAAACTGGGGTGAAAGGGTTCGAACCTTTGAATGTCGGATCCAAATTCCGATGCCTTACCACTTGGCTACACCCCAAAAAAAATTGAAGTAATACCTGCTACTCGACTTGAACGAGTGACAATTCGCGTATGAAGCGAATGCTCTACCAGCTGAGCTAAACAGGCAGAATACAGTATTTTTTATATTTTGAGGTAAGTTTATAGAGCGGAGGTAGGATTCGAACCTACAACCTTCAGATTATGAGCCTGACGAGGACACCATTCCTCTTCTCCACTAAAAATGAGTCAATCCAGCCGCAGGTTCCCCTACGGCTACCTTGTTACGACTTCGCTCCAGTCATTCAAGCAATCTTTGCCGCCGTGCGTAATTCGCGCCTATACAAAGATCCTCAATCGAAGATAAATATCTATAGGGGCGGCATACGCCGAAGACGGTTTGGGACCGCTCGAGCTTCCAGAGCGTGACGGGCGGGGAGTACAAGGCCCAGGTACAAATTCACCGTGGCGTGCTGATCCACGATTACTAGTGATTCCGACTTCATGCTCTCGAGTTGCAGAGAGCAATCTGAACTACGATAGGTTTTTAGGTTTTGCTCCGACTCGCGCCATTGCTTCCCATTGTGCCTACCATTGTAACACGTGTGTAGCCCAGCCCATAAGGGTCATGAAGACTTGACGTCATCCCCACCTTCCTCCAGTTTATCACTGGCAGTTTGAAAAGAGGAGAGAATTCGTGCTTGAATTCTGAATAACTTTTCATGAGGGTTACGCTCGTTAAAGGAACGAACCAAACATCTCACGACACGAGCTGACGACAGCCATGCAACGCCTGTAACTGGTTTTCCATATTCGGTAAAAAATAGGTTCACAAGTTATGTCAAGGACTGGTAAGGTTTTGCGCGTTGTTTCGAATTAAACCACATGTTCCACCACTTGTATGAGCCCCCGTCTATTCCTTTGAGTTTTAACCTTGCGGTCGTACTCCTCAGGCGGAAGATTTAACGCGTTAGCTAGACCTCTAAATAAGTATACAACATTAAAAAATAATGTAGAGATAATATACGTACCTAAAAGTGAATCTTCATCGTTGACTGCGTGGACTACTAGGGTCTCTAATCCTTTTTGATCCCCACGCCTTCGCATCTCAGCGTCAGTATTCTCTTTAAAAGAGTGGTTTTTAACCAAGTGCCAGATAATTGCCTTCGCTTTCGGCCTTCCTCCTGATATCTATGAATTTCACCTCTCCTTCAGGAATTCCATTATCCTCTCACTTACTCAAGATTATCACTTATTTTGAATCACCTACCTTCCAATAGGACTTTATCAATCTTTTATAGCATAATGCTATAAAATATCCATAAAAGAAATTTAAAATTTCTTGGAAATAAGGAAAATAATCCGCCTACATGCTCTTTACGCCCAGTCATTTTGAATAACGCTCGCCCCCTCTGTATTACCGCGGCTGCTGGCACAGAGTTAGCCGGGACTTTTTCTTAAATCTGCGTCACCATTCTCGATTTAAGTTAGAGGTTTACGACAAATAACGCCTTCTTCCCTCATGCAAGATAGCTGGATCAGGCTTTCGCCCATTGTCCAATATTCCTCACTGCTGCCACTCGAAAGTGTCTGGGCCGTGTCTCAGTCCCAGTGTGGCTGATCATCCTCTCAAATCAGCTAAGGATCTTCGGCTTGGTAGGCTTTTACCCTACCAACTACCTAATCCTACGCAAGCTCATCTCCAAGCGCTCTTAAGGCTTTCAATATATCGGGTATTTGATAATAAAATCTTATCCCCAACTTAAAGGTAGATTCTCACGCGTTACGCACCCGTTCGCCATGGAAATAATCCCATTCGACTTGCATGTGTTAAGCTTCTTGCTAGCGTTCATTCGGAGCCAGGATCAAACTCTTGATCATTTGGTTTATAT
>JACLAB010013964.1_pt1 | contig 27963 bp, 20 predicted proteins | sample 8027921 | NCBI WGS metagenome assembly JACLAB01 (sample SAMN15725117, study PRJNA655200) | protist metagenome | isolation source: fluorescence activated cell sorting (FACS) single amplified genomes of... | place: USA: West Boothbay Harbor, Gulf of Maine | collected 2000-07-19 | reverse complement strand
CGTCTCCTCCAGCTCCTCCAGCGCGTCGTCGAAATCCTCCATGCGCCACAGCGCCAACACGTCGTTCACCGCGCTCAATCGCTCCCGCGTCTTCGACGTCCCGTTGAACACGCGCTCGACATCCATCGCCGTCTTCTTTCGCAGCACCGACGCGAGTTTGCCGAGATCGAATCCCGCGCGCGTCGCGATTCGTCTCGAGCGCGCGTCGCGACGCGCGGTGCGCGACGACGTCGACGTCGAGGTCGTCGCGCGCGCGGGCATCGCGCGCGTCGCGACGCGCGTCATCGCGTCGCGGTGTGCCGCGAACGGACGACGATCGGACGATGATTGTGGATAAGGTCCGTGTAGAGTCTCAAACAGCAACCGCCCGCCCGGCGGCGTCGCGACGACGCGCGGCGCGCGCACACGGCGACGCGGGCGCAACGAGCGCGACGCGAGCGCACGACGCGTCGTTCGAACCGTCCGCGACAGTCCGACGACCGCGCGATAGTCCGAAGACCGCGCGACGCGACGCGTTCGTAAAGCGAATCGCACGACATCGTTCGTGCGCGCGAGCTCGACGCGCGATGATGACGACGGCGACGCGTCGACCGGCGACGACGGCGCGGTGGACGGCGACGCGGGATTTGGTGAAGAAGAATTCTTTGCGTCGAACGCGCGGGCGCGCGTACGCGGCGCGCGTGCGGGCGAGCGCGCCGGAACCGCCGACGGTGCGTCGAGACATCGTCGCGCGACGACGCGAAACCCTGTGGATGGCGAGGGTGTGACCTAGGAGACGCGCGCGACGGAGGGCGAGGAGCGACGGCGAGGGCGCGGAGACTGACGATGCGAGCGCGATCGGACGATTGATGCGATTAGGATCGAGCGAGCCCGTTCGGGTTCGAGCGCGAGATGGACGCGGTGGAGAAACAAATCGCGGCGCTGCCGACGGCGGCGCGGTTGGGGGCGTACGGCGCGCTCGTGGCGCTCGGCGCCGGATTGGGGAACGCGGTGGGCTCCGCGATGCCGGCGAACGTCAGGGGAGGGGCGAAAGCGGCGCTGACGGCGGTCGTCGGTGGTGGCGCCGCGTATGGGGTGTCGGTGGCGGATAAGAAGCGGTTCACGGCGGCGCCGAAGAGCTTGTGGAACTCGCTGCAGGGACGGGATCCGTTGAGCGTGACGGCTGAGGAAGTCAACGCGATGGGGGCGAAGTTTGGGATCGCGAACATGGGTCAATCGTGCGCGACGGCGATGACGGAGCTTTACGACGTCTACTTGATGTCTCTCGTGCCGCAAGGGTTGGATCCGGTGCAAGGTTGGGAAGCCGCGGCTTTGGCGCAGTTTCGCCAAACGCTCGGCATAGACGACGCCTCGGCGGCGCAGGCGCACTTGGAGGCTGGTCGTCGCTTGTTCAGAAAGCGCATCGAACTCGGATCGACGGATAAGGAGACGGACTTGGAATCACGCAAGGAGTTCCAAAAGCTCGTCTTCATCTCTACGCAAACCTTTGGCGAAGAGCAAGCGCGATTTTTGCTCCCGTGGAAGCGCGTGTTCCGCGTCTCGGACGCCCAAGTCGACTTGGCCAACAGAGACAACGCGAGCCAGCTGTTGCGCACGAGCTTGTCCAAATCTAACGCAATCGCTAACGTTGACGCCGCGGCGATCGCGTCGGCGGCTGACTACAAGGCGTCGCTGAATTTGGACGACGACGCCGCCGGTGAAATCGCCCAAGACCTCGCCACGGCGCACGTCGCCGGCATCGTCAACGGCACCATTACGTTGAACAAGGAACGTGGCTCTGCGCGTGACGTCGGTACGATTTGCAAGAACGTTGAACAAGTTTTGGCTTACAACGTCAAGCTCGAAGGCGCGCAAGGTTCTTTCCCGGGTGTTGGTCCCGTGACGCTGTTCGGCGGCGAGTTTGACTCGAAGATGACGGAACTCAAGGACGTGTTCAGAACCTACCTCGAGGAAGGCATCAAGGGTTACTCCTTCAGTGCCGCGCTCAACGACAACCTCGGCAAGCTCCGTCTCGTGTTTGGCATGGGCAACAAGGAGGCAGACGACATTATTCTCGCCTCCACCACCGCCTCGTACCGCCTGGCGCTTCGCGACGCCGTCAAGAGCGGCTCGTTGGACAACGCCGAGTCTCCAGCCAAGGTGCTCCAAGGTTTGTGCGAAGGCCTCCGATTCCCTCCGGAAGTGGCTGCGGGCATTCACGAAGAGAACTATCGCACCAAGCTCGAGTCCATCATCTCATCGAATAAAAAGCTCGAAGACGCCGACGTCGAAGCCTTGGCTCGCGTTCGCAAGCTCTTGTGCGTGCCGAAGGGCGTCGTTGAGAAGCTTCACTTTGAAATCTGCGGCGAAATTTACCGCACCGCGGTTCGCTCGGCGCTTTCCGTGCCGACCGAGTCCTTCACTCCGGCGCTTCGCGACCGATGCAAGGCTGCCAAGGCAAACGTTCGTCTCGACGACGAAACCGCGCTCAAGATTCTCGGCGCCGAGGCTCGCAAGCAAATGAGTGGTTTCATCCGCACGTCCAAGTCCATTAGAAACAAGACGGACGCGCAGAAGGAGATTCGCAAGATGATCTTCTACAACCAAGGCGTCGTGACGCCGCTCGTGCAGGACGTGACCAAGGCAAAGGCTGAGGCGGCGGCGGAGGAGCTCGCCTCGCTCTTGAAGGAGGCGCAAGAGGCGGCGGCGAAGGAGGAAGCGGAAGAGAAGGCGAAAGCCGCCGCGGAGGCTGCCGCGGCGGAGCCTGAAGCCGCCGCTGAGCCCACGGTGGACGATAGCCTTCGAAGTGCGGCGGAGGGTCAAGGCTTCGCCAGTGACACCCCCAAGAAGGTTGAGGAAGTGAAGGCTGAGGCGGCGACGGAGACCGCGGAGGAGGAAGAGGAAGAGGAAGAAGTCGTCGTCAAGGAGGAAGAAGTCCCGCACCAGAAGGAAGTCACGCTCGCCGAAGACATGGATGTGGTCACTCGCCAAGCGATGTACAGAGAATACCTCATGTTCTGCATGACTGGTGATCAAGTGAACGCCCCGATGGGCGTGCGCATCAACATCGAGCGCGACCAAAGCGAATTCAAGCGCTTGTCCCAGCTCGGCGATATCCTCGGCCTTAACATGATGGAAGTCGGTCAAGTGCACAAGGATCTGGCCGACAAGGCGTTCCGGACGCAAGCTGAGCAAATGCTCGGCGACGGCCGCGGCCTCACCGCCGATCGCGCCGAGAAGCTCAAGGAAATTCAGACGCAGCTCAACTTGCCCGAGGACGAGGCGCAAAAGATCATCAAGGGCATCACCTCGCAACGCATGATGTCCAACGTTCAGCAGCAAATTGCTTCTGGTACGCTCGATGCGGCTGAGGTGAGAAAGATGATCGAAGCTGGCGTCGAAATCGAGCGCATGATTCCGGAAGACAAGCGCATGAACTTGTTCCGCAAAAACGCCGAGCGCCGTTTGGGCGACGGAAGCGGAAGCGCCGACATCGAAGCGCTCACGGGTACCTTGGTCGAAGATCTCAAGATTGATGGTGAGAAGGCCAAGACTGAGCTCAAGAACATCGCTGCCGAGAAGAAGCGCTCTCAAATGATTCAAGGCGTCGCTGTCTTGCGTCAAAAGAAGGCTGCCGACGTCCTCCTGTGCTGCCGCAACTTGGTCGCGTGCCAAGCCGTGGCGCCCGAGGCCAAGTTGGAGTGGAAGGTGGAATCTGAGGTGTTCGACATGTACTCTGTCTTCGTCCAAGAGTGCTCAGACGTGGAAGAGCGCAAGGTTCTTCAATCTGCTTTGAGCATTAGCGACGAAAGCGCCCGCAAGCTTGAACAAGTCGTCGCCGACGGCGCGTTCAAGTTTTCCGAAGACTCGTTAGACGAGGCCCTCTTCTAGTTTCTCGATCTAGATTGAGAAACGATCCACCGTAGCAAAGAATTGATTGATTCGAAACTTAAAGCTTTATTGTTGTCATTACGCATGTGGCACGAACAAAAGTCATCTAGATGCTAACGCTACTCTTCGCTCCGCGCTCAACTCGCGCCGATGCCTCGAAACGCGCCAGCGGCGTCGAGAGCTTTGACGCTGCACGCGGCGACCACACCGACGGAAGTCGCCGCGCACGCCCCGACGACGAACGGCGCCACACCGACGCCGCTAAGCGCCGACGCGCTCATGCATAAACCGACCGCCGCCATGGATGTCGGCAAAACCACGTTGGACGCGAAATCCCCCGTCGCCTTGTGGAAACGCTTCCACCGCGCGTCGTCGCGAACGGATTCCGTGGCGTCCCCGAGCGAACGCAGCGCCGCCATCGCGACGAACGCGATCAAAAACCCCGGCACGAGCGCCGGACGCTTCGCCGCCGCGCCCGCGCCCGCGTCCGCGCTCCTGAACGCGTACGCGAGATACGGAATCGCCAACGCCAGGGTGAGATTTCTCGTCAACTTTGTCACCGTCGCCGCCTTAAACGCCATCTCATCCTCGAACGCGTCTCGAAACGTCATCCCCGCCCCGACGACCTGCGCCGTATCGTGCACGCTGAGCCCCAAAAACACCCCCGCCGGGACGCCGCCCTCCGGAAACAACCGCTTCGCCGCCCACGGATACGCCAGCATCCCGAGCGTCCCGTACGCCGCCACGTTCGCCACCGCCACCCCAATCTCCCGCTGACTCGCCCCGATCGCCGGCGCCAGTCCCCCGATCGCCGTCACGCCGCACACGCTCGTTCCCGCCGCCAGCAGCGCGCCCACCTTTCGCGTCAGCCCGCTCGCCGGTCCGAACCTTTTGCTCGCCGCCTTTCGCAGCGCCGGCGTCGCCGTCAGCCCAGTCGTCACCGTCGCCGCGATCGCCGGCGCCGCCGCCGTCGCCGTCTCCCCGATCTCGCTCAACGAAAGCTTCGCCCCCAGCGCGGCGATCCCGAGTTTCAGCCCTCGATCCGCGCACGCCCGCGCGCCCGGCTCGAAGATTCTCACAAACACGGCCTCGCGCGTTCGAAATCTTCGTCGCAGCAGCGCCCCCGCGGCGATCGCGAGCGGCGCCGCGGGCGCGGGCGACGCCCCGTCGCGGTTCGCGACGCGTCCGATCGCGCCCGACGTCGCCGTCGCGAGCGCGCACGTCGCGAGCGCGAGCGCGACGCCCGCGGCTTTCGTCGCCATCGCGTCGGCAACCGCCGCGACAAAGCGACGCGGAGTGACGACGCGCGACGGAGCGCCGGCGCGCGCGTTCGGGCGCGGGCGCGAAGAAAATAAAGCGACTCGCGCGGGACGCGCGGTCGACGGGACGAGGCGCGACGGCAGCGAGCGACGGCGCGACGAAGACGCGAAGACCGACGACGAAATGACGGCGGGCGCGCGGACGACGACGACGCTGGAGCGGTACACGCCGCGGGACGCGGACCCGGACGAGGTGTTCGAGGAGATGATTTTGGATTGGCGCGCGAATCCGCGGGTGAAGCTGCGGCGAAGGCGCGAGTGGGGGTGGGACGCGAGGGACGCGGCGACGACGGCGGCGCTGAGCGCGGCGTGGACGCTGGGACCGGCGACGCTGGCGTGGACGGCGGCGAAGGCGTACGTGAATCGGGGAAGCGCGATGGAGCGAAGGAAGAAAAAGTGGGGGGTCGTGATGGCGCTCGCGGCGAGCGAATTGGGGTGGTACGCGCACAGGCGAGGGGTCGGGAAGCGATTCGACGACGACGAAAATATGAAGGCGACGCCGACGCGACGGGATTTCGATCGGTTCTTGCAGCTTCGCTACGACGGAGTGTTGGATTTTAACGCGTACATCAGGGGATGGATGAAGACGTGGAAGAGTTTCGCGTTCGGTGAACGCGAGAATCCGTTTCGGGCGACGCCGTCGAGCCCGCCCTTGTCCAGGGCGTCGACGCCCGGGATCGATCGCGCCGAGTCGCCGGCGTTTCACCGAGAGACGGCGCTGGATTTTTTACGTTTCGGCTTTCACGACGCGCTGAGCGCGGAAGAGATCGGCGAGCGCAAAGAGCGGGAGCTGAGGACATTCATGGAGGAAATCGAGGCGCACTGGAACTTGAAATTCGACGACAACGCGGCGAGGGAATCGTTCGAGTTTATGTTTCACACAAAGGAAAAGCTCGGGGCGTTGCATCAACCGCTGTTGTTCACCGCGTGGGTGAACGGTGTGGCGGGCGTGACCGGGCTGGCGTTACACGCGTTGGGATTTAAATTGTATCACGGCGCCAACGGGTGTTCGTACTGGGCGAACTGCGAAATCGTCGAGAATAATTGGAAGCGACGACGCGCGAGGACGGAGACGCGAGAGACGAGGCACGGCCGAGGCGTCGAGACGAGACCGGTGTTGTGCGGAGACGCGGGCGACGCGAGCGACGGCGATACGAAGCCAATCATTTTCGTCCACGGCCTGGGCGTCGGACTCGCGCCGTATGTTCCGCACATCGCGCAACTCTTGCGCAGCAGACCGAATCGCAAAATCGCCATGCTGACGCTTCCTCACATTAGCATGCGAGCGGTGCCGAAGGTGCCTGAACTCGACGACATGGTGGACACGGTGGTGGAAATCACGAAAAAGCACGCATTTCGCGCGCCAGCGCTGTACGGACACAGTTTCGGCACCTTTGTCGTGGCGAGGACGTGTCAAAGGTTTTGCGTGAGTTCAATCGTGCTCCTCGATCCGGTTTGCGTGTGCTTGTGCTTACCGCAAACTGTAGGTATTTTATACCAGCTCAATAAGAGCTGGGTCGACTTCAGGAATAGACTCATGGAAGGTCCGCGAACGCTCGCGACCGCGTCGTTTTGGCGCGATGGAAATGCATTGTTGTACTTTTTGTTGCGCGACTACTTTCTTCTTCGAGAAATCGGCGTCATGACGGCGCTTCGAAGAAAGTTTTGGTGGGCTCGTTATAACTTGTGGGCGGACGATTTGCCGGTGGACTCACTCATCGTGCTCGAATCGAATGATCTATTGCTCGACACGGACGCCATCTGCAGGCACGTGTTGAGGCAATCAAAGGCGCGAATTATTTGGCAAGAGAAATTCGCGCACGGCGAATTTTGCATGCCGTGGGGATACGGCTTGCGAAGCGACGTTGTCGACTTCTTAGACGCGTTAAAGAACGCGTAATAGGCGCTCATGCCGTGATATTGGTGTAATAATGAGTATAGCTAATTGATCTTCGCTCTTTTACACGCAAGCGAGCTAATGGTACATTTGTTTCACATTTTTCTAGCGCCACTCGACGAAGTGTTGGCGCAGTTGCTTTGGTCGACAAGAGCGACCTTCTTCGAGGTTGAACTTGTAGCAAACTCCTTGACGCAGTTCCATCGGGAACAAATCCGGATGGAGAATTCGAGCTAAAGTCTCCACACCATCAACGAGTTGTGGACCGGCTTGACAAATCATTTCGTGGGACAGAACGAAGACGCGGCGATCGCGCACGGCAGGAATCACCCACCAACCCGGCTGACTCGCCAAATGTTCTAGCTGTTCGAGCGTCCTCTCCATGGTTTCTTCGGATGATTTACCTATGTAGCAAGGCACGAGAAGTAACACATCTGGGCCGTACGACAACACTTGCTCCCATCGCATGCGCTCAGCTGAAACGCCCGGTTCGTGAAGTTCGTCGATACCGCCGGCGATTGATTTCATCTCGGGCAGCCAGTGTCCGCCGGCGACGAGAGGTTTGATGCCTTCCAAAGACATGACCTTCGGCCTTTCGTCAGCCGTGGCGACGACACGAGCGATAGTACGCAAACGTGATCGAAGCTGCGTCAGCAAAGTCACCGCCTTTTCCTTTACACCGCACAAAATCCCGATTTGAAGAATCACGTCCAAGACGTCGCTCAGCGTCTTTGGAGCGACGGGGAAGATTGACGGCCGCGACGCGTCGACTTCCAAGGAATCTTCGTCCGAATCAAACTCTGCGTTCGTCAAGAAAACTTCGGCTTCGTGTAGAAACTTGGCGGTGCCAAAACGCACATCGGTGCACTGTGAGCACACGTCTGGGGTGAAGATGAGTCGAGCCTCTGCGTGGCGCACAAAGTTGACGTCGAAGAAACACCATTTGTCGAGCGCGCTCACGTGCGACGACGAGCTATGCCTGGCCTCCAAACGAGTCAGCGAGTTGTAGCTCGACCCGTGATGAGTTGCACCAAAAAATTCGAAATCGCCATTCAAAGAGTTCGAAGACTTCTTTCGATTGTCAGCGAGACCAGCGCTCGATTGCGGCAAAGCGAGAGAGTGCAAGTGTCTGGCGACGATTTTTGGGTAATCCGTGATGTCCTCTGGAAGCACGCACGCCTCCGTGATGCCGACGATTCGATCGCCGACGCCAAGTGCATAGAGGATAGATGTCGCAGTCGTGGAAAGGGAAATTATCGACCCCACCGATTGCGGCAACGGAAGCTGCAGCTGCGAAGGCGCGTGGAGATGATCCGCCATGACTTGCGGCGCGGCGCCAAAGTATAAGTGCAGAGCCACATCGAGCTCGGGTTGCGTCGTTGACTTACGAGGCATTCCCGAGAGTTTCGATATTTGCGCACCCAGTGACTGCATCGACGCCGATGAGCGCGAGCGGAACATTCCTAACCCCTCCGCCGAGTCCAAGTCAACCGAGTACTCGCGGAAGTCGCGAGACATCGCACGAGCCCGCCGCGGCGGCAAAACCTGTTTGACTTTTTCTGGTGAATCCGACTGCGCTGACCGCGCGAGCATCTCTTCCTCGCTCATACTCCTGCTTCGTTCGAGAGCCTTGTCGAACTTTCTCGAACTGATTGGCGTCAGAGGTCCGAAGCTCTTGCTCATCGTCCTTCGTGAAACCATCGCCGCGCGCGCCGCGGCTTCCGCCGCGCCCGGCGGCACGCTTCTGCACGACTCAACGAACGAGGAAGCCAAAGATGGATTAGCGCCAAAGTGAAGGTGTAACTGCGATACCAGCACATTGTTCCACGCGAAACCGTCGAGATTGATCGAGTTTTTGCCCTTGCCGAATTTTCGTTCCTGCTTCACCTCGTACGTCGCGCCCCAGCCGATGGCGACTTTATCCTCCGTCACGCGCATCTTGCTCGGTCTATCGCCGTGTATTTCGCTGTATCGAAACGTCTGACCTCGAACGACTTCACCCTCGTTGAACAAAGGATTTCCGGGCGCAATAGTGATCTCGGCGTATCCCGTCTTCACCGAACTCGTGAGTCGCGTTGCGAAGGGCGCGACGCCGCACATGGATCGAGGCGAGCTCCCATCCGGCGCTGAGAGCGACTGCGAAAGGAACATCAATCCACCGCATTCGGCGTACACCACGCCTCCTGCTGTGGCAAACGCCGTCACCGCCGATCGTAAAGGCCGATTCTTCAACAAGGCCTGCGCGTGAAACTCGGGATAACCTCCGCCAAAGATGACGCCTTGGACGTCGCTCGGCAATCCTTCGCCGGCTATCGGACTAAAGTAGACTAATTCCGCCCCCGCGTCTTCCAACTTGGCTAAATTTTCGGGATAGTAGAAGCAAAACGCTTCGTCTCGAGCGACAGCGATGCGCACTTTCGGCTTTGACGGCCCCGCCTCGAGTTCCTCTCGCATGGCGCGTTCGAGCGCCAAATCGCGCGCGACGCGCGGCGAAATTTCGTACGCCGGCATCGCTTCGAACAACGCGTCGAGATCGACGTTTTGCTCGAGCAACATCGCCATGTGCTGAATTTTCTGCTCCATGGCGTCGTCACTCGTCGTCGCCGCGCTCGTTGGATCAAACGTGGGCCCGTTGGTGTCCTTGGGAATCCCCCCGAAGACGTCCACGTGCGCCATCGCCGCCAAGAGACTTTCTCGCAAGTACTCCGTGTGCGCCTCACCACCGGTTTTGTTGAAAATCACCCCCACCAAATTCAACTCCGCGTCGAATTCTCTGTACCCCTTGATCACCGCCGCCACCGAGCGCGCCATGGCGTTACAATCCACCACCAGCAGCACCCCCGCCTCGAGCCACTTTGCCATCTGCGCCGTCGATCCGTCCTCGCTCATCCCATCTCTCCCATCGTACAGCCCCATCACCCCGTCCACGATCGCCACGTCGCACGTCTCCGCGTGTTTCGCCACCACCCTCGCCACCGCTCCCGCGCTCATCATGTACCCATCCAGATTTTCGCTCTCCCGCGCGTCCCCGCTCTGGCTCCGCAGCGCCGATCGGTGCGCCATGGGATCCACGAAATCGCACCCAACCTTGAACGCTCGCACTCGCAGTCCCCGTCTCGCGTACGCCAGCATCAACGCCGTCGCGATCGTCGTCTTCCCCACCCCCGAGTGCGTTCCCGCGACGACCACCACCTTCATCGCGCTCGATCGTTCGCGCGCGCTCGAGCTCTCGACGTCTCGTCCCTCTCGCGCGTCGTCGCGCGCGTCGTCGCGCTCGATCCGTCCCGCGCGCTTCCGCTCGACGCTGACGCTCGACGCGCGTTCGCTCGCGCGCGCTCGCGCGTTCGCGCGTCCCCGCGTCTCGCGCGCGTCGCGCCGTGCGGCGCCGGCGCCAACGGGTCGGTCGGTCGGTCGGTCGGTCGGTCGGTCCGTGTTTGTAAAACGGTCGGTCGCCGCGGCGCAAGCCCTAGCGCGGCGACGGCGCGCGACACACGGCGACGCGACGATGAACGCGCTCACGCACGCGATGCTCACGTCGAGGGCGACGATTAGAGGGAACGGCTTAGCCACGTCGGTGACGACGACGCCGAGGAGAGGTGCGCGCGCGAGACGCGAAGACCGAAGACCGAAGACGCGCGAGGAGACGCGAGGGAACGCGATGGGGGGGCGACGACGGGACGCGCGCGAAGCGCGCGCGATGGGAGTGGACGCGCGAGGGCGCGCGAATGGAGGGTAGAAATGCGCGGGCGTCGAGCGGGACGCGCGAACGCGCGCGACGGGGGTCGCGGCGCGGGAAGTCGGCGCGACGCGAATGGGGCGCGGAAACCCCGAGGGTTGGGGAAACCCTGGAGCGAGGGTCGGCGAGCGAGGACTGACGAATGATGCGCGATTCTCGCGAGCGCAGCCGCCGTGGTGACTTCGGCGAAGATGACGCCCAAGGAAGCGAAGCGTCAGCAGCGTCACCGCAAGATTCGATCCAAGGTGCGTCGATGGATCGAGAGACGCGAAGACGCGAGCGACGACGGATGCCCCCTCGCGAAGACGCGAGGCGAGACGAGCGCGAGAGACTGACGAGCGATGCGATCGTCCGTTTCCATCGATAGATTTCCGGATCGTCCGAACGCCCGCGCATTTCCGTGTACAGATCGAACCAGCACGTCTACGTCCAAGTCATCGATGACGAAAACCAAAAAACCATCGCCGCGCTCGGGACGATGAGCGCGTCCGTCAAGGCCGTCATCGGGAGCGAGGAGTGGAAGGGCAAGACCGTGGAGTCTGCGGAGCAAGTCGGGAAGATGCTCGGTGCCGTGTGCGTCGAAAAGGGCATCACGCAGGCTGTGTTCGACCGCGGTGGATTCCTCTACCACGGCCGCGTCAAGGCCATCGCCGACGGCGCTCGCGCCGCCGGCGTCGCGATGTGAGCGCGCTCCGCGAATGCGACGCTCGCGCTCGTCTCGATCGCCGCGCCTCGCGCGCGCGTCTCGATCGAGCGCGTCGTTGTTGTTTAGATCATATTCATCTTCACTTTGTAATCGTGAACTGTTAGCAGCAAAAACACTCGCCTCGCCGCCGCCTCGGCCTCGCCGCGCCTTGGATAAGGGGATAAGTGACGTCAGCCATCGAACGCGGTCGCGAGCCATCGCGTCGCGGCACACGCCGGCGCGTCGAGACCCGCGTCTTGACGCTCGATCGCTCGCGCGCTCGACGCACGAACACTTCGCGCGCGCGCACCGATGCACGCCCAAGCGCGCACCGCGCGCGCCGTCGACGTCGCGCGAACGACGTCCAAAAAGCAAAAGCATCACAGCCAACGCGCGGTGTCCGCGCGCGCGGCGGCGACGAGCGAGACGACGACGAGCGTCGGAGTGAGGATAGGAAGCGCGAGCGTCAAAGGGACGGTTCGTAAGCAAAACGAGGATCGATTCTCGACGTACGCGCCGAAGACGAAACCCGAAGACGGGACGCCGAGCTTGATCGCGAGCGTCTTCGACGGTCACGGAGGCAAAGCGGTGAGCGAATGGCTGCGAGAAAACTTGAACGAGTTCATTCTGGGGGAGTGGAAGCAGGCTGATTTTCCACTCGACGCGCTGCGAACGGCGTGCTTGAAGGCGGACAAGGTTTTGGTGGCGCCGCAGGAGGGATTTTTTGCGTCGTTTGGCGAGCGAGGCGTCGGCGGGTCCAAGTGCGGGAGCACGGCGGTCATCGTGGCGTTGTATGAGGAGGGCGGTTCCAAGCGCTTGGCCACGGCGAACGTTGGCGATGCGCGTATTTTGTTGGTCCGCGATGGGAAGGCGTTGCAGTTGAGCGTTGATCACGTGCCGGATGACGAAGCCGAGCGCAAGCGCATCGATCGCGGCAACCCGAACTTGCGCCAGTCGCTCGTGAAGTTTACCGAAGGTTCTTGGCGAGTCGGTGGTGTCTTGGCGCTTTCGCGCGCGTTCGGTGATTCTTTCTTGAAGGAAAGCGGTCGCTTCGAAGGCATCGGCGAGAAGAACGCGGATTATGGCAGTGGATTTGGCTTGAACGCCGAGCCGGATTGCTACATTGAGCAAATCACGGCGGCCGACTCGTGGGTCATGCTTTCCTCCGATGGTTTGTTCGAAAACCCCGAACGCGGTGGTGGTGGCGGTTGGACGAACCAAGAGATCGCCGATTTCTTGACCTCGGCGCCCGCGGACGCGGAGCCGGAGACGCTCGCGAAGGAGCTCATCGCGCAAGCCGTCGCCAAAGGTAGCACGGATGACGTGACGGTTCAACTTTTGCGCCTCTGAGCGCGTTCGCGCGAGCGACGATCACAGTAGGAACCCCATCGACGATCTCGACGAGTTGTTTTGCAATAACGATAACAAGGAAAAAGCTGCCTCTTTCATTTCAAAGTACGTGCGCGCGAAATTCCATTGCGAGAAGACTAGTTTACATATTAAGCGCCGTCGGGAAATCGCCCGACCGCCGCATGGAGTATTAATCCATCAAGTATCCCGCGATGAAGCACAAGAAGAAGAACGCCAGCGAACCGTAAATCAACTGCGACTTCTCGCCCTCTGTCATCGCGTTCGTCCCGAGCCCGTAGCCTTGGTTTTGCTCAAACCCCGCGACTTGCTTCCCGAGCGACTTGAACTTGACCTTCTCCGCCCCGCACGTCGGACAACGCCAGTCATCCGGCAAGTCCTTAAACTGCGTTCCCGCGCTCACGGGATAGAAATCGTCCCCAACTTTGGGCTTGTATTCGTACATGCAGCTCTGACACTGCCAGTCGCCCTGCCCGATGACGGCGAACTTTTCCACCAAATCTGGGTTATCGCGGTTCAGCGCCCCCTTAGCCTCGCTCTGGTTCGCGAACATGTACTCATCGTCCTCTTCTCCCGCCTTCACCGTGACCGAGCGCGCCGCGCGCGCGTCCAGCGTCGCGCTTCGCGGCGCGATCGCGACCGCGCGCGCGAGGGATGACGTCGACGTGACTTTTCGCGCGTTCGCGGGCGCGAGACGGGCGACTCGCGCGCAGCGCGCGCGCGCCATCGTGAGCGTCATTACGTTTGCTTCGTTCGCGCGCGAGCGGGGCGACGCGCTCGGGCGTGCGCGACGGCGTTTGCGGCCGAGACGCGCGACGCGGGCGGTGTCGATGAAGCGGCGCGCGCGGCGCGCGATGACATTTCGTCACAGCGCGACGCGTCGAGCGGTCGCGACGCGACGCGCGTCGACGAGGCGCGAAAACGACGCGCGCGCGATCGATCGCGCGGGGTCGACGGGCGCGCGATCGCGTCGTGCGAAAGAAACGCGCGATCGCGCGCGGGGGGAGATAACCGAAAGCCATGCCGGGACGGACGTGGACGCGCGGTGACGCGACGACGACGGCGAAGGAGGCGGTGAAAACGAAACCGGCGGTGAAATCATCGCCCGTGCAAACTAAAAAGCGTCAAGCCACGTGGTCGCGCGAGGATGGTGAGGCGAAAAGAGGTGGAAATGGGAAAGAGGGGACGCAAGCGCGTCTGCGCGCGAGCGCGGCGGCGTTCGAACCGGCGAGCGCCAAGGCGCAGCGCGAGGCGCTGGAGGCGAAGATGAAAGCGGTGGAGGCGGAGAAGGCTAAGTTAAAGGCGGCTTTAGAGGCGGCGGCGGCGAAGAAGGCTCAGGACGCGCGAGAGAAGAAGGAAAAGGAAGAAGCCGCCAAGGCGGACGCGGCGAGGCGCCAGCGCGCCGCCGGGAACCTACTGAGCGGGTTTCGCGGCGTTCGCAAGCAGTGCGAAGAGCGCGTGGACGAGATCGCGAAGCCGGTGGAAAATTTATCGCAAGAAGAGATCGAGCGGCGCGCCGTGCAGCGCGTGGTGCTCGCCGGGACGGATTGGCAAGTCTTAGACTTGCCGCCGGGCTCGCAAAAGAAGTGGGTGACGAAGAGCTATCGCGAGCTCGCGAAAATTCTACATCCCGACAAGTGCGCCGCGCCCGGGGCGAAGGAGGCGTTTCAAAAGCTCAACAAAGCGTACAAGGCGCTGTCGTAGCGCGTCGACGAATGACGACGACGTTGTATTATTAACATAGAATCTCCGCAACTGTCGCGTCGCCGAGCGCCACTTCACCGCGCGCGTCGATCACCGATGTCGTCGCGCGCGCGCTCGAGCGACGACGATTTAGCGTCGCGGTTCGACGCTTCCGTGCGCGTGCGCGACGGCGCGCACGGTGACGCGATAGAGCGCGCTTTCAGCGTGCCCAAAGACTTCAATCAAGAATTAGAAACAAAGTCCAACGTCGAGTTGCGCGCGCTCATGACGGACGACGACGCCTTCGACGCGCTCTTAGCGTCCACGACGTGCGTGCGCGAGAGCGTGGCGTTCGTGAAGGAGTTGAAGGCGGAGATATCGCGCGCGTGCGATGATAACGAGGCGTTGGCGGGTGAAGTCAGAGCGGCGCAGACGCAACGCGCGCTGTTAGAGTCCACGGATCTACGTCGCGCCGAAGAGGCGTACGAGCTCGCGCGCGAAAACGTGTCGACGAGACGCGCAAACTACCCCACGCTCGCGCTCGCGATCGATCGCGCGCGGGAACGGGCGAGATCTCTAGAGGAGTCGTGTCGCGCGAGCGCCGCCGCGTTGGCGTCGACGCGCGGTCGCGTCGATCGAGACGATCTCGACGATTTCGTCCGCGCCTACGTCGAGCAAAAGACGACACAGCATAGATTAGACCTCACAGCCGATATCGCGCAGGAATAGCTCGCGGATGTAACCCGACGATCGTCGTCGCTCGCGACGCTTCGCGCTCGCGAATTGCCGGGCGCGCCGCACACGCCGCCGCTCCATCGCCACCGCGCGTCATGTCGCTCGACTGTCGCGCCGGCGCGCCGAGCGCGACGATCGCGTCGCGCGCGGCCGCGCGCGCGAGCCTGTCGCGCGCGTCGCGCGCACCGCGAGGCCGATTCTCGTCGCCGCCGACGGATAAGCATCGTCCTTTTTCGACGCCGCACCGCGCGTCGCGTCGCGCGCGCGCGATCGCGAACGACGAGGACGTCGCCGGGAACCCTTTTGAGCAGAGCTCGTCCGCGGCGGGCGAACGCAGGGCGCTTTTCAACGACATCGCGCCCGTGTACGATCGATTGAACGATGGGTTGTCGCTCGGGCTGCATCGCGCGTGGAAGCGCGCGGCGGTGAAATGGATCGATTGCTCGCCGGGCATGGAGGCCCTGGACGTGTGCTGCGGGTCGGGGGACGTGGCTATTAAAATGTCGACGTTCGTGGGCGCGACGGGACGGGTGACGGGGTTGGATTTCGCGGCGAATCAATTAAAGTACGCGGCGGAGAAGGAGCGAGATTTGCGCGCGGCGAGCGCGGACGCGAGCGCTCGCATGGGGAAGATTACGTGGATCGAGGGTGACGCGCTGAATTTGCCTTTTGACGATGAGTCGTTTGATTGCGCGACGATCGCTTACGGATTGAGGAACGTGAGCGATATTCCACGGGCGATGGGGGAGTTGAGACGAGTGTTGCGTCGAGGCGCCAAGCTCGCGGTTTTGGATTTCAACAACCCGGAGGATCCCACGACGGCGGCGGTGCAAGGATTTATGCTGGATAACGTCGTCGTCCCGATCGCAGATCTCAATGGCGTCGCCGCGGAGTATAGGTACTTGCGTCCGAGCATCGAACGCTTCCCGCGAGGGCGCGAGCAGGTGAATTTGGCGCGAGACGCGGGTTTCAGAGAGGCTAAGTTTTACGAACTCGCTCCGGGCGGTTTGATGGGGTGCTTGGTGTGCACGAAGTAGTGGAATCTCGAGTACAGTAGAATGTTATTACGAGTATTATTGATTAGTCTACAACATCTCACGGCGCGACGAGCGCGGCAAAATACAGAGGCAACACAAAATTGTCCGACACGCCCTCGACGGAGAGCTCAAAGAGCGCCGTGGCGACGCACGCGCCCGCGAGTTTCGACGCGGAAATATCGACGCCGACGTAGGACGCGGCGACGAAAGTACTCACTGCGAACGCAATCGCGCCTTCGAGCGTCTTGGACGAGCGCTCACCGAACACTTTGCGGCGTCCAATCGCGCCGCCGACGATGGAGGCGAAGCTGTCGCCGACGCCGAGCGTGAGCACGCCCGCCCACGGTACGAGAGATTTCGAGTCGCCGCTGAGCCACACCGGGACGGCGATGCCGAGGAGCAATGAAAAGTGATCCAAAATGATGAGCGACACCACGCCGTCGCCGACGAATTGCGCGAGAAGCACGCTGAGCTTCCAGCCGAAGAGCCCGTGGCCGTAGTAGGCGTCGAAGACGCGAGCGCACTCGACGCAGGCGAAGAGCGCGAAGGCGACGGCAAAGGCGACGCGAATCAACTCACCGAGTCCGCTGTTCGGCATCAACGTTGGCGCGAACATGACGATGGCGAGGAAATGAAACGCCTTCCTGCGCATCGTGAGCGGCATCGCTCGCGCGTTGTACGCCACGCCGAGGGCGACGGCGAGACCCGTGCACCAGAGCTTCGTCAACGACGTCAAGGTCTCCATGTTCGTCTTCATCGTGTATCGCACCACACCGAGGATCATGTTACTCTTACCAGGATTACTCACGCGATAAACCCACTCGGGAACCGACAGCGCGAGGCTCAGAACGCCGAATTGCGTCGCCTTGCTCGCCGGCGTCGGCCAGCACACGAGCCGAGCGCTCGCGAGCAAAAGTCCGACGCCCGCGATCGCGAACGCGCCCGCCAACGCGCTCGCCTCGGACGCGCGCGCTCTCGTCCCGACGTCGCGATAAATCCCCACGCACATCTCCATCACGCTCGCCGCACCGACGGACAGCAGCGTCGTCTCGCTCGGCGCCGCCGCCCCCGCGAGCCCCCACGCGCACGCGCGCGCGAACGCCACCATCACCGCATCCATCGCGAACGCCCCGCTCATCAAGCGCATGGCCAACATCCACACCAACGCACTTATAAACGTCTTCTTCTCGCTCGACGGCGTCCACGCGTCGACGTACGCGACGCTTCCCGCAGCGCTAAACGCCGTCGCCGTCGCTCGTCCCAGTCGCGTCCCCGCATTCGTCCCGGACACCGCACACAGCGCCCACACGGGCGCCATCGTCGCGTACGCGCTGAACGTGGACACTTCGGTCGACGACGCGTCGCGCATCGTCCGTCGCATCGCGCCGAGCGCGGCGAATAGCATCAATCCGAGCGACATTGCGGCGTTCACAAAGTCGCCGCCATCCTTCAATTCGACGCGTGACAGGTGCGCGTGCGCGACGATGAGCGTCGTGACGCCGACGACGATCGACGTGCACGACGCGTGTGCGTTTTGCGCGGCGTTCGCGCGCTTGGATGGGGGCATGATGGCGAGCGAGAGGCGCGCAGTGAAGGCGAGTCGGTTGGTTGGCGGAGGCGTCGTATTTCAAGGCGGCGGCGAGTACTAGCGATTCAATCGTAACGAAGCGTGGAACTTTCGAACAGCTTCATAGTGCGCTTTGCGGTAAAACATTCTGTGCTCTGCCCATAACGGCAGGAATTCGCGCATGGAGATCTCGCCGCTTCGATGGAACACGAGCGCGACTTCGACGACGAATCGCTCGTCGGCGTCTGGTAAAACGACTTCTTTCAGCGCCTTGACGTAAGGAGCTGAGCCTGGACATCCATGAGCGCACGCGTACTTCAAACACTCCAAATGTCCATTCTTGGCGGCATTATAGCACGTATTCTCGTCCCAAGGACACCCGTGCTCGTGCGCGTACTTCAAACACTCCAAATGTCCATAACCGGCGGCCTTATCGCACGTCGACTTGTTCCAAGGACACCCGTGCTCGTGCGCGTACTTTAAACACTCCAAGTGTCCATAACCGGCGGCAGATGAGCACGTTTTCTCGTCCCAAGGACACCCGTGTTTGCGCAAATACTTCAAACATTCCAAAAATCCAAACTCGGCGGCGGCGGTTGTGCACGCGCGGCGGCGGCGGTTGCACGCGGGGTTGCTGAATTTGCACCCATGCTTGAGAAGATATTTCATGCATTCCGTACTACCGTGCTCAGCGCAGACGTACAGTATCTTATTCTTACGCCAGGGGCACTCACACTCGTGCAAAAACTTCAAACGCTCAATCGAATCGTTTTTCACAGCATCCTGGCACGCGTTCGCGCTCCAACGCTTCCACGCCTCTTTCGACACCACATCGCGACAAAGTCCCATCACTTCGGCGTCTTGTCGTTCCAACGCGATGTCCGGCCCTCGCTGATTAAACTCCGAATCCACACGATTCAACGCGTTCCACACCTTCGCTTTCGCCCCCGGCGCGCCGCGATCGCTCGTCATCAACTCGCGCATCTTTCCGTACAGTTTTGCATCTCGCTCGTCTCGGAGGTGCCGAGATTTTTGCGTCGCGTCGTCGCCGTCCTTCATCGCGCCGTGCGCGTCCGCGCGCGTCGCGCGTCGCGACGGCGTGCGTTCGCGTCGCGCGCGTCGTCGTCGTTCGCGCGCCGCGGACTCGTTCCGTCGCGTCGCGTCGCGTCGCGGAATGCCGTCTCGTCTCGTCTCGTCTCGTCTCGTCTCGTCTCTCGGTCGCGCGCACCGGCGAAACGACGTTCACACTTCCCGGCGCACCGGCGCGCGCCGGCGACGATGGACCTCGCGCGCGCGCGCGCGAGCGCGTACGAACGGTTACGATCGGTCGGGGCGTTTCGCGGCGACGACGCGACGCGTCGGGCGACGCGGGACGCGGACGACGCGATCGAGTGGATTCAAAAGTCATTCAGACAGCTCGAGACTTTGAGCGACGACGACGACGAGGAGGAGGAAGACGATGGACGCGCGGTGCGTCGCGCGTCGAACGCGTCGCGCGTCGCGCGGTTCGCGTTGGTGTTTTGGTACGAGAGCGTGCGCGTGCGAAAGGGAGCGCGCGCGAGGACGCGCGAGGGGTGACGTCGGGACGCCTTCGGGACGACAAACGTCGAGGACGAGGACGCGCTCGCGTCAGTGCGCGACGACTCGCGATTTTCGTCGAGCGGGCTTCGATGATCGTTGATGTGCCTCGCGACGCGCGCGCGAAGACGCGCGCGTGGGCGGTGGTGATCGTCGCGTTCGTCTTCGCGTCGAGCGCGGCGGCGGGCGTTCGCGCGTCCGAGAGCGGCGTCGGCGGCGCGCCTTCGGCGCGACGGAGTCTCGTCGACGTCACGGGGGCCGCGTTCTTCGACGTGTTCGGCTTCGAGCTCAGCGCGAGCGCGGCGTTCGATCCGATTTGCGAGTTTCTGAATCCGTTCCTGCATCCAGACTATCGGTTATCGGCGTGCGCCGAAGAGCAAGCCGCCGCGGCGGAATACGAGGACGAATACGAGGCGTACGGCGAAGGACGCGATCGCATCGTGATGGATCCAGAGGGCACGTTCGTGAATGGGGTCACCGGGAACGTCGCCGGCGGTATCGGCGGCGGCGGTATCGGCGGCGTCGCGGGCGGATCCGCGGGCTTCATCGGCGGAGGTCTCGGCGGCGTCGGCGGCGGCGTCGGCGCCGGACCGATCGGACGCCGACTTTAGGACGGCGCGCGAAAAATTGTAAAACAGTGATTCTTTGTGTCATCAGCGCCGCGAACTTCGCCAAACGAAAATGTTAATCAGTTATTACACGAATGAATGTTGAGCTAAAAGCGAAGACGCAAGCGCGGGTGAAGCGGAAAAGGAAGTCTTTTACTTCGCTTCTTTTTCCGCCTTTCTACTCGCGGCAAGCTCCGTTTGAATGGCCATGGGAACGGGCTCGTAGCGCGCAAGCTTCATGGAGTAGTTGGCGCGACCCTTGGTCATGCCGCGCAACTTGGAGACGTAGTTGAACATTTCCGCGAGCGGCACGAACGCCTTGACCGTCTTCATGCCACCCGGCTTGTCGCCGAGCTCGTTGACGGCACCACGACGAGAGTTCAAGTCACCGATAACGTCACCCATGGATTCTTCCGGGGTGATGACATCAACCTCCATGACGGGCTCCAAAAGCTTCGGGGCGCACTTGGAGATGCCTTCTCTGAACGCGCCCTTGGCGGCGATTTCGAAAGCCATGACGGAGGAATCGACGTCGTGGTAAGAACCATCGAACAAGGTGGCGCGCAAGTCCACGACAGGGAAACCGGCGATGATACCAGAGCCCATCATTTGTTCCAAACCGCTCGCGACGCCCGGAATGTATTCCTTCGGCACGGTGCCACCCTTGAGTTCGGTGGTGAACTCGAAACCGGAACCCGGTTCGAGCGGTTCAAACTTGATTTGAACCTCGGCGTATTGACCGGAACCACCAGACTGCTTCTTGTGCGTGTACTTGACTTGACCCGGCTTGGAGATAGATTCACGGTAGTTGACTTGCGGCGCGCCGACGTTGGCTTCAACCTTGAATTCGCGCTTGAGGCGATCGACGATGATGTCGAGGTGAAGCTCACCCATACCTTCGATGACGGTTTGGTTGGTTTCTTCGTCACGCGTGAAGTGGAAAGACGGATCTTCCTGCGCGAGCTTGATCAAACCGGTGGACATCTTTTCGACGTCAGCCTTGGTCTTCGGCTCGATGGCAACCTTGATAACGGGATCGGGGAACTCCATGCGTTCGAGGATAATTTGCTTTCCTTGGTCGCACAACGTGTCACCGGTGGTGGTGTCCTTGAGACCAGCGATGGCGACGATGTCACCAGTGCGCGCCACTTTGACGTCCTCACGCTCGTTCGCGTGCATCTCGAGGAGGCGACCGATGCGTTCCTTCTTACCCTTGACGGAGTTGTACGCGTAAGAGCCGGCTTCGATGATGCCAGAGTACACGCGGGTGAAGGTGAGCGAACCGACGAACGGATCAGTCATGACCTTGAACGCCAACGCAGAGAGCGCTTCATCGTCATCCGCCTTGCGGGTGAGCTTCTTTTCGGCGTCATCGACGTCGGTACCTTGGACATCCGGGACATCCGTCGGCGCCGGCAAGTACGCGAGGACGGCGTCGAGCATCGGTTGGACACCCTTGTTCTTGAACGCGGAGCCGCACAACACCGGGACGAAGGAGAGAGAGCACGTGCCCTTACGGATGCACTTGACAATCTCTTCCTCGGTCGGTTCTTCACCTTCGAGGTACTTTTCCATGACGTCGTCGTCTTGCTCGACGGCCATTTCAATCATGTTGGCGCGCATCTCTTCAGCCTTCTCCTTGAGGTCGTCCGGAATTTCGACAACGTCCCAAGACGCGCCGAGCTCTTCACCCTTCCAGACGAGCGCCTTCATGGTGATGAGATCGACGACGCCGGCGAAGTCTTCTTCGGCGCCGATCGGGATTTGGAGCGGGCACGGACGCGCGCCGAGGTTCTTGACAATCATGTCGATGGTGCGGAAGTAGTTGGCACCCATGCGATCCATCTTGTTCACGAAGCACAAACGCGGAACGTGGTACTTGTCGGCTTGGCGCCAGACGGTTTCGGATTGCGGTTCGACACCGGCGACGGAGTCGAAGAGGCAAATGGCGCCGTCGAGCACGCGAAGCGCGCGTTCAACTTCCAACGTGAAATCGACGTGACCAGGGGTATCGATGATGTTGATACGGTGATCCTTCCACGCGCACGTGGTCGCGGCGGACGTAATCGTGATACCGCGCTCTTGTTCTTGTTCCATCCAGTCCATCGTCGCCGCGCCTTCGTGCACTTCGCCGATTTTGTGCGAGCGACCGGTGTAGTACAACACGCGTTCCGTCGTCGTCGTCTTACCCGCATCGATGTGGGCCATGATACCGATGTTGCGGTACATGTTCAACGGAATCTTCCGTTCTTCGGCTTCTTCGCCCTTGGCCGCGCGAACGACGCGGGTGCGTCGTTGCTGCTTTTGGTTCTGCGTTCGGGACGAGCGTAATCAATCGCGCGCGTCGTCAGTCGTCTCGTCCCTCGCGCGCCGTCCTCGCGCGCCGTCCTCGCGCGCGTAAATTTCCCTCAACCATTTCCCCGCATCTCCGTCCCTCGCGCGCCGTCCTCGCGCGCCGCATCGCGCGACGCCTCCCCCGACGCGCGAAGGGATAAGGCGGCCGCCGCCAGGGTGACGTCGAACGTCGCGCCCGTCCCCTCGCGCATCGCGCGCGCCCGCCCCCCTCCGCCGCCGCGCATCGCGCGCTCAAAATTATCCCGCCCCGTTTCGCCGCGCGCGCGCGCCGCCGCGCGTTCGCCGCGCCCGCGAAGCCCCCGCGCGCGCGCCGTCGAGGGTGACGTCGCGTTCCCATCGTCGTCGTCGTCGTCGCGCGTCGCGCGCGTCGTCGTCGCGTCGCGCGCGCGCGCGTCGCGCGTCGCGCGTCCGAAAATCGCCGCGCGCAAAACTCGCGCACCTCGGTGGATCGACGCACCGGCGAGGCGGCGTACGCGCATCGCGCGGTGGTCACGGAAGACGCCGCGGAAGACATCGTTCGTTCGGTGCGGGGAGTGCGGCGCGCGGCGTCGCGCGCGCGCGCGGGCGGTCGGCGACCGACCGCGTCGTCGATAAAAAAGCATCGTATTCTCGTCGGCATCGTATTCGAGCGATATAATCGTCGAGATGCGTCGACCACGCGCGAGGTAAAAAAAGCGGCACGTCTCCATGCGAACACGACGTGCGTACGTCGCATTCGTATTCACGCGCGCGCCGACCCCGCGCGACGACGACGACGGGCGACGCGCGCGCGCGACGCTCGACGCGCGCGCGACGCGCGCGCGGCGCGACGGCGCGCGCGGCGATCGCGGTGATCGCGGCGGTGTGCGCGACGACGACGACGACGACGACGACGGCGACGGCGATCGGCGCGGCGCGCGCGGCGTCGACGCGGGCGGTTCGGTACGGCGCGCGACGCGACGTCGGGGGTGAGGGACGACTCGGGACGACGCGCGCGCGCGCGAGCTCGAGCTCGGTGGACGACGCGCGCGCGATGGCGTCGTACCCGGCGCCGATCGTCGTCGAACCGGGGGGAGGCGACGCGAACGCGGCGATGATTCTGTTGCACGGATTGGGCGACACCGGACGCGGATGGGCGGGCGCGGCGCGGCAGATTCCCACGCCAGCGAGCGCGCACGTGCGATGGGTGTTTCCGACGGCGAAAACGATGCCGGTGACGCTGAACGGAGGGATGCGCATGACGGCGTGGTTCGATTTGAACGCGTTGGACGAACGCTCCATCGTGGACGACAGAGGCGAAATCGACGCGTCGGTTGAATATTTGAACGCGTTGGTGCGAGAGCAGATGGATAAAGGAATTCCGAGCGAGAAAATTATGATCGGCGGGTTCTCGCAGGGCGGCGCGATCGCGCTGACGGCGGCGTTGCGGTCGGAGGTGAAGCTCGCGGGGTGCGTGGCGATGTCGACGTATCTTCCGTTGCGCGCCGATTACCCGGACAGGTTCGGCGCGCACGCCAAGAGTTTGAAGATTTTTCAAGCGCACGGAACGAGCGACATGGTGTTGCAATACTCGTACGGAAAAATGTCCGCGGAATTGATGCAAGCGGCGGGCGTCGATGTTGATTTTAAGACGTACAACGGGATGGCGCACAGCGCGTGCGCCGAGGAATTCGACGACGTCGCCGACTTCTTGAAAGCCAGGCTGGCTGGATGATGTTTTTCTTCTAACTTTTGTGAAATATTCATGATCAATGGCATGAGCTACTACGTCTATCACGTCCTAATCTGTTTCTAATCTAGTGCGCCGCGCTATTTTTTCTCCTCCGCCTTGACCGACTCCTCGATCGAGCCGCTCCTGTCGTCGTGCATGCACCAATCCGGAATGAGCACGTAAATGAGCGGTATGGAGAAGAGTGGTAAGATGATACCGGATACGATCAACAAAGGGATGAGTTGGTCGAAGTTGCAGTGGCCGTGCACCAAGTCGGTGTGGATTCCCACAAACGTCATCGACGCCGACCCGAGCGTGAGCGCCACGCCCGAGGCGACGTTCACCACCCCGGCGAGCAGGGTGTACATCGTACACGATACTTCTTTGTCTACGATCTTCGACAGCACCGCAGTCGCTGGCATGTACGTCAAAACATACGCGATTCCCTCGATGATGCCCTCGCCCATGACGTACGCGCTGCGATCGTCGATGCCCATGGCGATGTTCCAGCGCAAGATGATCCATATATCCCCCAGCTTGGCGATCACCTTCGTGAGCGCGCACGCGAGAAATACGCTGCGTATTTTCGAACGACTCAAATATTTCTGAAAGAGCCAGATGCCGATCATTTGCGCCCCGAGGGAGAAAAGAAAGGTGGTGACGCTGTAAAACACGTAGCTAAAGTGCGGGCCATCGGGCACGCACTTGGCGCCTTCGGTGTACCAGTACGTCTTTGCCTGCCTCACGTTCACGCCGAGAACGCGATCGACGGCGACATAAATGAGTAAGCAAGCCTCATCCCGCTCCAAATGCGCGTACACGACTCCCGTCATGATGAGCAAGATGCCGAAACAAGTCGAGACGCAAAGCGCGAGATCCGTCTCAAACGCGTCTACGAGTTGCATGCTGACCACCCCGACGGAAGCGAGGGTGATGGTAATGGTCACGACGAACACGTTCCAATACTTCTTCGCGAGCGCGTGCGCGTTGAAATCACTCCCCACGCGCTCTTCCGGTAACAACCCGTACGCGGTGGTGAACGCAAACTGCGCCACAAAAGGCGTCACGAGCCAAAATATAAGCTTATAATCGCCTCGCGACAACCCGATGTACGCCAACAGCGTCCCGAAGATGCTCCCCACAGTAGCCACGGTCCAGCTATACGTCATTAAATCCCCACCGATCCGTTGCACCTCGGACATCGCCTCGAACACCCTCGCTCCCGCGAGCGAGTCCCCAAACGCCAACAGCATGTTCGTCGCCAACACAAATACTGTGTACCACGTCGCGTCGTCGGACGAGAACGTCTTCGTCGCAAGAACTATGATCGCAACTAGCCCCGTGACGGCGAACGTGGCGAGATAGTACCTCTTGCGGTACCCAAATACCGGCGTCGTGTCCGTCACCATGCCTATGAATGGCTTCAACATCCAAGGAAAGCTCACGAGAACTTCGAAGCGCTGGAACGCCTGCGCGGAGAATTTCAGATACCGCTGCGCGTACGGCAGCGAAGTGGTGCTGATCATGTGCTTCGCCGCGCCCTTGACGAAGAAATCGGCGGAGAACACGAACGCGAGGAGTTGCCAGCCGAACACCCCGCGCAGGCGCTCGTGAAAGGCGACGACGTCGGACAGCGGTGCGCACGACGCTCGCGCGCTCGCGGACGCCGCCGACGATGGATCATCGTCGTCGGCACGTACACGCGCGCCGCGCGCGTCGTCGTCGCGCTTGGACGTCGCCATCGCGCGTCGATGACTGCGGGCGCGATGGTGTTGGAGTGTCGGTCGACGCGCGGGCGCGGACTCTAGACTTGGTACGACTATCTAATGTTATCCATTAATCCGATCTATGTGTCTAAGTGGATTTCGCTAAGAGTGGTACGCGCTCGGTGGGCGCTTCGTTGGCGTCGTCGGCCGAGCTCGCGACGGCTTTACCCGTGTCCAGGTCGACGACGTCCTGCATATTAATGTTCGGGACGAAGACGAAGGTGAGGGGGATGGAAACCAACGGAAGGAGCATGCCGCAGTAAAACACCAGGCTGGGTAAGCCTGAGAAGTCGCACGCACCGCCTTCGCCCGAGGTGAGGTCGGTTTTAATCCCCGCCACGTCCATGGCGAAGACGCCGAGCGCGCTCGAGAGCGAGTAGCCGAGATTGTTGAAGCTCGCCAAGATGGCAAACATCGTCGCCTCCATATTCTCTGGACACATCTTCGACATCAAAACCATGCTCGGCATGGATGCCATCATCCCAACCATCGGTTCCAACACGGTGTCGCCGATCAAGTAGAACGCCTTGTCCGATAATCCGACGCGAAGGTTCCAGCGCTTGACGATGCAGTAATCGGCGATGCTCGCCATGGAGCTCAAAATCGCCGACACCCAAAACGTCACTCGCACGTTGGCGTTTGAAAAGAACACTTGAAATAAGTACACACCAATGGCGGTACAAATGCGCGCGATGATTGACGTGTACACGGAGAAAAAGAGATAATCAAAGTGCGGCCCGCCCGGGTTGCACTTTTCATCCACCGTGAACCAGTAACTCATCGCGCTTCCGAACGACACGCTCAGCACGCTGGTGAGAAACAGAAAGAATGTGACGTTGGCGATGGATCTCGGCAACGCGACGTAAATCGACACGCTCAACACGAGGGTAATCCCGAACGAAATGGCTAAATCTACATACTTGTTCTCTGGCTGCAAAAATTGCACGACGCCGAGAAGCAAACACATCGACGCCATGAAAATCGACATCACGAACACCCTCCAGTTCTCGTTCCACAGCTCTTTCCCATACACCTTCCTCGATCCACTCTCAGCCTCGTTTTCCGCGCGCTCGTCTCTTGGCACGACCTTTTCCTCCGGAAGCCATCCCGCGAGCGACGTGTACACCGCCTGCCCGCTCAGCGGCACCGCGATCCACATCAACGACCGATACGCCTCGTACTTGATGGAAAAAAAGCTACACGCCGTGGCGAAAACGGACCCAAACGTGATGCACATCCACACGTAACTCACCATATCGCTCGACTTCGTCGGGTGCTCCCGCATGCGCTCGGTGTACTTGCCCTCCGTCAGCAAATCCGCCGTCGCCACTTGAAAATTAATCGCCACCAAGCCGAGGACGTACCACGCCCCCATCCCCGGTTTGAATTCAACGACGGCCAAGTACACCAGCGCCGCGCATCCGAGCGCGCTGGAGATGGCGATGTAATATCGCTTGTGATACCCTCCGATTGGGAACAAATCCGAAATCATCCCCACGAGCGGTTTCACCGTCCACGGAAACATCGCCACGATGCCGTATCGCTGCATCTCCTCCGCGGTGAACTTCAGGTACTTTTGCGAGTACGGCAGCGCCGCCGTGCTGACGAGCTGCATGAGCGCGCCCTTGAGTCCGAACGCGACGGAGAATATGAACACCAAAAGATTTCGTCCGTACGTCGCGCGAAGCGTGCGCAGCAGCGTCGCGGGATTACCGACGCCGCGCGCCGCGCGCGCCGTCGTCGACGGTTTCGCGTCGTCGTTTTCACCGCTCTCGCCCGGCGTCGCCATGACGACCGCGCGCGGCGAGCGCGTCCCGATGTGGCGATGTGATGGGGTGTTGCGCGCGCGCTTCGCGCGCCGAGTCGAGGTCGACGGCGAGAAGGCACGATTCGGCGCGGCGCGATTCGGCGCGGCGCGGTGTTGATGATAAAACCACGTCGCGCGAACGTTCGCGCGAGGACGCGACGGCGCCGTCGCGCCGGACTAGACTAGACGGTGAAGAAGAGCCGCGCCAAGCCGCGCAGGTAGTCGACGATTTCGCTCGCCCCGAGCTTGCTCTCGCCGTACA
>JACLAB010010640.1_pt1 | contig 28028 bp, 31 predicted proteins | sample 8027921 | NCBI WGS metagenome assembly JACLAB01 (sample SAMN15725117, study PRJNA655200) | protist metagenome | isolation source: fluorescence activated cell sorting (FACS) single amplified genomes of... | place: USA: West Boothbay Harbor, Gulf of Maine | collected 2000-07-19 | reverse complement strand
ACTTATCTCCACTATCTTTAGTAACTTGGGTACTGTGGGAACCGAGAGTGCTTACTGATCTATCGTCATCATCGCTCTTATCACTGCTATCGCTATCTGCACTTTCATCGCTCACTTCGTACGTCAAGCCCCGGGCACCCTCCTCAGTAAGGCGCTTGGGTATATGCGACTTACTAGCTTCATGCCCTTTGGTACCCCTGTCTTGATCCCCTTTCTTCTCCTTTTGCTTCCATTTTCCTGGACTATGCTTGCTGTGGCGGGTTTTTAGGGTTGCTTTGAGTCGCAGGCGTTTCTCTTTTCCGAAGGCGCTTTCGCTTCCCCTGCTGCAGGGACTACCGCGGCTGCCACTACTTTGCTGAGTACTGTGGCTGTATACGCTATTATGAGAGCTGTCCTGTCGGTTCAGAGCTTTCTTAGAGCGTACGGCTGACATACGCGTCTTGGGTTCCTTGGGAGGAGCGGGCCCCCAGTGACTCTGCACCTATCAATGGTGATGTTGGTTTAGGGTTAGTGTGGTCATTACAAGTATGAAAGTTGCGTGTATATTCATAATATAGACTCATAAATTTTCACCAATATACTGAACGTACCCGCCTTGCGGAGGCCTTAGGAAACCGGGGCTGCCGCGGTTGGTTCTCCTTATCCTGGCTAACATTGGCCGAATAATTATTTTTTGCTCCCCTGATGACAGGCTTATTGGAAAACACACTTGAGCACATTTTTTTAGCTAAGTTCTTGGCTTCTGCATGGGAGCCGCATACGAGTAGTACCGCTCTAGCAGTTGCCCAACTTTCTGCATTCTCATCCTTGGAAGGGTCTCTCTCGTAGATAGCGAGCTTGGCCTCCGCTATAGTGACGTGCAGATCGGACCGACCCAGCTCCCAGCTCTCAAGTAACACTGATTCTGCCTCCGTAATACCAGCCTGGATATATAGATCATTGTACGAAGACGTCAATGTGAGAATGATAATTATCTACGATGGTCACAACACTCATGCATGACAGAAATTTACGTCCCAGCTTTCATTCGAGCCATCAAGTGTTGGACAGTATAGCAATGGTGTAGAGTTACAGCCCTCGAAAGTTCATTAACTCCAGCGCATACCTGGTTGTTCTGGGGGACTTGAATGAGGTCGGCTTGGCCACTTAGTGGGCTGGACCTGACTCTGAGCACACAGGGGGTGATGGTCTCGTTGGGAGGGATGATAGCCAGCACTCGCGCTTCTGTAGTGTCATCGGCACTTTGGTTCGCTTGCAAATCATTGTTTTTCTCAACTTTGCTTCCTTGATATTCCGGGAAAATCCCATTCTGCTGTAGACTTTTACTAGAATTTACCCTCGAAACAACTAGTGGGACGGCAGCCGCACGTCCAGCAAAGGCAGAGGCGGCTGCGCCCTTTTCCCTAGGTGCAGAGGGCTTTATAGGCCGCATCTGCTGCTGATGTTGCTGTTGTTGCTGCATAGGGATGCTCGATTGCACCGGCAGCGTTTCTACTGGTCCCGCAGAAGTCAGTCCCCTAGGAACAGGCTGACCCTGCATATTGGACATGTGGGGACGTCCTGCAGCCGCATATGCGGGATACTGGGTTTGCTGCAGCATAATATACTCGGGCTGCTGCTGTATGAAGGCTTGCTGCTGCTGTGGTGGATGCTGTGCCTGGTGTCTCATCTGCTGCTGCATCAAGGCTTGCTGCTGCTGTTGGTAAAAATCCACCTGCCGAGCTTGTTGTTGTTGCTGTGCCATCATGTGCTGCTGCTGTTGTATATGTAGCTGATATTGCTGCTGTCTCTGCTGCTGTTGTAGAAAGAGAGCATATTGCTGTTCTTGGAGACCATGTTCGTATGGGCCTTGATTCCCGTTATTCATGGCGACCTCCAGTACTTATCAATCAATTCTCCTCTAATTCTATCTATATTCGAATTATTAATGTGTATCAGCACAAATTTTGATTTCAAAGGTACTGCAGAGGGCAAGATCTGCAAATTCGAGCTCGAACTTAGGGCAACAGAAAAGTCCCGCACGTTTATCACCATGCACAAGCCAGAACTCATCGGAGAAGTTAGAGCTTGGAAAAATTGTGGGAAATATCTACCATGAAGCGTCTGACTCTGAAGACACCGAAAGAAGGGGAGCGGAAGAGCCAATGGTCATTAGTGCAGTACTCCATTCTCGTCATGATCTTCCTGGCCTTCTTCGGCATGCTGGGCGCGCATTTCCACGTGTTGAAGACGCACAGCGCTAATGGGGAGTCTCTTCACGGTCTGACTTCGTCTAAGCTTGACAAAGATACCAACAACCCACCGTCTCTGGTCTCCAGAGGGAAGGTTTTGGGAGAAGACGAGATAGATCCTACAATGGCGCGTATAAAGCAGCTCTCTACGGAGATAGCAGCCAAAAAACAGGATCTTCTGAGAATAGACATAGAATTGCAGGAGTCTGAGGACATAGCAAGATTGGAAAAGGAGAGACTGAATCTGCAGAACGTAGCCAGGAAGGAAAAGGGAGAAAATGAACGGAGTGCAAAGGACCTTTCAAAGACCATTACAGATCCCTCTTCTTCCTCCTCTTCCTCTGTCTCCAGTAGCACAAATAGTCAAAGCACAAATGCTAACAGCGATACCAATACCAACAGTGGAGGTAGCAGCGGCAGCAATCCCCTCCCCGGGGCCGCTCATAACAAGAATAAGCCGCACTACATCCTCACATTGAGCGACGAAGAGTTCCTTTCAACCACCGTTTCGGCCATGTTGGCGCCGTACGGGGAGAGCGAGGGCGGGGGCACGTGCAGTAACGACTTCGGGAACAGGCTCGTGAACCGCTGGAGGGGTGTTAAGAAGGAGGTTTGCAGCCCAAAGGACGGTCCCAGCCGCTTCCATCGGAATAGCTCCCGAGCTAAGGGAATTCTGAGCTCACAGATCGACTGCTACCTAGTGAAGCAGACCAGGCACCACGGGCAGGGGGACAATCTATGCCACATGAAGGTGTGTGTGCCCCAGCGTTGCGCTATCTCCGAACGTCCCCTACCATTACCCCTGGCGATAGCTAACCCATGTACTAACAACGACCCCACCATCATCTATCGTACGTCACTATCATACTAACAATGACTATAATTCAATAAATACGGATGATCGTGAGCGAAGGACGTGAGTGTAAACATGGCTCTATTCGACCAAGCCGATTTGACCACGGCGGTGGTCAAGAAATACGCGGAAACGCGACACTTCAAGCAGCCGTACATACCATTTCCTAAGGGATTTGTCCAAGGCATGTGCAACATAAATGCTGCGAACGGGTGGCGGCCGGAAGTGATGCCCGGTTGGAACATGGACTGGACTACCTCTGCCTTCCAAGAGGCCGCCCCGGGTGAGGAGGGGGTGCACTGCGATGAGTACGTGCTATAGATTGTAGTATGGCAGAGCTGTGCTCCCATGGATTAGGCAGAAGGATCATACCAACTAGAGTAGGGTTGGAATGCACTACTCACTGAAAGTTTTGATTATCCACTTAAATTTTTGACGAAGCATTTTATCTCGTACCGATGTGTGTTGTGTTCTCACTTTCAGTTAGCAACACTAATCTATACCCACGTGTGCGCCCTCTTGACCCTTTAGGTACATAGACCACAAGGTGATCGCCTTGCAAAGGGATACCTTCGCCAACTATTTCCATGATAGTGAGGATTTCGTCAACTTATTTCTGGCGCTCGCCATATTAGAGTGGTCGCCCGGAGACACTCAGGCACGTGTATAGGGCACTTCAGATTAGAATTGTAGCTCTGTGCCTGAATATTGACGTGCTATAGATGTATGGGTGGCCTTTACGGACGTAGATCTATGCCATTGGTGTTGTTGTGTCCGACTCTGTCCAATTTGTGTGCAATTCTGAAGGGCTCACGTGTAAGGTGCAGCTCTATTGAACGTCACCACACTAATAACATCCCACATATCGTAATCATTTGCAGGTGTTGCTGACGGATCTTTATCCTGAAGGGCCTTTCTGGCAGATGTGGAACAGCGCCTTCAGCAAGCGCACGTCCGCACCCGTGCGTACGGCCTTTCACCTTAAACAAGATTATGGCACTATAGATGGAGCCATGCAAGGCAAAGGGAGTGGCAAGGATGGAAAGGAGTATAGAGTATGTTTTAAGGATTTAGCGATAGGTATATATGGCCCCGCAGCGCCCATCACCGTGGCCTCGTGGAATACTCCCTGCCACAACACCGCCCTCGTTCGAGGGTATGCCGATTTCATCATTAGGGGCATGGGCCTGCAGGGCTTCACCCACTATGCTCATCCAAAGCCGCCGAAGACCGTGGTAATAACGTGCGTATGTCAGTGGACGTGCGGAAGGCTGTATCTACTTCTACTACGTCCTAAATTATCTTGAGCTTACATCCCAATATCCAAACATCATTTTTACGTGCGTACAGATATATGGCACGTCGGGCCAGCACGGTGTGGCCCGAGAAACGGTTCTGTGACGACAAGAAATCCTTTTTCTTCTGCCGCTTCTGGGAGAGCTTTGGTAAGTATTTGGTGATGTTTCGAATCTCCATGCCATGAATACGACATTTAATTCTGAATGGAATATATGGAAGGCCTTAGCTGTTATGAGCATTGATAACAACAATCACTCTAATAATGACGCCAATTATCGGTCACTATCACAGGCACTAGACCCCTAGGTAGAATGATATCCAACGACGATGCAGTAGTAGCGGGACTCCAATCCCTCGCTAAAGAGACGTTCAGCAACGGAGCCATTGTAGAGTTCAATAATAGAGACTATAACCTGCTGAGTATCGCGGAACAGATACAGCAGGACGTTCGCACGGACATCATGGTAGGACCGCACGGAGCGGGCCTTATGCACTGTGTTTTTATGCCAGATCGAGGTGCGCTGCTTGAATTAGCGATAGATGGCAGCGGAGCCAATAGACATTTCCATAATCTAGCCCACTGGAGCGGACACAGGTATAACAGCCCCCTCGCTAGTAATCCTATGAACGTCGAAGCACTCAAAGATGCCGTGCGAGCTGCAGTCAACGCCATAGATCTGGATAGCTACTAGATAGCCATTGGATATTTTGATAAGACAGAATATTGTACGTTTGCTCAAAAAGTTACGAAATATAACATCTTTATAATCTAAACATAATCCTATCCATCATATACCGTCTAACTTATGTCATCTATAGTACTATTACCATCTAATTAACAAATATGAAGGCGAGGCAGAGCGGGACGATGAACACCCCCGCAACACCCTGCGCCAGTGCTAGATAGGACAGCCACACCGGCTTGTCCGTGCTCTCGGGTGGGAAGGTGTAGTAGTAGCAGAATCCAGGCAGGATGTAGGACACCGCTGTGCTCCCCGTGGCTCCTACAAAGGCCAGTACCTGAGACGTGCGATAGATAATTGGCGATTATTAGTATGACGCTTGTACTGGGTGTCCGTAAAAGCCAGGGATAGAGCCACAGTAGACCTTTCACATTTATCGCACGTCACAGGACGCGATAGAGTCACACTACACCTTTCATGTCAATCACTCAGTATTAAATGTGGCAGCAATGTTATCGAGATATAGCCCTCTAAACATAAATAATATCGACTGACGTACTACCCCAAGACTCTCTACCACTGAGGCAATGAGGAAGGAACATACGAGGAAAACCACGGTAATCGCCCACCAGCGCATATTTTGCGCAGTTAGGGGACCGATGATCTCCCAAAAACCCCTCTTCAGGGCTGCCAGGCACAAATCGTCCTCATCACGGATGCCGCTGTCGCTATTACTAGATCTATCAGAATCATCTCCTACGATGACAGTGTAGTCCATCGAACTGCTGGTTGCATCTAAAGCACCAATCTTATCCCCCATATCCCCTTCAGCACCTAGATCTCCTAGTAAGCTGTCCGTCGTAGAACTATCCACCAACTTTTTTTTTTCGGAATCGACGGGCTTGTGTGTATTTGGCGAGGGTACTGTTAGTAAACACTGCTGCATGCTATAGGTAACATCGCGAGGCGTAGACACACACATATTTATACGCTATGCCCATATATGTACCTACATTATAGGTAACATCGCGAGGCGTAGACACACACATATTTATACGCTATGCCCATATATGTACCTACATTATAGTAGATGTCCAGGATGCTCATGACACACTTCCTGGCTGGGTGACACTGCAGGGGGAAGGTGAATGCCACCAAGGTGCCTGGTATGGTGATGTACGAAGGGACATATGTGCGGGTGGGGTTGGTATTCCTTATTATGAAGCGAGAACGCTGCAGAACTCACATCGGTGCGAGATAAACAATTGCAATACATATTATTCTTCAAATGTGCTGAGCGATGTTGTAAGATATCCCCCTGAAGATCACGTTGGTATGACTATCCCGCACTATGTATGCACTGCCCTTCCCGTGCTATAACACATAGCACGTACCCACGAAGACCCTAGCCACGCTGGTTAACGCGTTTCGAGGGTAGTTCAGGAGGATATCAGACTCCACGAAGTTGCCGTAGGTGGCGTACCCGCATGCGGCAACAGCGAGGTATCTGAAGGAAATACATGAAGATGATGAAATGAGGAAGGGATGAAGGGGTAGGGGCGTGCTTTATCATTATGCGGTTATATGGCACGTTCATGATAAATAGACTTACATGAAGATGGCAGTGCCGATGCTCCCGATTACAACCTGGTTGACCTTCGTTATGCTGACCTCCGATAACTCGTTTACGATGCTGAAGATATTCTGCTGGCAGGTGAAGCCGAAGACGAAGATGGGAAATACCTTCCCCGTATTCGCATTTAGCTCAAAGTTCTCAGTGTCTCCCCTGCACTGTTCCCCAATCGCTATCGCTTGGCAAGGATCCAGTAGCTGATTGCCACTGTTATTGAAACTGAAAATCACAACCAGAATAGCCAGGAAAAACACGAAGACGATGCTGAGGAACGAGGTAAATTTGAGCATTTCGATTCTACGCAGACAGCTGAGCGGCACGCACAGGAACGCCCACCCCAGGGAAATCCACAAATTGCGGTGTTTCAATGCATCGCTCGCATCCAGGTATTCCATCACTGCAGGTATCGTGTCTCCGATCACGATAAGGTAACTAGTAGCAACCCCGAAGCACTTGATGGCTACAGCAGCGTCAATCACCACTGTGAATGAAGGCAATACCGCCTCCGCTACTGAGTAGAACGAGCTGGGCACTCCTCTCTTTATCGCGCACTGCGCGAGGAAGTGCAGAGCGAACGCACTGCTGGTGCCTGCGAAAAAGATTAGGAACGTGCCTAAGACCCACCCCGTGTTGCTGTAAGCATAAGGCAAGCCAAGCATTCCCGAACCGAGGATATTGTTAGCAAGTACAATGTAACACGCAACTACGGAAGCTTTTCCACCCGCAGCGGCAGCAGTCAAGCTTGAGCTCTCCTTTTTCGTCTCTGCTAAACTCATGACGGAAAAAGGTGGAGAGGTTGAAAATCAAGGCAAATTACGCGCACGTCAAAACGTTCGCGTTGATGACGATGTCCGTACAGTTATCATCCGGCCTGCGCACAGGTCTTATATTTTCGTTTCCTCAGGCTTCTCAATGATTCAAAGTAAAGAGATAATTTGATGATGATTTTGGTTTTACTGCTATTTTGTTTTTTTGTTACGCTGCAGGGCTTCCAGAACCTGGGATCAGTGTGGAGAGGCTCGCATGCTCTGAAAGGAGCCAAGTACTTGAAGAGCCACGCAGTGCCCAAGACATTCGTGCACACCGCCCAATCACCTCTCTGTGCGGAGAGCGGCGCAACGGGAGATGAAGATAGCAAGCTGTGGAAGAGCGTCCTCAGTCTGAACCAAGATCTGGACGAAGCTGTGGGAGAGGTACTAGATGCTATCGTAGGTAGTGATAGTGGGGAATATAGCGATTACAATGTGGGTGTGTTCTATAGCAGCAGTATCTACGAAGCCTCTGCATTCAAATACAGCAACATCTTCGACCAATTCAAAGAGCGCTTGCCCAACATGAAGATTGTGGTAGGATGCACCACAGGTATGTATGTGTATGCGTGCGTGTTTTAACAGGGAGGCTCTTGTATAAGTAAAATACACCATACTCACATTGCTATTCCCGCTCCCGTCCCGCAGGAGCTGTAGTCGGCTCCACTCTCGGCCCAGCCGTAGGGGGGGTGCCGACTGCAGTGCAGGAACCCCAAGAGGTGGAGGCCAGAGCGTCCTTCTGTCTGCTTGTAGGCAAAATCGGCGATTCAAAGGGCGACACAGGCTCCTTTTTCTTGTCTCAAGAACAGATTAGGGCTTACAACCAAGATCCAGAATGTCGTATATTCCCCTGTACTGCCTCTAATTCAGAAAAAAAGGAGAAGGAGGAGGAGGCTACAGCCCTAGTTTTCACTACCGATGGCATGCGTCCAGATTTATCGGATTTCCTGCAGGGGCTGCAGAGGGAGGGCCTGAATGCATTCGGAGGTACGCGCTATATTATACGTGCTAAAGTAGTAAGGGCAGAGCAGTGCACGCATGTGGCGGGCGGGGCTCACACCATTCTGATAAGGGTTAAAACGTGCGAATCACAGCTTCTTTCGTTGATTTCCTTGGCGTCTCATCAACTAACACTGACCCCTACCTCACATACGCCCATAAACCAAAACCAATGCACACGTGCACAGGAACCGCCTCCAGTGTAAGCGGCCTGCACTCGCCCAAGGTGTTCTTGAGCGACCGCACGTCAGCAGGGGCGAGAGGCGCCAAGGTACCGGGATTCGCCGATCTGGATGGGGACTATACTAAGGGGAGACCTGGGGATTGTCATGTCAGGTAAATATTTGCATATTTGCACGCTTTGGACCTCCAGGGACCTTTCTATTGGAGTATCGGAGTGGGAATCGGTATGTCTTGCAGAGTGCTTCCATTCAGTTGCACTCATCATACTAAGAGACCACCAAAACACACGCAGGAGCACCCGAGGGGCCGTGGGCCTAGTACTGGGCAGAGACGTACGCGTAGAGTGCAAAGTAGCTCGTTCCACCCTACCCGTTGGTCCGGTATTTGAGGTAGTAGGACGTGCGAGAAGAGAAATTCTACAGCTCAGGAGGGTAGGCGATGCAGAAGAAATGCGGCAGGCAGAGGCAGAGGGGTTAATGGAGGAAGAACAGGTGCGAGTATATATTACATGTGTGTCTTGCAGCATGGCGTGGACCATACACATATAACAAGTGCTAATAGCTCTATCCATTCATATCACCTTGACTGACAGGATATGGTAATAGACGAAGTCACCGGCAGCGCCCAGATCCAGGACGGCTGGGTGTTCGATGACCCCAAAGCATACAACGAGGGGTATACTAGCGGCTATAGCAGCTCCTACAAAGGTCGGATCAGCGAACGGGTGTCCCCGCTGGTGGCGCTGGACTACGTGCTGAATAATATCCCTACTGATCAGGTATGACGTGCTATTGTGGCGTTGATCTCGTTAATATTATCCCGAGCACGTCAAGCATTGACTCAAAAAAAAAGCATTGCACTCATTTATAATGCCCCTAATCCTACAATTCCTGCCGATCAGGCGGACGGCCTGAAGAGAGAGTTATTAGTGGCTGTTGGCAGGCACCAGGGTAGCGGCGATGGCACTAGCACGCCGAGCAGTGATGGTAGAGATGGCGACAAAAGTGGGAATACTGAGGGTTTCTATACTAATCTCTTTGCGCAGAAGCCGCTCACATTTGACCCTGTTACAGGTAGTATCACTGTATCCTCGATCCCCCACGAAGCAGCCCAAGAGGATTTAGGGGATAATAATTCTGATAATACCTATAAGCAGAAGCTGCTGTTCCAATTCTGCATCCGCGACAAAGCCGTGGCGGTGTCAGACCTGGCTAAGTCCTGTGCAAGTGTAGGCCACATACTGGACTCTCAAGTCCCTCTGGCAGTTATGCTCTTGGGAAGCATGGACAGAGGCAACAAGGTTTTCAGATACGGGTCCTGGGAGAGCGTACGTACGAGCTAAATACATACGTGCTAAGTGTGGAAGAGCGGGTAGTATCGCTGACTATTATTACTGTACGCAATAGTCATCATACTAATTCTACCCCTTGAGTGGTACCATTTGTCATTTGTCATTTCAGGTGCAGCTGTTCTCCGAGCTTCAGACCCGCAAGCTAGAGGCCAGAGTGCCTTTCGTAGGCATGTTCTCAGCAGGGGCTTTCTGCCAGCTGAACGGCCCTTCTACCAATGATAATAATAATAATAATAATGGAGGCAATCGGGGCATTAGGGATGTGCACGTTCTAGAGACAGACTCTGTTCACGCCGTGCTGTACAGTAAACCTGTTTCCACAGCAACTTCTGTTGCTGTTGGTACCAGTGATGATACGAGTAGTGGAAGCAGTAGTGGAAGTACAGCTGCTATCGTTAATACTAGTATGGACCCCGACATATGCTCCCCTTCTGACCTGGCGAAGTTCAGCGACGAAGGAATAACCTGCGGAGAGCTGGTGCAGAAGAGGGACCCGGAGAGTGCGAGTGCGGTCAGAGTGGCCAGTATGGACTACGTCATTCCAGAAAAAGTCCCACAACCCAGAAACGTGCTAGAATCCGTAGTGTGGGACCGCGAGAGAGATGTAGATCGACTACGTGAGCGCTTCCAGCTTACCAAAGCTCTCATGCAGGCGGTGCAGAGCGAGGTCAAGTACGTACATGCAATATCATGGATGTTTAACGCTCAGACTGAATCTATAAAGTAACGCACTAATGGGACCTCCAACCACACTATCGCACGTCAGGTACCCCAATAGACCTTTTGCGGCGGCAGTACGTGCAGCCAGCGAGAATAACGAGCTAGCAGTGGTGCTAGAGTACACAAGAGCGTCCTTACACTACCGAAAGGGCGGCTGGGTGGCGGACGAACGTACGTGCCATAGACTGACAGCATTTTTTAAAGGCGAAATCTAACTGACAACATCTCATCCCGTCCATCCATTCTTTATCCTCAACATACGTGCTATATACAGGTGCGGCGGAGACAGATGTACTGAGGCTGGTCAGGGCCAAAGAACAGGTGGAAAGCTTCGCTCAGAGTGCAGGAGATATGTACGGCCAGGATGTTGGTACGTGCTATAGATATAGCATGAGTTGATCGTAAGCTTATTGGGCGGAATGGTTATACTGACCTGATCAGGGTTGGAATGTGCATCGATGCCGACATTTCATATCCCGTACTGACGTGCTTCCTGTTGTGTTCCGTTCTCACGATCACCGACCCTAACCCATGCCCCTACGCTAATCCTAACTCATACCTCGCGCGCGTCCTTTAATTCACCTTACCCTTGCACACACAGGTGCAGGGCAGAAAAGGTCATCCCGTATTGCAGCAGTGGGCTGTTCTGTAGACGCCGGCACATTTAGAGGAACTTACGAGGACTTAGAGAACCTACGATCGTACGCACAAGGCAGTTTTGCCCTAAGGAAGGTCCCAGTGGTCTGCAGTGACCTGGTCATATACGCCTACCAGCTGTTCAAGGCCAAAGCTAGCGGAGCGGACGCGATCAAGATACACGCAGCAGGTCAGATATACCCCAATGATCTTCAGATATAGTGCCATTGCTCTCTACCATGACTATGCTAACAGTGTTCAATGGCTCATGTGAAATGTGTGATGTAGTCCTATCTTATGCAGGAGTATCATGACGTGCGATAGACACCTCACAATCACACTCAAATCACTCCCAACATTTCCTCCATAATGCTCAGTGCTACCTGAGAGTGAGGTGGCCTACATGTGCAAGATTGCCAAGAAGATCCAGCTCGATGTGATTGCAGTATGCTCCAGCAAGCAGCAGGTATATGCAAAGTGCTAGTATTAATTGTGATGTTAATTATGCTCGCATGGCCCCACAGAACCCTTATATTAATAACGTTGCGCACCATCCGTCATCAGGTGCTTGGTGTGCTTGAGTCCAGTGGATCTCTTATTTCGGCCCTCAGTATAACCAGCCGCAACATGAAGCTGTGGAAACGTGCGCCAGGCAAAGCCATGGCCATACTGCAGGACCCAGAGGTAGCAGCAGCCGTGGGAAAGGCCCGAGAAACGTACGAAAACGGCCTGTTAGTGCTGCAGGAGGGGTTAGGACGGGAGGAGATCGAAGCCGCTAGGCAGAGTGACATAGTAGATGGTATGTGCGCCCAGTGGATGGGATATAGGATACATGACGTTAGAGATGATAATGATGTTTCTTGGATTGTGTTTCTTATAATTTCCCCTATATTACATTTATAACGGCCCTATATTACCCGCAGGCGTGCTGCTGGCGGAAGAACTTCTGGGCATAGCAGACGTACAGACGTACGAGCAGGCGGTGCAAAAGGCCCTCGGTAAGGCGTAGGTAATAGGTGCGGACAAGAAATTGGTCTCGGTGACTGTCTGTGTTTTCAGCGATAAGTTAGTTCATGGATCAAACAGAGAGAACATAGATGATGGGAGTTTGCTTATGGCAGGCAATAGTAAGGCAACAATATTAATTTATGGATGCTAAATTTAGCTTATTAACGCTTATAAAACCTCATTTTTGTTCGTTCATCCATCCATCTGAAAGTAAATGACTGACCATGCATGGGCGGGACTAACATGACTTGTTAAGTGCTCAGCGAGGCGCAACGCGGGAGGCAGTCTCAATTACATACATTACACACAGTCTAAGGGCAGTAACTCCCTCTATTTGTCTATCTGCAGGCTATCTAACGGATCTACAGGCTTTTAAAGGCTGTTCACAGGCTATTCGAAGGAGTAATGGAACTCCATAACCGCTCTGCTGACGTTGACGTGTGCCCCGAACATAGTCATGAGGGCGGCCAGGGTCCAGAGCAATAGAACCCCGCAACCTGGATACCATAACAATACCTGGGTATTGCCCAGAAAGGGCAGAGTGGTGTATCCAAGGTACGTTATGTAGGAGTACCAGACAGCAGCTATAGCGTAAAGAGTGTTGCTTAATAAGCACGACAAAGCCCCGTGGCCCAGTACCAGCGGCAGCAGGAAGTATTGGACCAGATAGGTGACCAGATAGCTGACGAAGAAGGCGTTTGTGTGTACCTGCGGTGGTATTGGTAAGGATGTTCGAGAGCCATTATTAGTATGATGGTTGCATGATACCGCTGGAGGAGGTAGAATTACAGCAGACTTTTCGAACGAGTCATTCAATATTAAATACGATGCTAACGGTATAAAGATATAGCCCTCTAAAGCCCACCTATATACGTACGTCGAAGGCATACGGCCACTCCACACTCTGTTCCACGGTGTGGCTGTGATACTGTTTCAAATAGTTGTTGGTTAAACTGCACAACGCAGATGCTATAAGGAACCCCATCAACAACCAGTCCACTATCATACCATAAACTATAGACCATAAGTATCCCCACAGGTTGGGGTTTCTGAATGCTATCGCATACATCAACGAGCCAAACGCTACCAAACCTGCCTGTAGTACCACGAATGCCGGGTCATCTCGGGCCCACTGGTTTTTCGTCTGTTTCCGGTAATAGAACGATATATACGCTCTCTTAGGATCAGCGCTCAAAAGTGCCTTATAGCAATCCAACGCAGCCTCAAAGTCCATTTGCCGGAAATCCAAGAGTCTTCTCATGAAGTCCGGAAATCTGTCCATCCCACCTCTGCTGCGGATTCCTATCCCCGCATTCCTGTAGCCACTACTACTTGTGGGAAGAATTGAACTCATAATGTTCGTAGTATTTACTTTTAGTAAGGCTAATTCGACGTCAAAAGTTGGAGGATCAACGCTTGACGTACGCGGGATCTGCACTTTTACACCTTTGAAAATCGTAAACGCCGACATTTTGTTGCATTTTGCAATGTCAAAGCGGCTGTTAAGTGAATTATCTCGAAATTTGTCAGAAAATGCCGATTCGGATGCAAAAATGACGGATTCGCAAGAGTTGCAGATGCTGGAAGATCTCGAGCGGTCCGCCATGGCTGCGGTAGCCAAAGAGGAGAAATTCTCCAAGCAACAACGCCTCAGTAGTACACTCAACAGTAACTCGCTCGAAGATACTCTTGCTAATTACTACGGCTACAACTTCCGAGCTGGTCAACGCGATGTAATATCCGCCGCCCTGGCTGGCCAAGACACCTGCGTGTTCTGGAGCACCGGAAGTGGCAAATCCCTCTGCTACACGCTGACAGCGATGCACTCAGACAAACTGACCGTGGTGATCTCACCACTTATTTCTCTGATGCAAGATCAGGTTACAGGCTTGAATAACACAGTAGGTGCCACCTTGGGCAAGGACGTCGCCGTGTTTCTCGGAAGCTCGCAGATGGACGGGACAGCGGAGCGGAGGGTGTTTGAAGGGCAGTACAAAATCGTCTTCGCCACGCCAGAAAAAGCAACTGGCCGCGATGGCTTCGTAAATGGCTTAAAATGCATGGCACAGCAAGACAAGCTTGGATTGCTCGCTATAGATGAGGCCCATTGTATCTCGCAGTGGGGACATGATTTCCGTCCAGCCTTCAAGGGCCTGTGCGTGTTGCGGGAGCAGCTGCCCTCAGTGCCCATCATGGCTCTTACGGCTACAGGTGTGTGTAAATGTGTCTTATTTGTGAGAGTCTTGTGCGTTTCGTGTGTGAGCTCTATTTATTTACTATTCAATGTCTTTGGAATACAATAGCAGAGCACATGTACTGCTCGAACTAATGTGCTCTATCTATCCACACGATATATATAACAACAGCCGTGCAGGCAGTGAAAGATGACATCCAGGAAATCCTGAAGCTGCGAGACCCCTTCGTGTCCAGTAACTCTGTCGACCGGCCGAACCTGCAGATCCAGACCCAGCGCAAACTGGGTCTCGAGCAGGATATAGGTGCGATGTGCAAACTAATCTGCGGCAAAAGACAGCTGAACACCGCCACTGCGACTGAGGTTTCCGCCAGTGGTTCCAGTAGTGGCGCCCCGCAGCCTCCACCGCAAGCAGTGCCCTCTATCATCTACGCTGCCACCGTAAAAGAAGTAGTAGAGCTCTGCGAGATATTGAAAACCAGATTGGGTGATAGAGGAGTGGTGGGCAGGTACCACGGCTCCCTGGACCCTGCAGCAAGAAAGGAAGCACATTTGGCCTTCCTGACGTCCCAATCTCCGGTTATAGTCGCCACCACCGCCTTTGGGATGGGTATAGATAAGGCGGACGTACGCGCGATCATCCACTATGGCGCGCCCAAAACGTTCGAGGAATACTACCAGCAGATCGGTCGCGCGGGGCGCGATGGAGGGGACTCCACTGTGACCCTTTTGTACGTAAATGAGGGATTTTACTATCTATACCATTGTTATCATATTCAATACTTAGTGATGCATGTTAAAGATCTAGTGTGGTTCAATCACATCCGTGATCATCTTTACATTCGGAACAACAATCATACTGATAATGACTCCTAAAAATCCATCGCACGTCATAGTTACTCCGATAGCGACTTCAACAAGTACGCAGATGCCTTCTACAATCCAACCGCCACCACTCGTGCCTCCACCGCGAGTCTAAAGGCATTCTGTCATGACAGAGAGACCTGTCGCAGGGTTTGTACATATATGCATGTGAGGACGTGTATTAGTTTGCAGGGGCGAGTGTTCCTCAATCAAGGAACTACTCCTGAACCGTCAGCCCTTACCGTATTCCCCTCATCGTGTAATACGTACTATAGGTATTAGTAATGCGGCATTTTGAGGAGCAGGCCGCCTTTGACACCTGCGAGCGTGAGGCCACACAGTGCGATAATTGTAAGCGCAAGCAGGAACTGGGAGCCAAGGTAGGAAGAATCGCTATGCATGCATCGGGACATCGTCATGATACTAGAATGCTTGGAAAGCCTTGTAGAAATCGAAGTATTAATCGTCACATCCCACATACTCTTACATGCAACCTTGCATGCGTACTTCCGCACCTACAGGGAATCAGGAGGAATCTCGCCAGAGAGTGCTTGCCCCTGCTGCTAACAGTGAAGGTGCGCCGCGAGCAAAAAAAAAGAATGCCCCACTCCCGAATACCATACCAGCCACAAACCTCATACTCACATATCTACTAAACGCGCTCCTAAATCTGCATTACATGGTTGAAGCACCTACCCAATCAATCGTTTGGACGCATCTGGAAGGTAAGTACTTGCTTTTTAATGGGATACATCTCGAAGTCATTGCTATACCATATAGTGCTTGGTGGCTCATTCTTCTGAAGATGCGCTGTAGCTCTATCTTACGCACGTTATCGCAGCTTTACCATCAGTCGTCGCGCTCATACTGTCTTTTCATTTTTCACGACAGGCCCTGTGTAACCCCTGCAAGGAGAACAGGTATTTGCGCATGCACGAGTGCATATGCATCCTATACGAGCGTATCTTGAATGCATCATGAGCAACTCGAACTAACAGCGCCCCTTCAAAAAATAGTATCTCTTCCTCTTGGCAGTGTGATCAGATCAATAGCGCAAAGGCATGTAAAGACCTCGTTGCAGGGTCTAAGGGTCAAGAGTTCTTCAAACAGATGATCGGACCACTAGTTTCTGCTGGGATTCTGAGGGAAAGCAGCACCTTCTTCCAGAGGCCGGGTGGCACGAATCAAGGTAGGAATGGAGCCAACAACCAGAATTCTGTGTCGTACAATGTGTATGCTGTAGCTGCGACTGCTATGCAGCACTGCAGTCTCTCGAAACTCCCCGACTTACTGCTTCCAGTGCCTGACGTCGTACTGGAGGCGGAACGGATGGCCCAGATCAAGGCCAAGCAGGTGCGTGCGTGCGTGCGCATAAGGCATTTTTTTAGGTGGTGCATGTCCCCGCGTGATACATGCTCACTATAGTACTCCACCCGTTGTAAGGCTATCATACTAATGATGGACGCCTCCTACGGCCATAAATAGGTTAAGCAGGAACTCACGGCGGGGGGGGTGGACATCAGCGGGTTCCCCGCTGAAGAGCTGGAGACTGGGAGCGGAGAAGTCATTAACGCGGAAAGAGACTGGATTCGCCTTCTAGCCTACCGCCGCAGCATCGGTAGGGAGCGTGACGTTACATTGCTTCTAGGCCTTCTCCACAGGATTGAGGCATGGCGTGACTTCAGAGCAGTGGCTCTGAAGATGGCACCTGCTGCTGTACTTCCACGCCATATGTGCAAAATAATCGCCATCTCACTACCACGTACTGTTGAGGCCTTGCGGAAGATTGGCGTGTGCGTGACGGGCGCTGAGGATTTGGCAGAACTGGTTAGTGCCGCTGCTAGGGAACTGCAACCCAGACAACCCGCAGCAGTAGCCACTTCAGTATCATCGTGTACGTCTGTAGCACATCAACCTCCCGCATGCCATCAGTATGGGAATATGGGGGGCATGGAAGAGGCAGGTGATGAGCTACTACTGGGCATTGTCACCCCAACCGGCCCGTGGGAGCATGCGGTATACAAGCCTCGCAAGGCCTCGAAAGCCAATGGTGGAGGCCTGATGAAGCCGCCGTGGGAGCTTTCTTATGACCGTTTCATGCGAGGTACGCGCTATCGATAGACTGATCTTCAGAGAGAAGTATTACTGTAGCACCGATGGCCTATTGCATCCTTTGTCATAACTAATTCACCGCCCCCTAACCCTTCATCAACCCCTAATATATCTCGTAATATTTTTCCTAGGCGAGGATGTGGTTTCTATAGCGGCGACTGCCCGAGATAAGCCAATTAAAGAAGCTACAGTGGTTGGTCATCTCATGGAGGCACTGGTGCAGGGTAAATCTCTAGATATCGATCGCTGTCTGCAACAGGTGCGTATGTAATGAGTCTTGTGTGGAAGTCTTGTATGTGTCTTATGTGAGCTCTATATATTTATAGCCGTCAGAGTGTAGTACCATAGCACATACACAACCCGTACTTAAAGCGGCCAGTCTGTAACAGGCGCCCGAAGAGCAAAGACTAGGCCATAAAGACATCCGCACGTTCGATGAACTCGCAGCACTTCAGGGCATAGATGTGCGCGCAGCCGCCTTCCCCCAGCAGGACGGGCACTGCTACAAAAATTTTGTGGATACGGCAGCTATCCCCGCGGAAGAAAAGCCGAGCGATGTCAAGGCTGCGGAAGTCGAAACGTACGCAAAGCTCAGAATCTGGGTGGCTCTCAAAAGGTGCGGAGTGCTTCCTTAATGGTAACGACTACCTAACCATGCACTGGTAGAAGTAGTACTGAGGCAGTCTCAATGTGAATGAGCCTGGTAGAACTGTGATCGTGATGACTCGTGATAATTGAGGTGATGACATACAGAACAAGGCAAGCAGAAGTAGTCGTGCATGAATTAAACAGGACAACTTGCAATTCCAGCTTCTTTGTTACACTTAGATTCACAGTATTACAGCAATCGCATTACACGTTGCGCATCCACTTAGTCTGTGCCTGGCATACTGAGACATCTTCCTGTCGCCTATTCCTCTACCTCCCCCTGTTCCGACGACATAAAAAAAATCGTCATTCGCACGCATCGTGTCCGATCATGCTGTCTAATGTTTCGCCTTTCTCTCTTGTTATTTTTTTGAAATATTTTGTGCGTTTTGAGGATAAGTTCCCTCTGGGCTGGATTGGGCTCTAAGAGATTCTATTTCTTCCCTGCTTCCTCCACCTTCTTCAGCTGGCGCTGGATGTAGATGGTGAGCAGCTTTTTCTGGGGCCCGGGCAGATCCGCTACAAACGGGTACCTTAAGTACGTTTATGATGGATATTTGGTGGTCATTATGAGTATGATGGTTCGGCGCGATGGACATAACGTGCGGTAGTGATTTTTAGGGGTCGGTGTGATTGTCATAATACTGTGGGACTTGGTAGAGCTAGACAACACCTTTCACATGAACCATCCATTGTTAAATGCAGGACTAATGCTGTTGAGATGCAGCTTTCTCAAGTCCACCCACACATCTATAGCACGTACAGCGCGTCTCCAATGGCCATGTACACCTCTACGAGTGTGAACACAACCGCCTTCCGCACGTCCACCACTTCTGACGCCAGAGAGGGCAATATGGCTGGGACCAGGGTAGGCAGCTCTTGGAGCAGTTGCGGCGACGGTAGTAAACGTATTGTCTCTGCCAATGCGTGTAGTGCTAGCAGCCTCGTGTTTGGAGACCCTGCGATTCCTCCATTGCCGTTAGCGGTTTCCACTTCAGTCGCTGAAGCATGTTGGAATGGGTCAATATGAGTGTGAGGTTTACGTGCGGTGGTCGATGTACTCGCACAGCCCTCTGAACACCACTCATTCAGAAAACGTACCTGCGTGGGGTCGCAGCACTTTGAGCATTCTGAGGGGATCTTGTGGGGCGAGCTCAGCCAGTACCTGTAATGGTGAAGTTCGGGGGGGGGGTATTGTTAGTACAGCGGTATCGGAGCCAACAGCAATGATGTACAGCGAGTGCTCAAGGCTGTGTACCTGTTCTGAGTGCAAGGTCACCGGCTGGGGGCAAAAAGCGGCTGCGCGGCACAGCTTCGCGGTCACCAGATCAACCAGGTTCCGGAGATGGCTGCCTCGGTGCCTATGGAACCGCACGTCATGGAACGAGTGCAGTGAAGGGCCGATGAGAGTATGATTGTGACGAACGATAGATAATTAAGGGCCAAAATGAGCATAATTGTTCTGTGCTATGATCAAGACATCCATATATAGCCCTCCTATGTAGACACCTACTTGCACAGCAAAAGCAGCACCTTACACGTGACGTGCATGCTCTCGGCAGCCGGTACAGGGAGCTCTGGGTCTTTCTCGCCATCGGCTAGTGTATTGGCATTAGTGGCAGTATTGGTGGCATTGTCCGCACTGAACGCCTCCAGAAGCACAGACACTAACTGGGCGCAGTTGGAGGCCCAGAAGGCGTCGTCTGACGTGCGTGCGTATCCCTTGACTTCTCGCCAGGCGCTCTGTCTACAGACCACGAAACGTGCGCAGGGGCGATTTAGGTATGGTGGTTGCGCGTTGAAGTCTTGATACTCGTGAATAAAACAGATAAAATGCGAAAAAAAGTGGTACATCGCGCCTTTCATGTAAGTTCCCAAACATTGTATAGCTCAGCCATAGCACAGAGCAATGCCCCCGAAATCTCACCGATACATACATAGCACGTCAATAGGGATTATATAGAGCAATGCCCCCGAAATCTCACCACTACACGCTAATATAGACTTTTGTAGGCATACCTGTCCGCTCGTCTGGTTGCAGGAGAGAGCGCGTGAAGCACCCACACAATGTCCCGCGGGGGTTGCAAGGGCTTGCTTGCACTACTTCCAGGCGTGCCATCGGTAACAGGACTGTGGCCAGCGCTGGGGGAATGTTTATTGCTGCCAACACCAGCAGTACTGGCATTTACATTATTGCTGGTGTGACGTGCGGTGGGGTGCTTGGCGAAGGTGGACACCGCCGGGGAAGAGAGAGTACGAGGACCGATGCGGTGGGCTTGGATATCCGGGGTGGAAGCACGGTGGCTAGGGCCTAACTCATCATGCACAGAGCTCGTTTCGTACGGATTACTCGGGGCTTGGGCGGGGCTTCCATCACGGATATACTTGTCTTTTTCATATACAGCAGCAGCAGTAGCAGAAGAAGTGGCAACGGTAAGTGCCTGCTCGTTATTTTTTTGGGGGGAGGCTGCAGCGTTCCCTTTTCCTGTGTTTCCTGCGGAGGACGTGGACATGCGGCTGGTGGGAGGTGCCAGGCCCTCAGGTGTGTGCCTCGTTCGCTCATAGGCCGAAGGGGGGGAGGGGAGACCTAGTTCACCATTAGCATCAAGGGCCAGGCCAGCTGTGGCAGCAACCAGGCTATCCACCCTATCATTATCCTCTCTTGAACTAGCGATAATACGAGCGCTTTTCGAGGGACTAGGACTACCGCTACCGTTACCAGTACCACCCGTGGGCGCTGACCGACGTGATCCCGCCTCCGAGACCAGACTATCAATATTGGGAGCGATTCCCAGAAGTAGGGTCTTGAGCAGGCTAGACTGGTTGAGAGGGAGTAGCCCCAGCTGTGTGCACACGGCACTAGGAGCGCTATTGTAAACTAATTCTAATAATCTTCTGCCGGCTGCTAGTAGTGCGGTAGATGGCTTGGTTCCGCCTGCGCCCAGCATGTGAGCTAATCGGCCGAGGAAGACCCATGTATTTCTATCCACCGTGAAGTACGAAGCGCAGTGGGGAGCCAGTACCCCCATGAACTGCATCACGGCCGCGCGCACCCGCTCGGGGATCTCCAGAACGTGCGGAGATAGTGCTGCTACAATAGTGGTGGGCTCGTATCCCAACCTCAGACTGTTCAACAATTATGTAAAGTAGGTGTCAATATGAGTATGATGGTGACGTACGGTAGACCATGAAATGCAGGGGTCAATATGAATGCGATGATTGGATGTTCTGGTCACGATAATGAAGAGCGTAAATATCCTCGAAATATAGACACAGCAAATACTGTTCCACATATACCTGTTCAGCAACGTATTGGCTCTGTCTTTCACTACGGAGCGTTTATCGCACAGCCTTAAGAAAAGCGCACACAATATGTCGCCCAGACGTCCCTCCACCGCAGGATGAGAGGCGCACCTCTGCACCAGCAGTGATAGAACATCTAGCGCAGAGGAAGCCACCTTCTGGTGCGAGTCTCCAATGTGTTGAATCCCTAGGTCTACATATACCGCCAAGTTGTTGCCATTACTATCATTAGTATTATTAGTACATTTGGTATTATCTACATTGCTGGTTCGATCCTGTGCATTGAGCCGGAGGGTTATCAGCTCCATCGCTTCTAGTCGCGTGTCCCAGTGGTCATCTCGTGCCATAGCGCGCAGGGTGGGCTGCGTCACGGACGCGCGTAAAACGGTAGTTGGTCCAGCTGGGGATTCTTCATTCGAGATGGCTGCAGTACTAGTGGTAGCATAAGTGGTACCAGTACCAGTACCAGTAGCAGTAGCAGTAGCAGTGTCACTGACAGCAAGCTTCTTAGGGGGAAGACGACCAAGCGCTGGGTTCTCCAACCTCATGGACAAATGAGTATGAGTCCTGCCTGTGTCGCTATTTCTATCATCAGCACCAGCCTCGGACACTGAGGCAGAGAAGAACACAGTGCGGTCGTCCCCCGTACGTGCTTCGTGCGTGCGTGCTGAGGCGGGGGAGTGCGGTAGATCCGTACTGTCTGTGCCCAACACAATCATCTTGGACCTATCCCGGCTCCCAGTACCACCCGCATTGCCAGTTGTGTCCTTCATAGCATGAATCTGCCGTCTGGAAGGGGGGCCTAGACCCAGCTTAGGCTTACCACTATTATTAGTATTACTACCGGGAATAACGTACGGCTCCACGACCTCTGCATTGCTTCTTTCGACCCTTCCCGGGGGGGCGGTGTTCCTGTCCGTATCTCGGTGCGTCCCACAGGAAGCGCTGTGTGAGATATTGTTATTCGTGCCATCTTTTGCGGTGCTGACACTGTTGCCAGCACCCATAGAGTCCCGCATAGTTGTCTGCTGCACCTCCTTCTGCTGTTCTTTTTTTTGCTCTCTCTCCCTCAGCGCCTGCTGTAATGCCACCACCCCCGCATGTGAGGTATTAATACCACCCGCATGTCCCCCCTGGTCAGCGGTGCGTTGTACGTGCGTTAACAGGGATCGGGGTCTCCCGCTCATTAGTTCCAGCAACACTGCCAGATCCGACGCTGCGTACATTCCATTGTCTATACTACCTACATCTTGGTTATATTCATTTGGCTCCACAGCAGTGCTATCGAAATCCTGCTTCAAAGTATGCTGCAGCTGGCTCGACCGTTCGCTGTACGTACGTAAACGAATCAGGGATGAATACAGAGGCCAGTTTGAGTGCGATGGTTAGTTTTTATATCAATGATACCCACACATAAGATAGAGTGTCATCACACCTTCCAATTGAGCTAACATTGTATTTCAAAGTCATGGTACAGGGCAATGGACCTTTATCTGAAGTTACACTCCTCTTCTTCTTACCTGTGCATGTGTTTCTGAGCCGTGCTATCCAAGGAGAACAAAAACGATTCCATTCCTGTTTGCAGGGAAGGAAGCGCGTGCATGACCCAATATAGGTGCCTCGCCGCGCGACGCACGTGCGTATCCGCGTCTGATATTCCCGTCTTCAGCGCCGTTCTGAGCAGCACTATGTTCTTTTGCTCCAGTCCGTTCCACATGGAAACGCAAAGACTCAGGTACTCTAATCCATGCTTCCTTAGTGCAGGACTCTTGCACGTACACTGCTCCGCCAATATGGGGATGAGTTTCGGACAGCTGCCTACAACCGCCAATATCGTGCGGATGCAGCGATCGCCAGCGCTGTTCCAGGTGAGGGTAGGTCAAAGTAGTTCGCATGCAGAGATCGATATGAGTATGACCATTGTATTATGATTGATACTCATCAACAAATAGAGCTGCAGTCCTCAAATCCAATCAAGTCCTCAACACTTACCTGGCCATGATCTTGATCTTCAAGATGGTGAGTTTCAGCAGGGATGGCAGAAGAAGCTCCGCTAGGGCACCGAAGGCTGGGCCTATACACATGGCCAGGACCTGTGCATACGTGTGTGTGTTTAGGGCGTACATGGGGTAGGGATTAAGTGACTAGTTTTGCTGACTGTGAAGTGAGAATAAAACAGAATACACATCGGTAAAAAAAATGGGATCAAATCTACTGACGCTCCAGCCGTGATCAAATAGGTATGAACCAGCTATCTATAGTACGTCTATAGGACGCCGCACTCCAACCCTGGTCAGGTTGGTATCAGCGTCCCACCCCATGCGTGCACTGTCCGCCCATGCTCTAATCTATAGCACGTACCGCCACCGTCCTACAACCCTCCTTGCTGAGCACACTGCGAAGATCCGATACCTGCTCGATAAGTTGCTCGTGCATTCTGCGCAGCTGCCCCAGAAATGCAGCGCCGAATCTTTAAAAAAATAGTATGTTCAGGAACTATTGTTAGTATGAGGATTGAACTCTATGTTCATCATCATGAGATATACTCCTCCAAATTTCACGTCTTCTTTACGTACTCCATGCCATCCCCAAGTGCCAGTCCCTGCAGATCAGATAGTCCCTGCGCACGTATCGATCATGGGTGAATGTATACAAGGGATGATGTGAGAATGGAGGTGATGTGGGATGGTCATTATACCATATATAAGAGAACTGCATATTCTCACCTGCATCCTGGCCTGCCAGTCCTCCCCCTTGCGTAGCTTCTCGGATATTTTTTCGAAAGCAGCCCCCATGTCTTTCTCACTGTACAGTTTACTGGGCTGAGGCAATTCGCCCCCCTCCAGAAGGAGGTTCAGGTAGTTTCCGGGCAAGTACCTTAAAACGGCCACCATGTTTATGAATCATTATGAGGATGGCGATTAGATGTAATGGCCATGGTATTGCAGGATGTGATAGAGCTACACTAGACCTTTTACATCTATCGCACGTCATGATAATGCAGGATGTGACAGAGCTATACTAGACCTTTCACATGAGCCACTCAGCCCATGATGTAGAGAAACAGCCCTCATGGCAAAAATCTTCATACATAAATAGCACGTACAGACACTCTCCATGGTCCGTGCCGCTGGGAGTGAGGCTTTGTGGAGCAGGCCCTGAGCCGAGAGTAGAACCGAAAGAGCCGGAGTCAGCGGACGATGCAGCCCGTTCCAGCACTGGGGGGGAGGTGACCGCCACAGTGGGGGATATCTGCTGCTGTCTTGCCATGGAGGAGGAAATGTGCTTATTGTTTGGGTGCTTGTTCTGATTACCGTATTCCCCATTATTTAACGTGCTATACATTGAGCTGGGAGGGAGCTTCATCTGGACTCCATTATCTTCCGCACTGCTCAGGGTGTCCACGCTGCCCTGGCTGGTGTTGTGAGAAGCCGCATTCGATTGCATGCCACCATGTCGCCGCTGTGAACTGTGCGTATCGTTATGGGTATCGTTATGGGTATTGTTAGGTGTATTGCCGTTGTCAACCGGCTGCCCCCAAATGGTGTCCAAGCGCTCCAGGGTGGTCAAAGGCAGGAGCGCTAAGGGATCCACCACAGTCCTGTCGCGCTCGTGGCTGCTACTGATGTCTATGACCAAGTCCTGGATCTTCTCTAGATGCACCACCTTTGTGCCTAGACTCTCCAGCTCTAGGAGGAGGTCATCACCCAGCGACGAGTGCAGGGTTGCGAGGGAGTACCTGTGACATGCGATTATGGCAAGTTTGAGGGGCAATATCAGCGCGACAGCTGTAATATGTGTTCATGATAAACAAGTGCGTGATTGAATCACGTAAGGCCTTTCACATGCACCATTCTGCATGGCATGCGAGAGCCATGGCATAGATTTAAAGCCCTCTAAAGTCCAACGTATGTACGTACATGGCCAGCTCTCTCACACTCAGCGTGGTGTCGCCTAGCAGGATCGCTACTTTGGACACCACGTTGGGTACCTTATCTGGTAAGCTGTGTGCGTGCTGTCTGTGCAGCAGCAGGATGGTGTATAAAATGTGTTCTTTCACCCGCACACTTTTGTGGTTCATCTGCTGACTGAGTCTTTCAAACCCTTGAGACAGCCCTATCATGTTTATCAAGTCCACCAGCAGCTCTGTAGCTGCCGTGCGAATAGGCATCTTCGCATCACTGTACTTGTTAAACAGTAGATCGAAAGTCATGTTGACAATGGGCGCCTTAGGGAGGAACGAAGACACATGCAGCCTCATCAGCATACGAGTCACTTCCAGAGCCAGCATGACCACCTTGGGATTCGAGTCTTTCAAGTTGTTGATACCGTTGCTCATCAGCTTCACCAAAGCGTCTTGCTTCTCCTGCAAGGGCTTCATCTTTTGAAGTCTTGCGCTAAGGGCCTCCAGCCCCTGAATGCGAGTCCTCACATCCAGAGATGCCAATTTAGCTGTCAACTCAGCTGACATGGTACTCACTCTAGAGTTTACAAGTGCATCAACAACTCGTGATGTTTTTGAACTTCTTCGCACGTTTCTTGTTTCTTGCACGTTTCTGTCATTTTTACTTTTCTTCCTTCGTTTGCTCTTATCACGCCTCATGTTTCGAATTATAATGGCCACTACTATGAGAGCCAAATTATATATCCAAATTTCAGTTCTAGGATTGAATGGTTAATCACTACAAATGAGTTGCATTTTTTGTCACAGGAGTTGGACTAGTCGTTTTTTTGCGTGCGATAGTAATACTGCTTCGAATCCATAGCGTTTTTGCGAGTTTAAACACATTCTTCTATATAAGTATCGTTATTCTACGTTCATAGGAGAGATTCGTCTTGAAATATATCTTATTGGTTGATCGTACTTTTAAGGGTTAGAAATACATCTACTTCACAACGTGTACAGCAGTCTGTTTATTCAGCAGCGCATTCGTTTCAAAATCAATAAGTCTATGTGTTCTAATCTAACACGCGAATGCTTTTATCTCAAGTTTCCACAAATCCACACTATTGGTTCTTTGCTTCGATGTATCACTGATTGCATTGCGCTATCCACTGCAGCACCATGTCCGCAGTGCTGGCGGCGTGGGGGCTCAATAACATCGTGAAGTGGCTGCTGCCCTTATCGGTCCTCCTCTGTGTTACCCTCCCCTGTGTGAGCTCCTTTACATCCGCTGCATCGTCGCTAGCCGTTACGCCATCAGGCCGTACGTCCAGCAGGGGACAGCTGAGAATAGACGATTTTCTCCTTACATCCTCAGGATTTTTGTCTGATACCAAGTCTGTTAGCCAGGGCCTCACTTGGTACAGACCTAAAAGACGAGTGCATGCCACGTAGTGCTCGTGCGCTTGAAGCTCTTCGTCAGAACCATCTGCACCATTTGTAGTAACTGTAGTAGCTGTAGTAGCTGTAGGAGCTGCATTAGTAGTATCAGTGGTGTTTCCTGCCTTATTGGCCGCCTTTTGCCTACGCTCCTGCAGAAGCTGTTCATCATGCGCGTCGAACTCTACAGATCTCCTTAGGGGGGCGTCGAAGAGAATGAGTTGCTGCACTCCAACTTCATCGCCCCCCTGAGTCTTACGATTCATCTGCAGCTGGGCGGCGATCTCGGCCGCTACCACTCCACCATAAGACCAGCCAGCTAACACCACTGCCCCAGCCTTGCTGCTCTTTTCGGAGCTTTTACTGGACTTATCATTGGGCCTATTATTGGCTCTGTACGCCCTGCCTATGGATCTTACCGCACACAGGCACTCTGAGGCTACCTCTTCAATGCTCTTGAAAGAGAGCCCACTATCACCTTTATATGTGTTCATTATGCATCCGTCGTCTAGGGAGAATACTGGCACATCTGGGGACAACCTATAGGCAAAGTCCCGATACACCATGCTAGATGCCCCAGCCGGGTTCACTAGCACCATGGGCAAGTGCACCTGGCTGGGGTTACTGTCTGCACTATTATGCTTATCTGCATCTTTATCTTTATTATCTTCTTTTTTCCCCGGAGCTGGACTAATATCACTATTGCCGGCATTATCAACATAGAGTCTGCCTGGTCTGAGGCACAGCAGCTGCATCCGGGAGTTGGGGGCTTCTCGGTCCAGTGTACGTTTTACGGTTTCCACAGCCTCCTCCGCCGCACGTAAAGCTGGATCGTTTGGCAGATTCGCTTTCTTAGAGATAAAGGATGATTGTACGATTTTGGCTCCTTCTGGGTCCAGAATCGCGCAGATTCCAGCAACAGTGGGTGCGGAAAACAACTCTTGCACTGATAGTGGTCGCTGGGGGCATATTTCCTTTAACGAAAATATGAGCTTGATCGCTGTAATGGAGTTGCCTCCCAGCTCAAAGAAAGTGCCCCCGATGCAGCAGACAGAGTCGTCGTTGATATCCAGTATTTTCGCAAAAGTGGCTCGCACTTGGGTTTCTAGTTCATTTCTCGGCAGTACTTTCCCTTGGGTGTTCGAAAAACCGCTTGGGAGTGCGGTAAAATCGTCTGAG
>JACLAB010010639.1_pt1 | contig 28034 bp, 17 predicted proteins | sample 8027921 | NCBI WGS metagenome assembly JACLAB01 (sample SAMN15725117, study PRJNA655200) | protist metagenome | isolation source: fluorescence activated cell sorting (FACS) single amplified genomes of... | place: USA: West Boothbay Harbor, Gulf of Maine | collected 2000-07-19 | reverse complement strand
ATACGTTACATCGCGCCAGTTAACCTCCGGGAGATAATGCCCATTATATCTTCCTCGTGATTACATTCACATGCGCGAACTATTGTGACTTCCTTTATGGTTATGCCCGCCAATGCATTACCTGGTACCAAAATGGTATTGCAGTACCCGCTAGGACACTACAAAGTCTGACTATATATATGGAACTTGTTCACTACAAGTATGCTGGACACACCTCGTTGTTCTTCGCAGCCCTGGTAGTTTTTTTAGATATTCAGAGCTCTGTTGGTGTCCCGGTTTCAGTACCGTGCGAATCCCGTGCACTTTAGCAGCCAGTGTACGATATAGGGGTATTGCTGGACATGGGCAGCAGTAGCAGCAATACCCCTTCTCCATGGGCGAGGGTTCCGAGTTGCTAGTATCGAGACTGGTTTCGTGCATTCGGATCCACATGCGGCGCACATCTTGGATGTTTTGTGCTCATCGACGAGCAGGACGGTGAAACATCTTCGATGGAACAGATCCCTCATCAATTTCCTCTTAGTCGGTTCTTGGTACTTCATGGTGCGGTTAGCTCCATAGTCACCTATGGCGATGTTATCGTGAAGGAGTACAGCATCTCCGCGTCAGTCCTCTGTTTGCGTTTGAAGGACACGTGTCGCATAAACCTCCACATAATGTGTTGGTAAAGACCCTTGGATAAGTAGGAAATTGCATTTTTGCGGCATAGCCAGAAGCATCGTCTGTTCAAGAAGATAAAGAGGAGCTAATTGTATATGAAAATTGGTAATCAATGAAAAAAAGAGAAATCTCATACAAATATAACTGGGGTGAAAAAGTCAACAATGAAAAATGCACGGTAGATAAGAAATCATGGATGAAGGATGAATACACGTACCGGTCAAAATCCACATATTTAGAGTAGACTCCTTGCGCTTGGTATAGATCGCCTAGACCTGACTTGGCCGCAGCCAAGCTCTATTGTACCCCGTAGCCGTCAATGAAGAAGAATTTCTTCCGCATCTTTAGCCGTTTTCGGCAGTAGAACTCTTCGATGGAGCAGATCCTTCATCGATTTCCCCTCACTCGGATCCGCAGACGGCACACATTTTGGTTTTCGAACGTCTCTGATTTTGTGAGTACCTCCATCTTATTTGGCTCGCCTTATGTGTTCCTTTAATAGCGTGCAGTAAGTCTGACTTTCCCGGATTAATTGCGACCAAGTTTTTAGTTTGGATCTCTTGTTGAACGATGTCAAGAAGATGTCCTAGTAGTTGGTTCAATCGCATATCCGTGCCTGTTACGTATCTAAATTTTAAAAGGCTAGATTAGAATGATTGCGCAGTATCAGTATACGAAGAGAAAGAATTTTACAATACCTACAAGTAGATTTCTTTTGCTTCGGCACGCTGTTTGCGATCTCGGGGCCTTTTGCTTCCAACTTGAGGATCTGGTGTGGAGTAGGAGTGAGACATGGTAGCACTACAGATGGCGCCATCCGTGTAGACTTCATGATGAAATTCAAGCCCTGTGAATTTGGAATTCTCACATTTGAAGAGCAAGTTCCATACTTGAGCCTGATGCCGACTTTTATGTTCTCTAGCATCTGCTTTCGAAAGATGACACTGGCCATAACCATCTCTTGATAAATTATGACATCGGAAACGATCATTGTTGAGTCCATCAGAATTGTGATTAGAGCTACTGTATCAATTTTAATTACATCGGGGAATCCAGAAGTTCGACTACGATATAGATTTTGTATCCTCCTATCCTATCGACATCCTTCATCATGAGGATCATGCAACGTAAGAAGGAACCCATGCGCGCTTTCAGGTTGTACGAAATTGGCAGTCCAAGATCCATATTGATACTAGGAAAGAATGTTTTTCGATAACGTGCAAGCCAAACCTGATTTCTGATTTCAAATTCATTATTTGGCTGTGGAGAAATAAAAAATTTCGCCAACTTCTTGTTCCTCCTTCGGACGGTATTAAAGGCAGATCGTTTTTCGTTTCTTAAACCAGTGGCTTGATAAATGAGATCTATCTCGACTTTTTTGCCCCTTATTGCTCTGTCGTATAATAGGACATACTTTTCGTAATGTGCCACGACATTATTCACTTATGATGCTGCTATTTTATCAGCCTGCAATCACAAAATTCGTCAAATCTTATCAATCGAGAGCTCAGGGATTTCCTGTCGTAGTATGAGACGTTGATATTGAGCCGTATAGAACTCTTGAATACGTCCTGTCATTTGATCCCGAGTACCACCATGTTGAGATTGTCCTAACGTCCGCATCACGTTCATAACAAAGTTTACATTCTTAGGGGGTAGGTCTTGGTTTTGACGTATTCGATTCAAAAAATATACAGCAATAAGATGAGTTGCGTGTCTAACTAGGTTGCTGACTCGCACGACGGCATTGTTCACGACATCAATGTGACGAGGATCACAAAGAATGCTTCTGAGGCAACCAGAAATAGTCCTAAATATCGACTATAGCAATTCCGAGCGAAGTAGGGTTTAGCCACTCAGCCACTCCTATGCATGCAAAATAAGTAGGCCTAATTTGAGTACTAGGATTAAATATTTACAAACTGCAAATGAGCTGCATTTTATGTCACAGGAGTTGGACTAGTCGTTTTTGTGCGTGCAAGGATACTGCACGTTTTATTAGCATGTTCAATCAACGCTCCGAAAGGAAAGATTTTCGAGAAATTTTTTGTCAATAGGACTTAGATAAGCTTGGGGAAGGTTGGTGGGCGATGATTGAAGTAGTGATAGCAGCGGTAGATACCCCCATAAGGCGCAAATCTTTGCAAATCTGGACTCGATCCATAGGGTCGGCGTTTGCAAAGGTGTAAAAGTGACAATCGATGCATTGCTGTATCTTGCTCAACAGGTTTGTAGAGAGAACGTTCTTCTAGTACTAGACAGGCAGAATCACAAGAAAAGAAGTCGGCTAGGGAATATGCAGCGTGTTCAATAGAGAAACATGTATCGTACGTTAAGTATATACCCGCGCACGTTTTTAAATGATTCAGCATAAAACACGAAGTAAGAGTCTTTCGTTATTAATTAATGTCTTCACGTCTTTTACCGGTATCATTATTTATGGCTTCTCTACTCGTATCCCGAACATTGCCTTTTGCGGTGAGAAAATCTGCTCCCAAAGTCATTAGAGGAATTTTTGGCAGTAACCCCACCTCTAGTGCAGCTGTTTCTGCTCTGTTCATGAGTTCTACTGCAGGGGAGGATACTGTAGTTGCCAGGTGCACCCAGAAGATCCAGGATGCTTTGGAGCCTTCGAAGTTGATCGTGACAGGTATGCACGATGACCCCAATGGCAGCCACATTGCTGTGGAGATCGTGTCCAACCAATTCGAAGGCAAAAGATCTGTTATAAGACAGCGCATGGTCTACAAAGCCATCTGGGACGAAATGCAAGATGGGGGTGCAGTACACGCGGTCGATCAAATAATTGCTAAGACCCCTGAAGAGGATTCGAAGTAAATACTAGCATAGAAAAAAAATGGAAGATCGTTGCACTTTATTGTAGATCAGTAGTAAAATTCTTAAAATGAATTTGCAACTACTGCATATTTCAAATAACATTAACGAACTAGTATTATCTTCGCTAGCTCGACGTGATCTGTCGCTTCATCCTAATGAAGTTGCTTGGTCGTGTGAGAACCTCCTGGTGTGGATAAGGCACTTCTTTTTCTTCAATAATTTCGAATCCCATGTGAGAGTACATGCTAATCAATTCTGTTCGGTGATTAACAACACATAATTCCGTCATACCTACACCTTTCTCCTTGGCAATACTTTCAATGTGTGAAATTAAATGTCTAGCCAGTCCTGTCCCTTTCTTATGAGGCGCAATAGCAAACGGGCCGAAGTAGATGTTATTCTCTTCGAACTCGTACACAATCACAGCATCCAAATCCTCAACACTTGGATCCTCATTGCAAACGATTAGCACCCTTCCATCTTTATAGGTCTCCTCCATTGCTTTGCTTTCTGGATCTGACAGTCTAAGGCTCCCTTCTATCTTGAAAGCCACACCACTGTCGCCGTTCTCCAGCATATATGCCTCATTGACTAGTTTTCTCACTCTGAATTTGTCCCTGTCAAAATCAGCTACTTTCACTTGCGCAAAGGACATCATAGCTGTAAATTGGGTTTATATAGTAAATTGATACAAATCTTGTGCAATCTCGCTACCAACTAAAGAAAAGTATATTAATTTAGTGTCTAAATTTTTCATTCAAAAAAAAATGCTTTATCACGCACCCACTGGTTAACTCCTTAATAATGGCTTGCAGTACCGATCAGTTCATTGATCAGTCTCTAAAGGATTTAGATTCCATCATTTCCCGTCGCAGGGCTGAACTTGCTTCTCTGAGGTCTCAAAGTGAGGAACTTGGGGAGAGTACAGTTGATGGTACAAATGCGTCCTTTACGAGCGAATATATCTCTAACAGCGTTCAAATAGAACATCGGGGGGATCAAATGGAACTAAAGGAGGAAAGAAACGGTAAAGAACAGAAGGAAAAGGAGGAGAAAGATAAAGAAAGCGGTGTTATAACACCCAAAAGTTCATTAGAGCTTCGCATACAGCAGTTGGAAAGGGATAGGGAAGATTATGGCAAATTACTTATTAAAATCAACAATGAAAAGAAGCAGTGTCAAAAATTCATGCGTGTTCAACAGTCTCTCATCGAAACAAAGTCCGAGGCTTTGAGAAATTTAGAGCAAAGTATTGCAAATGCACTTACACGGGACAATACACCTGCAAGTAAAGTTTCCACTCCTGGTTCTAGAAGCGCTCGATTCGCTGCTAGCGACAGTTTATCGCCCGCTTCTACTTCTGTCCGTTCAGTCAGCTCAATGGCTTCAATTACTGCTCCGATCGTTAATAATGCTAGACCAGATGAAACTGCCGAGAAAGTGACAACGGTGGTGGAAATAGATCAGGACGGTTGGTTTTGGCCCACCAAGGTCTTATGGAATAAAAGGTATGAAAAGCTTGTCCATGTCGTCCTTTTCGCAATTCTACAAATTCTCGCACTTTCATTATTGGTGCTAGCAATCGTGATATGGTTGACGAAGATGTTGACATGGCATCATAATGGTGATAACAGTCAAAGCATTGCAATCGACTGGAAGCTCTCTGTAGCTCATTTATTTGGGTATTAGACTCAAGTTTTTCCGAATTTTTGTTTCGTGGATTGTAGATAGGCATTATTTTGTAACGAATGAAGTAGTGAATATTCTCAAGAGGTACAAAAATCGAAATCAAAATGGGCTACTAACTACTCTCTAAATCATCCATCCTCCTTTTGAACCCTTGGCCTGTTTGACTCTCTCCTTCCTCTCTTCGTTTTACTTCTTGAAACCTAAGTCTTTTTCGATCTCCATTTCTATGCCGGTCAGATCCTTCTCCACAGACTGCAGGTACTTCTCCAATTGCCTTTCCACATTAGCAATGCTCTTCTCTGCGACCTTCTCATCCTCCTGAATGGTGTTCACAGCAGCATTTCTCGCCAAAGTAAGTTGCTCTTGAAGCTGCTTTTCTTCTGTAATCAGCACTTTGCTCGCATATTTCTCACGTAGTACAGAGCTGCTCTGGTCCTGACTCTTGCAGGTGTTGTCTGTCTCGACGAAATCCGCCCATTTATATTTTAATCCCATCTTCTCTACAGCCGCTTCCAATCTGGGTTTTAACTCTGGTCTCACGGTGGGTTCACGAGTATATAAAAAGGCGCCACCATAGCCATCCCATGCATCATTCGAGCCTCTGTAGTACACTAGTACAAATCCTTTATCTTTGTCGTCGTCATAATCAATAATATACCAGTCATCTTTGTAATGCAAATATTCGTTGTCGTGATTCACCAAATGAGCTGGATTCTTGGAATCTTGTATGAATCGCTGTACTGCATTTTTAGTAAAGAATTCTCCATCCGGCTCATTTATACGCCAAAAGAGCTTAGCATAGAACTTCCCAGGATATGGGGAGGTGAAGAAATGTACCTGACAATCGAAGACATCGAAAATTTTATTCAGGCCAGCTGATATATACCATTTTCCATTCCACATCGTAGTGTCAAACTTTTTTACTTGCGATTCCATGGCTGGTATAGGATATTCCCCTTCATCCTGCTTCTGCGGCACACACTTTTTCTGGCTCACTGCACAAGAGTTGAACTTTCCAACTACCTCGTTTTCGAAAGTATCGCCACATTTAATTTGACACTCTGCCTCGTCTTTTCTACCATTGCATGTGTTCAGACAAATAACGTTCGCCAAACATGAGGGGTTTGTTACACATTCTGCTAATTCTTTCTGACAACTTGTCAAGAGACACTTTCCAACTTCAACCGTATCAGCTGCTTGCGCCTATAGGAAGATGGTTTAATAGAGAAATTGAAGTGCTAGTATGAGTTCGACGAAGAGTGCATGTACAGATTTTTGCAAACATTTATGAATAAAAAATTGCGAATTGATACTTTCGATACTTACGGATGGAACCATAGGTGAGCCCATAGTGCCCCCAACGATACCTAATGAGGCAATTGTGAGTTTGGCATTCCTCTTCCACCCGCCCATACTGGTCTTTCTTTCGCTCTTCTGCCCAAATAAAGACATCGTAGGGCGATGCATGCTTGAAGACATGACTGATCTGGAAACATCTCCCAATCTAAAAGAAGACGTAACAACAACTATGGATATTAGAGATAATATCAACAGCATGCTATATATGCATAGGGTGTGATCTGAAACTTGAAGGAAGTAAGAAATCGATTCGCATGACACACCTCCGACTGAAAACGTTCGCCTTGACAAATTTCCTAGAAAAAGTTCTTCTTGTCTAATTACAACTACATCGCGTCAGTGAATCTCCCGGAGACGATGCCCAGAACAATGTATTGTCGATTTCCAAATATGTCTTGCGCATCCACGTTTGCGAACTATTGGCCTTGGTGGATACTGTTAAAGTGGTAATTATAAACGTGCGGAAGATACCTTGCACATGGATCTATCAATTCTATCTTGTTTCCTGCTACACTTCACAATCCAGACTAATAACTGGTATATAATGATTGTTGTTTTTAATGTCTTTGCAATTTTCTGCGTTTTAAGCGTATGTAGCACCGTGAATTCATTCAATGTTCAAAGGATTCAACAGTGGTCAAAGGGGTCGACATCTAGGCTCGGAGGTAATAGTTTCAGGGAAGATAAGATCGATAAATTAACTAGGGGAGTATTTTTCAGTCCCTTATGTATGTCTGATACAGACATTGCGACAATAACCCCTAAAATTCCACTTAAAATTGCTATTGCTGGTGGTGGAGTAGGTGGTGTCTTTTTGGCGTATGCTTTGCAAAAAAAAGGTATGAATGTTACGATTTATGAGAAAGCAAGCAAGTTCAGTAGATTTGGTGGACCGATTCAATTGGCTTCTAATGCCTTGTCATGTGTAAATGCTCTTGACCCAGAATTGTTCGAGACAATCATGGGGAGATTTACTTTCACTGGTACCAGAAAATGCGGTATCAAAGACGGTATTCGTAATACCTGGTATTCCGTTTTTGATGCAATCACAAACTTAGCAGAGTGGAACAATTTGCCCTATACTGGTGTCATAGATCGTCCTGATTTACAAGAGATCCTCCTCGGGGCGATGAAGGAAGGCACTGTGCTGAATAACATGGGTCTTACGAGCTACGAAGAGCAAGCCGATGGAACTGTGGATATCACTGTGAATGGAGGTTCAGAGAACGAGGAAGTGGTAAAGGGATTCGACGTTGTAGTGGGGGCCGATGGTATCTGGTCTTCTGTCAGATCGCAGATGTGGACTGAACCCAAAGAGAAGCCTGGAACGTGCACTTATAGTGGATATACTTTGTTTGCTGCTGAAACTGTCATGCCACCTGATAGTATTTTTTTCGCGGATGAGGGTTATTTTGACGCTGGCTACAAGGTTTATATTGGTCCAGGAAAGTATTTCGTTACGTCTGATGTCGGCAGTGGCCGCATCCAGTGGTACGCTTTCTTGGCTCTCCCTCCCGGTACCAAGGCCCGTGCATCCAATCTCGACTTTGTGAAGGAAGAATTCAATGGCTGGACCAATGAGATCCACGCTTGTTTAGACAATACTCCTGATGATATAATCGAGCAGAGAGACCTGTACGATAGACGTCCTTCAGTCCTCAAGAGCTGGAGCAAAGGAGCTGTGACCATGATTGGCGATGCCGTGCATCCTATGATGCCTAATCTGGGACAGGGGGGCTGTCAAGCCATTGAGGATTCCTTCGTTCTTACGAAATTGCTTTGCGAATGTGAAGATAAGAGGGATATTCCTTTCTTGCTTCAAGAATACTACAAAAAGAGAATTGTTAGAGCTTCTATCGTGCAAGGCTTATCTAGATTCAGCAGCGATATCATCATTTCCGCCTTTTCCACCCCGTTTCAAATGAAAGAGTTTTTAAAGGAGGGCCTCGGGTACAAGTACTTGAAATCGAGCTCGCTGCTCACTGCCCAGCTGCGCTTCGCACTTCCCGCCATCTTCTACGCTCAGTTCGGATATTTGTACTCCTTTGCCCCCTCTGCCTTTGGTAAGGGGCAGATCGAGAAGCTAGTAAAGGACAGTCTAACGAGAAATAAAGCTGAGGTAGGAAGCGTTCATAGCGCTTTGAAAGATAATACAAACACTTACTTCAGTGCAAAGTTAATGGCGTTCATGCAGTACGATCAAGAGAAGAAGGAAAGTGTGAAACTGGGCGAAGCCCAGGAGTTCCGCTGCGTCGTTGAGGATGATGCTTGTGTTGTCTAAATTATTTGATTATATTTTATGCAAACAAGAGAAACAATGATAGTTTAAAGAATGGAGAGAAAGAGATGAGGAGGAGGTGGATGTGGTGGTATTGATAACATAAATTCTAACAACTTTGTACGTAGAGGAGTAGCAAATTAAGTATTAACTGCTTCGCATGAGCATGAACAAATAAGGGCTATTAAGTATTGATTTCTCATTGTATTATCTAACGCCAAGTATATACATTAAACTAATAAAACTTAACATGCTGTGACGTTCTCCCTATCATCACTTTCCCTCTCAAAATCTTTCCGCATATGCAAACACCATATACTACTAGAATAATAATGATTCACACCCCTTCTAAGGAAATAGAGAAAGATTCACCATCGCCATTGCCGCCTTCTTCCTTATCACCCCCATGGGGGGACTTGTTCGAGAGTGTATTCACTAGTCCTGATATGGGCCCCAAACGCCTCTTATGTCCTGATTTATCCTCGTGTTTCTTAAATAATTCTTCGTCAGAGTATATGTCACTTGAGTATGCGCTGGTGTAACTATCATTTTCACTCTCCATATGGCTTTGCCCTCTATCCCGCACTAATGGATTTAGATGATCTGAAAGTGAATCAGATTGCGATGAGTCCTCATTCCCAAGTTCCGAGTAGTACTCTTCGTCACCAATATGACTTTGGCTGTGAGGAATCAAATCTGCATCATCGTTTTCTAACCCGAAACCCGTCATCAGGGGAACTTTAAAGACTCTCTTCCTAGCTATTAAAGTGAGCATGTTATTCTTCATGCTGATTTCACATTTAAACCGCTTTAAAAAATCTAGTCCAATTAGGAAGTCTACTCGCGATTCGTGTAGTACACTGACACATCCATCGAAGTTAATCGGACCAATTCTCATGGGTAGACATGATATTCTTCCAATAATGTCACTCGACCCAACCCCCACTGCTCTACCACTGTATCGAGTATCGATATTGCTATTGATACGACACCGCTTTGCGCAACTTGATGACATTATGGTGATTTGTGCACCAGTGTCTATAATCGCTGGGATCATATAGCCATTCACCTCACACATCACCTGTAGCGGGGAAAAGTTGCGGTTCTCTCCAACACTGATTCTTTCTTCATCACCACCATACTCATCAGGTCTATAATCGTTTTTCGGAAAATCCTTCGCATACATGCACGTTGCGTCAGCAACACCGACACTATCTTCACTCATATCCCCTTTTCTAGCGCGCGAATCAGCACTTTTTGGGCTACTGCTCACTGCCGAAAACACCCCCTTAGTGAACAAACTCTTGACAAAACTTCCTTCCACACCTGTTCTATTGCATAATGTGGCTATCAGCCAGACAAAAGCTGTTAATTTCATTTATAGTATCCACTTTCGGCCGATTTTCTCCTTTGGCAGATCAAAGTGAGATTGAGCTTTCACCGACTCTATATTTATCGCACGTATTTCAAACGTGCGGGATAAAAATCAATACATTAGTTTTAAGGTTTTAACAATGGCACCGTTTTTCTTAGGGATGGCCAGCAGCGTAGTGCTTTATGCCTTCCAGCAGGCGGGTTACTCGCAAGACGCGTCTTTTTCCATACTCCAGGCGACGAACGTGAACCATGAGCACATCGACTTGCCGCGATTGTCTCTGTTTAAGTTCATAGGAGACAACTCTGAGGGTGACAAACGAGGTACTGAGTTCGCTAGATGTCAGTTCCATAGCTCTATGCTGTTTATAGAGTATGAAGATTGGAATAAACACGATGAGATGCTCAGTTGTAGACGAGTGAGCCCTGTGTTGGTGCATCTAGCATCTGGGGACAACTATTACGATGACATCATCCGTGCTGAATCAGATGCAGAGTACAAAGATAAGCGTATGGTCGATCTGCTTTTGTCCAAAATCAAGCGAGCTGTAGTTCTAAACGTGAATTCTCAACAGATTGTGCTGATAAGTGGTTATGGGGCCGCTGCTACGGGGACACCAGACCATACCCATGAAAAAGAGAGAAGCTACATTCGTCCTAATCGCAATGATATGGTGGATTGGTATATTGGGATAGACGAGACTTATGATCATGTAGTCATCGGAAACCATTACATTCCCTATTCCCCTATTTCCAATTACTATTCCAGTAATTCTAGCTCTGCTGCTAGTGATGGGACTGGGGAGTTTCCTTTTTTCATCGAACCTCTCTATCTTCCTTCTGGGAGTGTAGTGGCAATAGATGCTCAGGTATTGGTGCCTATGGGACCAGTGGCTGAGTATTTCAATGCAGAGGAAACAGATGAATTGGAGGAGGAAAAAGATGATGACATACCAAGTACATGGAAGCAGCAGAATAATGGATACAAGTCATATGCCACCAGGCCAGGTCCAGAACCTGCACAAAATGAATCTTTGCACCAGCGCAAAGATGGAGAGGAGGGTATCACAGCTCAAAGCATCAGAAGGAAAAGGGGTGTGAGAGACAAATACTGGATCCCCATGTGCAGCAGCATTGCCAACGGTCTACAGACAAAAGTGCACATGCGCACACACTACGATTGCGATCTGAGCAGTAAGAGTATGAAGCAGGAGGAGTATGAATTGGGATATTTGACTCGGCCCTTTGTCGTGTCCAGTGGCGGGCCCACTGCTGGTCCCGATACAACTGCTGGCAGACTGCGCTACTGGCTCGATTTCTGCGGACAAAAGCCCCCTCATGTCCATATGCTTTCTCCTGCCCGAGGCCCTCAGACGTACTGGGTGGAGTCTGAGATCAAGGCTAGAAACAGGAAATGCAGCGGTTCGAATAACGCTCCGGAGGGGCAGAATCAGAACCCCTCTTACTGTGGGAAACCTGTTGCGGGCCGTCCATCCGTTCCGCGCAGCGCGCGTGGGAATGTGCAGGGGCCACATGTAGGAACCAGTGCATATGCCTCGCAAAGCCCTTGCGATGTGCAATACGTCCGGAACTTGTATATGAATGGGACTGCCCAATCCGAGGATCCTGTTAGCTCCTTACTATGTGTAGAAGATGTACTAACGTCGCCTCATCTGGTGACAGTTTTAGATATTGGTGCACACAGAGAGAAATTGGATGGAGACGCACAGAGTACACGGAGAAGGCTGCACACCGACTGGTCGGTTTACAGCAGCTCAAGAGGCCTGGCCTCCTTGTGGCACACCGATCCTGGGTTGACGAGACACACTGGTCCCACTGCCAGTCCCCACAGCAATGTCGAAGATTTCCATTTATTGCGCACATTGCTGCATTTTGAGCGCAGGTTTGAGAAACAGATTGCAGAGCGGCAATTTGGGAGAAGGGAATCACATGATCAAAAGGAAGGGGAAGGAGCCTCCCAGGAGGATGGAGTAAAGAAGACAAATAATGAGAGCTCGTTTCGTGATTCAGAGGCGTCGTTCCAGTCGGATGTCCATGTGCAGTCGATGATGCGCACTGCTGGACATGGGGGTGGATCATTGGTGCGTGCTCGTGCCGCGGAGTACACAGAATTACTGCGCATGTTGCGGGCGTTTGCGAACACTGCTCAAAGAGCCGCAGATGATGCGAAATCCCGTGAACTAGAGCAAGCGTCAACTCATTTGCATGGGGGGGCGGAAGAAAAGGATGCGGGCGGATCGCTTGAAGAAGAATCGCATACATATAGCACCCGGCTCCACGTGAAGGCGCTTGTTGGGGACATGGTAAATCATGCTACTGGCAAGGCTCGAACTCCTTCTTCTGCCCTATTGCTGAACAGCTTTCCCTTTGAGAAGACGGTAAAAGGCGCAGGCATAAGGAAAATGGTCAAGAACAAGCAGCAGGCGTGTGATATGCATTCCTCTCTGCTTTCCCGGGGGCTTCTCTATGGAGAGTACAAGGTGACGGAGTTGGCGCAGCAATTGAAGGGATTCTTCTCCGACAATAGTCTGCATCATACCATGCACTCGTTAGTCGATAAACGATTATCTCGTAGTGTCGAAGAATTTGCGAATGATGTTGTGCGGCAATTACTATCTTTCCCAGGGGAGCATACCTCGTTGCACGATTTCAGACACTTCGCGAGGGGAAAGATCGAAGACATGCGTAGGTCCATCAGAGCAAACCCTGCGTACCCCACCTCGTGTGCGCACACATATGCTACTCGATCAACAGGTGCTGATAATCAGGGTGATCATTGGTACACTCCTGGATCTAGAGCAGGCAAGGATGACCTTCGCTTCCAAAGTTTCGATGGCAATGTTTGCGGTAGTCACCACTATTGGATGGAAGCAGACTACACTGAAGTAGCGCTATCTTTTAGATCTGCCCTACGCAGATATTTATTCCCCGTTGTTACCACGGTTCGTGGTAGTAAAATTAGTACAGACAGTTCATTCGAAAGAGAAAGTGGCGAAATTTTCGTTTGTGAATACCTCACAGCCAGTTTCACAGAAGAAGAAAGTATGCATACCGCTTCCCGTTTCTTGAGCACTTTGCGAGAAAGTGTGCAAAATGCTCGTTATAATGTGCGTGGCAAAATAAGCGCCCCATTGCTATCCTTTACTCCATACCTATGCAGCAAAGAAGAGGTCAAGGGTGGCTCAGACAAAGCATCTTTCAGTTTGAAATTCCTTGTAGAAGAGCTATCTCAAATGCAGGACATGCTTCTTCGCTCAACGCAACAGTTGCAAGAGATAGGCCCAATAGGAGAAAGATCAGGGACGATAAATGGGAGCATTTACGAGAAGGTGTTGTCCCTCTCTTCGCACCAATCCGCGATTTCAGCCTTGGGAAACACAGTAGAACAACTGCGAAATTACGTGGAAGGGTACTCCCTGTACCCAAGGGTCAACAAGTTACCAAATCAAACAAGTACAGATAGATCTCCAGGTGAATCGCTGAACCTGAAGATGAGCGGAGGTGAATCCAACATCTACCTTTTTGTATTTCCTCACGAATTGGCTCTGGCTCAGGAATTGGTGGACAGATGGAGAAAGAAGTGTGGGGGAGATGTTTGCTTTATCTACATTAATTATCACATAGTGGTGCTAGGGAGCGACTCTGATGTAGCGCAGCGCAACGATGAAGAAGGAAAAGAGTACCAGGAAACATTCCAGCAATATGACGAGGAAGTAGACATTGGTTGGGAAGACGCATATCTGAATCCTTACCGAAACCTGTATTTCGAAGCACTGCAGAATGGTCAGAATATTAATAAAATAGAAAGCATAAGCTCTGATGAAGCTTTTGATCTTAATGCAATTGGAGACAGCTTCGATGAATATGCTGATGAGTATTCCTACTCCGATGTGCATTCTGAGACCTGGGTTGGAATGTCCAAGGAGGCACAAACTGGCAATGCTCAGAATCAGCCACGAGATAGTGCCCCGGATTCGTCTCGTGGTCCATCCAGAAAAAAGGCATTCAAATATAAGCATGCTATCCCGTCGTTTGAAGGGGAGCTATCCGGAAACACAGGCACCCCTTCGCTTCGCCAGGCCTTGTTGGCGCTAGAGGACGCTCTCGAGGCCTCCATCACCCGTTCAGATGTCGTACTCGCTTGCGTAGGCTTGGAATCTTGTTTGGGGTTACAGATTCCAGGAGGAAAAGAAAATATCCACATCCCCCCGGGGGCGTATGCACAAGAACGACGCTACTTCTTCCCTTCTCCTCTGTTCGTGCAATCGGGCAGGGGCTCCAAGACGTTGTTCGATGTGCGTGCTTTCGGTGGCCCCGCTTATGCCGTCCGCAGATTCATAAAAGCGTCTAATCATATGCCATTCTTAGGAGAGAAGGAGCTGCGAGAGTCTTTGGAGAGGTTCTGCGATGCGAACGTGTATGATGTTCGTGCTGAACACACGGGAGACGAGGAGGACCATTTCTGGGTGTCTTCTGACGAGCAGCAGTCTCTATTCCAAAGGGATCGCGGCTCGGTCTTGTACAAACAGATGACAGCAGAGAGTGCGATATACACTGCAAAATCTCTTCTCATGGAAAGTGTGTACTGGAATAAAGCAAACCCGAATAATGCCATCGAGGACGTAGTAGATATTCTGGACAACGGGAATTCAGTGAATATCTTCCAAGACAATATCGTATTTAATGTGTCATTCTGCTCTGAGGTGCACTATCTCGCCACTTATGGCCCCACCAGTGCAAACACAGACAGAGAGATGGAGTCATCGTGGCTCAAAGGTGACAAAATGGGGCACCCCCCTTCGGGAATGGTCACCCCTAGTACCAGATATGAACCGGTTTCTGATACGATACGTTTGCGAAAGCTTATGGGTACTGAGCACGGAAGGAAGGGATGGTACAATGCAGTAGACGAAAGGGGGAGCTGCGGTGTGCAAAGAGCTCGACTCTTGGTACTAGCTTTCCTAGACGACCATACCGGGACGAGCCATCACTTGGGCTGGGACAAGGGAAGAGGAGGACAAGGGAATGATTCGACTATTATCAATACCTACACCATTGACGGACGGATTCAGGGGTATGACAGCCTAAATAATGAGAAACACACTGCCTCCACTACCCCTATGCCTCTCGTCCCTTACGATAACGGCGTGTTCAGGATGATGGCAGATAAGAGCTCTGGTGGCCAAAGACAACCTATGAAAGATGAAGCATTTGGAAACGTTATAGAAAACCTCCGAAAGTTAGTTAGTTCGGGATGTGTATGGGGTGCGTTAAGTTTGACTCTACAACTAGAGCGAGCAATCCTACAGAGCTTCGATTGTCACGATAACTTGCGTATTCAAGATGTGGTTCTACTGAAACTGTTCGAGTTGACCAAGTTCAGCAGACACTATGTGCAATACACTCCTATCGCGTCGTATAGAAGAGGGGCGCAGATCCTGCACGCACACATGTATAGTCTCACAGAGTGGATGCACTTCGGTAGAAACCCTTATGAGGGGTCAGATTACGGCCAGAACCCCAGTTTATTCTCCACCACTGCTGCACTGACATATGAGGCAAAGGCAATCGAAAGAAACGCGAGCACCGGCGCTAGTCCATCAATCGACGGCGAGTACAAGAACTATGCGTTCAGTGGAGGTGAGGCAGAGGAAGGCCGACCCCCAAAGGGTAGTGGGAACGGCAATTGGGGGGAGAGAGGAGCCCGCATTGCCGCCCGCACAGCGAGCGATTCACAACGCTACGCGGACAGCACATTTTATCCCTATCTATACCACGATCTTCTACCAGGACAGGGCAGAGGGCCGGTACCGATGACCGACTTAGGGTTAGAGGACGAGGGAGTGGTGCAGAGGGAGCTCACAAGCGTGATGGTTAGTGCCCAGGGGATTAACGAGTTCCCAAATCAGGACCCAGTGGCTGAAGCGCAAGGCCGGGAGGTATTCGGGAATCCATTGGCTGCAGGCACTTACGCACTACTATCGAGCTATTCCCTGGTTACTGGCCCATATGACGCTATGATAGGAGCGTACACCAAGAGCATAGCGTACCCAGACTACTTCGGGGTCAAGAGCAGACAGCGGCTTTGGGACAGACAGTCTAAGCAGCTGAGCCCCGTCAGGACAGCAACAGGGGCGGAGGGGGTGGTTACACATTACCTCACAATGGCAAACAAGATGACGGACAAGCTGAACAACTTAATATTCTCTGCCAATCTGGCTGGCATCCCCTTAATTATAGTCGGTTTGAAAGACAAGCAGTCAGGAGAGGCAGAGCCGAAGGAATTCAACTACTCGGATAAAGTGGAGGCCTTCCACAAGCACTTCCAGCGGGTCAGGCCTGGTACACCCGCGCAGGGTAGGGAAGGACTTCCTGTGATAGCGGACGGGGATGTGGTGGTTATGGTAGATGCATACGATGTGCTCCTGTTCCCGCATGCGCGCACAATTGGTCGACATTTCCAACAAAGCAAGGGTAAGAGTGAAGAACGTGTTAAATATCCCATTATGTTTTGCACGGAGCTTGGGATTTACCCAGAATACAGTAGTGCCTTCACATACCAACGAGGGGCGATGTACGACCGTCCCGAAGAGTGCGGAGATGGTGGAGACTGGGCCGTCGCCCAGAAGTTCCTCAATAGTGGGTGCATTGCGGGCAGAGCGGGACAAGTCAGAGCCATGGTGCGTGCTGCATATTCACTGGGAGACGCATTCCGCAACGACCAGCAGTTCTATGCTAGATACCAGAGCACATATCCAGACCTTGTAGGATTAGATTATCACAGAAAGTTGTTCTTCACAGGACACAAAATGCTGTCTTGTCAGAGTGTTTTACTGTTAGACAACACTCTGTCCGTGTCTCATTATACACACTCGAATAAACAAACGTACAATTACAATCCTCCCGCCTTATGGGATCGTGACCATGGCGCTAAGGATAATGCTGAATCTGCAAGAAATGTGTCGGAAATAGGTGTGTTCCATGCGAACAACATCAAAGCAAACCGCCAGTACGACGTATTAGTCAGGCAAATGCAACGACTTATGATCATGCACCTGAACGGTCCGGACCAACAGGGTCTGCTGGATACTATCCATGCAATAGCGGACGAAGACTATGACAGGGCCGCATATTTACTGTGCACCGCACACGTGCAGACAAACTTCACTTCCAACGGGGGTACCAATTTATTAGGAGATATATTGATAGTAAAATATAGATCGCACGTGGAGCCAGCACTTGTTAGATTAGCTATGAGTGGCAATGCAAAGCAGACAACGGGCAATGCGTTCACGCCAGAGCTTGCGCAAATGGTAGCGAAGAATGTATGCGACGCGTCAGCCGAGACATGGAAGCTATTAAGGAAGCAAGCCACAGCATCAGCGAACGTGCTGGACGCTGAGGAACTAAAGAAAGCCGGGGAAAACCTTGATGGTAGCCCTGTGAACAGAGGGGAGTTTAAGTACTTTAATGACGATGGGAGTATCTTTATCGAGAGACAAATGGATGAGATAAAGTACATTAGAAAGGTGGTAGACAACTGCCACTAGGCAACCTTGACAAGAGATGTCTAGGAAGTTGTTGTGCAGAATATAGATTTGTTAATTTATTTATTATATTGTGCCAAAGATACACAAGTTCGTATATTACGATACATATTACTATGATTCTTGCACACATATTGTACTACTTCTCAGTTTTTATGTGTTTTTTTTTCGGTTCGATGCTTTCAGTATTACTAGCATCAACAGCAGCACCTCTTTTGCTAGTAGTAGTACTACTACTACTCCATCTAGCAATAGAAGTGTGTTTTCCTACCCTCGCCAGAACAGCATAAGTCCACAGAGCCTTCCACAGACGCCCGCAAGTCCATTCTGGCATATTTTTATTAACATGCCTGTTGAATATACCACATACTGAAGCGGCCTCTTTCTCACACTCCCAGAATTGCTTCATAGTATAGGCCCGAGTAGTTAGTATGTCTAACACCTCGTCTGCCATAAAAGGCACTTTGTCAGGATATAGCATGGCCAATATAGCGCTAGCAGTAGCTGCACCCACAGCTGCCAATTCTTGCAGGCTCGCCATGGCCCCCTTAACATCATTATCGTTCATCTTCGCAATCGCCGTTTGCGTGCTTTTGGTGACGCTTGCTGCAGGGTTAGAATCCAGCCTTTTCTGCAATGGTCGCATCTTTCCAATACACAGCTTCCATTTCATAATATCTGACACTTCCTTATGAGTGAGTGCAGCTGGATTTCTTGACATAACTTCCGCTCGCCATTCAGCAGAGAAGAATTTCCGATTAAGTACGAGGAACCACTTTTTGTTGTCCGTCTTGGTCGCCTTGGTTTTCACTAATTCCGCTACCGCTTCGTCATTTCCAGCAGAATCTAAGTAGTTCCACTTCGGTAAGAACTCTTCGCAGAATATTTCAGATGTCTCACAAGCCAAGGATGCTCTCAGCAAACCTTGCGCCTCTTTTGAACCAGGTCTGAGCTGAGGCATCTTCCTTTTATACGAATGAGTGTTCAGATCTCGTAAGTCTCGATTCAAAGCTCAATTGTTCACAAAAGCACCCTAAATAAGAATTCCACTATCCAGAAATTCTAACAAGCTAATCTAAGACAGCCTACCACGGGATCCTCTAATATGGTCGTATCAACTATGAATATGGGGTAGTTTTGGTCAACTTTCCTTCATGCGCATGTACGTGCTATAGAATTGGGTAGATGAGCTTTTGCATTCAGAATAGCTAAGTCCAAAACCTTATGCATATATATTATTAAATTACAGCCCATACATGATACGAAAATTTGTGCAACAGCATAAAATAAACCATCCTCATTTAGTTTGAGACAACAACGAGATAAAATCTCGAATGCCCTCGCCAGACTGCACATTGATAGCCACATGCACATGGTGCGCCCTCAAGGAACTGCGAGGACTGCTAACTATTCCAATATTGCCGCTGTCGACCACGCTTTGCTCCGCCGTCAAGGAGGAGAACAGTTCTGCCACTACGATGTTGGCTCTCGTAGGTGGGGGTTGTTTCTTCAAAATCTTCGGTGCTTTAGGAGATCCACGCAGTCCCCCTTTTTTCTTAGCGACAACTTCTTCATCTGCCCGGTCTACATCTGCGGCCAGCAAGGGTAAATCTAGTGCTATTAAGGCGTCAAAGTATTCCTGCTGTTGTTGTTCGACAGTTGATTGTTGTTTAGTGTTGTTTAATCTAGCAGCTGAATGACTCATTACCAAATCGGCCAGGTCCGCAAAATATTCTATTTTCAAACCCTCTTTCGCATATTTTCCACCCCACAAATTATCAGCAAACTTCAAATCAGTGTCCGGTTCAACAAGCAAACTGGCTAAAGCAGCAAAATGGCCTTCTTCTTTCTTCCGCTCTTCACTCCTCTCTAGGCTGCTGATCTTTTTGTCTATAGTACGGTCTACCACAAACACAACCCAGTTAGAATTTCCTTTTTCATGAATATGTTGCTTCCATAAATCACGAGACGCACCTACACAACGCAAGTACAAATGTAGTCCAGGTACTTCGCCCACTGACTCTTTCACACAAAGAAAAGTCTCATCATCACTAGATTTGGAACAAATTTTGGAAGGAGACAGTGATTGAGTTCTGCCACTATCCGTAAGAAGCATACCCATCAAACTTTGAGCCGGATTAGTGAACCCTTTATGCGCTTGTGGCAATCCAGGTGGACAAAGCAAGATCACGCGCCTCTCCAAGGGAGCGGCCGACTCTTTCTCTTCTGGGACCAAGGCCTTGCTTTTCACGAAACATGCACCCATGTTTCTTCAGATCATACATATTACCCACGTAGTGCTGTCCATTTTCCCAAAAAGTCCCGAACGTTCCTAACGTGCAATACATTTCCGGGGAAATTGAGGAAATTCGAGTAACTATTTATATATCCATTTTAAAGTTGCAATGCCGAGTCGATCGAAGAAGTCTGAGATGAGTTACTCTTCTTTGGGTCCACAATTTCCGGAAGAATGCGTTCCTGTTAAGTATACGTCGCATATTCATTTCGATGAGCAGCATATGACTTTCCGCCTGCACACGAAGGAATCTTTATATGCTTTCTGTATCTCCCCGGAATTGAGGTTTGTGTACTAGTGGTATCAGGCATCTTTCGTCGTCCTTACAATACACGCATTCATACTTACTAATATCATATCTTATCATATACTGTCCAACATTTCTAATTTCAGTTTGGAGCATTTGTATTATGGAAAAAGTATCAATAACAGGTTTGATTTGAGGTATCTATCGGAAGTGGCACGTTCCATGGTTTTTAATACTTCTGAATCAGCTCTGACATTCTCTGAAAATATGCAAATGAAAGATTCCTATGCACCATCTTTCGATATTCATGATCATGGTATTGCGACTGGGAATGATAGACAATTGAAAGACGTAGTTCATGCACAAGGTTTGCAGAAGCTATGGAGAGAAAACAGAATGAGAGACACCCTAGCAAATAAGAGGATCGAGAATCGCGCATGGCGTGCTCTCTCTCGAGCGAATATCTCTGATCTTGACAAAGGCTTCGAGGAGTTTATTCTAGATGACTCTCCTTCTATGCCTAGTTGTGCAGACTCTGAAAGAGAATTTCAACAGGATATGTCGAGAGCAAAGCGTTATCACGAAAGTGAACGAGAGTTTAGGAAAAGAAAATCTCGACCTTCAAAGGGGAGCGATCTATCTGGGGACAATGCGCCCACCGAGAGAAATTTCAGTGATGCAGAGCAAGCTAATAGCAGTGTTCGACCCATTTCTAGTCCATGTGATAGTTCAGATGACAAAGAACAGGCCACATTGTGGGATTCAATCTTCAAATCAGTAGAAGCAGGACAAGTGAGATTAAAGCGTGCTGATAAACCTAAAGAGGAGAGTGATATCGAATCTGATGATATTACTGACGAACATAAGCAGCGCCTGAAAAACAGAATTGCAAGAAGAAGGGATAGATTAATCAAGAGGTCAACTAAATCTGAAACGTCTATGATTGAGAAAATACTTCATAAAGATAGAGACAGTAGTCCGGAAACCTCTTCAGATGAGAAGGAAAAGGGCAAGCCCTGGACTTTCCCTTCTGTACATCCTCTCAGCCCATCAGATTCAGAATACGAAGATACGGACCCGGATTGGTTCAAGGGCAAGGACGCGCCATATAACAGTGATTATTGTAGTGCTGATGAAGTGGTAGCAGCTACTCGTCAAGTTAGGGATAATTTACTTAGACAAATCGAACCGCAGGCATCCTCTAACCCTCTGCACTTCATCAGTACCCCATCTCACCGCACCAAGAAAAATAGTGAATCGAATGAAAGATCTCCTGGACAATCGACTGACTCGAAAGAAAAACTCAAAAAGTACATCTATTATGGAACAGACATAGAGTCCGCCAACGAAGAAAGCCCTTTGCCTGTGTTTAAGAAAAACGCCGATAACATGGAGCCCAAAAAAGTGAGAAATCCTAGGAGCTTGAGCGGCTTTACATTTCCTCGCGCGGTGGGCAAGATCGGTAAAGGTGGACTATGCATGGAATATAGTGATTACGGAACTGGGGATTTTCGAAATCCATCCTTCAGCGTTACTGATAGCTATGATGGCTCCAACATGTCCCCGTTGCGGTACAAGGCTCATCAGATCTTCAGCGGCAAACTGCCTATGCCCGACGGGCTGCCTGGCATCCGCACAATTAGCAGTGATGATGCTTCTTCACTAGTAATCACAATGTTTGACATGATTACCGGGTTGGAGATTGATCTTATTTATGTCGTCATGCATGAGTTCGACGCCATCACACGCCGAGTAGTGTTCCGAAATGAAGACAGACGGGCCTTGGGATGTCGGAGCATTTGTGGAGGACCCACCGTTTTTGTTGATGGCAAGACTGCAGATAATCCTCATGATGATCAAAGGCAGAAGGAGTCAGAAGACCAGATCACTGCAAGTGGGGAAAGGCCAGGGGACAGACTAGAGGATTTCAATATCACCTGTCCAATTCCTAAAAGTCCAGAGGCGAAAGATGGCGAATCAGTAGCTGAACAGCCCCAACATTCATTCGAGGAATCTGAATATGGAACAAACTACGCGAAAGAATCACCACAGGAGGACATCTCGATAGCTGAAAGGTACGGTGGCAAACCTCACTCCTCCGGATTCCAACGAAGTGGATGGCCTGCTCACTCATGCCCAAAGCGCATCAATCGGGCTTTCAGCATGACCCTCGATCTTGACTCTCAGAGTGAAGCTTGGTACATGCAACAGCTTAGCGGGAGTTGGGGCCGCGAATGCCAAATCGTGGAAACCAAGCTTACACAAGGTACGACTTCTTTCGGGTCTACCCGGGGGGTGAGCAGCCACCAGCATAACCCATACTGTGCTATTTCCACTGGTCCACCGTCTGAGACTCGTGGTGAAGTCAAAGGTTTCTCCTTTGTTTACTCCAGCAATTTTCTCATAGAAGCAGAAGTCAACGAAATGAAACGTCTGAGAATCAATATTGGCATCAATCCACACCCAATGCAATGGAATCTTCATCGCGGAGAGGTAAGTAAGAAATACATAAAGGAACAAGTGCAAACACTACTGCATCGATCACCATAAGCACCGCTCTAGCATACTCAACTTCTTTGATACATCTTATAACGCACAGGTGTTCAATACTCCTGAAGTGGTCATGGTCCGCAGCAGTGAAGGAATCGGTGGCATGAGTCGTAAGCTGCATCGCCTCTTCCGAAAGCGTCTCATCCCCCACACATGGTCGTCCCAGGAATACCCCGTGGTGCTCAATACCTGGGAAGCCTGCTACTTTGCCATCAACCATGAGAGTGTCATACAGCTTGCAAAGCGCGGCAACGATGTGGGTGCTGATTTATTGGTGCTAGATGATGGCTGGTTCATGAATCGCAACGACGACACCACTAGTCTTGGGGATTGGATCCCATGTGCCGAGAAGTTTCCTCGCGGCCTTAAAGCACTTACAGATGAAGTTAACGAGCTTGGCATGCGTTTCGGTATTTGGCTTGAGCCAGAAATGGTCAGTCGCGAAAGCTCATTGTATCGTGATCACCCAGAGTGGGTTCTCAGTGTACCTGGACGCCCCATTCAGCTCGGGCGCAATCAGATGGTGCTTGATTTCTCTCGGGCAGCAGTAGTGGACCACGTCTTTCAAGTCTTATCTAATCTACTCAACAGCTGCAACATCGAATACGTTAAGTGGGACATGAACAGACCTCTAACTGAAGTGCACTCTCACCGCGCCATGGAAGGGGGTCCCCCTGTGGAGCAGAGTGAAACAGGCCACAGATTCGTTCTTGGCCTGTATGCCCTACTACGTCGGCTGACTGCTGCATTTCCGCACATACTGTTTGAGACATGCAGCAGCGGCGGAGGCAGGTTCGATCCGGGTATGCTCTATTTTTCTCCGCAAATCTGGTGTTCTGATAACACCGATGCAGTGGTGCGCATGAAGATTCAATATGGCACTAGCATGGTCTACCCTATCTGCACTATGGGGTCGCACATTTCCTCAGTACCCAACCATATCACGGGAAACACCACCCGAAGTCGTACCAGAGGGTTCGTCGCGATGTGCGGTACCTTTGGATTCGAGATCGACTTTCTGAATGTCAGCCAAATAGATGTATATCGATACAAAAAACAAGTCCTAATATACCGCAAAATCGCCCCCGTAATATCCCACGGAGATCTGTATCGCCTGTGGAACCCCTTCAAGTGCAGTTATGCAAGCTGGATGTTCGTCAGCTCCGACAAGAAGGAGGCAGTCATATTCGTGTTCTCAGTTAATAGTGACCACTGGAGCAATTTCGTCCCACGACTTTACCCCCAAGGTCTTGATTGCAGTATTATATATGAGGTCTCAGAACCCCTCCCCAACAACTTGACGCAAAACGCAACAAACTTGCGTATCCAGGAAACCAGTAGAGCTGTGTTCCAACTGGGTCGCGATAAGGTCTACATGAGTGGAGACATACTCATGTCTGCAGGGCTCCCCATAAAGCTGTACACACTGGATGATAGCGTCATGTTCCACCTACGCAAGATAAATGATCATTGAGGCACCGGCAAACTGCTCAAAGGTAGATATCACTTCAGCAGGGACTTAAACCCGGCCCAAATCAACAAAAAGGATAACGCACTTCCCTTCAAGTGTCCCAGAATGAAAAATTCAACATTTATCGATATAGAAAAAGCGCTATCTGCAATTAGTCCAAAATCTTCTACTATACGTACGCAGAACGTACTATACACTTTGTTATGCATGGAATTTTCACTATATTCAAGATGACTGTGATAGTTTTGATATTGCTCTATTGTATTTCGTGTACTCTATCTTTTCAAAACCCCGGATTTAGTAATGCCAGTATGCGCTCATCTAGTACTACAGACATGTGTGACGATTCCCCTTCCGACTCTAGAGATTATGCTGAAGGCGCCGTCAGTCTAAGATGAGAGCAGCTTGTCAAGCGTAAAGACGAAGCTGCTACTACTCTCTACCTAGGCTTGTAGAGGGGAGCTGAACCATGACAAAAGCGAAATCATGGCCAGCATCAGTGCTTCGGAAAGCCAATCTTCATCAAGTGGTTCTTCAAGAAAAAGGCTTGCTGGGAACTGCTTGCGGAGATGCCTGGGATCTGACATAGTCTTCTTCTTATTTGTTCCTCAGCAGCGCTTTCTTCATAGCCGCGAGGGCTGTCTGTGAGGACGGGGCCCAAGCCGAACGCTTCAAATACTTCTGCAAGCTGCACATGGAGGCACTGGCTTTTACAAGCATTGGAAAAGTGAGAAAGAAGATCGACATGAATTCCCCAACCACTGATATGCTTATTTGCGAATTTGAATCGCTTGTGGCAGCTGTGCCTGGCCTGCCAGTGGTGATTACTGGAACAATAGAAAGCGCAGACATCGGCGGTAGGATGACCGGGAAGTACATGAGTGCGCTAATGGACACAGCGAAGATAAACAAAGAGAGCTCAAACGTCCTTCTATTGAATAGGGCGCAGGATGAATTCCAGTGCTTGCAAACTAGAGCGATGAGCCAATTCCTACGAGACATTTCCGGCAACATTCCTGAGTCTCTCACCAATCCTCACACAACTGATGCAGTTCAGAATTCTTTTGAAAAGGCTCTCAAAGAGCCCAACTTGGGTCGCTTCCAGGATGGTCCTTCTCGTCTTCGCTTCAGAGCTACGTATGTGGATAGCTATATGAGTGTCTCCCGGAACCAGGATAATGAAGTGTTCGTGTATCTTCGAGAGTAGTGGAAGATAATTTATGTTTCTAGTGTCGCTTTTAATATATATAAAATAAATCAATAACAGTACAACAATAAAAGAATCAGGGTCTTCATGAAGAGGCCGAAGTGTAAAAGTGCGTCCTGTGCAAGTACGTCAAAATGTTGAGCGCATACGAAGGCAGCGAGTTCAGTAATGGCACTCTCTCTAATAATCGGGATGCCATTTGCAAGAGAGGCAGTGTAGCTCTGTCGAATAGAGGGGAACGGATAAAATAGTACAGTAAACACAGCTGCCTTCTATGGAGCTCTGCATCGAATGCGTGTGCAGTAGTCTTTACACTACTTGGTTGGTTCGTGCGATCGTCGTCGCCAGCACCACCGGCGGCCCGCTGCGCTGCCTCTCTCGCCATCCTCAAGCCTGCACTGGTGCAACGCACAGATAGGACCTCTACAGCCAGAGAGACTGCCACAGCGATCAAGTGGTCGATTTCTGTGAAGGACAGCCCAAACCTGCCGATTTCCGATGCAGCCTCTGCACCGCGTGCTGTTTGCCCCTCCGCCGCAGATGAGGGAGGGGCGGACATGCTTCCACTGCTGCTGCTACCTCGACTGGATGATGGGGGGGCAGAAGCGGAAAAGACCGTCTTCAGGCGTGCGAAGCCATGGTTTAGGGCACCCAGAGTAGATTTCATGCCAGAGCTCCTCCCTCTACTAGCTTGTGCAGCTGCCGCTTGATTTATCCACCGCGTCTCTACATGCGCCTTTTCAGAGTTTCCTTCTTGCTCTTGTTCTTCTTGTTCTTCTGCATACTCTGTAGTATCTGCCATTCTAGCACTCTCGTGAGATGCGCCATTGTTGTCACCAGTGTTGCCAGTTGTAACACCCGCGGATCTAGCTCTATCAGCACGTAGAGAATGCACTCTATGTAATGCCCACGCGTATATAGCTGGACGCAGCACATATAGCACTTCACCAAGGTAAACCATGTGGTTCGCTGTGACTGTGGGAAAGTGCGCTCCAATTTGCCGTGACAGGGTCATGGGGGGAGGGGAGAGTCTCTCCCTGCTTGTTGCCGCCCTGGAACTGGATATCGAGATGTGATCAGCGGCTGGACTATGTTCACCAACAGCAGTTTCATCATCTTCGGATATCGTAGACGAGGCTGCAGGAGACGTAGAGCCCGATTCTCCCCTCAATGCGGTCTCCACAACGTCATCTGGTGAAGAAGTCGCGCGGGGCGACTGCGGCTGAGCCGACCCTTGCGGATCAGGCGTTAGGGAATGCGGTAGGAGCCTGAATGCCTGATCATCAGGCTGTCGTTGGTCGTTTCCACAAGAGATTAGCAGGTATGCCCCAGCGTCGGCAGCGCCAGGGGGGCCTTCGGGAGGTCCGCTGCCAACCCCTTGGACGAAGTGCTCTTCGCCCGACCTGCCACTGACAGTGGCGTTGTATGCTTTCATTGGCCCGCCATTTGATTCTACTGCCGTAGCCCGGGGCAGCGCCCCCCCTCGCACCGCTCCCAGGTTTAGCACAAGCCCGCTCCGCCTGCCCACCACTTTCGCCTCCCCAGCGCCTCCAGCGAGGGATGCTGTAGCCACAGGGAATTCCCCATAGGAATTGTCGTGGCACAGCTGACGACGGGACTCCTGGTACAGGCACTTGTACGCATACTCGTATTGAGACAAATCTAGCTCTACGTCGTCTGGATCGCTGTATCTTCCCCAGTGTATCAAGAGGGTAGGCTTGCGCCTCTCGGCTAGAATTACCAGTCTACAAAGAGCCTTGACCATTTCAACAAAAAGCACACAAAGTGCTTGCCCCTTTTCGCCGCCGAGAACATAAGAAAACTTTTCAGCTAGCACTTCTACATGCGATATACCTTGCGTTATGACAATCATATAGTCTTCCATCTTTCTACACCGGGAAAGGGTACTACTCAGAATCATTCGGTTGAAGTATCGAATCAAATGCGACAGAGCATAACAACCCTCCGTAGCTACCTCATAGTACCGGAACGACGTCGGGATAAACATGATGCCCGCCGTAGCTATATATTCCATCACTTGGTAAGAACGAAGAAAAGAGCCAAATGACGAAGCAGGGGAAGGGGGCTGCATAGAGGGCTGCATTGCGTTCGTAATAACGCCACTCGAGGCCAACGGTCCAACTAGTCTACGAGCCATCTAATTAATTGCTTCGATAATTTACACCTTTGAAAAAAAAAAGCCGACCCTATGGATTGAGTCCAGATTTGCAAAGATTTGCGCCTTAAAAAAATTAAGGCGCGGTAAAATCAACTGATGATCCATCTTTTTCCACCGCTGTGGTGATGGGCCTATCCAGTCGCACTCCGATAGAATGCAACTGGGCGAGTTTGATCACAGATCCAGTCGCATGCCAAGCGACGGATGTTCAGGGCCGAGTTCAGATCCCGTGAGAGGAATACGCGTTTGTTTTCGCTTTCTGAGCGTTCGCATTCTTCACACACAAGGCATCGGAACAGTTTCTTTTTGCTCTCCCCC
>JACLAB010012380.1_pt1 | contig 28041 bp, 17 predicted proteins | sample 8027921 | NCBI WGS metagenome assembly JACLAB01 (sample SAMN15725117, study PRJNA655200) | protist metagenome | isolation source: fluorescence activated cell sorting (FACS) single amplified genomes of... | place: USA: West Boothbay Harbor, Gulf of Maine | collected 2000-07-19 | reverse complement strand
GTCCTGAAACGTCTTTTCTGATTGCCCCGCGAGCGGCGGCGCGAAAGCCTCCGGAACGCGCACGTCCCGGAACGCGTCGCCGCCGCGCTCGCGCGACGTCGACACCGACATCGCCGCCATCGACGCCACGACGCCGTCGACGCCACCGCTCGGGTAAAACGCCTTGTGTTTCACCCCGCGCTCGACCGCCTCCACGCCCGCGCTCGCCATCACCTCCGTCGCCGTCGGCCACGTCGAACCGCAGTACGACTCGTTCGCGCGATTCGTCTCGTCCGCGTCCTCGGCTTCGGTCAGCAAGCACGCGTCCAATCGCGCTTTAATTTTCATCGCGTCGAGATCGCGGCCTTCAAAAACTACGTGCTGCCTTCGATCGCCGAAGAAGACGCGTTCGCTCGCCTCCGCCGGCGTCTCGCACGCGCCGCGGCCGTCCTCGTGCCACGCGCCCGCGCACGCGACGACGACGACGCCGTCGTCCCCGTCGTCGATCCTAAAGATCCCGCGCACGTTCGGCCGGGACGCGATCCAAACCACGCCCGACGCCGCGCGCACGCCCTCGAACGCGCCCTCGTCGCGCGCGGCGCCGGCGATGACGTCGTCGCCGCCGTCGCCGAAGCGCGCGACGTCAAAGTTCGCGCGCAGGAGCGCGGCGAAGCGCCGCGGCTCGAACGGCGCGCGCGCGACGTACGCGAACGCGTCGTCCGACGTCGACGCGGCGTCGTCGTCGGCGGCGACCGCCGCGCGATCCATGGCGCGGAGTGGCGGTCGGCGGTTGGACCGCCGAAGAGTGCGAAGAGGTTGCGCGGTACGATATTACAACAAACTAGGCGCGCCGGTCGTCACGTCGCGCCGTACGCCGGCGACGCGCGAGCGGCGGCCTCGGCGCGGTCCTCCTCGCGAATGAGCTCGACCCAATCCGGCTCCGGGTGGTCGACGTTCCACTGCGCGAAGAAAACCGTCGGCGCGGGTCCCTCGTCGCCGCGCGCCGACGCCTCCATCGCGGCGCGCTCGTAATCCTTGAGCATCTCCGTGAAACGGGCCTGACGCTTGGCGTGAACGCGCGCGCCCATGCCGTAACGCGGCCAGCACGAGCCGCAGCACCCGAAACAGCACGCGAACCAAAACGCCATGTGCACGACGAAGTACGCCAACGCCAACGCCAACGCCAACGCCGCCGCGGCCAACAACAGCACCAGCGCCAAGAACCCGATGAGTTGCGCCAACACCGGCGTCGCCATCGCTTTGATCAACCACGGCGGCAGATGCACCGCCGCCGCGCCTTCCTTGCTCTGCCACTCGCCGAAGGAATCCGCGTTCGCGTCGCCGACGTCGACGCGCGCCGCGTACAAGTCGTACGCCGCCCTCAGCGCCGGCGTCGTCAGCGTCGAGTGCGCCGAGGTGACGATCGCCATCGCGTCCGTCGCGCGCGGGTCATCGCACTTGTCCGGGTGCAGCACGCGCGCGAGGTTTCGGTACGCCTTCTTCACGTCCGCCGCGCTCGCCGCGCGCGGGAGTTCGAGGACGCGGTAGTAGTCGCGCTGCGTCGCGAGCACGCGCGCGCACGCGGCGCGACCGGACTCCGCGCGCGCCTCGCGCGCGGTCTCGACGTCGGAGAGATCCGACGTCGACATCGCCGGGCGCGCGACGATGTCGGCCGCGCGAGATGTCGCGCCCGATCGTGCGGCGCGCGCAAAGAAACCGTAACACGCACGAACGCGCGACGTCGCGGTTGGGGGGGCACAAAAATCGTGGATGTCGTATATTACGGTCCTTTCGGCCATCTATGCCTCGTTAGCTCAGTTGGTAGAGCGCACGCCTTTTAAGAGACTCTAATCAGTCTTCGACGGCGTAAGCCTAAACGCGCGAGGTCGCACTCGCGACGCACAACGACACGACGAGGGCGCGCGAGCGCCCGAGAGCTGTTCAAGGACAGCGTGTGGTCACGGGTTCGAGCCCCGTACGCGGTATTCTTTTGATTCTTTTGTTCTTTTTGTGTTCTTTTTGTTACGTTTACAACCCGAGGCGCAGCGCGAAGAGGCGCGCGAGCCGATGACGCCATGGGAACACGAACGCGGCGAGCGCGAGGCATAGCGCGAACGCGAACGCGAACGCGAACGCGCGGCGACGTCTCGCGCGGCGCTCGTCGCTCGACGCCGACGTCGCGTCGTCGTCTTCGCTCGCGAATCCGTTCGAGCGTGACCAACGCGCGAGCAAGTCGTTGATTCGATCTTGACGCGGACGCCTGAGCATGGTGAACGAATCGTTGAGCGAGACGCGCAAGGTGGCCGCGCCGCGCTGAAGCCACGGCTCGCCGTCGATTTGCACCGGCAAATCGCGCTTGAGCTCGATGCGGACGTCGCGTCCTTGCGCCACTTGCACGGGTTTGGCCAATCGCGCGTTGAGCTGTCCTAAGTGCAGCGCCCCGCTCACGGCGACGATCTCCAAGACGCCGTCGTCTTTGAGCGATTTCGTAAACTCGTCGCTCGTCGCCCACATCCGTACGCCGCCCGAAAAGGAATTAATGTTGAGCAAGATGATCCCTTCGGTGTCTTCGGGGAAATCGATCACTTTTCCATCTACCGTGACTTCGACGTCGCGCTTCAACCCGGCGAACGAGTGCTCTATGAAATCGCGCGCGCCGAAGACGGCGTACAGGAGCTTGTTGGTCAGCGCGTGGACGAACAGCCACGTCCAACGACGATCTTTACGCGCGCTGTCGAACGCCAACGCCGCGCGCGCGTCGACACCGATGCCCATGTAATTGCTAAACAATTTCTTCGTCGTCGATCGTCGTCGCGGGCGAGTGATTTCGAGCGACCATCGATCGACGCGTTGCAGTCTCGCGCGCCGAAGCGTGCTCACGACGCGCCGCTCGCTAAACAATCTCGAATCATCCCACACGTCGCCAGACCAACCTAACACGCGCGCCAGGTCGTTACCGGTGCCCAAGGGCGCGATCGCGATCGGCGGCGGCTCGCGACGCCGCCGTCGAAGCGCGTCCACCACCATGCCGACCGTACCGTCGCCGCCCGCGACGAGCACGCGCGTCTCCGCGTCCCAATCCACCTCGCCCCGATCGATCGCCCCTCGCACTTTCGTCGCGTCGAGCACCACGTGCGGCGGTTTCAGCGCCTCCCTCAACCGCCGCAGCACCTCCCTCCCCCGCCGTCCTCCCGATTTCTTATTCACGAAGACGAAGACGTTCGTCCCGCCGCCTTCGTCCCCGCGCTCGTCCCCGCGCGTCCTCGCCACCGCGCGTTCGCGTCGCCTCCCGCGCGACGGCGCTCTCCGCGCGCCCTCGCGACGCCATCCGACGCGCGCCGTCGTCGCGACGCTCATCGTTCGCGTCTTCGCTCCGCCGCGCGTCGCGTCAGGTACGCGTCCAGCTCCTTCTTACTCTGCGGCGGCTTCGGGCCCTCCGGCGGGTACACCACGTACGCGCGCTGCGTCGCGAACCGAGATCGGCGTCGAGCGCTTCGTCAGTCGACGTCCGCGTGTTTAGCGTCTCGCGTCGCGCGTCGCGAGCGTCGCGATTCGATTCGAACGAAACGCGCGACGATGGAACGCACGTCGCGAATGACGCGGTTCAGGTTGTCCGGATCGAACGCGAACGTCACCGTGAGCGCGATCGGCACCGCGAGGTACGTCGCGAACTTGAACCCCTCGAGCCAGGGCTTGCCCATCCCGGCGCGCGCCGCGCGGTGACGGCGAACGGGGGAACGACGCGCGCGGTCGGCGCTTTTTGTCCCGCGCGCGCGTCCCGAAGCGCCGAGCGCGGCGCACCGCGACGCGCGAGCGCCGAGCGCGACTCGGCGAAGCGCGAAAAGGCGCGCGCGATGCGCGAGGGCGTCGACGCGCTCGAACGGCGGAACAGGGCGCTGCGAGAGGAGCTCGAAAGTCGCGATGGGATGCTCGAGGCGGTGCAGCGACAAGCGAAGATGGACGTCGAGGACGCGCGACGCGAGCGAGACGAGGCGCGACAAGCGGCGAAGGCGGAGAAAATGATGCGGATGGAGGCGGCGGCGATGGCGCTGACGGCGCTCGAGGCGAAGGCGCGGTCGGAGGCGGCGATGGAGGCGAGGGACGAGGCGACGCCGCGCGAAGTCGAGCCGCGGCGCGAGCTCGAGGACGCCGAGGCGAGACTGAAGCGCGCGGAAGAGGCGGCGCGGGCGAGAGGCGCGGGAGACGGTGACGTCGCGCTCACGCCGGGGCGATCGCCGAGCGCGGCGTCGTTCGCGAAGAAGGTGGCGCTCGTGGAGGCGCGCGTGCGCGGCGACGTCGAACGCCGGCGAGACGAATTGCTGCGTTTTTTGCGTCGAGAGCGAAAGGGTGGGAACGCGCGCGGGCGCGGCGGCGGCGGCGGCGGCGGCGGCGATGGTGGCGCGGACGAGGTCGACGTCGAACGCGCGCGCGGTGCGGCGACGGCGACGACGTCGGATACCGCTTCGGACGACGGCGACGCGTCGCTCGGGACGGACGCGCGCAGAGCCGCGGTGGAGTGGGGCGTGGCGCAGAGCGAAGCGTATTCGACCGTCGTCGAGCTCATGAAGCGAGTGATGATGGTCTTAGAGCGCGCGAGCGAGCTGGCCTCCGTGGACGACGCGGCGATGTCGACGGATGAGGACGACGTCGAGACGAAACGTTCGTGGTCGGCGGCGGCGGCGGATTTGCGCGATCCCGATCCCACGCTCGAGCAGCTCGTGCGCTGGCTCGAAGCCGTCGAACTCGTCGACGATGAAGAGCACGCGGTGACGCTGCGCGAGCTCATGGCGCGCATGTGCGCTTTGACGCACGCGGTGGTGTTTTCGCTCAAGCGCGCCGTCTCCGCCGCCGCGGAAGCGCGGGAGGAAACCTCGGAGGCGTACGCCATCGCCGAGGAAGCCGCGGAGGTGTACCGCTTACACCTCGCTCAGGCCGAATCTCGCGCCACCATGGCCGAGCGTCGCGCCGTCGCCGCGGAAGAAGCCACCGAAACCATCACCGAGCTGTGCGCCGACGCGCGCCGGAACGCCGAGGCGAGCGCTCGCGTCGCCGAGCACTCTCGCCGCGAGCTCCGCCGCCGCGAATCCGAGCTCGCCGTGCGTGAAATTCACGCCCGAACGACCGCTCGCGAATCATCGACGCAAACTTCCGAAATCGCGCCACCGGCGCGCGCCAGCCTCGCCCCGTTCCCGACGCCGCCGCCCAAGTCGTCGCGCGCCGACCAGAGCGCCAGTCCGACGCTCCGCGAGCTGCAAAATTTGCGCCTCGCCTTTGCCGAATTCGCCCAGCCCACGCCCGCGAGACCGACGTTTGGCGCCGATTCTTAGCGCCCGACGGCGTCTCCGAAAACGCGTCGAATTGTAATCACGACCCGCGACGCCGCCCTTCGTCGTCGATTCGCGTCTCGCCGCGTCGGCGCGCTGTTTCCCCTCTGCTCACATTCGGCCGTTCGCGCCCCACACCGCGACGTCTCGACGTCGCGCGACGCCCGCGAGCGGTCAGTCGCGTCGTAAAACGCGCGTGCGACGCGCGCGCGCGCGCTCGAGCGCGCACCGCGAGGACTCGCGCGCGCGTCGACCGTTCGATCGCGTCCCCGACGAACCCTCGCGATGGGTTGTTTGAGCTCCAAACCCGCCGTGGACGCGCCGACGGTCGACGCGGACGCGACGTCCGGCAAGTCGTCGAGCGAGGCGAAAGCGCCCGAGAGCGCGGCGGCGGCGAAGGGCGCGAAGGGCGCGGCGGCGAGCGATTTTCAAGAGGTGAGCCTGAGCCCGAAAGCCGGCGGCGGCGGCAAACGCGGGAAAGGAGGCGACGCTCCGGGAACGCCGATCGCGAAACCGTCCAAGGTGGACGACGCGATGGTGAAAGAGATGGAAGCCGCGGTCGAGAGCGTGGCGAAACCGACGGCGAAGGGGGTGAAGACGATTCCGAAACCGAAGCCGGCGACGGAGGGGAACGGAGGAGACAACGGCGACGGAGGGGCGGAGAAGTCGAAATCGCAGAGGAAGAATGAGCGCAAACGAGAGAGGGCGAAACAGAAGAAGCTTGAAGACAAGGCGAGAATAGCGTCGGCGTCGATGAAGAATTCCGTGAACACGGAACGCGACCTCTACTAGGCGCGCCCGTCCTGTCCGTGGTACTACGCCGCTTAGCGCGTTCAAACGGTATAACAACATCTATATTAACTTTCTACGATGAACTTCGTCCTCATCCCGGATACGACGACGGCTGCGGCGGGGGCTGTCGGGAAAAACTTCCCGTGTAGTACCCCGCGTAGTACCAACTCAAGAGTAAATTCGCGAGCTCGTCCGGGTCGTACCCGTCGTCTTCGTACGACCGCGCCGTCTCGAGCGCGGACTCCGTCATATCCGGAGGCGCGCGCGGTGGCGTCGCGCGAATCCCTCGCGGCGTCATCGGCGGCGCGCGATGAGGATACCCACCGTATTCGCCGGGCGACGGCGGCGGTCCTCGCGGCGGTCCTCGCGGCGGTCCTCGCGGCGGTCCTCTTCCGCGTCTAAACGGCGAGAACACCGCAAACTCATCCTCAAAGTACCCATAGTCTTCATCTCGCGCGGCGTAGTACCCACCGTACGCGTCGTACGGGTCGTGGCCTCGTCTCGGCGGCGGCGGCGGCGGCGGCGCGCGACGGCCGTACTCGTACTCGTACTCGTCCCCGTACGACGTCTCGGCGTAGTAATGCGGCACCGGCGACGCCCGCGCGCGCGTGCGTTCGCTCGACCGCGGCGTCGCCTCGCGCCGCGCGTCGCCCGAGCGCGTCGGCGCGTCGTTCGCGCGCTCGTCCTCGTTCGAGCCTCGTCGTCGCGCCGTCGGCGCGTTCGACGGCGCGCCGTGCCTCGCGATCGCGTCGTCGTACGCGCGGACGAGCGCGGTGTCATCCCAGGCGTCGGCGTCGGCGTCGTACGGGCGCATCGTCGCGATGACGGCGGTGTGTGACGAGACGCGAGGCGAATCAAAGCGTGTTACACGCGCGTTTACGAGGCGAGGCGCGTTCGGCGAACGTCACGCAAAGGCGAATCCAGCGCTTCCGTGGCGCAGCGCGCAAAACAAGCGCTCTTCGAGCAATTCTTTCGATGGGTAGCGCGGCATTTGAAGCGTGTTGAAGCACGTCCAGGCGGTGGGGAGCTTGCTGGCGTCGCGGTGAAGACCGACTTCGATGCTCCACGGAGGACACAGCGCGGCGAAAGAACCGACCGGAAGTAAACTACTCCCGGTGGAGAATTGGAGGAGACGAGATTTGTCGTCGTTGTTCATGCGTTCGACCACGTCCCAAAACCATTCCATCTCTGGACTTGGTGAGAAGGAGGCGTGTCGGCGCCATTCCTTGGGGTCGATCGATTGCGAGCCGGCGGCGACGAGGCCAAACTCTTCGGGCGCCAGCACCTCGATCTGTGATTTTCGCATGATTTGGAGCAAACCTGTGCGGATCGCGTGCACGGATGCGTCGTCTACGATGCTCGACACCATTTCGCGAATTTTTTGTCGCTTGAATGCTTGCAAGTTTGCCTTCGTGACGTCTGTCTCTTCGTTCGTCGTCGGATCGATAAACGTGAGACAGAGCGATTCGACGTCGTCGGTTTCAAGCACAACCTTGATCGACTTCACCACTGCGGGCTCAACGTCGGCGAGATCGTCTAGAGTGAACGCGTCACATTTTTCGTTGGCGATGACGCGCCTCAGGAAGACTTTGGAGAACGGAATCGGTAAAACGGCGCTGCCGAAGAGCACCACGTGCGCCAGAAGTTCGCCGAAACACTGGAGCTCTTTCAGCACGCTCGGGCGGTCGATACCTTCCTTACGTTTGTACGTGCGCGCGTCATCCTGTGTAAATAGCTGGCGGTCGGCTCTGTTTCCATCGCACAACTCGTTCGCCATCAAGCTGAACGCTTCACGCGTTGGTCCCGGACCTCCTGAAACATCCCCCGATGGCTGCCGCAAGCCCCAACTGAGATGTCGAATCTTCAAAATCTTTGGCGAGACGGACCAGACATTTACGAAAAAGTCGTGCCAAGCGTCTTGCGCAGACAAGGTGAAACTTTTCGAGAGAGCTAAATTTTGCAATCCATATTCATTGAGCCACGTATTGCGCAAGAACGACACGCGGTTGGCCAAATTGATAATAGTAATCGCTCCACATTCGCGCAGCATGTTCATGACAGGGCCCAAGAGCGACATGTCTCTCCTGATGCAGTTGTTTATCGCATCGTAGTACGCTGGTTTGGCTGCGAGCAAATTCAAAACCTTTTGTACCTGCAACTTGGACTTCCCATCGTCCTCCGATGCCACCGCAGTGAACATTTTCTGCAATTGCTCCGAGACTTGTTTCTCGAGCAAGTATAAAACTGCCTCACTCTTTTCGTGAAAAGTGGCGTAGAGCAACGGAATCCAACCCATTTTGTCAATCGCTAGTCTGTTGGCGCCCTTCTCGAGCAACACTCGGATCGTCTCGTGCCGTCCTTCCATAGATGCCCAATGCAATGGCGTCGAATCGTTGTAGTCTTTCACCTTTAAGCACGATGGATCTTCCTTTAGAAATTTCTCCAAACAAACCACATTTCCGGCGACGGCGGCGATGTGCACCGCAGAACATCCTTCTTGTGGCTCTTGACATCGTATCGCGATTCGCACTGCGCGTTGGCCGTATGTTCTGGCATCCCTCAAGAGCGCTTCAACGCAAGACCCCCACTCGGGACCTGCACCCGCAGCGATCATCAACGGCGTGCGTGCGCCGCGAGCGTCTTCGTCGAACACCGCAGCCACGGGCATGACGCGCCCTTTCGGTGGTGACTCCGCCATAATCGCCGCTGCAACGCACTCCGCGCTCGCTTTTTCGTTATCCGCCGCCGAATGGACGAGTGTGCCGCCCGTCGCTGAGGTCGGCCAACCGCCGGTGTCACCACCTCGACAGAACTGCGCCAATCCGATTTGGTCCCTCACGGCGTGAACGAAATCCACGTTGCCTCGTTCGCACGCGATGTGAAGCGCGTCGGCGATGTCCGTGATGTGCGTTTTCTTGGATCCCCTCTCGTTCAACTGACCATTTACTCGAATACCATTCGCCAAGAACTCGCTCGCTACGTTTATGGCGTTGTGCGCGGCCGCGGAGATGAGCACGCGACCCGGTCGAGGTGTCTCCTCTAGACGTGAGAGAGCGCGTTTCAACGCTGCGACGTCGTCGATGCTCAGAGCCTCGTCAACGCTCGATCCCAGACTCAGCCGGGTTCTTCGAGGCGTGAAGTCAACTTCAGTCGCAGTCTCGTCCTCGTCGTCGTCGACGACAAAATCCAATTCGGAAGAATCCGAAGACGACGCGTCGTCCTCGACGATTGATTCGTCGTCCACATCCATCGTTGGACGCAACAATGAAGCGACGTGTCTCGCCGCGTCGGCCGCTTTTCGTTTCGCCCTCGCGCCCACTCGTGCGCTCGCGCGTCGCGGCGTCTCGACTCTCACGGTTTTTTCTTCGTCCTTTTGTCTCTTCGTCGACACTCTTCTACGTTTACGAATCGGCTTGAAATCGTCGTCGTCGTCGTCGTCGTCGTCCGATTCGAATGGATTCGAAGCTTTCATCCGCCTTCGTCGACGGACCGCACGAACACCGTCGTCGTCATCCTCCTCACCATCTTCGTCGTCGCTTCCGCTCCGCCTTTCATCGTCGCCTCCGCTCGCCTCGTCGTCGTCCTCGTCGACGAGCCACTCTTCCTCCGATTCGCTCGCCGAGTCCAACTCGTCGTCGCTAAACTTTTCCATCCCCACCACGCCTCGCACTCGACTCCGATAATCGTACCGCGTCGGTTTTTCGCGCGAGCCCCGCGCCGTGAACAGCGTCTTCGCGCGCGCGTCGTCCGGCCACGCCGCCGCCGCGCGTCGTCTCGTCGTCTCGCGTCGTCTCGACCGCCGCGCCGTCCTCTCCGCGCGCGAACGCATCGTCGTCGCGTCGCGCGCGCGCGTCGTCGCCGTCGTCGCCGTCGTCGCCGTCGTCGCCGTCGTCGCGCTCGTCGCGCTCGTCGCGCTCGCGCGTCGCGCGCGGCGCGAGCGCGCGACTGTGCGGAGTAACCGTCGTAACTGTCCCGTCAGACTGTCGACGCCGAGGCGACTGCGAGTCGTGCGGTGTGATGTAAATGTACAAGGACGCTAGGCGCGATCAACGCGGCGCGGATGGCAAACGCGCGCCCTCGCTCGACGCCTCGTCGCGCGCGTCGACGCCGCCGAGCTTCTTCGTCACGACGTCGAGACCGACGGAGACGCCCTCGCCGATTTTCTTCGTCACGCCGTGCTTTTCGTTAAATTCGCTCGCCGCCCTCGCGGTGCCGGTCACCGCCTTGGCCGTCTTCTCGCGTATCTTATACTCGTCGTCCAGCTTTTTCACCGCCTTGGCGCCCGTCGCGCACGCGGCGGCGGCTTTCGTCGTGACGGCGTGCTCGCGATTCCATCTCTTCACGCTCGAGTACGCGTTCGCCGCCATCTTTCCCGCCCCCGAGCACGCGCTCCCGACGCCGTCGCGCCGCGTCGTGCCGTATGCCATCGCCCCCGCGCCGACGACGGCGCTCACCGGTCCGAGCAACGCGAATCCCGCGCACGCGCCGACCGCGGCGGCGCCGGCGACGACGCGCGCGCCGCCGGCGTCGCGCGTCTTCGTCTCCATCGTCGTCTTCGCGCGCGCCGCCCCGCTCGCGACGCCGACGAGCGAGGTGTAATCAACCGTCGTCTCGCGCGTCGTCGCCTCTAATTCGTCCGCGCGCGCGCGGTATTCGCGCGCTTTCCGTCGCAATCCATCGGCGCCGTCGGCGTCGGCGTCGGCGTCGGCGTCGAGCGCCGCCGCGGCGTCTCTGTACGCGCGCGCGGCGGCGGGGAAGTCTCGCGCGACGTCGAGTTCGACGGCCGCGCGCGCGCGCTCGAGCGCGCGCGCGGACGCGGGCATGGGCGTCGCGGAATGGCGCCACCTGTCGGTTCGGTCGGTTTGAAATTGAAAGTCGACGCGGCGACGACGGACGCGACGAGGTCGACGCGGCGACGCGCGCGGCGACGGAGACCTAATCGCTGGATATCGTATAAAACAAACAACTGCGGCGCGACTTGACCACGCGGATTGCGCTCGGTCACGTCGCCGCGACGGCGCGCTCGACGTCGAATCGCGCGCGACGCGGCGACTACGCGCTCGGACGCCGACGGCGGACCGACTACGTCGGCCGCGCGCGCCCGCGCCCTCGACCGCGACCGCGCCCTCGACCGGCGCTCGCCGCCGCATTCGCGCGCGGTTTCCCTTGCTTGGGCGTGTCGTCTACTAACAAAGTGTCCAGATTCAAAGAGTCCGGAAGGATGTAATACCGAATCGTGTTCCCTCGAACGCTCAGGTGTTCGACCGCCGTCGGGTTTTTACCCTTGAGCGTGAGCTTCACCTGCTTCAGGTGCGTGTTCATGCTCACGTCCACGCCTGTCGATCGCGCGCGACGCCGTGATTTTCGCGCTCGTCAGTCTTCGCTCGCGTCGCTCGCCCTGCGTCTCGTCCCTCTCGCGTCTCGTCTCCCGTCGAGTCTTCTCGCCGCGTCCCGATCGTCGCCGCGTTTCCCGCGTTTCGCATTCGCGCTTCTCTCGTTCGTCCTCGCGCGTCGTCCTCGCGCGTCGCGCGCCGTCGTCGTCATCGTGCACGCACCCATGATCGTCCCGTGCGCCGTGGTGCCGTTCTTGAGCTCTATCGTCACGCTTTCGTTGGAGAGTTTCTGCAAAAACCGCACGAGCTTCATGGCGTCGCGTCGCCTTCGAGCGTCGTCGACGCGCGCCGCGCGCGCGCCGTTCGCGCGACGGCGTCGGTGCGCGTCCGCGTTCTCGAGCCGCGCTCGTTCTCGGGCGCGCGCGTCGGTGCGCGCGGCAAAGCGCGACGACGAGTGCGGCGAAACGAGAATCCAAAATCCAGAATCGCGCCGGCGGCGACCGCGCCCAGCGAACCGGGCCGAGCGCGACGCGCGAGACGGCGGGGAGGCGCGCGATGGAGAAAATGTGAGGAAATATGAGAAAATACACGGATGAGTGGAGCGATGATCGACTCGAACGCTCGAGCGCGAGACGCGCCGGAGGGACGCGTCGATCAGTCGAACGCGCCGTAATCGTCGACGCGCGCGCGGCGAGCGTCGTCGAGGCGGCGGCGGCGAAACGCGGCCGAGGCGAAGGCGGCGGCGAAGGCGACGACGAAGACGGCGGTGAGCGCGGATGGTGACGTTGGCGACGACGCGCGCGCGCTGAAACGCATGCGAGAGCCGAGGGAAGATTTGGACGCGGGCGTCGCGCCGTGACCGAAGTGCGTGAATCCCTCCCGGTCCGCCGTGCTATCGCTTTTGCTGAAGCCGCATTTGTTCGTGCTGGCTTGGTAGTCGAAGGCGACACAACCCGCGCAGGCGTCGCAGAGCTGGGCGCAGAGCGTTTCGTACGTACCTTCGATCGCTGCGGCGCAGCGCGAATCGCCGGAGTTGCCGCAGCACCGGGCGTTGTACTTGGCAAGCTTTGTGTTCGCCGTTGGCGTGTACGGTTGCGGCGGTGACGGCGCGGGGCACTTGCCCGCGGACGGGCACTCGGCAAACAAATCCGTCGTGTACCAGTTATCGCCGCCCGCCATGACGGCGTTATGCACGGTGTTGGTGTAATCGGCCAGTATCATACCCATTGGCTGAGCCTCGCACTCGTCGTCGTCGTCGCCGAGACGCGCCGCGGATTGCGAGGCGGCGCTCGCGCCCGAGGGCATGATCGGCATGGGGGCGAACAGTACCTGAGCGAGAATATTGCCCGTCTTCGGCACTTGCGCGTAGCCACCAGCGCCTGCGAGTGAACCTGCGCATGCTGCTTGATTTTTGCTCGAATAAGAGAATCCGTCGGTCCATTTTGGCACGAGCTCGCCATATCCCGAGGCGCAGTTGGCGAAAGCCCAGGTGTCGACCCCGACGTAGACGTCTTGGCGCGCTTTGATCCATGGGCCGACGCAGTGAGTCCCCGCGCACAGCGCTATCCAGCCTTTCTTTATCTCAACACTCGCGCCTACCTGCGCGCTCGACTTACCGGCTGCGGTGTACGTCGGAACCAAGTTCACGGCGGGCGAGCCCATGGCGAAGTTTGGTGTATTCGAAAGTTCGAGAGATATCGGGATATCGATATCGAGACCCAAGGCAAAAGATGCCTCCATGTCGATGTTGACGTAATATGGCATCGAAAGCAACACGTCGTATTGAAGCGCCGCGGTTAAACCGGGAAACAGAGGGGCGACGTGGACGCCCGCAAAGCTATTTGGAATATCGAGCTTGTCGATGATGTCGCCGATCTTGTAGACGCTCGCCTTCGCATTGATGGACGTGTCTCCTTTCACGTTGATTGACATATCCGCCTTCACGACTGTCGTGTCTGCCATAGATTTAAGAGCCGTCTGCAAATCGTCGGCGAAATCATTCAGGACCTTTTCGAACAAGTTCTCGCCGCCCAGAGACGGCACGTCATCGCGCGACGGCGTCCGTGTTGTATGCGTCAAGTATTCGGGCGAATGAATGGTGTCAGATATTTTCAAAAGTTCCTCCAGAACGATTGTCTCCGTCTCTGCCATCCGGTTTTTGACTTCGACGTATTTCCTCAACAGATGTTTGCGGTCGTCGGTGGAGAAAGACGGTCGATCATACGATCCGAGCGCCGCCGACGACCCAAACATGTCCTTTGTCAGATCTTTCACGTCATCCACGACTTTTTTCAGTCCGCTCTCTTCGTAAAGTGCTGCAAAGAGCGCTTCGAACATATCACCAAAAGCATTCACCAGTTTCGTCGCAACTTTCTCGTCCACCTTAAACTGCGTGATCTCGCCACAGATGTTGAATTCCAGGCCCGGCATGTTCACAACGACGGCACCCGGTGAGTCCGATATATTCTCCAAGGCCTTCGGCCAAGGCATTGGGAAATCCACCTCGCTGCTACACGCGAACGGGATGTGATAGCAACACTGCCCAGCGCCTAGATTAGGAACGATTGGACGCGCTGAGTGCGTCGGAGTCGAGTCGCCCCGGAACGCAGCGCGCACGCCGCGATGAATGTCATTTACGAGGGCGAGTCGTCGCTCTTCGCGCGCGGCTCCGAGCGATGCCGTGGAACTCGACGATGCGCATATTGAACCCTTGACGTTATTTTCGATGAACGATACGACTTCGGACGACGAGCTCGCAACCGTACCCCAGACATGTTCCACCAAGTTGCGGAGTTTATTTTCGAGGCCGTTGGCGATGTCCTCCAAAGCGTCCGTAGCTTCGTCGAGGACGTTTTGCAATATCGACGGTAACACTTGCAGATCGAGAAAGGCGTCGACCGTTGACGTCGTGGCTATTTTCGCCATCGACTCCATCGCTCTAAACGCGTCGTCGGCTTCTTCGAGCAGATTACAGACATCGCCCGGCCCACCCAGTGTTTTGCAGGGTAATGCCAAATCACCGAGTGATCTGATGTTCTTTATCTGTGTAATCGCACTCGCCGCTTCTTGCATCTCGCAGTAACCTGGAATATTGACGCACAAGTTCGTGCACTTGTTTGGAATTTTAAACTTCGTCGTCGGGACTCTGATGCATTTCTTAAACTTCTTCCCGAGAATTTTGATTTTAGCGCAGACTTTCGGCACCTTGATCTTATACTCGAGATTAAGACCGAGGTCACCAGCGCACATTTTGTAGCAGATTTTGTCGTCTGCGGGCGAAGAGCACGAAGCCGTTACTGTCTTCGTCATGACGCTTTCGTCAACGGATCCGGAGACGTCGTCGAGGTGTTCATCGGTCATCTCTTCGTCCAACTCGTCGAAGTCTCCATCATCTAAGTAATAACTTGAATACTGCGCTTTGTAATCGTCAACGTCCACCATTTGTTCCACCGGAAATTCTTGCTCTGCGAGCTGCTGAAGCGATGTCGCATCCGCGGTCATACCTTCAGCGGCAAAACCTTCTTCGATCTTCGCCTTGACGTAATCGACCACGCACTCTCGGAAAGCGTGATTAACCATTCCAGGGTGTAGAGGATATGGCGCCCCCACGCTCCAATACGCTGTCGGATACGAATCGAAATTGCAATTCGAGCACGCCGAAGAATCCGTCGTCGGATGTTTGGCCAAACATCCCGATTCAAAGACGTACTTGTTCGCGTCGCACCAACCGTGATACAGCAGCTCGCGCGAACACCCACTCAATTCGTCCGTCGGTTCGCTCGGGATGATGCAATACTTGCTCGTGTCCGCGAGCATTTGACACACTCTTCGCTGGTATTTATCGAACGTGTTGCTTCCGCCCGACTCGCACGCCGCTTTGGGGTAACACGCCGTCCCCGCCGTGTACGCGACGGCCGTCCCGCTCGCCATCGCGAGCGAAACCATCGCGCCGGCGGCGCTCGCGCGCGTCCACATCGCGCGCGCGCGCGCCGAACGTTCGACCGAATCATCGAATCCACGTCGGCGACGTTCCGTTCGCGTCGTCATCGTCGTCGTCGTCGACGCAGCGCGCGCGCGTCTGCGGCAGTCGGCAAAACGCGTCGACCGAACGCGTTTCGAGGGTGTTGCGCATCCCGGGTGTCGAAAAACCGTTTCTCACTGCGCGCCATACGAACGCGACGGCACGCGCGCGCGCGCGGTCGCGCGACGTCGGCGATGACGCTCGGCGCGCGCGCGACGACGACGACGACGACGACGACGCGTCCGCGCCGGCGCGCGGGCGTCGCGACGCGAACGACGCGGACGCGGACGCGAACGACGCGAAAGGGTGCGAAACGACGACTCGAGCGGGACGCGGACGCGGACGCGCGGTGCGTCGCGCGCGAGGCGAACGGACGAGACGCGGACGGTGAAGCGAACGCGGACGCGGAGGCGGAGGCGTCGTCGTCGATCGCGGTGATCGAAAACCTCGACGCGGCGACGCAAGAGGAGTTGGAGACGCTGTACGTGGCGTGCAAGGAGAAGTACTTTACGGGCGCGCCGGCGGTGAGCGATGAATATTTCGATGCGCTGGAGGCGAAGTTGTCGTACGCGGGGAGTGGGGTGGTGAAAAAGTATCCGCGGTGCTCGGTGCGCGGGAAGGCGGTGTATTCGGATTGCGTGGTGGATGAGGCGCAGATGCGCGCGCTGCAGACGTCGTACCTGGCGATTTTGGCGCTGGGGACGCTCTTCGCGTTGGTGGATTTCGGGGACGACTTGCGCGCGGTTTTTTCGGTCGTGCTCGGTGACCACGGGCCTAATGTGCCGCAGTTTCGCGTCCCGATCGTTGGCTTGGTGGGATTAGGTTTGATTTCGCGCGGACTGGAAAAGTTGAACGCGGCGTCGACGGGCGAGACGCTCGCGATGACGGGTGAGTGTCCGGCGTGTCACGAGGATGTGTACGCGTTTTTACCCGTACGGCGAGGGCAGGCGCGAGAGCGCACGGAGTGCCACGTGTGTGGTAGGAAAATCGTGTTCGAAACGCAGTTTGAACGTCGAGAGACGTCGCCTTGGCGCGTGACGGGCAAAGGAAGAATATATCTCGTCAGCGAAATCGCCGACTTTTCAGTCGATAAAAGCGCCGACGACGATGCGTAGGGTTGTAGTTGAGCTGTAATTTGGTTGTACATGTATGATGACAGCGCGTAAACGATCAACGACTCCATCGATGCACGATGACGGTCAAGATGGCGATGAAGAGTAACGCGCTCACGCCGTAAAACGCAAACTTGTTTGCCTGCGCGCGGCGACTCATGTTGCTGAGGATCTTTCTCGACCGCCCGATCGTGTCATCCGCGCCGTGCAGCGCTTCGCGGCTTCGCTCGATGGTTTCCCGCTGTCCCTGTAAGTCTTGCAGAATGCTCACGCCCAAGTCCTCCGTCTCCAGCAGCGACCGGCGGCTATCTTTAATGCGCTCGCCCGTGCGCGCCAACCGTTCGGTCGTCTCCATCGCCTGTCCACGTCCGGACATCCCCCCGTCCGACGCCCCCGCCGCGTTTCCACGCTCAGCCGTGTTCAACAACTCGTCTCGCGCGTCCGTCTCCGCCGCTTTGGCGCTCGCCTCTCGCGCGTCTCGCTTCAGCTTCGCCAACTCGCTCTTATAGTCCCTCAGCTTATTCAACATCGGCGTCTTCACCGCCGGATCGCTCACCGACCGCGCCTCGAGATCCATCCTTCGCACCAACGCCTCGCACTCCGCCACATCCGCCTCGATCGCTTTCGCGTGTCGTCCTCGCGTCGTCACGTCCGCCGCCGTCTTCACGCCGTCGACGCCTCGGTGGATCGAGCTCGAGAACTCGCAAAACTCCCGCTCGTAGCTCTCGAATATCTGCGTCCGCGTCCGTCGCGTCGCGGTCGCCGTCGTCAGTCTCTCTCTCCCGTCCCGTCGCGTCGCGTCCCGTCGCGTCGCGTCGTCGGCGCGTCGTCGGCGCGTCGTCGACGGTGCCGTCGCGAACGTCTCGCGCGTCTTCTCGCGCCGTCGCGCGCCGTCGCGCGCGTCCGAGGCGCGTCGCGTCGCGTCGCGCGCGCACCGCGGACATGTCGCGCGCGTCGTCGCGCGTCGTCGCCGCGCGTCGTCGTCGTCGTCGTCGTCGGATTCGACGCGGCGCAGTGACGCGCGCGGCACTGCGCCGCGCGCACCGGTCGCGCGGCGCGCGGAGCGACGGCGGCGCGACGCGCGCGGCGCTCGCGAGATGCGCGCGCTCTTCGCGAGCGCGACGGCGAGCGAGCGCGAGCGAAGCGCGCGCGGCGCGCGAGACGGCGAGCGCGCGCGCGAGGCGACGAGCGCGTGGGTGCGCGATTTCGACGGCCCGAGCGCGAGCGACGACGCGCGCGCGACGGCGACGACGACGGCGACGACGACGGAACGCGCGCATCCGCTGGCGCGCGAGTGGGGACGGCGGATCGCGTCGACGGCGGTGCGGAGAGAGTTTTTGAATGAATCCATCGACGCGTACACGGAGCGACGACCGCTGCGGGTGTTCGCGGGGACGTGGAACACGAATGGGAAAGCGCCGAGGGCGGACGCGGACGTCAAGGAGTGGGTGCGCAATCGCGGGAGGTTGGACGAGGGCGAGGGAGGGACGTGGGACGACGACGACGCGGCGGACGTCGTGGCGGTTGGTTTTCAGGAAATCGTCCCGCTCAACGTTGGCAAGGTGCTCGTGGGAGAGGACAGCGCGATGACGGAGGCGTGGGAACGCGTGCTGGATAAGGCGTTGAATGGCTCGGCGGCGAATCAGCCGGCGACGAAGCGACGCGGGGTGCTGAGTGATTACACCGCGGAGTTTGACGCCGACGACGCGACGGAGGCGTCGTTCGCGACGACGTCGGGGCAAGCAACGCCCGAGACGGTGAAATGGGTATCCTTCGACGGTGGTGACGAGGAGGAAGATATAAGTGACTTTGCGATTCGTGAGGGTTCGAGTTGGAGGCCGCCAAAGTCGAAACAGGGCGCCGCGAAGTATAGACCTGTGGCGCAGAAGCAACTCGTCGGCGTGTACATAACCGTGTGGGTGAAGGCATCGCTGCTGCCGCATATCCAAGACGTACGCGTTGGAACGGTGGCGACTGGGTTTAATATTGGCGTCGGTATACTAGGAAACAAGGGTGCGTGCGCTGTTTGGATGAAACTTTACAGCACGCCTTTGGTTTTCGTGTGCTCGCACTTGAGCGCGGGCTCGAAACCGGGCGATGAAATCAAGCGGAACGAAGATTATAGCACAATTATGGACCAGCTGAGATTTTTGCCGCCCGAAGGCGCGGATGCGTCGGAGTATTCCGTCGCGGATGCTGCGAGCTCGATCTGGATGGGGGACTTGAACTATCGATTGACGTTGTCCGACGACGTCGTGCGCAAGTCAATCGCCGCGGGAAACTATTCGAGCCTACTGGCGTCTGATCAACTGAACATCGAACGCAGTGCCGGGCGTGCATTTAAAGGATGGCACGAAAGCGAAGTCACTTTCGCGCCGACGTACAAGTATAGACCGGGCACAAACATTTATAGCGGAGCGGGCGATGCGGATCTGGACGAAGTTGGCGGCTCTCAGAGAAAAGAGGAGGAGAAGAAACGCACTCCAGCCTGGTGCGATCGAGTGCTGTGGAACGGTGATTTTGATATCAACCTGTTGGAGTATGGCCGTGCCGAGCTGACGCACTCAGATCACAAGCCAGTGTACGCCGTATTTTCGCTAGTGGTTCGAGAGCTTGAACCAAAAAAACTGCACAGCCTTTTGTTCGATTTGCGTCGAAAGCTTGATCACGTCGAGATGGCGTCTATGCCGGTATGCGCAATAGAGAACGCAAGCGTCGATTTGGGCCGTTTGCGCTACTCCGAGGAAGTGGCCGGTAAGTTTAGGCTTTCAAACGTCGGCGACGTCCCGGCCAACTTCAGTCTCGTTTCTCCGATACCGGGTGGTCCGGCGACTCCCGGTTGGATGTCCGTCTACCCGATGAGTGGTAGCTTGTTACCAGGTGAGGAAGTCATTCTGAACGTCACCGCATGCGTTCGGGGTGGACGAAGGTCGGGTCCGAGCGCGTTTAGTCACGATTCGCTGACGAGATACGGCGACGACTCGCTCATACACGTGGATGCCAAACCAAAGCATGTCGACGCGATTTTGGTCGTCAGGCTCGAGGGTGGGAGGGATTTTTTCGTTTCTGTCCAAGGGACGTACCAACCATGCACGTTTGGCACGCCTTTCGAAGATCTTCCAACGTCGGCGATTCCGCCAAACGTTCCGCAAGTCGTGACAAGTCTCGTAGACTTTCTACACGAGAAAGTGAGTGCGGCGCCGGGACTTTTCCGCGTACCCTTTGAGAATGTTCGTACACGAGGGGTACTTGCGAAGATTGCCAATGCATTCCACACTAATCGAGCGAATTCGGTGAAACTGAGCGCCATCGGCGGCAACGCGTACGACGTCGGTGAAGCACTCATCTCGCTCTTCTCCGCGCTCCCGCAGCGCGTGCTGGAAAAGCCAGAAATTACGAGCGTCGTGGACTCCATGCCTCTGGATTCTTTCCCAACCAGAGATTTCATCAACAGCGTCCTTAACAAGCACGTCTCGGGGAAGACGAGAGCGGCGCTCGCACACGCGGCGACGCTCATCAAGCGCATCGACGACGAGCGTGCGCAAACAAGTTTGCCCACCGACACCGCCGCCGTGTGCGCGACCTTCGCCCGGTGCTTTTTCGCAGAATCTGATGACAGCGCCGATGAGCCATCACGCCGTCGCGTTGCCTTCGTCGGTTCGCTCGCGGGATGCCATCCCTCTTTCATCGACTCGTACCGCGCGCACGAAGTTCAAGCCGCTGAGACGTCAATTTTCACTCCGAATTGGACTCTCTTCGCCCCTGCGTTTCCGTCAGCGCCGTCGACGTCCTCGCAACCGCCATCGGACGCATCTGGACCCGCCACCGGCAACTTGATCGACTTATAACCCATTGTATTTGTAACGCCTTGCGCACCACTGCGCTCGTCGCCAGCCGTCGTCCAGCCGTCGTCCCTGGCATGCTCGATCCTCACATCGTGACTCGCGTCCAGTCCACCCGCATCTCGCGCGTGCGGCCGTGCGATCGCGAAACTCATCACCGCGCGTCACGGCGCGCCCGCTCGGCGTCCCGATGGCGGCGCTCGCCAAACTCGCGCAGCTCTCGCTCGTGAACAAAGTCACGAAGGAGCTCGAAAATCACCTCGGGATCGCCGATAAGACGCTGAGCGAGTTCGTCATCGCGCTCACGGACGAAAACGACACTCCGGTGACGTTTCGGAAGGCGCTTGGCGCGGTCGGCGCAGAAGTGGACGATGCGTTCGCGGAATCTTTGCTTGGGCTGATTCAGCGGATGCGGAAGAAGCCGAGCGGGACGGCGCGCGGGACAAATGCGGCGACTGCGGGAAGCGCGGGGACGTCTGGAAGGTCGAGCGGCGACGCAAACTTTCCTGGACTTGCGGTGCGGGACGATGATTCGCACGCGAAGGCGTTGACGAGGGAATTATACGGGGACCGGGACGCGCTCGCAAACGCGGCGGACGACCCGAGCAAGAGCGAACGGGCGAACGAGAGGGAGGTTTCGCACTCGCTTGCGAGCGCGCAGACGAAGAGCGATGAGAAGACGCGAGATGGTGAGCCAAGTGTGGGCGGGGTGTACCGCGGAAGGGTGACAAATGTGATGGATTTCGGAGCCTTTGTGGAGTTGGTGGAGTTCAAGCGCAAGGCGGAGGGCTTGGTGCACGTGAGCGCCATTACCGATCGACACCTGAAAAGCGCAAAGGACGGCGCGAGGCGAGGTGAGAGCGTGTTTGTCAAAGTTTTGAATCGTAACGGAAACAAGATATCGCTGTCGATGAAGGATGTGGACCAAATCTCGGGGAAGGAGACTGCGCGCGCCACGTTTGGCGGTAACAGAAGTAATCCAGCGCCGAGGAATTTACCGCCACCCGGGCCGTCAGCAGCAGGGGGAATGGCGTCACTTAAAGGCCTTTCTGGCATCGATGCCAGCACTTTGGATGAAGCAAACACAGCCTCGCGCAAACGACCTGCAAAGAGGCTGAGTTCGCCGGAGCTGTGGGAAGCTCGGCAGCTCATCGCGAGCGGGGTGTTGAAGGTGCAAGACTATCCGCAATTCGATCCGGAAAACGACGGCATGCTATCCTACGAAGAAGAAGCTGAAGAGGAAGTTGAAATCGAGATCAACGAAGACGAGGCGCCGTTCTTGCAGGGACAAACTGCGGCGAGCACGGGTGACGTTTCGCCGATTAAAATTGTCAAAAACCCAGATGGTTCCATGCAACGCGCCGCCATGACGCAAGCCACGCTGGCGAAAGAGCGACGCGAGCTTCGCGATCAGCAGCAGCGAGCAAATACTGAGGCCGAGGGTCAAGTAGCGGCGCGTCCGTGGGAGGATCCGATGAGAAGACAGGGCGATGCGTCGTTGACAGAGGAGGCTCGACAGTACGGCGGCAGTCGCGGAGGCCGCGATATGCCCGCTTGGAAGGCCAAGTCCATGGGCCAAGGTCAAAGGATGGGCCAGCCACAGACGATGCCCATTCATCAATTACGGCAGACGCTACCGATTTATAAACTGCGCGATCAATTGATTCAAGCGGTGAATGAAAATCAGATTTTAGTGGTGATTGGCGAGACGGGTTCGGGGAAAACGACGCAGATGACCCAATACTTGGCCGAGGCTGGGTATACGTCACGGGGTAGAATAGGATGCACGCAACCAAGGCGTGTGGCCGCAATGTCCGTAGCCAAGCGTGTCGCCGAGGAGTACGGCTGTCGACTCGGTGAAGAGGTTGGTTACGCGATTCGTTTCGAAGACTGCACGTCACAGGACACAGTTATCAAGTACATGACCGATGGTATGCTACTTCGCGAGGCTTTGTTGGATGACTTGTTATCGCAGTATTGCGTCATCATGCTCGATGAGGCACACGAAAGAACGATCCACACGGACGTATTGTTCGGATTGCTGAAGAAGTGCTGCGCAAAGCGAAAAGACTTGAAAATCATCGTGACGTCAGCTACTTTGGACGCCGAAAAGTTTTCGACGTACTTTTTCGATTGCCCCATTTTCACCATTCCTGGTCGAACGTTTCCTGTCGAAGTATTGTATACTAAAGCTCCCGAGAGCGACTATCTTGATGCCGCTTTGATCACGGTGATGCAAATCCACCTCACAGAGCCCGAGGGCGACATCTTACTGTTCCTCACGGGTCAAGAAGAGATTGATGCGGCTGCGGAGATTCTATTCGATCGTATGCGCGCATTAGGTCCAGCGGTTCCAGAGTTACACGTCTTGCCGGTGTACTCTGCTCTTCCTAGCGAACAGCAGACGCGCATTTTTGAGCCGGCGCCGCCCGGCAGTCGCAAGTGCGTCATCGCGACAAACATTGCCGAAGCCTCGCTCACTATTGACGGCATCTTCTACGTCGTCGATCCCGGGTTTTCAAAACAAAAAGTGTACAATCCTAAGATTTCCATGGACTCTCTCATCGTGGCTCCGATTTCACAGGCTTCAGCTCGACAGCGAGCCGGTCGCGCCGGTCGTACAGGTCCCGGCAAGTGTTATAGATTGTACACGGAAAGTGCGTTCAAGAACGAAATGCTCCCGACATCGGTGCCAGAAATTCAAAGGACGAACCTGAGCATGACGGTGCTGACGATGAAAGCTATGGGGATCAACGACTTGATTAATTTTGATTTCATGGACCCGCCTCCACCGGCGACGCTCGTCACGGCTTTGGAGCAACTGTACAATTTAGGCGCGTTAGATGAGGAAGGCTTGCTCACTCGACTCGGGCGCAAGATGGCAGAGTTTCCATTGGAGCCGCCGATGAGTAAGATGCTCATCGCGAGCGTTGATCTCGGGTGTTCTGAGGAAATTTTGACCATCGTCGCCATGCTGAGCGCTCAAAATATCTTCCACCGCCCGAAGGAAAAGCAAGCGCAGGCGGACGCGAAGAAGAACAAGTTTTTCCAAGCCGAAGGCGACCATTTGACATTGTTGTCGGTGTATGAGGCGTGGAAGGCTCAAGGTTTCAGCGAACCTTGGTGTTACGAGAACTTTTTACAGGCGCGTTCGATGAAGCGCGCGCAAGACGTCCGTAAACAACTTCTCACCATCATGGATCGATACAAGCTCGGCACCACGAGCGCTGGACGCAACTACAACAAAGTTCGCAAAGCCATCTGCTCGGGTTTCTTCTTCCACGGCGCCAAGAAAGATCCGCAGGAGGGTTACAAAACCATCGTCGAGCAGACTCCGACGTACATTCACCCCTCGAGCGCGCTCTTCCAACGTCAGCCCGACTGGGTCATCTACCACGAGCTCGTGCTCACGACCAAGGAGTACATGCGTGAAGTCTGCGCCATCGACCCCAAATGGCTCGTCGAGCTCGCTCCGCGCTTTTTCAAGCTCAGCGACCCTCGCCATCTGAGCAAGCGCAAAAAGAGCGAGAAAATCGAGCCCCTGTACGATCGCTACAACGATCCGAACGCGTGGCGATTGAGCAAGCGTCGCGGCTGATCCGCGCCCGCGCGACGCTTAGAGTTTAACACCACCACATTCATCGCGATTCGTTCGTCCGTTCGTTCGTTCGTTCGCGCGCGCGCGCGTCCCTCGCCCGCCGCCCCGCGCGCGCGCCCCCTCGACCCTCACCCCTGTGAAAACCCTGAGAAAATCTTCGCCGCGTCGGAATGCGCGACAATTCGCATCGCGCGCCGCTCGCGCCGCACTGCCTCGCGCCCTCCCGCGCGATCGCCCCGAGAGCCCCGCGCGCGAGAGTGCGAGCGTTTTCGAGCGCGCCGTCGCGGTCTCGCGCGCGGCGCGCGCGTTCGGCGCGCGACGCGAACGACGCCGGCGAGGGTGGTTGAGAATCGAAACCGTCGCGGGTGGTGCGACGACGCGCGCGCGCGATAAAAGGCGTCGCGCGCTGCCATGGCGTCGCCGACGCAAGAAAACTACGGCGCGACGCCGACGAGCGAGCTCACGAAGGTGCAACCGCCGCGAACGCGAACGCCGTGGGACTCGGCGGCGTGGATCACGGCGACGCTGTTGGACGAGCAAGGCCAACGGTGTCCGTGCCCGCCGGGATGCGCCGGGGATTGCGCGGTGCGCTCGCATTGGTTGTTTAATGAGAAGGATAACGACCTGCGAACGATTCACACGCTGCAAAGCACGTCGAATCCGCCGAGGGTGAGCTTGAACGCGGGTGACGTGGCGCCGTGGGGTAAGGTGGCGCAGGTGAACGCGTCGAGTTATCGCGTCATGGGTGGGTGTCCGCCGTCGGATCAGATGGACTGCATCGCGTGCGATACTGGTGCTGGATACTATCCGGTGGTGTACGCTGGCGACTTTTCTATCGAAGGTATCAAGCAAACGGGCGCGGGTATTTCGTGCTATTATCTGGAGATTTGTGAAGACGACGACTCCTGCGATACGCAGATCGCAATGTCCGAAGTGGGGACGCTGGTAGGGTCTTACGCGGGTCTGTTTTCATTCCTTCTCATCCTCTTTGTTATGTTGCGTAAAATCGTATGGCTCCGGATGGCGATCGACTCGGCGGCGTGGGTTGAAAAGGGCAACCCCAAGTACCCGCCGCGAGAAATTCAGCTTCCCAAACCGAGAGAAGACAGTGCATGGTCGTGGCTTTATGACGCTTATCACCGCGATAATAATTGGATGAAAGAGTTCACCACCCCAGACGAGTACATGCTCGTCCGCTGGTTCAAGTTATCCAGTCGCTTCTTCTTCGCCGCCGGCGCCGTATGTTGTCCAATTCTCATGAGTTTGTACGCCGCCGATACCGTACCAAGCGTAGATGCGGGCTCGAAGATACTTACAACTCTCGAAAAGAGCGGTATCGCGAAATACACACTGCTCAATGCTCGAACCGAATCTTCTTTCGCGGCCGCCATGGCTTTCACCTGGATCACAAGTCTCTTCTTGATTTCTTTGATTCGCGTCGAGTCGCGTAAGTACGTCCACATGATGTGGACGGTGGATCCCGATAAGACTGGTATTAAAGCGAACGCAATCCTCGTCAAGGATATGCCCTTGTTAACCACGGCTCCGGCACCGAAAAAGTTTGAACAGCTTAACACCGGCAGCGTCAAAGATATTCTTAAAGTCAAAAAGAGTGTGCGAGGTTCTGTGAAGAAACTCGACAAAATCTTCGACGACGAAGAAGTCGGCTGCCTGGGGAGATTTAAGCTTTTACTCAACGATGGCACCGTGCAATCTTCCGGTGATTCCGCCAAGCTTCGGCTTTTATACAAGGAGGAGTCGATGAACCTTCTCATCAGCAAGTTTGAGAGCGTCCTCGGCAAAGACTGCATCGCTTTCAAAATGCTCGCCTCGGATACTCGAAAGCTTGATAGCGCCGCGAAAGCCTGGGTGAATGCCCGCGAGCACGTCACACAGAACATGCAAGCGATCGCCGACTTACAAGAGACCGAAAAGACTGGAGGACTCAGCTGGGGGGAATCGACTCAACTTGCGAAAGCGTTGAAAGATATGGATTCGTTGAAGAGAGCCGAGGCGCAACGCTTCGATGTTTTCATCGCCACTCGCGATGAATACATCAACAACCACCGACCCGCGTGTAGTGCGGTCGTGGTATTTGCGAGACAAATGGACGCCGTCATAGCCTCTCAAATTCAAATTGACGACGTTCCCGGGCAGTGGGTCACCGAACCGGCGCCAGGCAACTCTGATGTCGTGTGGCACAATCTCTCCTTGACATCCGTCGAACGCACAAAAAAGACGACTCAGGCTTTTTTTATCGCCGTGGCCATTTCTCTATTCTTCATGTACCCTGTCAATATCGCTGTCGCGGCTGTCGCCGACGTCAAGGACTCTCTCGTGAGCGTGTTTGGCGAGTCTATTTACAACATCATCCTGTCAATTGTGTTGACGGTGTTCCTCGTCGTCGGTCACATTTTAAGCTTGGTCGTGAGTCGGCAAACTGGCTACGTCTCGGTCAGCGCTATGGACTCATTCGGTGCGTCTATGTACTTTTGGCTTCTCATTCTCAACTTGGTCTTTTCCAACCTGAGCACGACGCCCCTGTGGAAGGACGTCCTCGTGTGGATGCAAAAGCCGCACTTGTTCACGTACCAGTTCATCTTGAGGTTGATGAATACCAGTACTTTCTTCCTCCAGTTCGTCATGCTTCGTACCGCGACTTCACCGGTTCTCGAGTTGATCCATCCTCCGGTACTCCTCGGCTTCGTCACAAAGTGCTTGCTATACCGCAGTCGAGCGCGCACGTGGCCGGCTTTCGCAAAGAGACTCATCTGGGCTCAACCGACGCCCACGCCGAGCCATCGGGTTCCCGCGCAAACGATGTTGGTGTTCTTCATCGGCATAATTTACACCGTCGTCGCACCAGTTTTACTTCCGGTGTGCGGCGTCTTCTTCGGTTTTTTCTACATTTTCTGGAAGCACAACATGGTCTATCACTACATCCAACAGTACTCCGCGGGGACGTCCATGTGGGCGTGGCTCGTCGGAAAGATGTATTTCAGCCTCGTGTTCAGCCAAATCATGGTCGCTTTCGGTCTTCCGACGCTCGGCTTCAACACGATGAAGTATCGTGTCTTCATCATACCTCTCATTTTATTCACCGTTCTCGAATGGTCGCGCGTGAATACCATCCTCAACGATGCGTTCAGGGTGCCGGTACACGCGGCTGGCGCAGCGTTGAAGCGCAGAAGCGGCAAGCATGAAGAAGACTCGGACGACGAATACTTCGCTTCCGGTTCGACATCGGATGTTCCAGCGCTCGAGGAAGACGCTCGGCAAGAAATCTTCGTGAGCACGACGCGAATCGGTGATTCAAGGAAGAGGAAGGCTATGCGCGGCATCGTGCCGGTGGAAGAAATGAAAAAGAGCACACGCCGGCAAAAGAATATTCTCGAAAACACTCGAGAGCAAGGAAAAGCTGAGATCGAGTACAAAGTGAAGAAGGGAATCTGGCAAACGTACGCGCCGAGCGTGTTGTGGCCACTCGCCGCCGAGAAGTCTGCCGGTTCCATTTTCTTGCGTCGCTGGAAACAAATCAAGGCGCGAAAGCAAGTCGAAGCAGACATGTTGGCCGACGTGGCGCACTTACCCGACGACGACCAGAGAAAGAAGGCAGTCATCAAAGATTTGGCGCTCAGGAAACAAGTGCGCGACTCCGCCGCGGAAGCCATTCTTCGAAAATCCAACTCGCCGTACGTGAAGCAACTTCGACAGCAGCGCGCCGCCGAGCAAGCCGAGAAAGCCGACACTCGAGCTGGCTGGACCAAGCAGTAAAGTGTAAACCACCTAAATTAACACGAGCTAAGCTACCTAAACTACCCGAATGAACTTCACCGTTCATCGCAAACCGCTCGGCCACCAACGCGCTTCGCCCGCGTCCAACCACGCGTCGAACGCCGCGTTCAACTTCCCCTCCGCCATCGCCACCGCCGCCGCCCCTCCCGCGCCGTACCACGCATCTCTTCCCTCCTCGTCCTCCTCCTCGCCCTCGCCCGCGCCCTTCGCCCGCGCCGTCGCCGCCGCTCGCGCCAGCGTCTCCG
>JACLAB010007230.1_pt1 | contig 28111 bp, 41 predicted proteins | sample 8027921 | NCBI WGS metagenome assembly JACLAB01 (sample SAMN15725117, study PRJNA655200) | protist metagenome | isolation source: fluorescence activated cell sorting (FACS) single amplified genomes of... | place: USA: West Boothbay Harbor, Gulf of Maine | collected 2000-07-19 | reverse complement strand
AGACAAGTATGATAAGGAGAATCATGATGAAAAAATACAAAGTAAGAATCTTCGGACTAGGAATAGACGCAAAAGGACTGATACCATTTCCATACGAACCAACACTAGAGATGATTGAGAATGCTGTTGCAGAATACTTAAACGAAGGACTAATGAAAATAGAAGCTAGTGATTTCTTTGCTAAAGATAAATACACAATAACATACGAGGAAATACCAACTGAATTATAAACAACAGCTAGCAGTAATAGAGGGGCTATTCATTCCATCAGATACATCTGTTAGAATGGATTGTCCTTTTTGTTCTGGTAAAAATACTTTATCAGTAGACACATCAGCCAACAATCTTAATTGGTATTGTTTTCATGCATCATGTAATGCCAAAGGTAAATATCAAGGAGAAAAAAATATGAGTTATGTAACAGATACATTTAAACAGAAAGAAGAAATACAAAATTTAAAATTTGAAATGCCAGATAGCTTTACATCTGTATATTCAGATGAAAAAGCAATGAAGTACCTACATAAAAATAATTGTTGGGAAGCATGGAGTTGGGGCAGAGCCACAATAAAGTTTGACATAACACAGAACAGAGTAGTCTTTTGTGTTAAAGACCCAGAGACAGATGAGATTGTAGGTGCAGTAGGTAGAGGATTAAATTCTAAAGTATATCCTAAATGGTATATGTATGGTAACAAAGATGTACCATTTACTTGTGGGTTGACAGAACACAAAGAGGCTATACTTGTAGAAGATTGTGCCTCTGCTTGTGCAGTATCTAATGTACTAACTGGCATAGCTTTGATGGGTACATCATTAAAAGAATCTCATAAGAAACACTTGACACAATACAAAAAATTGTATATAGGGTTAGATCGAGATGCAACAACTAAATCATTTGCTATTGCTAATGAACTTAAATCTTATGGTATTAAGAATGTTCATGTTAAAACATTGGAAGATGATTTAAAATACTATGGAACAAAGGAGATAGAGGAGATGTTTAATGACTGAAGATATGAAAAAAGAAATACTAGAGAAATGGAATGAATGGAAATATGATGTCTGGGAATCCCATAAAGGTAGTTGGACACAGAGAGACCAATCAATAGCAGAAACAATAGATCAAATACTTTTAAAAGAATTGACAAAATGATAGAAAAACAAATAATAAAACTAATGCTAGATAAAGATTTTTATACAGAGTATAAAGGTCAAGTATCTCGTAATGTATTTCAAGGTAGCTTTGGTTCTTTGTATGACACAATACAAAAAGCACACGATAAGTATGATGCTAGTATAAGTATTGATGAGTTATATTCTTTACATACTGCTGTATTTAATCCTGCACTTACACGAGCAGCTAAGGAACAGTTTAGTGAATTGCTTGAAGATATAAAAGAAACACAACAACCATCAAAACAAATAGCAGATGACATTATAAAAATACTAATTGAAAGAGATGTTGCACAAAAAATAGCAATTGAAGCTACAGAAATATTTAATGGTAAACCTGCAGACTTTAATTTTATTACAAACATTATAGAAAAACATAAGACAGGATTACCTGCAGAAAAATTAGATGCAGTAACAAATGATATTGATGAACTACTTGATAAGTTAAATGTTGTAAGTAAATGGAGTTTTAACATAGCTGTATTAAAAGATGGTATAGGTGGAATTGGTCCAGGAAATCTTATGATTGCATTTGCTAGACCAGAGGTAGGTAAAACAGCATTTTGGGTAAGTCTTGTATCAGCACCATATGGATTTGCTCAACAAGGTGCAAAGGTACATGCATTTATAAATGAAGAACCTGCAGTACGTACACAGATGAGAGCCATTAGTTCTTTTACAGGACTTAACAAAGAACAAATTATAGATAATATAAACTTAGCAAGGAATGATTGGGCTAATATAAAAGATAATATTAAAATGATTGATACAGTTGATTGGTCTATGGATGATATAGATAGTCATTGTGAAAAATATAAACCAGATATTATTGTAATAGATCAATTAGATAAAGTAAATATGAAAGGTACATATGCACGAACAGATGAAAAGCTACGAGCAATCTATACAAGTGCAAGGGAGATAGCAAAGAGAAGAGAATGTGTAGTCATTGCTATATCACAAGCATCAGCAGAAGCACAGAATAAAGATCATATATCATTTGATATGATGGAAAACTCTAAAACAGGTAAGGCAGCTGAAGCAGATTTAATTATTGGTATTGGTAATAAATTTTCAGATAATCCTGATAACGATAGTAGAGTATTAAATATAACTAAAAATAAAATAACAGGTTGGCATGGATCTCCAGGCTGTTTAATAAATAAATATATAAGTAGATTTACAAATTAATATGTTAGAAAAAATATTATCTTTATTAATTTCATTTACAGTTATATTTATATTATGTTATATGTGTTTATTAACTATTGATTTAAATGATTTATGGAGTGCATTAAATGATTACTCAGAAATAATAAAACAACAAAATAAAAAAATATTACAATTACAAATACTAATTATTAAACAGGAAGGATTACCAATATGATAACAACAATAGATGTAGAAACATCTTATCAAAAAACAGAAGCAGGTGGCTTTGATCCATCACCATTTAACCCAAGTAATATACTTGTTAGTGTAGGTATTAATGATGAATACTATTTTACTAATCATAGTGAAAGAATAGATGAAGGATGTTTTCATAAGATACAAAAGATACTAGATGAAACTAAAATACTTATAGGTCATAACATTAAGTTTGATTTAAGTTGGTTACTTGAGGCAGGATTTACTTATACAGGTAATGTATATGATACAATGATTGCAGAGTATGTACTTAATCGTGGTGTAAGAAAAAGTTTAACATTACTTATGTGTTGTCAAAGAAGAAAGCTAGATGCTAAAGATGATGCAGTAAAAGAATATATGGATAGAGGTGTATCATTTGAGAATATACCTGCAGAAATTGTAGAACAATATGGTAAGATAGATGTAGCTATTACTAGACAATTGTTTGATTCACAAATGGCAGACTTAAGAACAGATAAACATAAAGGTTTGTTAAAGACAATCAAAGTCATGAATGAGTTTTTAATTGTGCTTACTGATATGGAACGTAATGGTATCAATGTAAATTTAGATGATCTTAAACAAGTAGAAAAAGAATACAGAGCAGAGTTTGCATATCTAAAACAAAAGATAGATAAAATTGTATATGATAAGATGGGTGATACTAAGATTAATCTAGGTAGTCCAGAACAATTATCATGGTTAATCTATTCTAAAAAACCTAAAGATAAACATGAGTGGGCTAAAATATTTAATACAGGTGTAGATAAATTTACAAAAAAGAATAAGAAAAGACCTAAGTTTTCTTTTGCACAGTTTAGAACATTAGTAGCTAATAACTCTGAGCCTATATACAAAACAATTGCTAGCCAATGTTTACACTGTGGTGGTAAAGGTGTAATAAGAAAAATAAAAGTAGATGGCACACCATATAAAAAATATAGTAAGTGTGATGAATGTCATGGTGAAGGATTTGTATATGCTAAGATGGCTAAACTTGCAGGATTTAATCAAAGACCTAGAAGTGTATATGATGTATCAGACTCTGGATTTAAAACAGATAGAATAACTTTGAATAAAATTGCAGGAGAAGCTGAAGGAGAGTTTAAAGATTTTATTGATTCTATTCTTAGACACAATGCTATCTCTACATACTTAAATACTTTTGTAGAAGGATTACAAAACTTTACAAATGATAATGGTTTGCTACATCCTAAGTTTATGCAGGCTGTTACAGCTACAGGTAGACTATCAAGTCGTGATCCTAACTTTCAAAATCAACCTAGAGGTAATACTTTTCCTATACGTAAAGTTATACAATCTAGATTTGAAGGTGGGCAGATTATAGAAGTAGACTTTGCACAACTAGAGTTTAGAACTGCAGTGTTTCTTGCACAAGATAAACAAGGTATGGAAGATATAAAAAATAAAATAGATGTACATAGATTTACTGCTGATATAATTGGTGTATCAAGACAAGATGCAAAGGCACATACATTTAAACCTTTGTATGGTGGTACAACAGGTACAGATGCCGAAAAGAAATACTATAAAACATTTGCAGAAAAATATAAAGGTATATCTAAATGGCATGAGGAATTACAAACTCAAGCTATAACTTATAAAAGAATTAAGTTACCTACAGGTAGAGAGTATTCGTTTCCATATGCAGAACGTATGCCTTGGGGTGGATCTAGTTATGGTACGCAAATAAAAAATTATCCTGTACAAGGTTTAGCTACTGCTGACATTGTACCATTAGCATGTATAAAAATATATAAACTAATGAATGAACAAAAGGTAAAGAGTTTACTTATTAACACAGTTCACGATTCTATTGTGGCTGATGTTTATCCTGGAGAAGAAGCTGTAATGAGTAAGATATTTGATGAGGGTACAGCATCTGTAATACCTGCACTAGATGAGTATTATGGAATAAACTTTAACGTTCCACTTGACACAGAGATCAAAATGGGATATAACTGGTTAGATATGAAGGAGATAAACCATGACTGAGACTAATGTAATACTAAAAATTGTAGGCTATAAATATTTAGAGCCATCAATAACTGTTGATTTAATTATGGCAAAGAGATCTGATGCTTTAGATATAGCAGACAAACTCAATGACATAGCTAAAGCAAGAAAAGAAGATACAACAAACTATATCGTACAAACTATTGAGTTACCAAATGGTGACATTGATAATGAAGATGATATACCATTTTAATATAGGAGGACTATGTCAATACCGTTACTAGATAAAGAGTTGTGGGAAGATTATGCCGATGATGAGCAAGAAGAAGCTTATGATATGCTGCAGGATTTAAAAGCACAGTGCGATGCTAAACCTACAATATTATATATAAATGAACATGAAGAACTACAAAGTTATTTAATGTGGTTTGCTCGTATGGAAGAGTTAGAATACGAGGTTACTGAAGGAGAGACTAGAGTATGTTAATATTAGATATAGTAATATATGGGCTAATAGGCTGGGTTCTAATAGGACTAGTTATTAGAGGTATATGAAAATAACACTTGACAAATTAGTAAAAATGTGGTATAAGCAAATCAATAATCAAGGAGGTTATTATGGAAAATAACATAACTAATATAAATGAAATGTCACAAGAGCAAATTATGGAAGCGATTGGGCAAGATGATGGTTCAAGTAAAGGAGTAAATATTCCTAGGCTTGGCATCAATAGGTCACCAGAAGATGATGAAGGTAATCAGTTACCAGTTGGTAATTTATTTACATTTGATTCTAGTGTAGGTCAGAATGTATATGGTAAGCCAGTTACATTTAGACCATTCATAAGTGCAATGCAATACATGCACTATGATCCAGATAAATCTGAGTATGTAAACAGATCTATTATTTTCAAAAATTGGAAAGAAGAAGCTGTAGATATACTTGGTGGTACAAAATGTGGTAAGGTTCCATTTAAAGATAGGGAATCTTTAACACCAGAACAACTAGCAGAACAAAGAACAATAAGATGTTATAGATTATTGTATGGTCTGTTATCACTTAAAGGAGTAAAAGCAAATGGGGAAGAACACACTGTTTCTAATTTGCCTGCTCTATGGAGGGTTACAGGTACAGCATTTGCTCCAGTTGGCTCTGCGTTAGATCAGATAACTAAACGTAAAAAACTTATGTTTACTACAACACTATCAGTAGATACTAAAAGACAGAAGAAAGGTGGTAATGTTTATTACACACCAGAGATTGCTGTTAATGCTGATGCTGGTTTAGAAATGTCTAAGGAAGATATGGAAACTCTTGGAGTATTTCAAGACGTTATCACTAAAGAAAATACAGAAGTGATAGATCTATATAAAGCTGCAAAGAAAAGTAATTACCAATCTGCAGATAAAGACATGAAAAAAGTAGTAGACCAAGTAGAAGATCCAATAGATGTGTTGGCTTCATAATGAACGATATACTTCTAAAGGTTCAAACGTATCTAGATAAATCTAACAAAGATGCTGTTGAAATATCTGATACTTTATTAGAAGAGTTTGGTGAGGCATGTAAAAGTGCCTTACGCAAACAGTTCTCTGAGAAAAGAAGAGAGGGCTTTAAACCAAGAATGTCAAGTATAGGTAGACCATTATGTCAATTACAGATGGAAGCAAAGAATGTAAAGGGTGAGGGTCAACCATATAATGTTAAGATGAGAAATACTTTTGGTGATCTTATTGAGGCATTAGCTATATTTGTAATGAAATCAGCAGGGGTAGTAGTAAAAGATGAGCAGAAAAAAGTTAAACTCAAATTTAAAAAATCAGAAATTGAAGGTAGGCTTGATGTTAAGATTGATGAGAAAGTGTGGGATATTAAAAGTGCATCACCATATTCATTCGATAGAAAGTTTGGAAGTGGGTTTGAAGAGGTTGCAAAGGACGATGCGTTTGGATATGTGCCTCAAGGATATCTTTATAGTGAAAGTGAGAAGATGCCTTTTGGTGGATGGATTGTAGTTAATAAATCTACAGGTGAGTGGACAGTATGTGAGACTCCTATAGATGATGATGAATACAGAGTTAAAGCATTGGCTAATGCAGAAGAAAATATTGCAGCTATAGAAAACAAGACTCCATTTGAAAGATGCTTTAAAGATATTGAAGAAACATTCCGTACTAAGAAAACGGGTAATAAAGTTTTGGGCATGGCTTGTACATTTTGCCCATACAAACTTCCTTGTTGGGGAAGTAAATTGCAGTTGTTACCACAACAACAATCGCAAGGCAAGAACCCTAAGTGGGTTTGGTATACTGAAGTAAACAATCCTAAGAAAGAGGAAACTTTTGAATAGAGATTGTAACTTTAACTGGGTGGGGAGTAGTTTTGAGGGGTCTATTTTCCACCCTTATACTTATGATGATATACTTTATAATATATAAAAACAAAAAGGATAAAGATTTTAAAATGTTTACTAATGTTATTTTTGATAAAGAGAATGAGGCAGAAGAGTTTGGTAGAAAAAGTATGAAGAGGGGATTTGAATATAAAGTTGTAGAATATAACAAAGAAAATTATGAAAGGTATTGGTACAAATGAGAAAGAAAAAGTTTGATCCAACAAATGCAATAAAAGTTTTAATTACACCTTGGGATAAAGGCTTTACCTGTGGAATAGTAATGGATAGTAAAGCCGCAATGACAACAGAACAGTATGAGTTATGCTCTACTGTTGCACGAGGCATGATTAAAATGGCAACATCAGACCCCCAAACTACATTTATGTATGGACTACGTGGGTTTGCAGATGATAAAAAAAGTAGCAGTAAAGATCTATCTATTAATTCTGTAGCAGAGTTTGATAGTGAAGATAATGTTATTGATTTTATTGAATACTTAAAAAACAAACGTGATAAGGAGTTAAACTAATGGCAACACATTTAGTAATAGGAGACCCTCATTGTACTCCAAAGGCAAGCAATGACAGATTTTTATGGGCAGGTAAATTTGCACATGATCTGAAACCAAATACCATAGTATGCATGGGTGACTTTGCAAGTATGGATTCACTATCTAGTTATGATAAAGGTAAAAAATCATTTGAAGGTAGAAGATATAAGAAAGATATAGACCATGTCCATGATGCATTGGAAAAATTTAACAAAGGTCTTAATGGAAGACGATCAAGAAAAATCATGTTACTTGGTAATCACGAAGATAGGATAAATAGAACAGTAGATGACATACCAGAACTTGAAGGCACAATTAGCACAGACGACTTTAAATTTGAAAAATTCGGTTGGGAAGTACATGAGTACCAGAAGCCCGTTGTTGTGGATGGTGTATATTATTGCCACAATTACCCTACTGGTGTCATGGGTAAGCCTATCAGTGGCGACAATGTTGCTCGTTCTCTACTCTTAAAAAATAAAGTATCTTCTACTGTAGGTCATATACATACATTTGATTATGCTATGTGTGCATTACCATCTGGTAAAAAACTTATGGGATTATCTGCAGGATGTTACTTGCATCATAAGGAAAACTATGCTAAAGCTACACAGCAAATGTGGTGGAGTGGACTTGTAGTTAAACGTAATGTAGATAAGGGAGAGTATGATCTTGAGATGATTGAGTATAATACAGTAAGGAGAAAGTATGGTAAAAGATAAACGTGTCTATCTAAAGAAGATAGATCATAGTAATGACATATCATATGAGAATGAAGTGCAGTTTGATAATGTAAATTCACCTGCACACTACAAACATGGTAAGAAAGAAACTATAGATGTTATTCGTGATTGTATGGAGAATGATGAGTATCATGGATACTTAAAAGGTAATGTCTTGAAGTATGTTTCAAGATATAAATTTAAAGGAGAGCCATTGGAAGATTTAGAAAAAGCACAATGGTATTTAAATAGACTAGTAAAGGAGGTCAAAGATGGGTCAAGTTAAACAAGCAATAGTAGAAGTAGAAGACTTTGTAGCAGGATGTTTAAAAGAAGGTAGAACACTTAACCAAACAATAAGAGATGCAAAAGAATCTGTGCAGGCTAAATTTAATCCTTACTTAGATGATGCTGATCTTATTGAAGATAAGTATTATCAATTTAGGGGGCAAGAATGAAAGAGGCATTTCTAGATGCATTGCATGATAAATATACAGCACAAATATCTGATGCTAAAGCTAAAGCCTCTGTATACTTAGATAACCCTGTTGCAATTGGTGAGCACCCACAATTTACAGAAGAGTTAGATAAATTAATAAATATCATCTCTACTGCAGAAGAAAATATAAAAACAATACACAAACAATTTGGAGAACATAATGACTAAAGAGAAAGGAAATAGTAGTACAGGATCAAGAACTTACTTAGTAGATTCTATGCAATTACAAGATATAATGAAATATCTTATGACTAGACCATATGGAGAAGTAGCAAACCTTATGGCTATGTTAGCTAGACTAAATCAATTAGATCCTAAAATTGGTGCAGACTTCGTTAAAAAAGAAACGGAGAATAGCAATGCAAAAAAATAGTATAAGTAAACACACAGGTCTATTGTTTGAATTAAAGATTGGATTAAATAAAGATAACGCTATTGTAATTGATTATGGTGGAAAACCAGTAGGTAAAATAAGAGAAGCTTTAAAAGATTTTAAATATCAAGCTAACTTATGTGCAGCAATTATCAATCATGCAAATTCTGCTGGTAAAAAACTAGAAGATGATATTAAACAAATGATACAAAAGATTTAAGATTTTGGTATAAGTGTCGCCAAAAAAAAAGGCTCCCTAAAAGGAGCCCTTATGTTGCCTACTGGGGGAAGTTAACGCTTCCCCTTTTTTATTTCTTAGCTATTGTATTTTTATTTATACCTTTCTTTATTATATAATTTTGTGTACCATTAGCACCTGTTTCTACTTCTTTTTTTAAATGTATAAACAGTTCTCTTTGTTTTTTATCTTTCTTTTGTTTAACTACATAAGCATTGATAAGTTTAGTATCTCTCATTAACAATTCCATGCTCTTAAAGCTTTATTAATTCTACTCTGTGGATCATTAGCAGTTTTCTTTGAAGTAAGTTTTTTCTTCATTCCTTTCATACGTGCACAGAAGCTAGCACGCCTTTTATTACCAACTTCTTTACTAGGGGCTTTTAAATTACCACCTGTTTCTTTGTTGTAGCTATCACGACCTTTTTGATTTAATCCACCTTTAGGATTCTTACCTTCTTTTCTAGTCCATGCTGCTTTAGCCATTATGCATAACTCCTATATTTTTTTACCTTACTTGCTATACTCTTAGGCTGTTTAACAAATTGTTTACCTGCTGCTTTACCTTTTCTTTTAGCTGCAGTTGTAGCAGCATATTCAGAAGATGATAAAGATTTTATAGCTTTACTTGGTAAGTATCTTTCACCTGTTTTACTTGATGGTTTACCAGATTTTGTTCTCCAATTTTGTTTACCCCAAGCTTTAAGCGATCTTTGACTTTTTGCTAACGCCATTTTTTTTCTTTCCTTTATTAATCTTTGCTAATATTTTAAAATCTTGTTTATCTAATTTATTATTTTTATTAAAATCTAATTTTCTTTGTTTACCAACAATCTTAACCATGTGTATGTTTCCTTTTTATTATGATTTGTATCCACCGCCTGCTTTCTTATAAGCTTTAGCTAGTGCTTGTGCTTTTCTTGCAGACCATTTACCTGCTGCTGTACCATGTGTATTTGCAGCTTTAATCCTATTAAAGATTTGTTTTCTTTTAGTAGGCTGAGTATAGTTATTTGCTTTATTTACTGCCATCTTTTTCCTCCTCTAGGTTTCTAATTTTATAATCGTAGCTTCCTTCTTCATGTTCATCTGTAATCCATTTAGCTGAATTTTCTACAGAGTATATTTTACTACTTACTAATCTATTAATTAAATTTTTGTTTGGGTCAACACCCATAGATGCATCAAACATTTTAAGTCTATTGTTTGGTTGTATTGCATAGTTTCCATCATCTAATGCAATCACATGACCGCATTTATGTTGATCTGGCTTCTCTGCATAACCAAAATTTAATTCATTAAAATCTCCTGAACACCAATCTATTGTAAATAAGTATTTACCTTTACGTTTTACTTTACGTCTAGATGTGTATTGCATAGTAGCACCAGCTAGTTCATAAAAAGTTGTAACACTTACATTATAACTAAAGCTATCCCACATTACTAACTCATCTAGTGGTAATTCTTTTACTCCAGGTTTAGAACAGAAAGCTGATATAGGTGCTCTCCACCATAGCCCACCATCTTCCATTAAGAAATGAAACATAGGTACTCTGTTTGGTATAGAACTAAATCCAAATACACCAACCTCAAAGTATTTATCGTGTGAATCTTTTTGATCTCTTAAAAAATTACCTCTAACATAACATTCTATTACTGGTATGTTTGCATTTAAGTAAGCCATTCTGTATAATCCTTTCCGTTATATAATAATGATTGTTTTCTATTCTCTTCTTTACTATATGAGCAATGCACCCATCCGCTTGAGGGGTCATCTGGATTATAAAATTCTAGTATTAGTTGATCAAACACTAGGTTATTCTTAATGTACTTTGCTAATTCTTTATTGTCGACTCCAAAACATTCGAAGTCTGCCGCTTCACCTTTTGCATGCTGTGATGTAGTTTTGCTACCTATTGCTTCACACAATGTTTCACTACGATAGCCGCTAGAGATTGATATTGGTTTACCAAAATGCCTACGTGTAGGTTCTAAAACTTGTACTGCTAGATCAGTTAAACTTTCTATATGATCTGGTGTAGGTTTATTGTCGATACCCTTACGTAATGCTGTTTGAGATTGTGTCAATTCTCTCAAACTAAAATGACCACTAAGCTGCATTAGTTATTTGCTAGTGGGTTAGTTGATTTAACCTTTATCTCTTCTATTTGTACTTTTAATAAATCTATTTCTTTTTCTACAATTTTAATTGCAGTGTTACTATGTGTATGAGATGTATCATGTGTATGAGATCCGTCTGCATTTTCTAACTTAGATACTTTTTCTTCTAATACTTTTATTTCTGATAAAAAACTCATATCAATACTTTTAGATGCACCTTCTAATACTTCTAATTTAGTCATGACTTCTCCATATTTTACAAAACCACCACCTATTGCGGCAATGACTCCAAGTAATGCTGCAACTCCTGCTAGTTGTCCTTTAATTTTATCCATTTTTTAATACCTCTAATTCAATTAATAGTTGTTGTTTCTTATCATCTAGTAACTGTAATTCTTTTTGTTTAATACCTATAATATCTTTGTCAGTATACTTAGCTAATGTTATATCAGAATATATTTCTCTATCATCTTGTATATCTAATTGTTTTAAATATATAACTTTAGGTTTATAAAATTCTACATTTTCATATACAGCTAATGATAACTGTTCTCCGATCATAACATCCATCTTAATAAGATTTTTAAGTTGTAAATTCTTTGAAGAATTTTTTATTTCTTTGTCAATTTTTGTCATAACTTTCTCCAGTTTTGCATTGATATTTTTTTTCGATTGTACTTTTTTTTGTTTAATATTTTTCTTTGATGAAACAACGGATGCTGTAGTATTTTCGCTAGTAGATTCTTTTTCTTCTGGCTCATCATTCTTTTCTTCTGCCATTTTTATAGGCTCTTCTGTAGTTGTTTCTTCAGGTTCTTCTTGAGGAGATTCTGTTCTTACCATTGGTCCTGCCTGCATTTCCTTTGGCTCTTCTTCTGTTGGTTCTTCTTCTACAACTGGTCTATTAGACATACCTTTAGGTTCTTCTTCTGGTGGTTCCTCCATCATAGGTGGTGATGATACTTCTTCCATCATTTCCATAAAAGGCATTTCTTCTTTTACCATTGCAACCATTTCTTCTTTTAATGTTTCTACAGGCATTTCTTCCATAATAGGAGCAAACATTTCTTGTGCTGCTGATGCCTCCATTGTAATTGCACCTGTTTCTTTAGATGCAACTTCTATTACAATACCCTCTTCAAAACTTATTTCAATTCTATTTTCTTCTTCTAATTTACCTGATGCTAAAAATTCTTCTTCAATTATAGATTCTAATCCAGATATAATATCATAGATTTCATTCTCTGTTAGATCAACAGTGTCTAATGCTTCGTTAATATCTTCAATTTCTTGAACAGATAATGCTTCATGATCTTCTATTGGAAAATCTAATCTAAGTTCTGCACCTAATAAGTTTGGTCCAAGTGTTGATGTTGTTGTACTTAATGATCCATCATAACCTTCCCAATACCATTCATATGAGGATGCACCTGTACCATTATAAACAAGATTATCTAAATTTTGTACACTATTACTATAATAACCAGAATCATCTAATCTTGTAGTAGTCATGTCAGCTAATGTATTACCTTGTGCATCTTTTATTTTTATATGTAGTTTGTAACTATCTTGTGCACCATCTGATTTACCACAAGGAGTCGCTGAACCTGCCCATTCACAGTTTTGCATACTAATTAAACTATTTAATTGTATGCCACCATCTAATTTTTGTTGTGTTGATGTATAAGTTGTGCCAGATTCAATACCATCTATACCAATTAATGTACCATCAGCACCTACTTTCATTTGATAACTAGCCTCTAACTCACCATTAAATGCTCTACCACATGCATTGTTAACTTCTACGGGGCATGTAATTGTGAAACCATTGTGTGTAGAGTTGTTTGTAAGATTACCTGTTGAGCCAGATTGTACACCATCTAAATTAAAATTATCCATACTAGATGAAGATGTTCCTGCATTAGGTAAGATATTTGTAGATGTAGCTGTATCATTTTCTGCTAATACACTAGTAGTTAGTAGTACTAACAATACTAACCATCTCATTATTTACCTCTAACAGAATCTATAAAATTATAAACTCTTCCAAATTGTTTATCTATAGACATCAAGTCAGATTGGATCATGGCTACTATTAATTGTAATTCTATAAGTGTGACTAAAGTCCATGTAGCAAGACCCATAAGAATTGTACCAAGTAATCCTATTAATGCTGTGTTAGTTTTTCTTGTCATTTTTTTTACACTTACAACGTGGTGCAAATAAATTATCTATCCAAGCAAAAGAGTTATCAATAACTTCACAAAATTTTATAATATACTTATCTATCATCTAGGATGCTTCCACTCTTTCATTTTTTTTGCATTGTTTAATTTTGCATCTTCTTTAGCTTTAGCCTTATCCATAGCTTCCATTTCTTTTGTAATTCTTTTTTGTTCTTCTTTGTCAGCTTTCTCTCTATCTTTTATACGTTTAACATATACTTTATAGTCTGGTCTTTCATGATCATATTTAGACCACAGTTTCATAGCCTCATTACCAATTTTACCATCTATAGGACATACAGTACCTGCTTGTATCATTGCTTCAAAGACTCTTTCATCCTGACATAATATTGCTACAGCTGCTACACGCATACCAAAGTCATTAAGTATTCTAGATAATTTTAATCTTTCACAATTTTTATCTATAAAATGTTTTCCACCTGTAATACCTAAACCAAATGTTTGTACACCTAGTGAAGCACCTGTACTACATACATCTTGTGTCATAGAATTATATGATGGGGCTGATGCTGTTGGGGGAGCCGACTTTACATTAGATGTTGAATTGGTTGTACTAGTTGTATTAGATGATGAACCACTTTCATAAGTTGTTGCTCCACCCGTATAGCCACCTTCAATACTTGTGTTGGACCCGCTTACGTTCGTTTGTGATTCTGCTGCAAATAATTTAAAAGGTAATAATAATAGTAATAATATTGAGAGGTATTTCATGTTATGTTTCTACTTTAGTTTGTTCAGTACACATAAATCTAGTATGTGCACCATATGTATTTATAAAATCTTTACTTAATCCTTTAACTAAATCTAAAGAATATTGATATCCATATATAGTACATGCATGATTATCTTTAAATGTACTTAATTCTGTTTTTAATAATTGGCATTCATTTCCTGGAGTAGTGCTACATAACCACATAACTAGTAAGTACTCCATTATAAAGATACTAATATAGTAAATGCTACAAACAATATAACTAATACTCCTGTAAAATAATAGTTCATACTAATCTCCATATTATTTTTTATAACCCATACTTTTTCTATTCCCCCATAGTTTTTGCCATGACCAAACGTTTATCTTACTAGACCAATGATAAAGAAATAAAATTATATGTTTCATTATTTTTTATTATTCTTAAATATCTGTGTACCTTTTATACCATAAATACTCGCAACGACAAGGATCCACAAATTAGTGAACCATGAAGGGAGTTGTTGAAATTGCTCAAAGAACTCTTTAATTTTTGCAGATGCACCAGGATCGTCACTAAAGACTCCATATGCAATCACCAAAATTGGCAGCGTTAATACGACCAAAACAAACTCATCTTTCCAGTCCGATTGTCTAGACTCTAAAAGTTTTCCCTGATAAGTTTCCTCACCACGAGCCATCTTTTCCGCATGCATATATTGAGCATCCGCCATACGCATCTGAGTCTCTTTCTTTTTTTTGTATATATGAGTACCAGCATTTAAAGCTAATTTAATTGCACTAAACCACATACTATAATATTATAGCACCTAATACAAAACCTGCAACTGCACAAATGACGCAGTGGCTATGGCTATTCCATAATTCTTTTGCTTTGTTTTTAATGTTTTCCATATTATCTCCTTGTTACGTATTAAAAAAATTGTATACACCACCTATGGCACTTGCTACTATAAGTAGCACCCAGACGGCTCCTTTACCTTTGTTAATGTCAGCTCTTAGACATTTAGTCTCAGCTCTAAGTTCTTTTATTTCTCTTACTAGGAAATCTATTTTAACTTCTGTAGCTGATTTTCTAGGCATTAATTTTTCTTATCCCTTTGGTTAGGACTAACATAAGTTTTTCCACCAATTATATTTTCAAACACATACTCTATATCCATATCAGCAAGTGTATTAATTACTGATTCTAGTAAGTTATTCCTAGCCTGTATATTTTGTTCAATTAACATTCTTTTATAGTCTCCTTCAGACATACCATTTAAAGATGCTTGATCTGCAAGTTTCATAAATGGTATATTATTAATGTGTTTATTTATTTCTCTTAATTTTTTATCTGTTACAGTTAAAAAACTAGCATTAACCATTTGCCAAATACTAGTTTCTTTTGGTATAGCAGACTTACCTTCTGCCATTCTTTTTCTAACATTTTCTTCTATATTAGTCCAGACTCTTATACCATCTTCTGGTTTTAATTTAGAAAAATCTAATGATGTTTTTAATTTTGCTTCTTTTTTTATTTCATTATATATTTGATAATATTTTGTACTTTTTAAAGGTGTTTTAACTGTAAATACATTTTTAAATATACTCATTGGGTCTTTCCAAATATTAATATCACCTTCTCTTAGTGTTGGTCTATCTCCAAATTTTTCTCCACCAATAGTATTAGCACCCATTTCTAATAAATCTACACCATAACTAAGTATACCTACAGCATATGCATTAATTAAAAAATCAATTGTAATAGGGTCTATACCTTGTATTACTTTATCATCTGATCCAGGTATTACTGACTCTTTTAAAAATTTTGTTAAGTTAGATACTTGTACTGATATTTCTTTAGTACCACCTTTTAATCTAAGATCATTTATTTTAACTGAATCATAATATTTTCTAACACTATTACCTGTAAATGCATCTTGATTCATTACAAGTTCTATTATAGGTTCCATAGCTGTATTAACTATAGGTATTGGTCCAATAAAATTAACTGGTATTAATAATGATAATGATTGTGCAAGATATTTAGCACCTATATTTGTACTATTCTCATCTATACCTTTTACTAATGCATGTGCGATGTTTCCAAAAATACCAAAGTCGTATGGTTTAGGCATTGTAAAAAAATCTCTGGGTATAGGATTTCCTCTTTCATCTACCTTTTCAAAACCAATTGGTACTACATGATTTAATTGTTTAATTACATCTGGTAATGCTTGATATTCTTTATTATCTTTATTTAAATAATAAAAATATATTTCTGGTGCTACGACTAATGCAGTTATTACTGCACCTGCTTTTGCTCTATCTGCAGCTGTACCTTCATATACTACTCTAGCACCTCTATACATTCCTTGCATACTAGCATTTAAGAACATAACATTTCTAGACATAGAGTTTAAAATTGCTGATGATCCTTTCATACCAAAATCAGTAGTAACTTCTCTACCTGCAAATGATGCACCTAGATTATCAAAACCTGCTTTCTTAGCTAATTGAAATTCACCCATACGAGATGCATATTCAACTTTACTAACAAAATCTACATAGCCATCAGCACCTCTTCTAAGCCATCCTCTTTTACCACTAGCACCAAACATTTTTTTTAATTGACTACTATAAAAAGTATTAAGTTTATTATCTGCAGCTAATTTATTTATAGATGTATCTAACATACCCTCTGTTTCAGCTCTTGTAGAAAAACCTAATCCATTAATATAACTAATTCTAAATGCTTCTGCATCTGTAGTAGCATTGTACCATCCTTTACCTGTAGTAGCTAATGGTAAAAATCCTAATCCATCTTTAGTTCTAATAGAAAAAGCAGAAGTAATAGCTGCTGCTTGTGTATCTCTAAATAAGTTTTTTAATTGGAAAGTAGGTGTATATGTAATAAATCTACCTAACTTCTGTGCAACAGGTCTAGTAATTGTACCTACTGCTTCAGCCATTAATGCTAATGGTGAGAACATACTATCTGCTCTACTTAAATGTCTAGCAGCTTTCATATCAAAACTTTTATACATTTGATGTAAATTAGGATCTAGTATCTCATACATTTCTGCTTTAACTACACCTTTTGCATCTTTTCTGTATACTATATCAATATAATTACCTTTATTAGTTTTTGCTACCTGATTAGAAAAAGTTAAAATATCTGTTTGATCATTTTTTAAACGATCTTCTATAACTTTTATTATTCTATTTTTTTCTTTAGTATTTTTACTATTAATTAAATTATAGTTTTCTTTACTTACAATTTTTAATCCTTGTCTTTCTAAAGCCGTATCTAAATTTTCTAATGTAGTTTTTAAAAATCCTAATCTATCACTACCTGTAATTTTTCTAACAATACCATCTGTTGCATTTTTATTTCTAGCCGATACATCAGCTATAACACTACCATGTCTACCTGATTTATGTGCAGCTTCAAACATTTCATATAAAGAAACTTTAGCACGATTTAAATCTGCAGCTGTTACAGTTCTATGTGTGTAACTAATTAAATTTTCTAATAAGTTTAATTCACCTTCTTGTTCATCTTTAGCTAATTTTTTAATAGGGCTTTTAAGTGCTGTAATTTTTGAATCAGTTGCATCTGTAGGTTGTGATCTAGTTAATCTTTGAAATAAAGAAGCTTTTTTTCTAGTTCTAGTAAAAGGTATAAAAGATTCAGGATTTGCTTTTAACATTAAAGCCACTTCTTTACCACCTATCATTTCACTAAGTTCTGAATATTTTAAAAGATCATCAGTATACTGTTTTAATTCTTTTTGTGTACCTAAAAAATTTTGTTTTCTAGCATCTTTAGATTTAATATATTTATCTTTACTAATACCACCTAAATCTGCTTTATATTTATCATAAAATTGTGCAGGTGTTAATTTACCAAAGTCAATTGATTTTCTTATTCTTACTTCATCAAATGGTACTTTTGTTTTAAGTAATCCAGATTTAACTTTTTGTAATTGTGTATTTAAAGATTTAATTTGTGTTGCATTTTTTCTAGGTTGTTTATTAGCTTTAGCTAATCTTATTTCTAAACTTTTAACTTGTCTAGATTTAGCAGTATCTAGAATTTTTCTCATTCTAATTGCTGCACCATAATCTAAAAATGATGCTACTTCATTGTCTGCCTCTAATTTTTTTAATATATCAAATAAACCTTTACTTGCACCTTGTACATAACTAGCACTCTTTGCATCTTTAGCAGGAGGCATAAATACACCATGCTTCATAAATGCACTAGACCTAGCGTTAGATGCAGCTGTCATTCTTAATTGAAAGTAAGGTAATAACATTGGTGATTTATCTAAACCTTGTGCTTCAAAAGCTTTTCTTACATCTTTAACACTACCACCAACTCCAGTCATGTCTCTTTGTAAACTTACAATAGGATCATATGCATCAAACATATTTGTTCTAAGAAAACTTAATGTGTTTTTAAATTTACTTTGACTTTCTGCACCTACTATACCTTCTTTAGGTTTTAAAGGTTCACCTGTTTTTTCTTTTAATTTTGTTTTTGTAATTTTGTTTGTGCCAGATTTAACACCTTGTTCATCTGGGAATGCAGATTTAGCTAAAAATCCTTGTTTAACTAATGTACCTGCACCAGCTAAAACAAATTGAGCTGTTCCACTTAAACCTAACGTAGCTATAGCTACAGTACCAGTTCTTACTGGATCATATTTTTGTTCTGGATTAACTTCTATTTCAGTATACTGTCTAGCAACATCAGCACCACCTAATGCTAAAGCATCTACTGTAGCTGTTGCACCTATACCTTTAGCACCTGCTTTAAATCCTTCTTTTTCTGCAAGTTTAACAGCTTCTTTTCCTAGTAAAGCTTTTGATATAGCTTGACTAGTCATTTTATCTGTTATTTTTTTTGCTGCTGCTTTACTTTTACCTTTAACAGCTTCAGCAATAGATCTTTCTAGTGCTTCTTTTGCTGCAACTTTAACAGCACCTTTAGCTACTTGACCACCAATACCTACACCAATAATATTAATAGGATCTGCTACTGCATAAAATAAATTTTTACCAAATCTTAAAGTACGTTGACCTACTGATCCACCACCTTCTTGAAACATATTAGGTAAATCATCCCATGTTTTTGTAAGATAAGCGTATCTTTGTAATTGATCTTTCTTAACATCTTCACCTGTAATATAAGAATATTCTCTACCAATACTAACTACGTTAGCTTGTTTCCAAGTTCTATCATTTATATAATAATCAATAGCTTCTTTATTATCTTTAAATTTTTCTTGATCTCTAAAGTAATAAAAATCTTTAGCAACTTCTGCTAAATCATTGTTATCATATATATTATCAAATGTAACTTTTATAGAGTTATCATTATTTTTAGCTACAGGTATAACATTATTACTACCCGTAACTTTAGTTAACTCTTGGTCATCGTTAAAAAAATTATCTTTTAATGATGATTTATTATAAGTATTACTTAAAGACTTAGAAATAGCTTTATCACCCAGTGATTGATTTGCATCATCACTAAAGAATCTGCTTTTTAAAGTTTCCATTATTACCTATTTATATGTATTATAAAAATTTTCTTCTTTTACTTTTCTATCTAACCTAGCAGCCATTGATTCATCTTTTGAAAACATTAAATTATTTGGTATATTTTCTATAAATTTATCTATAATTGCTTTATTTATATTCCCTTGATTATCTTCTGGTATTTGATTTATTACAAAATCAAGTAAATACTCTGCAACTGACTGACCATTATACTGTACTTCGTTTGCATTTATAGTTCCTGAACCACTCATAATTGCAGCCTTACCACCGTCACCAGTTTGGTATTTACCACCTAAAGTTTTTTCTAAACTTAAAAATGGCATTTCAGTTAAATTAACTAGCATATTTTTAGCTTGATCTGCAGCACCATATTGATTGATAGTTTTATCATTTGATGATATAATTTCTGCTAAAGCTATATGGGCATTTGCTGTTTTTGCCATAGTTCCTGTAGGTTGAAATTTAAACTCACCATTTGCCATTTTAATATTTTCACCATATCCATACTTTTCATTAATAGCTAAAGGTATTTGTCTAAATTTAGTTTCTACACCTCTTTCATCTGGTTTAGCTCCATAGAATGCACTTATAGGTAAACTAGATGTAGATCTATCTACTGTAGTAGTTACTTCCTCAGTTTTTTCTGGAGTACCACTAGTCATTATAGGAGTACCTGGAATTTGTTGTCTTTCTACTGCTGGAGTAGTTACTTGTTCTGTAGTTGTTATATCACCTTCTGGTTTAGTTAATAAACCATTGATTGTAGATGGACCAATACCACTACCTTGCATATCAAAAGTTTTTTTAACTACATCAAATCTACTTTCAAAATCTGTCTGTCTTTGATTATATCTATCACTATAGTTTGATGTAGGTACATAGTCTTTAAATGCACCTGGCTTAATTTGTTTATCTTTAAGCATTGCTTGTATTCTTTCTACATCTTTACCATCACCTGTAATAAAACCATTAGCATCAAAATAATCTGCTGCTTCTTCAGATCCTAATATTTTAGTTAATTGATTATATGCTGATGCTCTATTAGCTTCTGTTTTTTTATGTTCTGGTAATTGATTTGTATGATAATCTAATCCTGCTGCTTTAACAACTTCCATTTTAGCATTATCTTTAGCTTCTTTATCTTTAATTGCAGCCATTCCAAAGCCAGTTAATATTCCTCTAAATGCACTCATTAAGCTACCTCCTCTTCTTTAGGTTGTGGTGGAGCCATTAAACCTTTTTGTTCTGGTATTGCTTTTATATCTTTTCCTAAACTCTTAGCTGCTTTTTCTAATTCTTCATTCTTACTTTTAATATTTAGTATAGCTTTCATTTCATTTTTATTAGTTAAATCAGTCATAGATATTTTAAATTTTTTTACACCACCTGTAAATCCAATAGTAGCTACCATTTTTACAACAGTTTCTGCTAGCATAAATCCAACATCTGGAGTCCACTTACCTTCTGAAAATCCAGAAAATATAATAATTCTAGTAATAGCTTCAACTGGTATACCTGCATCTAACATAGCAATTACTTGTTGTGCAAATAATGGCTCAGTTAATTTATCCCATATCCACTCAGATGCTTCCATAGTATCTGTATATTCAGGTGGATGCTCCCAAGGATAGTTACCAGGTTTATCAGTTAATCCTTGACCAGGAACTGGTGCATCAAAGGGATTGTTAGGTGCTTCTTTAAATTTATCCATGTGTCTCCTTATGTAAACATGCTATCTTTATTTCTAAACCATTTAGTTAAACGATAGTCCCATTCATTTCTTAATTCTTCTCCATCAGCAGTTCTTATATTACTAGTACTACCAGCTTTATCAGATCTTTCAAATCCTACTCTACCTCCATAGTTTTGTGGTGCTACAGATGTGTCTTGTATTTGAAAGTCACCACCAGAGCCACCTCCACCACCTCCCATACCCATTAAACTACCTGCTGCTTTACCAACAAGTTTACCACTACCTGGTAAAAATTTATTTGCTACAAATCCTGCACCTATAACTAATGCAGGTTTTATTAATTTTTTTAAACTAAATCCCATATCTCTCCTTATTAATTAAATAAATCAAAACCAAACTTACCTATCATTTGGTACATAGCATCTTTAGAAGCAGAATCTTGTAAGTCTACTGCTGCAGATCTTTCAAGTGCTGCCATTGCCATATTATGATGCCTATTCTGTTCATTTTCAGAAGCAGTATTAACCCATGAAGCTTCGTCTCTCCATTGTTGCCATGCTGCTGACATTGCCCAGTTAGATAAGCCTAATAAATTTTGTGCGTTAGTTTGATTAGCTGCATTAACAGCTGCAGTATTTGCAGTATTAATACCTCTTCTCCAAACTACATTTGATTGATCAATCTCTCTTTGATTATTAACATTAAATTGTTGTCTTTGATTATCTAATGTAGAATTAAATTGATTAATAGCTGATTCTCTAGCTGCATTAGCTTCATTTACTTGTACTGTATTCTGTGCATTTAGTGCTGAAATTTTATTAGCTTCACTAGTTGAATACTGTTTCATAGCATCATTTCTAGCTGCATTTTGCTCAGACATTTGTGATGACATATTATCATAGAATTGATTAACTTGATTTTGACTAGTAGCATTAAATTGAGCTGATGCATTTGCTGCTGCCTGATCCGACATTAAGAATGCTTGTCTTGTATTTAAATTTTGTAAACTTGCTTGCTGTGTATTAGACAAGTTAGCCATATCCATTTGTAGATATGATTGTGCATTTGTAATTGCAGCTTGCTGATTGTTAGCAAGATTTTGAAATATCATTTGCTTATAAGTATCTGCATCTGCTTTAGCAATAGGTATAGCAGAGTTCATAATACCTTCAGCTAATGCTTCAGCTGCCATAGAACTTTGACTCATACCTCTATTAGCCATAGCTGCTTCAGTTGCTTTAGCTGCACCTCTAGCCCATACAGGTAAAGGATTACCAGATTGTACTGCTGTAGTTACATCTTGTTGTAAGTCAGCTAACTGACCTCTAACTGTAGCATCAGTACTAACCGTACCTTGAGCTGCTGTTGCTGGTGCTGTTACTGTACCTTGAGCTGCAGTCATAGTAGGAGTTGATCCTGCTATTGTAGTTGTTCCTGCAGTTTGTGCTGCTTGTGCTGCTGGTCCTGTTGCTGTTGTAGTTGTAGGTGCTGTGGCTCCTGCTATTGTAGGTGCTGCTACAGCTGTAGGTAAAGCTGCTGCTGTACTACCTGTAACACCAGGTGTTGCCATTAATTCATTAGTTTTTACATTTTGTAATTGAGGAGATATAGTAGTCCCCGTAGGCATAGTAGGTTTAGCTACTATAGACTCAATTAAAGATGTAGCTTTACTTGCTGTAGTTTGATTACTAGATGTAGGCTTTACTGAGCCTGTCTGTAATGATACAGTGTCTACTGTTTTTGCCATTGTTTATCTTCCTTGTCTATTATATTTTTTAAATGTTGATTTTTTGTTTAAATTTTTACGGTGTATACCTTTTCTTTTCTTGGGTTTTGGTTTTGGTGTAAAATGTAAAAAACTTTGTCTAGCCATAATTACCTTGCCGTTGTTGGCACCCCCGAAGAAGAAACGAATGGATTCTCAGCAAAAGACATGTAAATGTACGTAGCAGCGGCATTCCAACCAGAAGCGGTTCTATGTTTAAAACCATTAGACAAAAAATCTATATTATTATCTGAACTTTGATCGTCTGCTCCAGATGAATTGGCTTTAAGTCTTAAATCCATTACATTAAAAGTATTTCTTTTATTGTCAAATATTCCCCAATCGCTTGTTGAAGAAGTTTTTTTTGCAATAATAAAAGCTGGTTTAAATCCTGTATAAATAAATGTTCCATTAGCATTTCCATTTCCTGTATATGAGCCAAATTTTGAGTAGCCTTGTTTTTCAGAAAAACAATAGGCTATATAATTTTCACCGCTTTTATTAGTATTTTGGTGTGCACCTAAAGAAACAACAGAGGAAGTTGGTGCTGTATCATTCCAATAACCATCATAATCTTCAAGTGCATAATTTTGATTTAATGCAAAAGCATCTGTAAAATTTATAGAAGAATTAATATTAAATCCTAACGTCCAATTAGTACCATGTGTTCTTGATTTTGCCCATACAACTTGAGGTGCAGTATTTAAACCATGTTTTATAGTACCATTACTTCCTGTTCCTGTATAAGAAACAATACTAAAACCAGGAGTATTGTTAAAACTACCAGCACTATCAATAGTTCCTACACTTGTTGAACTTGCGTCATTGGTAAATGACGTTCCAGCCAACCAATTCCAAGCAACCATTGTACCACTATTAGCATTAGTATCTCCTCTTGAACCTAATGAAAATCCATCAGAATCAAATGATGTTACACTACTTGAATCTGTTCCCTCAGCAGAAACTGTATTTGGGTGTATAATTTTTGTTGAACCTCTTACAGAATCTACAACATTGTGATTAGCATCAGCACCTCTGTTTTTTATCCACAACCAATCTGGTTGAAATCCAACTCCTGTTATAGATTGTGTTCCACCATTACCTGTATATGTAACTGTATTAAAATAATCTGTTGGTTTGTCTATAGTTGTATAAGCCATTATCCGTGCTCCGCTAAATTTTTGGTACAAAGGGAAAAGTATCCCGATGGAACCGCATACTCAAAGTTTCCAAATCCATTACCATCTGCGTTACCTGATGAGATTGCAAATTCTGGAGAACCAAAGTTAACACTATATGTTGCAGCCGCAGAACCTGTCCATTCTCCGAATGCTGGAAAATAAAATCCCGTGCCTGTAGATGTTACTGCATCGATAGGTATTGCACCTGTTTTAGATGCACCAGAAGTAGGATCGCTAGAATTTCCCCAAGTTCCATTATGACCAGCATACAATGCATTATTTGTTAAATCTAAAGCAAACATTAAAATAGCACCAGTGTCATAAGCAGTTAAAGTATTAGCATTACTAAAGCCAGATACATAACCACTATCCCTATAAACTTTACCATCTTTTAAATAAGCAGTATCATAAGCATCATCGCCTAAATAATTATTTGTAGCTCTTGTCACACTATCTGTTATTCCATATGTACCATTTGTTGAAGAATTAACTATTTTAACTTCCCAATACCATTTTCCTGATGCAACACCTATAGTAGCAGTATTATAACTTTCATTACCAGAACTTGTTACAGCTTTTAAATTACCTTCTGAAAAAGTAGTAGCAGCATAATAATTATCTAGTGGGTTCATTGTTGCAAAATTATTTGTGCAAGTATCAGTAGATTGATCTAATGCTGTAAGGTTATTAACTGTAAAGTGATGAGTGTTTCCAGATGTGTCAGCACCTAACCCACTGCTATTTGCACTTGTTCCAGAACCTTTAAATTGTAAATAAAATCCATTTGTTCCAAAGGTTAAACCAGATACATCTATTGGTTTCCATATATTATTATCACTATCAAATTCTCCAAATGATGTTGGTGCTAGTTGTTGACCATCTATAAAACAAACTTCTGATAAATACATATCAATAAATTCAGCAGTACCATTAGATTGTTGAGCGCCTATCATATTTGGTATTGCTTTATTCCATTCTAAATCTGTATTTTGAGAAGGATAACTGGTTGTACTAAATGATGTTTGTTGAACTCCATTTATATACATTTTAATTCTATTAGAATCTGTTCCTTGAGTTGTATCTACTGCAATAACAATATGATACCAAGCTGAAACATCTCTTAATCTTGCATTAGAAACAAGTCTTAAAGTTTGTGTTGAACTTGTTTGACTAAAAAAATCTATATAATCATTTGAACTATCGGCAGTTCTTAACCAAAATTGATCTGCACCACTATTATTAAAAATACTAAATATTCTTTGTGCGTCACTTGTTAATTTACTTCTTTTCATCCAAAAAGAAAAAGTCATAGTTCTTAAATTGCCAGCAGAACCTGGCGTTCTATTTAAATAATCACTACTTCCACTATTAAACCTTAATGAGTTAGTTACAAGATCAGTAGCTGCTGTTGCTGACCCTACATTACCTGGTAAAATAAGAGGCATATTAAGATCCTAATTCTGGGAACTCTCCTAATGGTCTTGCCATTACAACTGGTTCCCCTTCATCAGCTGTATTTACATAAGTGTATAAAGTTTCAAGGGCTGGTGTATTTGATGCGTTAGTAATTGATGTTTCCATTGCTGCTTGTTTAGTTCTAATACCATCTCTCCATGTTGTAATAGCACTAGGGACAGCTGTATTTTTTTCTGCTTTACGTGTTATGTACCAGTCAGTTTGATTTAATAAACCTTCAGCTTGAGTTTTTACATTTCTAATTAAAATAGTTTTTAAACCTTCAACTTTTACATCGCCAACAGATTTATCACTTGGTATTAATCCATCTGTATTATCTTGACTTGTGTATAAACTATCAGCATGAGCTTTAGCTGTAGCTGTTCCATAAGTTGCAGTTACTGTTCCAGCATCTGCATCATAAGTATAAGTTTGATCAGTATTAATATACCATTGCCCATCTTTTCTATTACTGTCATCAAACGTTACTTCTATAATTCCAATTGCTGCTAATTCACTTGCAGTCCATGCAGAAAATATTCTAGCTGGATATTGGACATCCCCTATAACCAAAGGTTTAGGGTTATTAACATATTTTGATATTGATCCGTCTGTTATTATTGCGTACATATTTTATATCCTAATTTTTATATCTTAACTCTCACTTAAATTTAATGTTCTACCTACTTCTTGCCATACAGCACCATTGTATCTAAATACTAAAATGTCTGTTTTACCATCTGTATCTGTTGTTGTAGGTGCCGTGGATGCTGCAAACTCAAATACTGTGTTGAAAGCTATTGTGTGTGAACCATTATAATTAATTTCAAGGCAAATAAAAGCACCTTCTACTGCGTTACTTGGTGCAGAGAAAGTAGTATTTTCTGTTGTTACATGAAAAGCGTTTGCTGCAGCGCTTGCGTCCCAGGCTACTGCATTTGATGATGAACTAAGTGCTACTTGTGCTACATTAGCTGCTACAGCAAATGTTGCAACTCCTGTTTGAGCAAGTGTTCCACTCATTTCAACATTACCATTAATATCTATTAAAGTTGAGTTAATTTCAACTTCATCATCAGCGTTAATATCTAAGTCACCATCAGCATCTGATCTAATATTAATAGCAGAATCTCTAAATTGAAGTTGCATGTCAGTATTAAGTAATAAACCATCATTGTGAACATGTGTTAAAGTAACTTCGTCATTAGCACCAAATGATAAAATTGCTCCATCATGTTGTAATTCTAAATCTTGTGTTAATGTAACATCACCATCTGATCCTATTGCTATTGCATCTACATCTGAAGCAGATCCTATTGTACCAGCATCTTTTATTATAATATCATCAGCAAAAGTAACAATACCATTACTATCACCAGAAATCCAAGTTGTAGTTGTTGATCCATCAAAGCCAGCAATTTTTAAAGTTCTTGCACTATCAACTGCAGCAGCATCAACAGTTCCAATAATTACATTTCCAGAACCAGTTGTTATATTATCTCCACTATCATATCCTAAAACAACATTGTAATCTCCACTTGTAATTCCATACCCAGCATCTCTACCCAATGCAGTATTTCTTAATGCGGTTGCAGATCCACCGGCACTTTGTAAAGCTCTTGAACCTACTGCTGTATTTTCATAAGAGTTTGCATTATTAGAACTTTGAAAAGCATTAGCACCTACTATTGTATTGCTTCCACCTAAAGTTGATCTTCCAGCCTCAGCACCTACATATATACTACCACCACCAGTAGTCATAGCTGAACCAGCCTTATAACCTAAAGCTGTATTATCATCACCGCTTGTTAAAGCATCCAAAGCTAAAATTCCAACTCCAGTATTTTTTTCAGCTGCATCTAAAGTTCCAGTTGTTGCATGACCAACTAAAATTGAATTTGTAAAATTAGTTCCTCCAATTTTTCCAGCTATCAAATCTCCAGTAATATCTGGTAAAGTGTGAACTGCACTACTTCCTACTGAATGTGGTTGTGGTTTTATTTGTTGACCATGTGAATTGCTTTCACAGTTAAACTGAATTGTA
>JACLAB010014314.1_pt1 | contig 28166 bp, 24 predicted proteins | sample 8027921 | NCBI WGS metagenome assembly JACLAB01 (sample SAMN15725117, study PRJNA655200) | protist metagenome | isolation source: fluorescence activated cell sorting (FACS) single amplified genomes of... | place: USA: West Boothbay Harbor, Gulf of Maine | collected 2000-07-19 | reverse complement strand
AGCTATTACTTGTGAGATCGATTTAAATCCTGCAGTGATGTAAGTGCAGAAGTTTGTACGTGAGTTTGTGTGTGTTGCGAGAGAAATAATACAGCTCTGCAGCTGTGATCCAGTACTCCTGATTTTTAGGTTTTAGCACCACAGGCAGCGTAGCGTATCTTGCTTTCGAAATGATGTGCACGGTCGGTATGTCCGAGAAAAAACATAGACTTCACGATTTATCAGACTTTTGAGTGCTATCTATGTAAACGTCAATAATAAATCAGAACCACTTTCGAACTACATAGAAGGGACGAGCACATTCTCTGCGAGGAGGCCTTCACGTTTTGCCTCGTGCCAAATTTTCGACGGAACTGTTGAGGCAGAAACTAACCACTCAGTAACAGCACGCACCTCTTTCGCTGATTTCACACCAACAGCAATTTTCTCAATTACAGTGTACAAAAGCGAGAAAGCTATAGCGACAGCAGGAAGTGAGACATTATGTTTGAGAGCAAGTTTAGTCCAACGATCACGTCGCTCAAGAATTTCTGAGTTCGCCGACGCATATTTGTAATGCGAGCCACCAACAAGCAGTCCACTGGCAAATATGCCCGCGTTGTGAACTTTTATTCCTCTACGTTGACATTCTGATAGCAGCTCAAGTCCACCTTGATCCATCAAATTCCAGGAACCTGCCAACATGACTGAATCAAAGGTGTTATCTGGCTTGCCCTTTAATATTTGAAGTGCATAGGTTGAATCGTTCATGCCGAGGCTTACATTCTTAATTATGCCCTGGTTGCGCATGTGCACCGAGTTGTAGGGAAGCCACAATCGGAGAGACAAAATCCCATAAAGAAGCAGTCGGAGTCATTTTGTAGGCTTCGAAAAAAATGGTCCTTACAAGCTCGTCGATGCAACCACCAGTTGACATCGCTTCAGAAACACTCAAAGCATCCTCTGCGTCGTGAACACGGAGTCCATACACAGAAGTGACACCCAAGCGCTTGAGACTGTCTTTCAGCGAAAAGCCGACCCCAGCGGCAGAGTAGTCGAGTACAGGCACTAAATCTGTGGGCGAGTCAGGAAAAATGCAGCTTGAGGACCCCGGCACATTTCCAAGGTCTACCCTATCGTCAGCATTTACAAGCGAGCACGGCTTTAAAACTCGTCCAACCTGAAAAACAAAAACAGCAGAGGATTCGGTAAAGTTCTAGCAAACACAACGAATTGGACTTCAGAGCCTCCGTTGGGAAATTGTCTACCTTACTCCAGATTCGTATACGTCGAGAACTCGGGCACGTCGCCAGCACGTGCCCTAGACGAATTTCACTTAAACCAGCGCCGTAGTGTGGAGCAGTGTCAAGATCAACGAAACCAAGCTCAAGTGCTGCCTCCACAGTTTCAAAAGCCTGAGACTCGGGAATGGCAGAGTAAAGTCCTGCAAGGGGAGAGCACCCAAGGATCAAGTTGTCACGGACAGAGAAAGATCCTGAGCGGAGTCGAAGTTCATCCATAGAGGGAGACTTGATATGAGGGTTATATTTTGATTGCAACTTATTACGTAAGTTAAGTTGTTACGAAGGTACGAAAGTACTTAGTTTCTACAGTATGCAACTAAGTACGAAGGTACAACTTATCATGACAACTTTAATATCGCATCTATCTCGCTCTTATTATTAACTCTATCTGCAGTACAACTACACGTACGTTGTAGTAACAGTTGTATGTACAGTATGTAAAACTATGTATTATGCTCTTCGTTCATCATTTTATAATTTAGTGTGTATGTGTACAGTATGTATGTTGCAATGTTATAAAAACGTTGTACCTTCGTACGAAAGTACGAAAGTACAACGTACTTTCGTACCTTCGTACATGTAGCCCTACCGTAACAACCATATTTACTGTACTGTACAGTACACGTACGTGTACGTGTACTGATTGTTCTTTGGATTTATTTATTAGCCTGCTGAGATCTGCTGGGCATAAACTATTAGGGCTACAGTACGTGTAGCTAATACTCGTGTGAAGATACATATTATTAGACTTGTATCATACTAGCTAGAGTACGTATGTAGGGCGATGCACACGTAGTCACGTGCATACTATGATACTTCCGTACTAATAAATATTACTTTAGTACCTTCGAAGGTACTTTCGTACTTTCGTATTTGTGAAGTTACCTTGGCACGAAGGTATGTAGCTATGTACGTGTACACGTACAGTAGCCCAACGTGTACAGCTCTACACGTACGTGTACAGTACGTGTACACGACTACACGTACGACTCACGTACGTGTACTGCCTTGAGAGTGAGTAGCTGAGTACAGTGAGGTACTACAGTATAAAGTACGAAAGTACTTCTGACAAGTGACAGTAGTGCAGTACACCAGTAGTAGTGTACTATCTCCGTACAAACATAGATAGATACTGTCGGGGTCTCCCCGACAGCATCACTCTTTAATAGAGACGACACGCACAAGGAACCCATCGACGTATTCTCGATAGACCACTGTCCATCAGGAACAGTAGTCGGGGAAAAGTACTACAAACCAAACAGTACGTTAAGGTACGGTACAGTATCGGGTCTAAAAAATATGTCATAGATACATATTCACCTTTCTTGAGTGTTTTGAAATTGGAATTCAATGGCTGAATACCTGTGTGATGCGTGAAGATATTTACTCCCTTGTTCGGTCCGGAATATACTGTAATAAATCCGTAACCAAGCTGAAGCTGTACAAGTTGTGAATCCACTGAGTAAAACTTTCTACGGTGAAATATCCTTGGTGTTACAAACTTGTGAAGTTAAGATGTCACCCAATGTAGAATTTGCTAAAATTGAACAAAACAATCTCGCTGAACGTGGTACTTATAAATTCCAATGCGCTGGTTTTAATGTCAAAGCTTTTTCATCAGCTCGTTGGATTCAAATAACAAATATAGAACAAAGAAAATCTGATTCTTCAAATACAAGCACAAGGTCGCGAAAACAGGGAGAAAAAATCCTCACGGTTTCCGGGAAAGCAAAATTTGGAACGAATAAGGATGAACTGGAAGCTAAATGTACTTACAATTATGATCATGGCAATTTTCTCAATTACTTATTTCTGTACATGTCGGAACATTTGGAGAACAATAAAAGTTGGCTATCACAAAACGATCCGTGTGTTTTCACAATAAACCAAGGGAAATTTCCCAAAAACCAAGAATATAACGAGGATAAGTTATTGAAATCAAAAGTACACGGTTAGGATTTAGAGTTAAGGAAACCAAAATAATCACATGGTATGAAGTGACGGTATAATATTATCATCGAGTGGTATTTGTAACTGTTCTAGATTAAATATGAACTGTTTAGTAGTATGGAAGTAAAAAATTAAATTTCATGAACCTGTACAGTGGAAGCTCTACACGCACGTACTGTACACGTAAGTGTACATCCGCCATCGGGGACCGCATCGCTAGCGCGCCCATCTCGTACGCGCTCAGAACCGCACGTGACTCTGAAAACTTCCACGCGGGCGTGGCAGCGCAAATCCTTTTTATGGAGCCCGACACAGCTGGCGATTTCCACATCGCCCAGACTCCGTGCGCTCGTGAGGCTCACATGGGTTTCATGAATCCCGTCGTGGGGTTGCTTACTACGTGAGAGGATTGTTCGTAGTGTGGTCTGCTCGCATTTAGATCACATGTTTTGCTCGGATGGGTTAGAGCTCAGTCTTTTTGTAATCTCCATAAAAAGGAATTGTGTACAGTACACGTACACGTACGAGTCACGTACGTGTACGTTATTTCCGGAAGTAAAATGATACCTTCGAAGGTACCTCCCGAAGGTACCTTCGAAGGTACGAAAGTACGAAAGTACTTTCGAAAGTACTTTCGAAAGTACGAAAATAGGAATACAACGTGTACAACTACTTCCGTACGTGTACTTCCAGGCAATATCTGTATGTATGTACACGAATAGAATACGTGTACTGTGTGCGTGTACGTATCAGCTGTACACGTACTGTAGACCTCCGTTCCGCCTACCTTCGGTACCTTCGTACGGGTTTTTTCGATTCTAGCCGGGCTAGATTCTAGCCAGGCCCACAGCCTGGTGATTTCGGTTGTAAAAGCGGCAGCTCCTCACAACCATGAGCGCGAGCGACACCATGGACACATCTTCCCAGGGCACCCAACCTGAGACACAGCCCACCCAGCCTGTGGGCTGGTCGAAGAGAGCCATGGAGACGATTCGCAAAGACCTGGCAACCCTCGCTGGGGTGCCGGCGTTCGACGCGCGCCACCCGGAGTTGAAGCCGGACGCCATCGCCATCGCGGGGCCTTTCGAATCGAGCGAGAAAGCCGCGCACCGCGTCTTGGAGTGGGCGTTCAAGCAGCCCGGCGGGTCCTTCATGGTCCATTTAAATGGCACGTACACCGCGATAAAGTCCCGGGGGAGACAATTCAAAGTGCGGTGCAAGAACGTCAAGAAGCACAAGTGCCAGTTCAAGCTCGTGTACGAGCAGGCCGACGACGACCGGTACCACCTCCAGAACGCGAACCTCTCCCACGGCGATGGATGCCGAAAACCGGACGCGACGCCGGCGGAGAACCTCGCCGCGGGCACCTTCCGGGTACCCCCCGAGCTCTTGGAGACCGGCGTGCAGATGAAATCCGCTAACATGAGCACCGCTACAGTCAACAGCTTTATGCTGCATCAAGCTGGGCTGGCTGGCCTCGACGTCACGTGGACCTGGCACCATCTTGACCGCGCGCTCGCCCGCGAGTTAGAAAAACTCCCCGGTGGCGTGCCGGGACGCGGACACGACGCCCCGGAAGCCGACGGGTGGGAAGCGGGCGAGGTCACCGAGAATCCCGCGGACGCCGGTCCTCGCGTGCCGCCCAAAACCGACAGGTGGAGATGCATCGCGACCGCGTGCAAGGCCTTGTGCGACGTGGGGAAAAGGAGCAAGAACGCGTACCTCGACGTGATGGACGCGGTGGAGCGCGTCCACCGCGAGCTTGACCGCAAGCATTCGAAGCCCGCGGAACGTGCGGACAAGGGCGGAGTCGACCCCGTTACGGGCGAGCTCGTGTTGAACCCATCCCAGCCGAAGCACGGGAAGGGCAAACGGGGGACGAAGCGCGCGAAGGGCGCCCACGGCGCCTAGGGAAGTGAGATCGTCGTGGTGTCCAGCGTCCGAAAAATGAGCCAAAAAATTACATCTCCAGAACGCACCTCGCGTGACTGTTTGCTCATACGTTTTTCGAAAATTTCATTTAAACCCTCGTTAGACCCTTGTTTCTGGCCGCTGGCTAGAATCTAGCCCGGCAAGAATCGAAAAAACCCCTTCGTACTAAGCTACTTACTACTTAGACACACTCCTTCGACAGTAAGACAACCGCTGACCCGTACAACCCTCACGGTCCAACGGTGTTCACACAGCGCGCGAGTGTGCACGTGCTCGCTGTTTTTGAGAATTACATTACCTTAGATCGCGATCTGACGCACATATTCAGCTCCTTTGTCATTGCAGGGCGACTTGACTTCGTTTCGGCTTCTCAAATTAGTCGAGGGAAACGGCATGGACGTTGGCGCACCCCTCTTTTGCGACCCGTCCCATTCCCATTCCAAGCCTGGTCGTGGTACATTAATGAAGGTCACGCCGTTGTATGGCGTAAAAGGTAGGCAGATCAGTAGACACGCGGTTTCTATTTTGACTATCGGAGAACATTTTTCTGGTTGAAAACGTCGTTCTGCGTGGGGAGTTTACCGACAACTAACACTGATTCTCTGGGTTAGTACAGATGATGACCCCCTCTGTTACCTTCTCGAGTTGGACGGGTGCAGGATCTTGCTAGACTGTGGCTGGAACGATCACTTTGATACTGATCTGCTGAAGCCTCTAGCAGTGGTAGCTCCCACCATAGACGCTGTTTTGTTGTCCCATCCCGACACAGAACATCTGGGTGCACTTCCATACGCTTTTGGAAAGCTCGGTCTGAGGTGTAAAGTTTACGCCACGCTTCCAGTGCATAAAATGGGGCTGATGTTTATGTACGATAACTTTCTAGCACGTTCCGCTGACAGCGACTTCGATGTTTTCTCTCTTGACGATGTGGACACCGCCTTTGGTGCATTTGTTCCTGTCAGGTATGCGCAGCATTCCACCCTATGCGGAAATAGTGCTGGAATAATAACTGTGACTGCACATCCTGCTGGCCACATGCTAGGAGGTGCGTTTTGGAAGATACAGAAAGATGCAGAGGATATCGTGTATGCAGTAGACTACAACCACCGGAAAGAAAAACTTCTCAACGGTTCGACACTTGAAACAATAAACAGGCCTTCACTTCTAGTCACGGATGCCAACAATGCTCAAGGATGCCCACCAACAAAGTCCCGTGATGAAGATGTTATAGATACAATACTGCGCAGTGTCCGACAAGATGGTAACGTTCTCATACCGATAGATTCAGCTGGACGAGTCCTGGAGCTCCTTCTTTTCCTTGAAGAGAAGTGGTCCCAAAAGCAACTTGGAGCCTACCAACTTGTTTTGCTGACCTGTGTGGCATATAACACCTTAGAATTTGCGCGGAGTCATTTGGAATGGATGGGTGATTCTGTTGGACGTAACTTTGAAAGGAATCGCCAAAATCCTTTTAATACCCGGTACCTCATCGTTTGCCACTCACTGCAGGAATTTCGCACACTGCGTAAGGGACCCAAAGTTGTCTTAGCATCGGTAGGGACACTTGCAGCTGGCCCAGCGCGACAACTTTTCTGTGAGTGGGCGGCAGATCCCCGAAGCTTAGTTATCTTGACTGACAAATTAAAACCAGGGACCCTTTCATATGAGTTGCAAGAGGTTTCATGTCAACACCCAGGGGCAAGGAAGCCTTTGCGAGTAACCTTGTCGAGGAGGGTACCAATAGTTGGTGACGAACTCAGAAATTGGCTACGTGATAAGCAGTCGTTTATAGGTGAACCTGCCGCTAAGGTCGGCGTGACATCCCAAGATGCTACCCTATCCAATCAGTCTGAATTATCTCCGTGTAAACTCCCCGCAGAGGCTAAGAACACAGAATTTGAGAAGGAGGAGTACGAGAATGAGACGCTGGTGTTGGTAAAAGATGCTGGGTGCCGGACATCTGAAACTACACTGGGAAAGGATGGTGTCATAGGTGCCGAACTTCACCGCCGACGGTGTCTCGTTGATGGATTTGAACATACGCTGTTTGGAGGGGGGGCATTATTTCCAGATGAGTTATGGGTGACGAAGGAGACCGATTTCGGTGAAGCAATCCTTGAAGAAGATATCACACAAGCACTGCAAGTAGCTCCACCGTCGACGCGTGCTGTGAACCTGCCTCAGTCATCTCAAGGGCGCGCGGACGCTGCGCTGCCTTTGATTTCAGTTGTTGAGAAGCAAAATATAACAAAGCAAAATCTGATAAACCCACCCGTAGATACACCGACAAAAGTAGTCACAGAAGTCCGAGTTATTAACCTTCGCGCTGCAGTGCATGTTTACAATTTCGGCGGTCGAGCAGATGGGCGCAGTGTCCGCACAATAATTAAGCACATAGAGCCACGGCATATTATTCTCGTGCACGGCACCACTCAAAACACTGAATTTCTGAAGTCGCACCTGCAGACATCCCTCGCAGGCGTGGTGATTGACACTCCAGCCAATGGTGAGACAGTCGACTGTACATCTGAGCGAACTTTATATCGTCTTGAACTTTCCCAAGAACTGCTTTCGCGTTCTCACCTTCGTGAAGCAGCCGGCTTTCAGATCGGATGGATAGACGGCTTTGTAGGTGATTCCCTCGAAGTAGATGGGATAGAAGTGACAAAATTACTAAAATCTGCGCCTGTTAGTTCGAAGGGCTCGACAGAGACCGCAGCTGATATACTGGATGGTATCGCTACAAAAAATGGCAACAAACTTGGTTTTGGTGTTGATACACAAGGAAATTATGCTACGTCGAGCACCGCTGTCACCGCGTTCACTGGTGCACCCACCGCTTCACTCAAAGAAGGTCGTTATTCAGCTTTTGTTGGGGATCTCAAACTTAGCGATTTTAAAATGCTCCTTTCATCTGCAAAACTGTCGGCAGAGTTTGTCAGCGGCAGACTGGTTTGTGCGGGCGGTATGGCGTCAGTGCATAAGTTGACAAGAGAGGATGCAGCAGGTGTTTTTCGACTTGAAGGGGGCATCTCAGACTTCTTCTACGACATTCGCTCTATACTCTGTGCTCAATACCAAGCTGCGTAAAATGATATTCTAGAAATTCTATAGAACCCAAAATTAAACTTAGACTAAAGGACAAAGTAACTCACATAAAAGTGAAAACATTCTGGGTCACTCCTCCCGAAAAATATTGTGCAGATAAGCTCAGGACTACAGTGAATGTCACCGTGGCAACTGCATGATTCGGAGCTACGCAATCGATTTGCGAAGAGTTCCAAACTGCGGGAGCAACAAATATGGTACCGAATACACACATACTCCCTTCTTGGCTTAAGTTTAAACCATAAACTGTAACTACAGTGCCATCAGCCGTTCCTGCATGAGGATGAGTGACTACAATCTGTGGGTTCGGAACGTACTGGAGAGAAGAGCCACGAAGTGCTGCCGTCGATATAATTTGGGAAACAGTGAGATGTTTCTGGTGATGAGAGGCCATACCATTTTCTATCCCAGAAAACGAGAGAATTTGTGTTCCCCAAGTATAATTTTCTCGTCCAAAATATACAGCGTTTTCATATTTCCACGGCGGAGCTTCACACTGTACCAGCGCTGATGACACAGCATTGGCAGTGCAGATATTCATCCCGATGACACAAAAAGTAGACAACTGGTAATTGTGTTGACGCAAGTTAGTGCCGGTAATAGAAACTAGCGTTCCCCCATGGAGGTGGGCCTGTGTCGGGTTAACTGCAAACACTTTTTTAGGAAAGTAAAGTTCTATCTCGAAATCAGCATTTCGACAAAAATTCAGAACTGAGTGATCGAAGAGTCCGACGCCAGTAAATGTTCCCTCAACAAATTTAGAAAACACAGCGAGTTGAAACCCACAAGCTCCAAATAGATGCATATTGAATATGCAGTGTTGACTTCTTTTATCATCGAAACAGTCTTGATATTTTGAACGACCCATCCCAGCAAGCCCAACTGTTGCAGTCGTTTTAAGCTGAGGTACCGTTCGGTGTTCCTTTTGGTTAATTGCCATGAACTTTTGAGTTTCTAAGTACACACGCCCAGAATTTGGAAGAAGAAGACCAAACTTTATTCCATGTGAGAGCATCCCCTGATAACTTACATGTTCCCTCATTTTGATGGGTCCAAGCGCTGGCGATGCACATATTCCATTACTAATTTCTTTACTCTGCTGTCCGTAAGGGTTGAGTGTGACTGGTGCGATCGTGCCAAATGCACATGCAAGTTGTGCAGCCTCCCAATTATAACCCCTGACAACACCAGATCGCCGGACGGAAGCGACGTACCAACCTCCATCATGTTCTCCACCGTATGCGAGCGAAACTGCTGTCAATATTGGTTCTGAAATTAACTTGATTGCCAAAGCTGATGTCAGTCTACTCTTTGCAGATGTGAGTGACACTAACATAGGAAACCCCTGCGAGTATTGTTCATAAGGAGAGGGTGTTGGGGAACTTGAAGACCTGTTCCGTTTTTCTTCACCCGATGGGAGGGGAGCAATGCAACTGGCCACTGCAGACGAGACAACGTGTGCTACGGACTCTTCCAAAAACAGACGAGGTGTGGTAATTTGCTCCACTGAAGAGAAGGGTTTGGCAAAACAATTACCATTTGCTATATGACTGCAAGATCGATTAAATCTATCTCTTGGTCTGTAATCACTATTGGCAAGCTCTGCGAATCTACACTTCAAAACACTGCGTCGTGTCGTGCTGAAAACAGTATCACTGTCTCTTGTAACTGGATTGCTCCCTTTCTCGTGCTGTAGTATATTCGACACTGCGAGCCATATGTTGCTGCCACCCCTGCTGCAACCGGATGAACCAGCAACAATAGCGACACTTGTAGATGCTTCCCAAGATGCGTGCAAGAGGACAGCGCGAGCGAAGTCTGCTGGTATAGGGTCATCTCCCCCGCCAAGGAGTACGCTTATCGCTAAAACGTGTGTTTGCAGTGCAGGAAGGGTCAGCAGCTGCAGACTAGCAGATTGTCGAACTAATAATTTTCTGTTACCGTAATGAATACCGAGACAACTCACAGCTGTTCCAGTCATGTCAAAATGGATAGAGTAAATAGTATTATTCCCGTCCACAGGAGTGACTTTTGAGAGAGCTTTGAGCAAACTCGCGGTAAATAAAAATCTAGCGTAACAGTTTTTAGCGCGCTCCTCTTTGAGTGCACGGAATACCGCTGAAGGGTACGCTGAATGCATATGCAAGAGTGTTGCAGCGCGAGGATAACAACCAGATATCTGTTTTGTAAGGTCGGGTGCATCAAATGATATGGAATGCCGCCCTACTTCAGAAATACCCGACTGGTACTCGAAAGCCACGCGCGATAAACCTGCGTCTGGAAGTGAACCAATATATACACGTGTAGCTCTGGTTTGATGGGGAACTGCAGATGTCTCACACACGCCAATAGATGATGAAATCAAAAATCCCATAGCCGAAGATTCCCGGCCATTGATTGAGCAATATATATTGTCAAGGGTGCGCGTGCTCGAACCACCTGAATCTCCACTACAGCTTGCGATAATCAAGGTCGTTGCTGCTTGTAGCCTGTAGCCACGAATAGTTACCAGTGAACCTCCACTCCTTGCCCCGACGCTTGGCAGGAGTCCTGTGACAGTCGCTGACGCAGTGAATAGTATTCGCCTTCCAGAACCACTGCTTGAAAATGTTTTCGAATCGTGCAACTCAACAGTTGTAAAACCGGCCTGAGAATACAGCGGCGTTTTGCAAAACACGACGTCAGCTTGGCCCCCAATTATTTTTCTTCCGTGTATTTCTGCAGTTTTAAACTTGTCTCCGAATTTACACAATACAGCAGGAGACATGGGGACACTATTGAAGTTATTTCCAAACAGTGTAACACTTGATCCTGCATGCAAGGGTCGCTGCTTCGGTGAAATCATCAAGACTTCGGCCCTTGCTACAACAGACAATACAGAGAAATGATCAACTTCAGCATATGCATGTCCCCCAGAAAAAAGTGAACCGGGTACAACTCGAGAGTCCAAATTGCGTTCATCTGTTACACGCAGAATCATTCGCAATGCGTTCACGTCCTTCAAAGACAGATCTGACACCGCTAATGGGATAATGATCGTCGCAGGTATCACTAAACGGAGTTTGTGCGGCACGACAAAGAAGATATCAGCAGACTTGCTAAACGTTCTCTTGTGAAACGAAGCATTTCTCATGGAAATGCTGACTACAATAGGGCTCTCGAGGGCGCCTGTTTCAATGACTACAGTGCCCGCCCCGGACCCGCCTATGACACCACCATCACTACTTAGGACTTGCTGCTGGGTATATTTTTCTGGGACAACAAAATGGAAGTGTGCGTCCCCAAGAGTAGACAAGAAACCATGTGCATCTCGTGTAATCGCTGATTCAGAACCATTGGAGCTGTACAACAGATCATCTCCGAGAAAAGCCATGAATCTTGTATCGCCGAATAAATGAACAGATAATCGTCCTGGCAAAACGTTTATGTGCTCTCGATGCGTCACGTGTTCTTCTGTAAATAAAACTGGCGAAAAAATTGAGTGTCCGCCGTACAGTGCTGGTTCTGATACCATGACTAGCCCGTGATTGTACCAATCAAGTCCAGAGTTATCTCCATCGGCAGCAACAGACTCGAACCGTACAAGTTGTCCTTCGATGCATGAGTTATCGTCAACAGTTGCAAATGGCGAGTAATTGACGAACCCATGAAGAGTACAACCTGCGCCTGCTGGACGAAATGTCTCAAGGTGTTGACTTTCAATGTCGTTGCTAGTGAAATTTACGTAGGTGAACGAAGTATTCTGCCCTGGGACGTCTAGTACCGTGGCACTTAGAGCACCATGAAGCTGGACAAAGGGTAGGATCAACGCGGCATGCATGCAATATACTTAAAAAAAAACGTGCGCAAATCTAAATCAACCACCTCAAAAAGCACAGAAAGATTAAACGGGCAATGACACGTCCTACTGGTATAAACTGCCTGAGGCCACAGCGTCAAGGTTAATTTATGAACATCGTCATACTCAAAACCATCTTGAAACATATTGAGTGCAAGTTCATCGCCAAGATACATTCCAGGCCCCTCGATCTCATATCTCCCGAAACCAGCAACTGATCTTATTTCCAGTTCAACCAAAGTACCGACGATACATGAACCATCATCAAAAAGAGCCCATAAATCAAAATTCGCGGCTGTGAAATCAGTGCATCCGGCTTGTAGGGCAATTTACCGGAATATACTGGTTAGGAGATATCAAAACGAAAACCACTGAAAATAACGAAACACTGTTGAGAAGGATAAAATTTAGAAAATGCTGCCATGCCACCACCACGTAGCACGATACTTTCCGATCGTTCATCTTCAGCATCAACTCCCGTCCACGCGATATAGGTCTGGCTCGGCACTCCAGCACTTCCGGTGATATGATTTTCAGAAACCTTGACTTGCATTGAGCCTCTGAAGAAAAAGTAATATTCAGAAGAAGCATAAGCACAAAGCGTAACATCGTGTGACTCATCATCATAGGACAAGATGCCATGCGCATGGGTAGTTTCATTGTGTGGAGGTCCGTTTATACTATAGTATCCATAGTTTTGAAGGACTGTGTCTCTCTTAGAGAATTTAATTCCGAATTCAACGCTCAGACTCTTTCTTGCGCTCAACGCTTGCATCTTGATTTGAAGCCGCGACGGAAGTTTCCTTGCAACTCGGCGCAGAGCATGGTTGCCTGCGTCAGCAACAAAAGCGACCGATCCTCCAGAATCCGGCATAACAGCGACGCCACTTGGAGTATCAAACAGGCACGCAGGACCAAGTTCGTCAATGTAACCTGAAGACGAGTTATACGATCCAGCATATGGAAAGCTTGCTAAAGATTCGTCAGGCGCCCCACTGACATTTCCATTAATTATAATACGCCGTAAGCGATGAGAATGAAGCTCAGTTACGAGGAGAGCAGGGCGTCCAGGATACGAGGATCTGCTACTCACATCCCCGACCGTCAATGGCTCCAAATAGAATGCGATTCCAAAAGGTTGGTCAAAACGTGCACCTAACTGGGATCCTGGAAGCACGTCACCAGAACTAGCACCGTCTGAACTGAGTGTTCCACCCCCCTCTGGAGGATATTCTGAACCAGCAATGGTATACACAGTCAGAGTTGAAAGCATGACAGCCCTAATGCGATTGTTGCGACGGTCAGCTATGTAGAGCGTTGTTTCATCAGTGTCTAAGGTCATGTGACTCGGAGAGTTGAACCTTGCGGATAAACCACTCGAATCGGAAAAACCTGCGAGTCCAGCACCATTCAAAATAGTCTCCACAGCACCGTTTGCACGCACGACTCGGATACGGCTATCGCCATCACTCACGAACAAGTCGTTCGTTTGCGTTCGATGAGCTAGTCCGAGAGGTTTACTTATGCATGCCTGAACAGCCACTTCAGCATCTCTATAATCTGATATCCCAGCACCAGCATACGTGATCACAACACCTTTTACTCGTGCTATGAAGCGGATTCTATGGTTGTTGGTGTCTGCAACAAACATATCACCGGTGGAGGTGACGACTATGGATTGTGGATTATTGAACTCAGCACGAAGAAGACTATCATCGGAAAATCCTGCCGATCCTGAACCGGCAAACACTCTGATAACCCCATCGGAATTTAAATGCCGGATTCTGTTGTTTCCAGAATCTGCCACGAAAACATCGCCATTATTATCCAGAGCAACGCCTACTGGATAGCGCAAGTATGCCGACGCTTTACTTCCATCCTACAAACGTAATATTGTATATTATGTATGACAAAGTGCAGGGCAACTACGAGTGGACTTGCAAAAAAAAGGGGTTGCGGAGGAAATGAACGTCAGTACCTTGAAACCAGGAATTCCGGAACCAGAAACGCTCGTCACATCACCTGCAAAAAGCAAAATGAACACGTGTCATAATATTAAGCGCAGAAGTTTGGCCAAGGGCTGTTGTTGTCGAGCTGGTAGGTGTTTTTCCGGTTTGTCCGCAAGAAAATAGTGTAAAGTGCAAAAGGGCACGTACCTTCAGGTTGACACTGGAGCTCGTATGCGCTGGTGACGCAAGTCCTCCGAGAGATCATTAACGTCGAAGCCACGACCAGTGCCAAAATGTTTTGCTGAAATGAGAGCATTTCTTCTTAGAAGTGCACTTCTTCTCTCTGAAAACACTCTTGCACATAAACACCACAAACGATACGAGCTACGATCAACACTCATAAGACAGTTCAGAGGTTCGCGGGTTGAACAAGCACCCCGTTTTCAGAGAACCGCACGTGGGCTAACAACCGAAGAATAATATACAGTACGAAGGTGCGTCGCGCTCACTGCTCACGACGACTCTTGTACGTGTACAGCTGTACAGTACACGTACACGTGTACAACTGTAGTGTCAACCTCTGTACACGTAGTGTACGTGTAGTTGTACGTTGTAGTCTGTACGAAAGTATTCTACTGTACAGTATCTTCGAAGCAAGATACCTTCGTATTATTTTCGAAAATAATAGTGTAATTCTGTACACGTGTACGTGTACAACGTTGTACACGTACACGTACGTGTACAGTGCAACTAGGCCGCGCAACTCTTTTTATGTTTATTTACACGCACGTACTGTACAGTACGAAGGTACACGTGTACAGTGTACAGATGTACACGTACGTGTACTGTACACGTGCACGTACGTGTAAAAGATGTTTATCATATGATACTTCCGTACAGTATCATTAATAATTGTACTTTCGTAGATAATATGATATGTACAACGTACAACTACTGTAGTACACGTACTTTCGTACTTTCGAAAGTACTTACATACGTAAAAGTACGATTGTACAAATTTGTCGAAAGTACAAATTTGTAGATAACATTACTGTACATACACGCACGCACTGTACACGTACAGTAGTGTACTTTCGAAAGTACCATACTTTCGAAAGTACGAAAGTACGAAAGTACCTTCGTACATTATCAATATGTACTTGCGTACTACGTGTACTGTACACGTAGTCTAGCCACTGTCTAGCCCTATTACTTCCGGAACTACAACGTAGAGTCAACGTAGTACGTGTACACGTACTGTACACGTACTGTACACGTTCAACGTTGTACACGTACGTGTACTGTACCTTCGAAGGTACCTTCGAAGGTGCTTTTCTATATAAAAGTATCTATTTCCGGGCGGAAGTACAGTAAGTTCTAAGTTGACTTACGTACTTCCGTGCGAAAGTACAACTAGGGCTACAGTAGTTGTACTTCCGGAAGTATTCTACTGTATGTGTACGTGTACACGTGCAACTATATAAACTACCTTTATAAAACGTTGTTAGCTGTTACGGAAGTAATAAAGGGCATACGAAGGTACCTTTGTACAGTGAGCGCGTAGGGCTATGGAAGGCGATTCAATTTATTAGTCTACAATAAAACTTCTTTCCATAGCTAGTAGCTAGCTAGCTACCTTCGAAGGTACTTTCGTACCTAGCTAGCTAGCTAGCTAGCTAGGGCCACGTAAAAATAAAATGCTTGAGTACGAACTACGAAGGTACGAAAGTACTTCCGTATGAAGGTACTTCCGTACTTCCGTTGGGCTACAAAACTACGAATGCTATCCTCGAAAAAATGTGCATACGGAAGTAAATTTAAAAATGTTGATATGCGAGTTTAAAACTCAGGCTTTCATGTTATGGTCACCATACACTACAATATTTCTAGGTATATTGAGACATGTTTATACGGTCACCATACTTCTAGATATATATTGAGACAACCCCTTGATCGGAACTTGAAAGACTTTTTGTTGCTCTGTAGACATCTTTAGATGCTCGACTGTACGTGTAGCCGAAGCAGCGATAAAATTTTTTGCTCCTTGCGGGGTCCTACTAAGGTACGGAAGTAACAACTTATTTACGAAGGTAACATTTATTACTGTACGTACAGTAGTCTACGATGGTACTCTCGAAAGTAGAAAGTACCTTCGAAGGTGAAAGTAGCTTGTAGCGTTACTTTCGTACTTCCGGTAGTATTTCCGTACGTTGTACTTCTAGAGTCTACGGTCATGGTAAGCGACTCTATCTACGTTAGTTGTACGGAAGTATGATACTTCCATATCTTCGAAGATAAAATAAATACGAAAGTACTTTCGTATCTATGATAGCCATGTCGCAGGGCTGCAGTAGGGCTACGTGTACAGCGTACGTGTACACGTACGCTGTACTGTGTAGATCTGATTACAAAAAGACTGAGCTGTACGTGTAACACCGCAGGGCTTAGTTCTTCGTCTACACTACAACGTTGTACTGTACTCGTAACAACTTACCTTTCCCTGCTAAAATATTACCTTCGTATTTCACGCGCGTTCACGTGTGTACTAGCTTGGAAACCATCAAAACTCGCACGGAAATCAGCAGCGCAAGTAAGGTTCCTTCGCCGCGGCAAAGGTGTTGTGCTGAAACTACAAAAAAAGTATCTTCATGGTTCTCGAAGCCACGATATTGTGCATAGATAACAGCGAGTATGTTAGAAACTCAGACTATCTCCCGACTCGTCTTCAGGCACGTAGTAATCTCTATCATAGTATGTTACCGGCTTAATCTATTCTTCGAAGTGGCGTGCCCGACGATAAATAAGAACATTATTACACAGGCCGAGGCCGACGCAATCAATTTGCTAGCGGGTGCAAAGACGCAATGTAATCCTGAGAATAGCGTCGGCGTCCTTAGCCTTGCAGGCAAGGTGCCTCGGGTCCTCGTGACACCGACTGACGATCTTGGGCTGGTGTTGAACTCTGTCCATGGCATATCACTCGAAGGAGTGATTGACTTCCCTACTGGAATTCAGGTGACGAGTGTCTATCACACGCACATAAATCACCGTCGCTTACCATGACCGTAGAAAGCTGGTTCGACAGAGAATGTCTACTGACTTGTACTGAATATGTACTGAGTCAAAGCTCAATAATCCTGAGTTTCTTTGCTTTGCCAAGAAGCTAGTTTCGCAGAAACTGAATGAAATAATACTTCTCGCTCCTCTTTCTCTTCCATTCTTCTTACTTTGCAGTGTCAATACCCGTTTTCTTGATCCAACAGGTGGCACACCTTGCACTCAAACACCGCCAGAATAAGCATCAACGCATGCGGATCGTACTTTTCATTGGCAGTCCGATCTTAACAGAGCCACATCAGCTGGAGGCAGTGGGAAAAAAGTTACGGAAGAGTAATGTCGCTGTTGACATCGTTAGTTTCGGGGACACCGATTTGAACGCTGCAAAACTTGAGCTGTTCATGGCTGCGGTAAACAAAAACAACAACAGTAATCTTGTTACTGTACCCCCTGGCGCAGTGATCGCCGATGTTCTGCTTGATACTCCTATTTTTATTGACGAGGACTCCCTTTCTGGTGGAAGTGGTTTTGCTGCAGCAGCTGCAGCAGCCTCGAGCCAAGTGATGCATGGGTTTGGCGGTGGTGAAACTTTTGTCACTGATGGAAGTGAAGATCCGGCTCTCTTGCTAGCATTGCGAGTATCTCTCGAAGAAGAACGTGCTAGACAGCATGCACAAGCCCATGGCGAAATTTCACAACCTTGCAATGATCCTTGTCCTCTGAATATGAACAATGCAGCAACTGTGCAAGAACTTCCAGCACCTGTGGTAACTTCAAACGATGCAGAAGACTTGCTGCTTCGACGGGCTTTTGATCTTTCGATGGGCGAGGAATCATCAAGCCTCAGTACTTTCGTAGGTAACGATGTTGCGGCCGATACCGTCGACGAAGCTCTCAACAAGGTGAGGGAGCCAGGAAGTCTTGTACTTGAGGGCAACAACACTGCTCGAACTACTTCCAAATCGACTGAAGTCAAGTTTGTCAGCAGCAGTCATTCAACTTGTCCTGACGAAGGCCCGGGCGGTCCGACTTCGCGCGATGCAAAGGATAGCGATCCCACTTCTGACAGCCCGGGTGACCAAGATGCCAGCTGAGGACAGAGGGTTTGTTTGTCTTGTGGGACAGGAAGTCATAAGTTCTGCTGTGTAAAATGTCTAACTCTTTTTCACTGACACGACCTAGCAACAACTCCTCTATAACTTACGATGAATACGTACGTATGAGGCAAAACCACCGGACCTTCTGTATGTGTAGTTCAGGTTTATAGTCAGGAGAGCATTCAGGGAAAACCCTGTAATTTAGGAAAAATCTCTGACAGGAGATAGCCAGAGTGCAATACAAACTACAGAAGTTTATAGGAAGCTAAACTGCCTCACTGGGAAGAAAAGCTCAGTCAAGCATCGAGTACGTCTGCCTTATAGTCCAATGGTTTGGCGTGCGCAGGAGCCAACATATGAGTTGTGAGAAACCCTATGCCTGCTGCAAGCGAAGCCATTAACAATGAAGATAGCATCAAAGCACGGTGCGTGACAGTCTCATCATAGCCCTGCACAGTCACATCAGTCAAGCAGTCCCCAGAAACAAATGCCATAAAGAAGTTTCTCGTACAGAAATTTCAGACTCAACATCGCCCTTCGAAGTTTCGCCGCGCGGAGAAACCAGGAGAACAATTGCGACGAGGAAAAAAACAGCTGTAGTTCCAATAGATATTTGACTGCAAAAGTATAGTAGTTTAGTAAAAATATAAAAATATGAGAACCCGAATCCGTGCCTTGAATACCGACTTCCTGACCCCAAAAAACACGTCGTCACGGAGGCAGCCCTGCGTTATTTAGGGAAATAGACTGTTAACTGACATCTTTAAACTTTGTCTTCTCGAGAAACAGGCCGTTTTTTGGGCGGCACTCACAGCAGGACTAGGAGGACAAACACCCCGATGCCCACCCCCAGTACCGTGGACATTCGCCCGGCACTTGCTTAATTGAATGTCACTTAACAAAGAACTTTGTAGGCAACCCGATGTTCAGTGTGAACGCCCGCGGCAGGAGGTGGTGATAGAGAAGCTTCACTTTCAATTTTCAACAGTGGTTTCAATAACGTTGTACGGAAGTACTGTACGTGTACTGTACGTGTACAGTGTACACGTACTTCCGGAAATAGATACTTTCGTACTACAACGTACGAAAGTACTTTCGTACATAAATATATATGTACTGTATCATAGTACGTGTACGTGTAGTGTAACAACTTACTGTACCTTCGAACGGAAATAGATATGGCAGTATCATACGAAAGTACAACAAAAATGTACGAAAGTACTTTCGTACTTTCGTACTTTCGTACATACACGTATTTTATTATTCATATCAAAGCCATACATAATAACGTACGAAGGTACAACGTTTTACACGTAGGCCCTCGTGAAAAACTCCCATCAAAATAGGTTTTGAAAGTACAACTAGGCTTTAAAAAACTACGTGTACACGTACTGTACGTGTAGCCCTACGTGTACTCTAAAACTTATTGGCCTAGCTAGCACCTGGCCTCTATCGAAAATATTGCTAGCTAGCTAGTTGTACTTTCGTACGAAAGTACTTCACAGAATAGATATCTCCCGGAGATATTTCTGTATTATACTTCCGTATGTTGTTCTGTACACGTACGTGTACGTGTACACCGCACGTTACTGTACAGCCCCTTTTGAGCCCGCGACATCTGTTCACTGATTACGATGTCTGTTCTTACCGTTACCTATGTGTAATGTCAGCGTTAGACAGCGTTAGACTTCGTTCCCCTGTACTTCCTCCGGGCGCAACGATGACCACCCTCGTCGGTCAACTCACAGCTAATTCGCCCTCGTCGAAACGCCGCTCAAGGTGATAAATTTTACTTAGACTACAAAATCATCCTCACAAGGCGCTCACCATCTCCGACCGACTGTTTCGTTTGATTTTGCCATGCCAGTAAATCATTTTTTCTATCATATCACATTGATAGGGCCACAACGTTTACAGTTGTTCTTCTGGAAGTAGTTGTACCTTCGAAGATACCGTCGTACGGAAGTACGAATGAAGGTTGTGTACCTTCGTACGGAAGTACAGTATGTAGCTACAGTATGTACCTTCGTAGCTATGTACCTTCATTCGGTACGTAAGTTTATTTCTACGAAGGTACTGTACCTTCGTAGTTAGTACACGTGCAGTAGTTGTACACGTACTGTACACGTAGGTTCTTTTATCGTCAAAAATTAGTAAAATCGATCCCTGCCTGCTGCCTGTACTGTACGGGTACAGTACACGCATAAAATAGTCTATTGAAGTACTTTCGTAATAATAAGTTGTTGTACGGCACGAAGTACTTCCGGAAGTACCTTTGAAGGTACCTTCATTCGTATGTATCATAGGCCTACGCACGGAATTAAGTCTGTTTCCAATCCTTAATCTATCTACGTGTACTGTGTGCATTATTTGTCATGCATACTGTACGTAGCTACGTACATACACTACGTGTACGACGTTGTACATGCATGTATGTAGCATTGTACTCACATAGGCCCTACGTGTGTAGCTGTGTACCCAAGCAAGCAAGGTACCTTCGTAGTGGCTATACACAGCGAAAGGAAAGACTATTAGACTTTTATAGAAAGGATGGCGAAAGGATGAGCGCGCGGTGTGCTGTAATATCGCGCAGAAGCCGTTTTTGGCTCTGTGACTGCACGACGTGTTAGATGACATCACCCGCGAGGTATGCGGATTGACCGCGTCTGTGTCTGAATCGACTAGCGCGATCGCGTCGATTTGTAAATGAGCACTTTTCTTCGCAGCTACAGGCGACCCGCGAAGTTCAACTGCCGACGGCAAGCGATCGTGTTTTTTTTGCGCCGCGCTATGTTTGAATATACCCTAATGTGTTCATGCGATATACTCACGAAGTTTTTTCCACGTTTGGAACTGTTATATCTTCACTTAGACTAGTTTGCCACCACCTACGAACTCGCAAATGACCAACATCCAAGCCCCCAGTCAATATCACGTTACCTGCATTCGAGCGTAACTATCTCTGCCAATTCGACTGAAACCCCACCCACTATGCCATCGCTGTAGTATACCCTTGGGGTGGAGTTTGAATTCACTTTCGCGTACTATTACCCCGGGTCTCGAACGGGAACACGAGGCCTGTGTGTGAGCCCAAACAGACGACCTTGTACAGTCGCCAGATCGCGTGTGAAACATCGTCATGATACATCCTCCTGAGAGTCCAGCTAGCTAAACGACTTCAAGACTGACTAGGCAGCTGCTTCTATCGATCTGATCACGTAGGAACGAACTGAAAAAGCGAAATTCAGGATCGGCCAGCGGGTCATGGGACTCGTAAACATGCGACTCACTGCGAGGGCTCAGTGTTGGTCATCAGAGGAGAAGTGCCCGAGTTAAGAACGCTCAATTGTTCCTGCTCTGATGCAGCCATCTGTTCTTCCCGGTGTAGCTGCACGATGAGAGGGACAACGAGGAGGAGGAAGGACGTCCCGAAGACCCACGCCGCCTTGCCTGTGTGCCACAACAGTTTCTTACCGACACGCGCGCAATCACTCTGGGTGAAAAGTTTAGAGTTGGAAGTCGCGTTCGCAGCGGAGGTTATTTCCATACGGCCTGTTTATGCGAAGGGCAGAAGTTGAATGGGTGTGCGGGTCACGAGCGCCAGGAATATCCAGAGCCTCCAGCAGTAGTCCTCGAGTTTTGTTTGCAATGGGGTTGGGGCTTGTCTTCTGGCAAAAATGTGTACTATGCGGCTGTGGGTTTTACTGTAAACGTACGTGTACAGCAGTACACGTACTGTACCTTCGTACGAAAGTACTTTCGTACATTTTTAGGGCTACATTTATTGCTACATGTACGTTGTACGAAAGTACAAGTACTTTCGAAAGTACTTTCGTACTTTCGTACCTTCGTACAACGTTACAGTAGGCAGGGCTACTGTACACGTGTACACGTATCTATGTGTACAACATATGAAGGTGTACAGTATGTAGTAGCACGCACGTCGTGTGTGGATCTGATTACAAAAAGACTGCGTGTACGTGTACGTGTACGTGTACGTGTACGTGTAACGGACGATCTTGAGATTTTTTTAAAAAAATGGTAAAGCGAAAGAAGAACTGGAGCTTATTATCACAGTATCATTAATATCTTCTTCCAAAAAGCGCACTGTCTGTCCATACACCCGCACACGCTATAATTTCTTTCTGGCTACCTTGGCTAGGAGTTAAATGAAGTACGTCGTCGTCACAGGAGGTAGGCCTTTACGTCCTCATCTGCTTCGAGAAAGGGTTTTTTTTAAAACCACCTTCTTGCTATCAACGAAATAACTAGGCACTCGCACTCGACTATCGTTCTGAACACCCCGTATCCTATTATGTAGGTGTTGTAAGCGGCCTGGGCAAGGGTGTCACCGCCAGCAGCATTGGCGTGCTGCTCAAAGCAGGGGGCTGGCGAGTTACAAACATAAAAATCGACCCATACATCAATATCGATGCCGGAACTATGTCGCCCTTTGAGCACGGCGAGGTGTTCGTGCTCGACGACGGCGGCGAGGCTGATCTTGACCTCGGGAACTATGAACGTTTTATAGATTCAACTTTGACGCGTGACCATAACATCACAACAGGCAAGATTTATCAGTCAGTTATTGCGAAAGAACGCAAAGGCGAATACCTTGGAAAAACAGTTCAAGTACGTCACTGTTCCACTCATTTCTCTTTAATAAGTTTCAGTTATCTTCAATAATTATGCATCACGCTCAATAATTTGCTGTGTGATTCAACCGACTCTCTGATCTCATCTGCAGGTGATACCTCATGTGACTGATGAAATTCAGGATTGGATCGAAAGAGTATCAAAGCTTCCTGTGGACGGGAGGAATGGCGAGCCAGACGTCTGCATAATTGAGCTTGGTGGTACTGTAGGAGACATTGAATCCATGCCGTTCATCGAGGCCCTCCGCCAATTTCAGTTCCGCGTTGGCTCAGAAAATTTTTGTTTGATTCACGTCAGCCTTGTTCCTGTGGTTGGAGCTGTTGGGGAACAAAAGACAAAACCCACGCAACATTCGGTTCAGGCTCTGCGTTCAGCAGGGCTCTCGCCACATATGCTTGCGTGTCGCAGTCAGACTGTACTCGAACAATCAGTATTGGACAAGCTTGCTTTGTTTTGTCACGTGACGCCAGATTGCATTCTCAATTTATGTGATGTCAGTAACATTTGGCACGTTCCTCTTGTCATGCAAGAGCAAGGAGGGCATCTGGCAATAATGCGACAGCTGAAGCTTGATTTCCGCAAGTTGGACCTCGAAAGTTGGGCACATCGGGCACACAAGTGGGACACTGTAGCTGAACCTGTGAATATTGCTATCGTCGGTAAGTATACTGGGCTAGGTGACAGCTATCTTTCAGTGACGAAGGCGCTAATGCACTCGGCAATAGCTGCTGACAGGAAGCTAAATATTACTTGGATAGAGGCAAGCATGTTGGAAGAGTCAACACAAATTGATGATCCGAATGCACACAGCAGTGCATGGGCTAATCTCCATGCGGTTGATGGTATCTTAGTTCCAGGCGGCTTTGGTGAGCGTGGTACCGAGGGGAAAATTCTCTCAGCACAGTATGCTCGAGAAAACAAAGTGCCATTCCTTGGTATCTGCCTTGGAATGCAGGCTGCTGTCATTGAGTTCACCCGCAACGTTTTGGGTAAACCAGCTGCACATTCTACTGAAATGGTGCCTAACTGCACTGAGCCAGCGGTCATTTTCATGCCGGAAGGCTCTACCACTCAGATGGGTGGTACCATGCGTTTGGGCTCTCGTCGTACCTTCTTTCAAACAATGGAGTGTAAGACAGCAAAGCTCTATAACTCTTCACCTTTCGTTGATGAAAGGCATCGTCATAGATATGAGGTAAATCCTGACATTGTTGACCAGCTTGAGTCTGCAGGGTGTGTTTTTGTTGGAAAAGACGAAACTAACAGGCGCATGGAGATCCTGGAGCTTGAAGATCATCCTTTCTTTGTAGCAACGCAATATCACCCAGAGTACAAGTCACGACCAGGTCGTCCATCCCCACCTTTCATGGGACTTGTTCTCTCAGCCTCCAGCCAATTGGATGAGTACCTCACGCTCGATGCAATTGGCTTGAGGGTCAACGCACCTGGTGGATTCCTTCAGTCCCCGTTGAAAGCCATGAAAGAGCTGAAAAAGAATGAAAATGGAAAGTAACAAGCTACGGAAATGCCTGCTGGGGTTCGAAGGTTGTGCCAGATTCTACGCCGTCCCCAAAGGCAAAATATCCCGTAGTCACTTACCTAAGACGGATTTCGGCTGTCTGATCGATCACTCCTTCACCGTGCAGTGCTGGTCGACAAAACTTGTTTCCTCGTCATGGTAAGCTGGGGATAGCCTCTTTGGATACTGCAGTTTTACTAGTCTAGTGAAGTTCTTCCGGAAGTACTTCCGGAAGTATAGTCTATCATATCTGTACATTTTTCTGAGTGTCAACCGTGATTGAATCTCTGTACGAGCTCTGCCTCGCTTTCAAAGCTGAAAACTCTTCATGAAAATACTTCATAGAGGTTTCTTTCAAACATATCTCCCCTGCCGCCTTGCAGCTATTAGATTTTTGCTGATTGGCTTCGTTTAAAAGCGAAGAAGAAAGTTTCTGTTGGTGTTCAAGAAGTTTGTGCTTCATTTTACGAACAGACTTGCGATGATGCTCTGCATTCGCTGCAACAGTCTTCTTTGAACGATTAAGAATAGTATCTTTCTCATTCTCACACAAGCTCGATGCCATTGTCATGATGCGAGCATTTAGCACTTTTGTCGTACGCAGTTCCAACTTTAGCTGTTGATTCTCGCGGTCGCGCACGATATTCAAATTCTTCATTTCAAAGACGTTTCCTCTTTCCTTTTCCAGCATACCATTCAGTCGACAAAGCTCGGGACCCTCACCGGTTAGTGTCTTCAACATGTACACGCCAGAAAAATATTTTAGTCTGTAATCACGAGAAAAGTGGAGAGAAAAAGGATGAAGTGCATAACATACAGTTTTGTCCTTTTCTAATTCTCTTCTGAGGTCCTGCGGAACGCACCCACTTCCTGACTTCCAAGCAGCAATTGCTACCCGTAGCCCCTGGATTTCACTAGCAGCTTTCTGTAGATCTGCTTGACAGGCTTCTAGTTCGAATCGCAGTGCAACTAGCTTCGATTCGCTGTCTATCTTACTGGCTTCTGCCGAGCGGTAAGCACCACGAGTGCACTCTTCTGTGTCTAAAAGTTTCACGCCATAGCGTTCTTTAACGTTTAGTAATGATGTTCTGTGGGAATCAAGCTCTGCAAGTACTGCATTCTCCTTCTTGTCGATCTCCTCGCGTTCGACTGCGAACGCCTTTTCCATTTCCGCACGTTTTCTCTCGGCAACATCAATACAAAAACGGTTTTTCAATTGTTCTTGTTGGAGCTGAACTCGGATTTGCTCGTTGGCGGCCTCTGCCTGTTCTAGCAACTCATCAAGGCAGAGATTATCAGAGTTGAAGTCCTCAAATCGATCTCGTAGGGAGGACAATTCTTGCTTAACCCGAGCTTCAGTTTTCACGGCGCTTCCTGCCGCTATCTCAGCATCTCCACTGGTGAGCACAACCTGCTGGTGCAAAAGGCTCGCACTTATGTTATTACTTGACTTGTTATGCAGGAGAGTGCTATATTTGTCAAATAGACAATCATATTGCCGCGATTTGGCTCGCAGATTGCTTTCAACCAAATTAAGCTCTGATTGAATCGCGACCAGCTCTTTTGAGTGGGTCAGCCTCATAGATTCGGTGCCCCCTGTTTGTTTAGCAAATTCGATTTCACGCATTTTACAAAGTGCCGGTAGGTCATGTATGGCATCGTTGCAAAAATCAGAATATCGTACTCGAAGAGGCACGCTTGCGCGCGATCTCTCGCCAATCGACGCCGAGAGCTCTTCTGCAATCTGGTTACGTGTAGCATCAAGTTCGCGAGGTTGCATGAGTTGTGCAAACGCCTTCTTGAAATGCTTTTCTTTCATATTAAGCTCGTGACGCCACGTGTAGATCTGTTTCTCGAAATGCGAAAAAGACATTTTCCTATCGTTCCGAATTGCACTAATTTTATTCAAGAGAGCATTATGAGCAACCTCGATAGTGGTGCAGTGTTGAGTAAGCTGTGGGTACAGAACCATTAGTTTTAAAAGTAACATAATAATGAACGCTACTCGACCGCAAGTTAGAAGTGTACAAGTTGGCCTATCATGTGTACTGACCAGATCATGCTTGATTTGAAGGTCGGCATTTCGGTTTCTGAGGATGCCGAGTTCTTCAGCAAGGCCTTTTACCTCCTTAAGCATGTACATTCAGAAGGAAAGAAGAAGTATAGACTTTTGATGAACCGTTCACCTGGATAACGGCCTCGTCACCATCGTTTTCCATTTCCGTAATTTGTATATCTAGCTAGAGGTACACTGCTCCACGCTCAAAGCTAAATTTGTTTTATTCAGTCCAATACAGTGGTCGGGTGACAAAGAACTCCTGGCAGGCTTCGTTCTCAACTTTAGAGGGCTAGAACAACGTGTGTGCGGGGCCTACACTACTACGAGTCCGGAATCACGCGAAAGAACTTTTTAAACTTCATGCCTTCGTTTGGTCCTCATTTTATTCTACACGTGTACACGTACAGTACTGTACACGTACACTACAACGATGACTAAAAATGTCAGCCCGTATTCTATGTGTATCAACAGGCGTGTATCAGTAGTCCTGTACACGTGCGTGTATCGAATATCATGACATTTTATGATGTACTGTATTTCACCCTTAACTCTGTCGCATCAACGCTAATTCAGGGCTTAAAGGGCTACGTAATTCCCTATTTGTATATATTAGGGTTATTTAAAAATGAAAATTGGAAACCTAAGTACGTTTTCACTACCGCTCGGAAACCCGCTCCCGCATGTCCGTGACGTCGTCGCCGCCCGCGACCGCGCGAGAGGCGTTCGAGCGCGGCGCCGCGTGGGCGCGAAGCCGCGGGGCTTTCCTAATTTGGAAGTTCAGTAAAAGTTCAGTCAAGTTCAGTAATTTCCATAAAAAATAGGCGATATTTGGGCAAAATGGGGGTTAGTCCCGTCCAAAATGAAACCACAGATAGACAGATAGACAGATACCAGAAGTTTTCTACCCAGTGAAAACTGAATACTGAAGTTGGTGCGTTCAGTTTAAGGAAAGTAAAAAAGTTCTGGAACCCCCTGTCTATCTTGTCTATCTGTCTGCTGACTCGAATTGGTCTAAAAAATGACGGGACTCCCTTGACCTCCGCCCATTTTCCCCGAAAATGACCGAGCTTAACTGAAATTGACTGAACTATGTCGCCCGTCCTCCGTGCGTGTTTCGTGGATGGTCTGAAATGGGGTCTCACAGAAGGCTCACAGAAGGGTATAGAAGCCCGACAGAAGCCCTTGACACTCGTGAAATTGGTCTCAAAAACAGCCCCGATTTTCGTAAAATGGGTCGAAAAAATAGCCTTAGGCGACTTACTTAGGTTTCCAATTTCATTTTTAAATAACCCTAAATATACAAACTACTTATCAAATAGTGAAGTGCTACGCCCTTTAAGCCCTGAATTAGCGTTGATGCGACAGAGTTTAGGGTGAAATGAACCCGAAGGGTTCAACCCTTTAAGCTCCGTCAATTCACGCTAATTCAGGCAGGGCTTAAAGGGCGTAGTACAGTAGCACTTGTGTACCTTCGAAGGTAGCTGTGTACCTTCGAGTTTATCTTCGTATGATATGGCCTACTCTATCTAGCTACCTTCGAAGGTAGCTATCTACAGTACACGTACTAGCGAGCTAGTGTACGTGTAGCCCTTTATCCCTACAGTATTTATCTTCACACGCGGTGTACACGTGTAGCTGGAAAAACAGACCTGAAAAACACTCGCTGCCTTCGCACTTCGAGAAAAAGCCACGACGCTCGCGAGGCAGTATCGCGCTCG
>JACLAB010012318.1_pt1 | contig 28190 bp, 37 predicted proteins | sample 8027921 | NCBI WGS metagenome assembly JACLAB01 (sample SAMN15725117, study PRJNA655200) | protist metagenome | isolation source: fluorescence activated cell sorting (FACS) single amplified genomes of... | place: USA: West Boothbay Harbor, Gulf of Maine | collected 2000-07-19 | reverse complement strand
TTTAGTAGACAAGATAACTAAAGAACAGAAAGAGTTAGAAAAACAAAAAAAACTTAGTCAATATCGTTGGACTGATATAAGATACGCAGATTATGATGGTAGAAGATATGCTCTAACTCAACACAAGATATATGTTAAGTCTTTATATGATGAGATACGAAATGCAGAAGCACTTTATGAACAGGCACAAGATGGAACAAGAGATAACTTTGCAGACCTAGATGAGCCACCATTCTAATTAAAAAATCCCTATTGCTAGGGATTTTTTATGAATAAAGAAAGGCACCTAAAGAACTAGATGACTTAACCTAAGTGTAGTACAACAGTTAATTTAGTGGTAGTCAATACATAACTTTTGTGTAGGCACATTACGAAAGGAATTATGAGTAAGAAAATAATAATAAAAGTAGAACTTATACATGGAATGTTTCACGACATACACTTCGAGGGTGTAGGCAAAGAAGAGATAGAAGTAAGAGTAATAGACATTGAGCAAGAGGATATGTAATGGATTTACCTAATAAAAAATACAACATTATCTATGCTGATCCCCCATGGGAATATAGGCAAAGTGGTAGTAAAACTAACAGTAGAGGTATGGCTAAACAACACTATCAAACTATGAGTACACAAGATATATGTAATTTAAACATACAAAATATTAAGAATGATGAAACAATTTTATTTATGTGGGCTACATTTCCTAACATAGATCAGGCATTGATAGTCATTGACAGTTGGGAGTTTACTTACAAGACAGCAGGGTTTGTGTGGGTAAAAAAGAATACAAAAGCTAACACAAATTTTTGGGGCATGGGTGCATACACTAGAGCTAATGCAGAAGTTTGTCTATTAGCAACAAGTAAAAATACTAAAGCAAAACAAATAGTTAAATCGCATGGTGTACACAGTATTGTTGAAGCACCGATAGAGAAACATTCAAAGAAACCTGCAATTGTAAGAGATAAGATAGTTGAATTGCTAGGAGATGTACCTCGCATTGAGTTGTTTGCTAGAGAAACAGCACAAGGTTGGGATAGTTGGGGTAATGAATTGTGATAGATAATGAGTAAAACATATTGGATAGTCTTTAACAACAGAGATTATAAAAATGATCCAGACTTAGTAATGGATATGTTAACTGATGAATACCTTGCAGACAGAGAGGAGAAAGGAATACAATGATTGTTGTCAATTATTGTAAATGTGTGATAACATTATGAGTATGATGTATATAGTTACAGCTATAAATATTTATAACAGTGAAGAACGTAGGTGGGAGTATGACAATCTTGTAGAGGCAAACAAGAAAGTTAGAGAACTTAAAGATCAACCGAGCAGGTATGTGATTAAGTTTACTACTACATCAACTGTTGTTGTATAGATAGCAAGACAATACAGGATAAGGAGTAATCATGGCTAATTTATTTGGCGAACCTAAGGCACTAAAAAAGTGGGCTATTCAATTAGCTAACGCATGTGGTGGTCAAACAGTAGAGAAGACATTAGTAATAAAAGAAACTAATGTAAGTAAAGTAGATGAACTTATAGAACAGTTTGTCAAAGACCATAACGATATGGTTATACAAATACACGAAGTAGAAAAAGCAATGGAGGAAGAATGAGCGAAATGACAGTAGAAGATTTAGTTGCAGAACTAATGGCACTTAAGATAGAAGACAAGCAAGTGTTTACAGGTAACGTCATACGAGTAGACAATAAGATTATACTTACAGGAATGACTGCGACTGTACCCGTAGTTGTACAAACACTTGAAGTTGATGAAGACGGAGAGTTAGTAAGAGCGAGAAACGAAAAGGGACAATACCAGGCAGACAATCCTGACACCGTGGAGAACGAGGCGTTCAAGGAAGAGGAGTAATGGAGTTAGCAATTATTGTAGGCGTATCAATAATAAGTTTATTACTAATAGGAACACTGTTTACTTTATTTGATATGTCTAAAGATTTAGTAAGGGTGCTACACTTTGTTGAAACAATGAAGTTTGAATTTGTAAAACTCAATGAACCAATGGACATGTGGGATACAAAAGGTAACTTTAATGGTTTCAATGATGAATAAGTTAATAAATGATTTAAACTTTAACAACTTACTTATAGCAACTAAACGAAATGAGTTACAAAAACTGTCAGACGATAGAGCTAACCTTATTAAAAGACTACTAGAAGAGGGTCTATCAGTTATACAGGTAAGTAAGATAACTAAACTAAGTAGGCAACGTGTCTACAAAATTATAAACGAGGTAAAAGAAAATGAATAAAGAAACAAAGAAGAAATTACTTGCACCATTTCCAAAGGAAGTAGTACAAGATCCACCTAAGGGAAAGTTTGGGAAGTTTGTTAATCATGCAGTATATGTAGAGAGATTAAGAGATTGTGATGTGGAGTATGAGTGGCAGTTTGAACCAGTCATTATTAATGACAAAGTCATAGGTGCTAAAGGTAAGTTAACTATTGAAGGTAAAGTTTATGAAGGTGCAGGAGATGTTGAAGCACCTGCATTAGCAAGAGCAACATTAGGCGAATGTCTTAAACTTGCAGAGAGTGACGCATTTAAAAGAGCTTGTATGAGAGCAGGGATTGGCGTAGAACTATGGTCAGGAACTGATGACTTCTATGCAGATGATGACAACACACCTGTAAAAAAAAATACAGTAGCTAAACCTATTGAGAAAACAGGCAGAGTAAAAGATATTGTTATAGAAAAAGAAGAACAAGAGATTTTAAATAAAGCTAAACAAGACTTTGCTAAAGACGTTGGTGCTGATGAAGATAGTATAGCTGACCAATTAGCTGACATCATCAAGGGTATGTGTCCTGATGACAAGTTGAGAAAAGAACTTAAGAACTCTGCTTGGCAACAATCAATGGAGGACAATCTACCTAAAGAAATAGAGGATTGGTCTGACCAAGATATGAAAACTTTCTTAGGTCATTTCGGTGCACTCATGCAAGATGACAAAGCTATGTTAGACAGCATGACTACTGATATAAGTGACACACAAATGCAATGTCCTGACTGTCAAAAGTTTGAATGGATTAAGGACAACAGAGAAACAAAAGCAACTAATGAGAAAGCTAAAAACATACCTGACTTTACTTGTGACAACTATGGTGCAGACAAAGATGGTTGTGGTAAAGGTTGGTACATAGGTAGCAAAGACTTTCCATTTGATAAATGGCTTTAGAGGAAATAGGTAACAGCGAGGGATTAAAAAGATTAGTACAGAGAATAAAGAAAAGATTTCCTGACTACAACTTTGACATTCCACCTACACCTGATCGCACACATAAAGCACCTTATCTTTGTAAAGATAACAAGGATACATACTACGACAATGACGGCAATGTATTCTGTGCAACAAGATATAAACTCGTAAGCGAAACTAATCCTCATGCGTACACATGGGCTACATGTCATGCACTTATAAGTACCTTAGATGAGCAACAAGTGTATAAAGACTTGCAAGATGAGGCACCTTTCTGATGGGGTATACACCTTTACCAGACTGTGTAACTATACGAATATCAGAGATAGATGGATTAGGTTTATTCTGCGTCACTGCTATTGAACAGGGTTACAGTCTAGGCATATCACATGTACACGACACAAGATTTCCCAACAGGTTTATTCGTACACCACTTGGTGGTTTTGTTAATCATAATGATGATCCGAACTGCAAGACTGTGGACATACAAGGGTATAAATATCTGACTGCTAAAAAAGATATAGCACCTGGCGAAGAACTTACACTTAAATATACAATGTACAATTTAGATGTTGTCACTTAACCTAGCGTTCAGACACCTAATAGAAAAATATATCTGGGATAAACCTATCGTTACTTTAACTAGAGAAGAGATACAAAGAGCTAGTGATTTTGCACAAGCAGTTGTAGAGAGTAAACAAAAAGAAGAGCAATACAAAATAGATGGTAGGTCTATACAAAAAAGATTTTTTACAGGCATAAGTTCTGAGATAGCAGTAGAGAAGTATCTTGGTATTAAGTTTGTTGACTATTCTATCGGTGGTTCTAAGAAGTATAACTATCCTGACATGAAGTCAGCAGGTATACAAGGTGGTGTTAAGTCCACTGAAGTATTTAAATTTCCTCTTGTTCCTAAAATAAATAAATATCCACAAGCAATGGTCGTTAAGCAAGATGATTTTCATTACTATATATGTGGTATTGCACAACCTAATGTACTAGATCGCTACCAATCTGACCTCTTTGTGCTAGATAAAAACATCTTAAAGAAGTGGAACAAGTCTGCGTTCTATGGCTTTGCTTTCTTAGAAACCCTATAAACATTGACCTTACGTACCTGCGAGGTTGCCCTGTAAGAGGCGTGTGTAGGAAGAGTGGCACTATGTACCACACAAACTACAAGATTTTTAAGTTATCCCAACCTTTATTGCTGACGGTAAATGATAAGACACCTGGATGTGACCAGTTACCTGTCCTAGCAGTAAAGTCTATGCTCTTGTCTAATGAAGGACATTGAAACCAAGTTCTATCTCCTTGCTGCTTACTACGAAAGTGATGATAGTGTCCTGTTACGAGGATCTCTGCGTCTCCTGATGGTAAGAAACCATACATCTGTCCTTTCCACCACGATTCTATCTTAGCTTCTGCGTTACCACCACCACCACTCATGTGACCATGAGTCATAGCAACAGTCTTACCTTTGACAGTAATGTTCTGATGAAATCCTTCAGGTATGTTTACTTCTACGTGTCCATATCTATCAGGATTAGCAGACATAATCTCTTTACATATCTCCATGTGCATAGTGTCTGAGTTATCTAGACGTGTAGTTGCAACTTGACCCTTGCTAGTCCTGGACGCCTCACCATGATTACCTGGTACTCCACACAACACAATACGTTTAGCTAATGGTAAGAATGTATCTATTGTTTTCATCATCATACTTCTAGCTAGTGCGTACTGTTCTATAAGAGTTAGCTCTATATTAAATGGTTGAGAATCGTAGAATCCATAACAATTTTCTGTAAGATCTCCTACACCTGCTATATATATCTCATCTATTTGTACGTTAGTCTTACGTAGTTCTTTGATTCTTTGTACTGCATCTTGTAAAGCTACATCATATCTCTTGACTGTATTCTCTACACCATAATCTTTTTTACCTAGTTGCCAGTCACTCATAAAGAACATGAACGCTGTGTCTCCACCCTTGTCATACTTCTTTACAGGTACTTTTCTTTTTGCAGCACTCAGTAATTGCTTAAAGTATTTGTCGTGACCTGGTTTTTTCTTACGAACAATACCTTTAAACGCATAGAATGTCTCAACTGTTCCACCTTTTAGCTGTGTATTCCAACTAGATGCACGAACTTGCCCATCTATTTCATATAGGTTTGGATCAAAGCCCCACTCTTTTAGTATCTCATCATACTTTGATTGATAGTTGGGGTCGTTTCCTACGTGTGTGATTTCTCCAAGACCTGTGACATTATCTATCTCATATCCTGGCATCCATCCTGCTTTGTAAAAGTTATTACCTAACTCTTCAGAGGATAGCTTTTTTTTCTTAGGCATAAAACCTCCTTTAGCCCTGTTACCAACAGTCTATAGGGGTTTACGCAGAAATTGTGTATTTAATTAAATTATTTGCTTACTGATTGTGAGTTACCACCAATTTGTTTTTTGGCGTAAGTCTTAATTACAGCTAAAGCTGCACCACCACCTGCAAGAGCAGCCAACTGAAGTACTTCAGCGTCTACACCTACCAATGGAGCTACTGTTAAAGCACCGATGAACGCTTCTACGAAGGTCCAACTTGTTCTCTCTAACATATCTTTAAGTTCTGCACTCATTTATAATCTCCTAGTTTATTAATCTACCTTTAATCATAGCATTAGTCTTGATGACATTACCGTTTATCTCTTGCAATTTATCATATACAGACTCGGCTAATATCAAATGGTCTTTAGCTTTGTTATCCACTGGTTTATTTTCTAATAGATTGTTTATTGTATTGTATTTAATGGTAACTTTCTTACCTTGTAGTAATTGATTAGCCACCTTTGCATACATTTTCTTGTACGCTACAGCACTTGATCCAATGAATCCATCAGCAGATATGTCTAAGTCCTGTTGACTTTCTCCGACAATAAGACAGCCAGATGTATGCTCGTCTGTATTACCTGTATGAATTAATATATAGGTAAAATTAGGTACGTTCTGTATGTGCAACATACCATAATGTGCGTTCTTATATCTCTCTGAATACTTAGCATGAAACCCACCAGTCTTTCTAAACTCTACATCGTATGTACCCTCAGGTATGCAGGTCTCGTGCATTACTTTGACTGCTTGGTATTGATCTTCTAGTGTATAACACTCGAACAAACCATCTATAAACAACATACCATTGGTCGCATCTTTTCCAAACTGTGTTCTAATAACATCTAGTTGCATAATTAATCCTTTCTAAAACTAATAGTAAGTAACCATATAGCTAATGTTATTAACGTAGCTAACCCTGTTACTTGTTGTGCAGATCCAGTAAGGGTAAGTGTTGCAATAACTAAACCAACCAAAGTCCAACTAAGGTTTAATGTTTCTTTAATTGCTGCAATGAACCAAGCCCATAGCTTTTTAATCATCAACTTCTCCTAAACATGAAAGCTGCCATACTAGCTATTCTAGTCAAAATAACTGGCACTACAACCTCTTGGGCTTTTTCCTTTTGATCTTGAGTCATGTCATCACCTATGTTTGCAACAGTTATATCTCCTAAATTATTAAAATCTACGAAGGTTTCTATAGGATTTTCTATAAATGATTCATAAGATACCTCTGTGACAACGTCAGCTAGTGTGTAATTCTCTACGTCAGCGTTGTCTACAGCTCTCTCAACGTACTCTTCTACTGCTTCAGCTATAACCTCATCATCTTTAACAGACTCAGCTATTATCTCTACGTCCTCTGCCTCTACCTGGAGTACCTCAGCTACAACTTCTACTTGTTCTTGGGTAAGTTCTTCCACATCTGCTATAGCTTCCTCTACAACGGCTTGAACTATCTCTTGGACTTGTTCTGATGCTTGTTCTAAATTTTGTACACCAATGTCATTAACTTCTTCTAAAACTTCTGATGCTTCTTCGTTGGTAAGGTCTTGTACATACTCTTGTATTGCTTCTTCTTTAGCTTCTTCATACTCTACTAACTCCTGTTCTGTAAACTCTTCTATCTCTTCTTCAGTAGCTATCTCTATTTCGATAACAATAATTTCTTCTATTTCTGCAACTTCAACAGCTACTTCTTCTTCAGTTAGTTCTATCGGCTCCAGGTCCTGTTCCTTGGGTATCTCTCTAACGACATCCTCGTCAACAACTTCCTGTATTGGCTCATCCAAAACTTCCTTGACATCCTCTTCAATTTCTTCATCTATAATCTCCTCTTCTATTTCATCTTGTATTGGTATTTCCACCACGATTTCGGGTGCAATATCTTCCAAATCAAATTCAATATCTTCCAAGATAAAAATCTGTTCTTCAAACTCCACCATATCTTCTTCAAGTTCTTTAATAAAAATATCAAACTCTTCTTCGGTAAGAATAATAACTTCCTCATCTTCAAGAATAATAAACTCTTCTTCAAATATAATATCTTCTTCTTCAAGAATCTCCTCTTCGAGTATGTCGAGTACCACAGTATCATCTTCAAGAATGATGAGTTCCATTTCTTCTTCAAGTTCAAGTAACTCTTCCTCAGTAAGTTCAATGTATTCTTCATCAATAATCTCATCTTCATATTCTATAACTTCTTCTACTATAATTACACAATCGCCACGCTCTATCTGTGCGTTAGTCATAAAACATCCAAACAAATTTTCATTATCTATACGCTCCTGGTCACGCTCAATAGTCCCATCATTTACATCTGCTTGTGTATAAGTCTTATCAACACCCTCAACAACAACATCTACAATAATTTCTTCAGGTGTAGGTGGTGGTGGAGGTGGTGGTATATAAGGTTCTGGTTCAGGTTCTGGCTCTGGCTTAGGAGGTACTGTTGTTGTAGTAGTAGATGTAGTAGAGGTAGTAGTAGATGTAGTAGTTGTAGTAGTAGAACCATAGTCACAATCAACACTAACAATACCTGTCCATTCAGAATAACTAGCATCTGTGTCATTGTCTGCTCTTACTTTTGCATAGAATGTATCTGCTGTTGTACCGAATATTGTTTCTCTATAGCTAGCAGTAAATACATAACTCTTGTAAGACAATGCAGTTTCCCAACCAGTACTGTTAGCTACTGCATAATTAGTTTCTACAAAATTATCGTTACTAAATGCTATAGCGTATCGTTCAGGTGGACTTGATTCAAAGCCATCACTCTCTTGCCATGTAACAGTTATGTCACCTTTAGTTGTATCTCCATCAACATCACAAGCTATAGATATATCGTATGGTGTTTGTGTAGGTACATGGTCTGCGAATGCAGGTGTAGGTATTAATAAAAAAAGAGCTAGGCATATTCTAAGTAACACTGTTTATACAGTGCCACAGCAGCCACCACCACAACAGCCATCGCCATTATATTTTGCCATCATACTCCTCACATCAGGTTGCCGACTAATGCAGACAATGCACCAACAGCAACGATCCACCCAAATAATTCTTGTCGTCCAATCTTTGTATTAACCTTTTCATGTAATTCATCTATCTGTTTATTGATTTCTTTTTGACCCTCTAATATCATTACCAACATTTCTTTTTGTGTAAAGCCGTTACCTGTGCTCATTATGGAAGGTCATCATGGGACATCATATCCCAGTCCTCATCTAAGAAAATAGTTTCAGATGTGCTTATATATTTAATTAAATTGTATATTTCTTTGCAACAATATCCTATTATAAATCCGATAAAATAATCCATAGACTGGATTATAACATAGATTTATGAAGGTTTAGGATTATCGTCTTTAACTTTTTTTACAGCTTTGTACCACTCGCCAGTTTTGTCGCCTTTGTCTGCTGTCATGTCGTGGTATAACAAGTCAAGTTGATCTCCAATAGCACCATAAGATTGTTGTCTAGCTTTCTTATAGTCATTGTCTTGTGAGTCTAACTTAAAAGCAGCAGAATCCTTTACAGCTTGTGCATATTCTGCATCTGTAAATTCTCTAACTACTCCGTTAACACTGGCTTTCATACCTGCACCACCGTTAGCAGTTTTTAATGCGTCAATCTCTGTCTGAGCTTCAGCTGTGAATTGTTCTAATGTTTTTATCGCCATATCTATCTCCTATATTAGCATACTATATTTATATTACTACTTCTTCAAACCATAAAGTGATATTGTACCACCTTCTAATTCTCCACTATCCATTCTAAAAGCTATCCCATTATGAGCTGCAGCTACGGTTAATATGCCTCCACCAAAGTAACCTTCTGCGTTTAAAGAGTTATCAGTACCTGTAGTATCAACAGTGATGTGACTGTATTCAGAAGAGTCACTAAAGTTAAAAGCATAGAAGACACCATTTAATCTTGTGTTAGCATTTGCACCTGCATTACCACCAACTCTTAATGAAGTATTGTTAGCAGCTGCTACATCATAATAAGAACCTACATTTACTCGACCAAGTAAAGCGTAATCATAATTTGATGATTCATCAATACTGTTATCACTTGCCTTTGTAAATCTTGGTCTAAGTTGTGAGTTAGTATCGCTCTTTAGACCTGCTATTACAAATTTATAAACATTATAAGTATCATCAATTCCCATAATTTTCTCTACAGCAGTATTTGCACCTATAGTTGTTTCACTTATTTTTATTAATGAACCTGCCATTATAGAACTCCGTATAAAACTACATTAAGACTTCTTGTACTTGAAACATTTAATATTTGTACACCTGTAATTGTCTCTGCTCCTAGATGATGTCCAAGAGTTTTTGCACCCATCAAGCCACCATCACCGTATGTTGCACTTTCTACTACTACATAAGTATAATCACTTGAACTATTAGGATTAAATATTTTTACTACGCAGCCACCACCTCTAGAGTCATCATTAGCATCGAGATAAAGAGGAGCTAAAAAAGTTGCGTCAGTATCTATCCAACTATTGTCAAAACTTCCGTTATCTTTTAAGTGAGAACCTGCATAAGCATATTCTGTACCATCAATTATGGTATCAGACGAATCAAAAAATCTTAACCCACCATATCCACCGTTAGTACTAGCGTTATGGAATGTTATGTGTAGTTCATATTCTTTATATTGACTAGAAAAAACATTTTGCAAACTCACATTTGATACCAAATCGGTTGACTTTGTTGATTTTATAAGTTGTAAATTAGTTGACATTATGAGTACCTGATTCCGTATAAAGAAAATGTTCCATGTTCTACATTACCTGCTGAAGCAGAAAACTCTAAACCATTAACGCTATTTGCTGAGTCATGGACACCACTTTGGTAATTATAATCTATTCCTATTCCAAAGTGTACATTACATGAAGTTAAAAATGTAAACTTTGTACTGTCTCCTGCATTGTAAAGGTAGAAAGAACCATTTAAACCTTCTCTATTTAAACCTATATTATAAGCTAACCATATTTTACTATCATTAGCTGATTGAACTACACTACTACCTGTATTAATTCTTTGCATAGCGTATCTATAGTTACTTCCAGTATCAGTTGTACCACCAACTTTCATTCTAACCATTAAGTGTCTATCATCTGTCTGAGGTTTGTAATCTGTAATAGTAACAAAATGCACATCGTATATACTTTCTTTTAAAGTGTCAAAGGAAAAAGTACTCGGTGTACCACTAATTGATTTTGTTTCAATTAATTCTAATTGTCCAAAAGATAATATTTTTTTATCTTCTATTAACTCTTTATGTTCATTAACACTAAACACACCTGAGTTACTTTTAACTGCTTGTGTTGGTTTAGCTGTACCTACATATCCAAATTCATTACTCATAATTCTATATTACCTTGTATAGTGTAAACACACCATTAGCTATAGCATTAGCATTTGCAACAAATTGTACACCGTCACATGCTTGATGAGTTGTTAAAGCAAAACCACCCATAGGTCCTGCATACTCAGGTGTTTCAGTTGCGACTGCCATTTCTTCTTGCACAAACGATGCTTTGTTTGAATCATTAAAGTTATATAAATAAAATACACCTTGTTGACTTTCTACTTGTGTAGTACCACATGACAACATATTGAACTGTGTTATATTTTGGTCTGCTGGATTTGCAAACCCTTGATTAGAATACATAGTTTTTCCTGACCTATCATAGTTAGCATTTGAATCAGCACTACCACCAACAGTCAATCTAACATTTGGAACTCTACCATCAACAGACATATAAAGACTATGAAAGGTTAACATATAAACATCATCAGTATTAATAGCAAAGTTTGTTGTTGAACTACCACTACTACCACCACCTATAGTTACTGTTGTTGCGTCACTTGTTACTGTGAAGTGATCTACTTGTATTAATCCCATTAACTATCAACTCTCAATCCGTGTACAGTTACAGTTGCTTGAAATGTATTAGATGCGTTACCAGCATAAAGTTCTATACCTGTTACGCTTACAAGGTGTTTACAAAAACCTGCACATTTAGAACTTCTTCCTCTGTTACTTGATACATCATATCCACCTGCACCTTCGCCAGTCATAACTGTGTGACAACTAGAGCTAAAAGGATTATAGATGTACATTATTCCACCTGCATTTTCATAGTTTCCTATATTTAGAGGAGAATAAAAATATGCACCATCTTGAAATTTATCTTCATCTTTTGTAGCGTCTGCTTTCATATTCATATTCATAGCTTCATAAAGAGTAGTTATAGTAGAACCACTACTATTAATAAACCTTACCCTTAAACTTGCAACATCAGTATTAGAAGGACCATATTGAGTATCAAATATTGATACTTTATAAATATCATAGTCTGCACTAAAACAATCTTCTACTTTCATAGTAGATACAGCACTTGTAGATTTTTCTTGTTTTACAAATCTTAAATTACTCATAAGGATTTGACTCCATAAACAGAAACATCAAGACTATTTATATTTCCTAATGTACCACCTGATGCAATACTTCTAAACATAAAACCAGGTGTAGCTTCTGCTGTACCACTATTTCCTCCACCCATTTCGTGATTGTATAAAGCATTTTGGTCAATAAAAGTGGAAGAATAAGAAGCCATTGTTCTATCAGAACCTGCAGGAGCATACACAAAAATGTGTCCATTTTGAGCTTCGCTAGTACCACTACCACCACCACCATGAACTTTTATAAATGCAGCACTTGTTGATTTTTCTTCTCCACTACCACCTGAAGCATTATTACGAAAATTTGCATACTGATAACCACTTGTGACTTCTCCACTTGCATTTTTAAATCTGAAGTAAATTGCATTTTCATCATTAGCAGGTACGAAATCTTTCCAATGTATTAAATACATACCATATTTTGTAGAAAAACAATTATCAAATTCTAAAGTTTGTGCTGAGTTATCTGCACTTCTTGTAACAATAAGTTCGTATGAGCCACCAAAGTGACCCTTAGCTTCTAATTCATTTATATCATCTACAGAAAATACACCACTGTTTTTCTTTATTTGATTAGGAGCAGTACCTAAATATCCATAAGGCATGACTTACTCCTAGTCTGTTATTTCAAGATAACTTGCAAAAAATTCTATGTCTGAAGCTGCTGATGCTAACACTTGGATTTTATCAGTTGCTTCTAATACTAACTTAGATGTACCTGCTAACTCAACAGAGCTATCTGCAGGAACTGTTAAAGTCTTAGCAACATAACTATCCAATGATCCACCACCATCAACTACTCTGACATCTACCGTAGCATCGTTAGTTCCATCTACATTTGTAGCTCTTATAGTAAGAACTATTGCAGTATGACCTGAATCTAATGCAGGTATTAAATCAGCTAATGATGTGGTTGCATCTTTATAAGCATTCTTAAATACATTTGCCATATTTTTCCTTCTATCCTAGTGCTATTATTAGTCCGATATCGGCATACCCTTGTGCGTCAATATACGCTTTTACTGACTGTTGAGAAGGTGGTCTTGTCGCACTATTAGTTGCAAAATCATCTTCATCAATTAATGACAGGGCTGATATGTCAGTACCATCTATAGCAACAGTTTTACCTGATGCCATATCAATACCACCATCATCAATGTCCATAATTTCTGTATCATCAATGTATATAGAAATCTTACCATGATTAGCTGTTCCTGAAGCAGTAGATGTTTTAATTTTTATTTCTTCTGCTGTCTTGTTACCACTTCCATTTAATACTTCTATTGATAATGCTTCTGTTGCAGAAGTACCCATCTTAAGTGATACGTCAGCATTGTTAGCATCATCAAAAATAGTTAAATCTCCTCCAGTTAATGCTGTTATTGCCTGGGAGGCATCTACAGATATGACTGAGCTCGAAGCTGTAAGTCCTGTACCTGCAAATAATGTAGCAATGTCTGCAATGTTTTCTTTTTTAGCAGCACCTGTTGCACCACCATCTAAGAATATTATGTAGTCTCCATTAGCGATTGCTTCTTCTGCTGCTTCGCTTAAATCTACATCTATAGCTGCACTATCAAAATCTATTAAGTTACCTGCTGTGTGTACAACTAGGTCTGTTCCATTAATAGCAATAGTTTTACCTGATGCTACATCGATACCACCATCATCTATTGTTAGAATGTCAGTGCCATCAATATCGAATACCATCTTTCCATGGTCTGCAGTTCCAGAAGCTGTAGCTGTAGAGAAATGTATTTCCTCTGCTGTTTTGTTAGAAGCTCCGTTTAAAACTTGTATTGTTAATGACTCAGTAGCTGATGTACCTAACGCAAGTGAAACATCTGCGTTGTTAGTATCATCATAAATTGTTAGGTCGCCACCAGTCAAAGCTGTAATAGCTTGTGATGCGTCAACAGATAATACTCCAGAACTAGCTGTTAAACCTGTTCCGTCTATAGCTGCAATAACATCTGCTAATGTTTCTTTTCTTGTTAGGTTAGAATCGTTAGCATCAATTATAGCTACACTGTCTGCTGCTATATCAACTGTTGCTGCAGTTAATCCATTTAAATCTAATGTAAAAGTTAAGTCGTAAGGGTCTGTATCAGTACCATTGTCAGTATCTGTCCAGTTAATATCAAGACCACCAGTGTCAATAAATTTTACTTCTCTTTGTGTATATACACCTGATGTAACAATAGGTGCAATAGTCACTTCTGTACCGTCTCCATCTTCTAATACGAAACCTTGTTGAATAGCATCATGTGCTTCTTCAATGTGTTGTTTAACAACAGCTAATCGTACTTGTGTTCCTGCTGCGTGTGTTGGATCTGTTCCATGCTTTGAATCAATGTCTCTTGTAACTGTTGCTGCTGCATGGTTAGTGCCTGATGACCATAAAATAACTTCTCGGTTACTATCGTTATCTGGGTCTATTACTAAATATACAGGTGCATCAATACCTGGATCATCAGTTAAATTCATTGTTGTACCACCACTAGCTAACTGTGCAGCTAAGGTAGTCTCAAAGGCGTTTACTAAATTAGTTTCTCTTGCTGTCATTCTTCTCCATTATACACATTTTATTTAAACTTATAGTTAATTTATTATCCAAATCTTACTTTCGCAAAACTATTTACAGCGTATATATTACCTGATGTAACACTACCATAAAGTTCTTGTCTTGTACCTCTTATTGTAATAATAGCATACTGAGTCACACTTCCAACTTCTGCTAACTGTCCTGTTATAGGATATTGTATAGATTCAACAACACCTCTTATAACTTCAGCAGGGTCAAAGACTTCTAAGGTAACAGCATTACCTTCTTTATCTTTAAGAGATTGATAAATAGTTTCTCCTAAGTTTTTAACTGTTATAGGTTTTCTAAAAGGTCTTTCTACTCTATCACTTAAGTTAACTGGTATTTGTACAGCTACAAGTTCTGGACGTGCCAACGCTCTGATTTGAATAGACTGTACTTTTGGTGTTGTGTCATCTCCACTAGATGTTCCAGATGCTGCATTTATAACAACTTTTATAGAACCATACCTAGAGACTTTATTCATCTGAGCTGTTGCTGTTCCCTCTCCAGATAGTCTATTTATAATTAGTTCCCAATCTGCATCATTAACATTATTAATAGATTCTAATTTATCGGATACGTATAATTCAACAGAGTCTCCTGATGTTATATCTCCTGTTTCTACTTGTGCTTCAACAAACTGTTTTTTTTCTGCTGTAAAAAAATCTGCTGATGCTGCAATTAAATAACCTGTTGATTCAAAAATTTCTGTTTGTTTATAAAATCCACTACCACCAACTATGGCTATCATTTTTTCGTTAACTTTATTAATACCTTTTATTAATCCTCCTGCTCCAAACTCAAGGTCTCTAGCTATACCTGCAGTAGGTAAATAGTATCTCCACAAATACGATTCGCTTGATGATTCTTTAATACCTGTATAGACAGAATCCCTGGTTGTAAACAAAAACATAGGTTGTGCAGTTACAGAAGCTATGTTCCATTCTTTAATTAATTGTTGATTAGCTAGTACATACAAGTCGTTAGCTACAGTAAGTGATGCTCTATATAATCTTCCTACAACTTTAGATGTTGTAGTTTGTATTTCTTTTGTGCCATAAAATATTTCTCCTTGTGCCTCAGCAATACATAGTGGTGCTTCGTTAGATGATAACTCTGTTTGACCATTAGCAGTTAGTGTTCCTGTAACATCTTTGATTGCATATATTCTACCATCAGTTGCTGTTGCTAAGACTACTGCACCTACATCGGCAACATCAGTCCATGATTGTCCTGACGGCAAAGTTATTATTGCAGAACTTACAGTTGAAGCACCATCATATTGATGTATAGAAGTTCCTATACTTACTAAAAACTTTCCTTTGACAGACCATATACCATCATAAATAGCTGCTGCTATTTCTTGTGATGACGTACCACCACTTGTAAGTTTTTCAATTTCTCCTGCTGATCCATTGTTAGCAACAATGTACAATAAATCACCATGTGCTGCTAAACCTTTTATGTGATAACCTGCAGTTAACCCAGTAGATACAGTTGACCATGTATCTCCACCGTCAGTAGATTTTTTTAATACAGCATCGTCAGCTACATAAATAGCTGTGCCAACAACTGCCATATAATTATCATCATCTGTAGATGAAAATGCTACGTCTGTATCCAAAGTAGTTGTGTGCAATAGTCCTATGTCGTAAGCTGTACCTCTGTCTTTACCAAAAACTTCTACACCTTTGCTATCCCAAAACCTAGATATATCACTATCAGATCCTGTTCTTCTATGTGCTAAATCTAAATTACTGCCACCAGAAAAATCATTACGTGAATATATACGACCTAAGTTTCTTGTAAAATCTTCTGCGTTTTGCCTTACATCTATTTCTTGTCCTTTAACATCTGATGACTCTATAGTCATTTGTCTGTTAGGACCTACTGCTGCTCTAAATAAAAAGTCATCAATACGAAAATCGTACCCTTTTCTTTTAGGATTAATTACATCTGCTGTTGTTGGTATTCTAGGCATTATGCCTGGATTCCATAAACCAAACCATCTACAGACACTGACTCTGGATACTTAGCTCTGAGATATTTCCTTGCTTGATTCAATAATAACTGTTGATATTGTAGTAAAGAGTTTCTAATACTGTTACTTGATCCTATTGGATAACCAGATATTGACATTTGTTCTGTAATATATTGTGACGTAGCTGAAGGTATATCTCTACCAGACATCATTTGTGCTGCTACACCTGCCATAATAATTGGCTCGTATTCATTCTCTAAACCAACTGTTGCTAGAGTTGTTGACTCTGCTGTTGGTTCTATAAACTTCTTTTTAAAAGTTACGTATGCTGTGTGACCTTGTGATATACCAGAGAATTGTACTGCATGTACAACGCTAGGTCCTGTTGTATACGTTACTGTTCTCTCCACACCGTCAGCATCATTGTATACAAATGGATTAGGCAACTCTACAAGTGAGCAAGTTACAGGTGCAAAGTTAACTCCTGTAGTATCGCTACCTGCTGAAAAATCTGTAAATTGTGAAATAGCACTGAGTATAGATACTAAATAATTAGCATCGCCAGGACTAGAGTAATCAGCAACTAAGGTATAACCTGTAGAAGCTGTCATTGTTTTTGTTTCTACTGCAAATAGTGTAGGAAATAAGTTATTGATCTGGTCAATGATTGCATTAAATACAGCTAGTCGTGTAAACGCAGGAGCAATCTTTACAATCTTTCCTGTAGTATGTTCTGCTGCTGTAGTTCCACGTACTCCTCTAACAACTGTAACAAAGTTATTAACTGTATCAAGACCAGTACAATACATAAGTTCTTGTTCGCACTCTAGTATTGTTCCTGCATCCATAACATCTTCTTCTTCTTGTGTAAGAAGTGATGCGTCAAATGATAACGTTGTTGCACTTGATGATAATGTTGAAGCTACTGCTGTATATGAATTGAGTTCATCAGCAGGTTCTAAGTATTCTCTAAATACTCTATCTACTAACGCTCCTATGTTTGCACTCATTATGCACCTCTCTCAATCTCTTTAGCATAAGCAGATATACCGAAGGTAGCCATTGTGAACTCGCCACTCTTCTCTGCCTCATCTTCTATAAGAGATATAGATGATTCTATTTCATCGGTACCTTTAGAGTCTATATCAATTTTAAATTGATTCTTACCCTCTTTGAGCATTATGAGCATACCCATAATTGCTCCTAAGCGTCTCTAAGTAATACTGTAATTGCTGAAGATGTATCTTCTGTTGAACCTGATACAAACCTAATAGAACCTGCTGATGCAAAAGCCCAACCTGATGGATCAACTCTTGTAAGTTTGTCTGCAGCTACTGTATAAGTTACTGCTGTACCATCTGTTTCTTTTATATCGATATATGTGCCACCACCTTCTTGATCTGGCGACCATTGAAAGGTGACTGATGTTCCATTAAAAGCTGAATTAGGTATAAACCCTGCAAGTAACATTCCATCCGTTGGTATTCCAGGACTTTGTGTTTGACTACCAGAGTAAGTTACGCCTACTAATTTATTTGCCATTAAATCTTTTCCTTAATATATATATATTTCTTTAACTATAGCAGAACAATGGGAGCAGGTGGAGCTACTCCCAAAGTTCCAATCTTAACTTTAGCTATTTGTTTGTTCAAATAGTAAGTGATATGAAGGAGGTCCGAAATCGAATCCCATCTCCATATAAATTGCTTTACCAACTCTTGCGTTAGCATCTTGATCAATGTCTCTTACAAACACTGTTCCCTTTCCAGGGATGTTTGTGAACACTGGCTTAATGAAAGCCATGTCTAAGATGTAAGCTGTTCCTGAAGGCATGATATTAGGGTCAATGACCATCATACCAATAGAACCGAATGGTGTAACAACGGTATCAATGTCGACACCTGCAATGTTTCTATCTCTTGGAAGAATAGCTGCAGCTAACCCTATGGTTCCTTTAGCTAATTCCTTGTTAAGAGCTAGTAATTGCGATGGTGTAACTACCAATACAGGTTGCTTCATTGGGGCATGAGCGTCATAAAGACGTTTCATACCATCAGCGATAGCATCCCATGTAAGGTCACGAGCTGCTGAAGTTGCGTCTCCGTCAGCATCGCAATAATGAATGTTACCACCAACGTATGTTGGGGCTACTGTATTGTTAGCGTTTGCATTTAAACCGATCCATTGTTTAAGACCACGCATTTCACGTGTTCCTGAACCTGGAGTGGTGTTTGCACCATCAGCGAATGTTCCGTTAAATGCGAACCATTCTACTTCTCTTGCTACTTTTTCTAACGCCAATTCTAATTGATTAGCGAATTCGTCTGTTACTGGGTTACCACCAAAGAGTCCAAGTTTATCACCTGCTGTTGTTGTTCCGTCTCCGTCTGAAGAGTTCGCAATGTTTGCAGATAAGTCAAATGGGTTTTGGTTCATGTAACTTGCCAAAGCTGTGTAAGTCATTTGTACACCCTTATGGAATACTTGTGTTGTGAAAGTATAAGCTACTCTATCACGACCTAGGTATTCTGTTGGAGCTGCACCTTCTTGACCTTTAGTAGGTTCTGAAGATACGACTGCATTATCAGCTGCTTGGATTTGAAAGAAGGTTGACTGTATTGCAGTTCCTCCGTTTAAACCACCAACGGCTGATAGAAAAGGTGTTCTTTGACCACCAACTTTAAACAATTCACCAGTAAAGTTGTTAATGTTTTGTGCATAAATCGTACTGTTTGTTAACGATATTCCTGCCATATTAATCTTCTCCTGTATAAATTATCTATTACTTTAATTGTTAAGAAGAAGTAAAAGCTACTGTTAGTCGTTCTTTTTTGCTTCTTCTTGGGCTGCAAGTTTTAGACGCATAGAGTCTCTAACGCTACCAGTCGCTTCTGTTTTAGCTATGGCTTCCATTAGATCGTCATTGTTGAAGCTGTCAACTACAGAGTTCTTATTAATATTGGTTAACTTATTTTGGCTCTCTTGAACTTGTTCACGAATACCGTCTTGTTGCCCAACATTAGTGTTTAAATCAACTCCGTATTCTTCTGCTGCAAAAGATTGTATTGCTTCGACATTTATGTCTCCACTATACACTTGGCTTATAGCTTTACCGATACCTGTTGTAGTATCTAGTCCTGCATCTTTAAATACAGAAACTTTGGCTTGTGCCTTAAAACCTTCTAGCTCATCTTTGAGAGATTTATTTTCCTCTCGAATTGCTTTCCAATTCTTATCTCCATTAGCTTCAGAGTTTAACTCTTGTTCTTCTGTCATATTTACTTGTCGCTTTCTCTAATGTTTTTTTTTCAAGAGGTTATTAGGTTGCCTCTGTTTTTTCTTTACACTACTTTTTTTATTTGGCAGGTCTTGTTAGTAGGCATCAAGACCGTATTCGTATATCTAGGTCAAGTTTAACCCCCAGACCTAAGTACAGGGTCAAGGATAATTATAACAGAATTATGTAAATGTATAGTTTAGATTTAGATTTCTTCTAAACCTGAGTATTGTCCAGATCTATCTCTGACTGCACCTGTCTGTGCAGATGATATTGATTCTTGTTGTCCAAGTATTCTTTGTACATTTCTTCTTTCTTCAACTTCTCCAGTCAAACCACCAACAATATCAACTATGTCAGAAGTTCTTCCTTGTTGTTCAGCTACTTCTTGTATCTGACCACCTTGTCTAAAAGCATCTTGTGCTGTTGATTGTGTAAGTCCTTGCCTTCTAAGTAAGTCAGCTTGACTTGAAGTTATAGTAAATCCTTCTTGTGCTGCAACACCACCTATTTGTGCTGATGTAATCCTACCTTGTATAATATCTTCTCCTACTGCAGGATCTAATGCACCTAAAAAGATAGCTTCTGTAGATAAATTTAACGCAAAGTTATTTTGATAGTATTCTTGTACAGCAGGTATGTTGTCTTGTACACCTTCATAAAATGCACCTACTCTTTGTCCAAACTCTCTAGCTGATACTTCACCTTCTATTAAACCAGTTAATCTATCTGTAAGTAATGATTCTGAAGTAGTACGTGGTATACCATACTCAGCAAGAGTTCCTATATAAGACTCTTTTAATCCTGAATAAGTTACCTCATCGAACTTAATAGTTCCATCAGGTCTCTTATTACCAGGGAATGCAGTAGCGTAAGTATCTGTTTGTCTTACATTAGCAATAGCAACAGCAGGGTCTCCTGTCTTTGCCCATTCAGTAGAAAACAAATTTAATACTTCTATAGGCATATTAGGATACAAACTTCTTGCTAGTTCTGCGAATGTTGCCACTATATGTTTACCCCTGACTGTGAAATGTTTCCTTGTCCTAATGCTTTAGTAAGAGCTTCACCTGCATCTTTTGTTACTTGTGTAACATTTGTTTCTAAACCTTTTTCTCTAAGTGTAGTTTGTGCAGCACTAAAATCATTTGTTTTAACCATCTCTTGCCACCAACCTTGTGTCTCATCTGCTGTCTGACCCCATACTGATGTAGTTAAGTTTCTCCAAGGTCTTGCTATATCATCATAAGTTAACTCAGGATTAGTATATGCACTAAAAGCAGCAAGTCTTGATTGTTTCAAAGAACCAATTAAAGTATCTTTGTAATCTGGATTGTCTCTCAGTTTACCTGCTAATTCTGCTTTTTCTTCATCTGTTACTTTTCCAAGTGTTGGTCCTAACCATGTTCTAAATAATTCTTCTACTTCTCTTTCTTTTTCTGTAGTTCTATCTATACCTGTTAACGCTGTACTAGATAAATAAGTATCTAGTTCACTGTCTCTATTACCTTGAGCATAAGGATCTGCAAATAAACTTATCTGTTGATTAGTATAATTTTCTGACCAACCACCTGTATAAAATTTACTAGCAACCCAATTAACTAATGATGCAGGAGCATTAGAAACACCTGATGCTTTTAAGGCATTAGCTACTCTAATTTCTGTATCTGTTTTTGTTTGTGTTGCTGTCGCAGGGTCTCCATTATATTGTATTAACCAATCTCTTTCTGATTCACTATGTGTTTGCCACCATTGTGTTCCCTGCCATTCTGCATCTTCTACTTTTCTACCTTCTACTGCAGCTTCTGCAATAATTTCAATCATTTCACCATCAGTAATCCATGGTGCTATCTGTGATTGTTCTCCTACAGTTTCTACAAAATCTGAAAAAGGATTTCCTACAACGCTAGAAAGTTGATCTGTATTACCAGTTACTACAGCAATAGAATCAAACAATTCTTTTGTTAGTGTAAAGTTTGCAACAGCATCTGGTGCTTCTGGTGATAATACACCTGCTTCAACTAAATTATTATCTGGAACATCATAAGCTAAAAATACAGGATTACCGTCATAAAGTTCTCCACTGTCTCCTGGTACTTGATAGACAACAAACAAATCTCCATCAACATTCCACAGTTGAGCATCCTCTGGAATATTTATAAAGTCATAAGTTTCTGTGCTAGTTTGTGTTGCACTACTACTTAAAGGTAAGTTTACAGCAGATGGATCACCTAGAGGTGGTTCTTGACTTGTAGGTGGTTGAGTTATTGGTGCATCTTCTGGTTTAAAAATAGGTTCACTTTCTGCACCTTCACTTGTTAAAGGAAATGTTGGAGTAGAAATATTATAGTTTGCTGATAATTGTGCTTCAGCTATAACTTGAGCAGGATCTTTATCTGGAGCAAAATCAAAAGTAACTCCTGTATATACTGGATCTCTCGCTCCTTCAGATTCTTTAATAACAACTTCTACTGGTTTATTAGGAGCAAAATCAAAAGTAACTTCATTAGGACTAACTCTTTCTGTTATTTTTTGTTCTACTTTTTTAACTTCTACAGTGTTTCTTTCCATCTCACGAAACTTAGCAACGGAATCTGTGTAATCTAATTTCTCTGGTAAACCTAACAAATTGTCTGCCATGTTCATAGCAGCACTTATTTCATCTTGATTAAACTGTGTAGCTTTAGCATTTGCGTTAGGTCCTAAAATTGGATATAACTTAACGTTACCTATTTCTGCAAAAGGTTCCCTATCACTAGCACCTTTAAGTTGTTTTTCTATTTCTTTAGAATCAACAGCATCTTTTACAGAACCAGATTTAATTCCAGATTCTAATTTTTTTGCTATGTAATAAAGAGCTAAATCTCCAACATATTTATCACCTTGATATGCCATTATTTATTTATTCCTAATTCTCTAGCAGAGTTTGGATTCTTTTCACTAGCCATACTTACATTAATAGTTGATTCACCTTTAGATTTAGCCGTATCTATTGCAGTTTTAACATTACTTGCTTGTCTTGCTGCATCACCCATTAAACTAGGGCGAACACCACCTGCATTTGCTTTAGTCATAGCATCTAATATTTGTGCTGCATATTTTTCTTGTGGTACATTACTAGCACCTACTTGTGGCAATCTTCCCATATTACTTTTAAGTTCTCCTCTATACAACATATCATTTGATACTCCTGTATCTATAGGAACTTCTATATCCATTACTTCTTCTGATATTAATTTATTCATACTATCTACATACGCTTGTATATCTACACCATTAGCATCTTCTTCTTCAAAATTAATAGTTCCATTTCTAACAAACTCATTAGACTTACCTGGACCTGCAAACCAAGCTATTGATACTAAATCCCAAGAATTATATTTATTAAAATATTCTTGTATCTTATATCGTGCTACAGCATCTTGTACTTTAGGATCTTTCCAGTCTCCATCTTCCATACTAAAATCTGTTAGACCTGCTTGTTTAGCCCATTTAGGAAAGTTAATATCTAAAATACCATATCCACCTAGTGCCTGTACTTTAATAGGTTTACCTGTAGCATAATCTTCTATTACAGAAGGATTATGTTTTGCTAAATAATTACCTGTACTTTCTCGTTGCAGTAATGCTGCTTGATACATTTCTATTAAAGCAGGATTTGTATTCATTATTTGATCTAGTTCTACCATATTACTTCCTGAGTAAACCTGTGATGCTATCAATAATGTTACGATTAGTTCTTTGAATATCACGATTTCTACCTAACCTATCTTGTTCTTTAGATGTAATTCTATCAAATCTTTCTGATAATCTTGCACCAGGATTTATTTGTGATTCTAGTTGTACAGGTGGTGGTACTATATGATTACCTAAATCCCCTGTCATTAACTCTTCTCCTGTAATATCTCCTACATCTAGTTTAGATGGTACTTTAGACATAGATAAAGTTTTTTGATCGGCTAATAAACTATTAGCAAATAAATCTAACTCATAAGACTTAGGTTTTCTACCTAATTTTTTTTGAAATAATGCCTTAACATCTTGTACAGCTCCTGCATAATCAGGTGGTAAGTATGCCACTTCATCGCCTACATCTTGTATGGCTTCTTGATTATCTACAAAATATCGTAAAGCTACTGTGAAGTCAGGATTACCTGTTGTATTAGCTCTAGCTAAAACATTTTTGAATGCTTCTTGGTCTTTGTAATCACCACTAATTAAAGTTCCACCCCATCTACCCGGTATAAACTCACCTAGTTTTAACATACCTGCATTAACAAGTTCTGCTTGTACTGCAGCTATAACTTCTGGTGGTTGATTTATTAATAAACTTATTTCTGAACCTTGTGTATAAAACAAAGGATCTCCGTTTACATCAGTTTCTGTAATACTTACTGTACCTTCACCTGTGTCAACACTATAGTTTCTTGATACCCCTATATATTGTGGTGCTGATACATCTTGTGGTGCTGAATATTTGTCACTACTTAGCTGTGGTTCTCCACTCATTTGTGCAAGACTTGATATATCTCCTGCAGTAATATTGCTATTAGCTCCTGTCAATAAAGGTATCGCTTGATTCACAGCAGCTTCCACTGTTGGTTGTGATAATAAATTTTCTTTTACTTCATTAGGAATGAACAATGCAGATTGCCCTGGTTCAGGTTTAGTTGATCCTACCAGTTGTTCTAATAATTTTACAAATTCTTCTACTGTCATTAGTAATTCCTTTTTATTGTAGCTTCTATCATCTCATCTTTTTGTGCATCTAATAATTCTCTTTTAAAATAGGAGTTCCAAATATACTGAAAGTCAGGATGTTGCTTTATAACATATTCTGCATAATCTTGTAGATACTCTCTAACATTTGTCAATGCTCTCGCATTTTTAAAACCACTCTCACTATACCCTAATCTAACAGATTCTGCTTTAGCATTATCTCGTGCTTGTAAGTACATAGCTAATCCTTGTCCTGCTTCTGAACTTCTTAATAATTCATTAGAATCCCACCTGTAAAACTCTTGTATAACTGCATCTAAGTCAGCACCTCTTGCTAAACCTGGAACACTGCTATCACCCCAACCAAAATATTGTTGTTTTAGAACCATTTTCTTTTCTGTTTTTAATTGTTGTGCAACTTCATCACTTCTTAAAAAATATGGTTTTGAGTAACCAGGTTGCGTTGACATCATAAATTGTTCCCAAGCTAATGAACCTAGTATGTTATTCCTTACTAATCTCCATTGTTCCATAGTCATAGGAACTCTACTCTTGTCTTGAAGTGACATTAAATATGCTTCGTAACTAAATTCTCCAGTAGGGTCATCAGGTTTTGCAAAGTATGCTGTGCTTCTGTATTCATCAAATACTTCTACATTTTCTTGATAAAATTTAGAACCTTCAACCGTAACAGGTTTTTTAAATACTTGTGTACTCTTACCTGTTAACAATGCTGTTGGGTCAATCCCATACTGTTGTTGAAAATATTGTACTGTTGCTAATTGATCTCCATTAAGTTCTTCTAGTTTTGCTCTATAATCTTCTGCTAACGATGCAACAAATATCATTTGTCTACCTTCTGGCGTTTCTGACAATACTTGCCACCTAGGTGTAAAACCTGTAGGTCCTATAAATTGTGCAACACCTCTTATAGCAGTTAAAACTTTAGCGTAATCTTTAGCAAGATCCATGCCTTCTTTCCACTCTGCATAGTTTTTATCTGTTACTCTACCTGAATAATACAAAGCATTGTAAACATCTATAGTTGTATTAGTTTGCAATCTTTCATACTCATCTGGGTTTAATTCGTATGCTTGTATAAATTTAGCTAACCATGATGGAGTAGGAACTAAAGTTTTAAAATAACCAAGTGGGTTATCTGTAGGTTCTGGTGGGAAATCACCAAATATAAACTTAACTAAATCTGAGTCTGGGTCTGCACCTCTAGTTAAATAAGCTGCAGGTACTTGTACTAATGGTCCAAAACCAGGCAGAAAAGACTGACCAATTAAGTTAACACTTTGTGCAAATCCTGATGCTTCTAACTGTACTGGGTCATTCTCTTGTATGCCCATCCATTTACTTGCTAGTCCACCCCAACCAGGAAAAGCAAACATCTCTTCACCTGTTACTGGATCTGTATAAAAGAAACCTCTATCAGTATCTTCTTGTTCAAATGGATTAGTCTCTCTACCTTTTTCTACAGCCATTTGCAATCTTCTTACTGGGGCAGGATTATCTTGTAGTATCTTCGCCCATGTAGTCACGATTTCTTGATATGCTTCACCAAATGGAAATATTAATCTTGATGCTTCCCAAAATCTAGTTCTCTCACTTAAGTCATACAACAAACCTTTTGTTTCATTTAAAGCATGTGCCTTAGACACGTCATCCATTGCATTAAATGCTTTTGTAAAAGATTCATAAGGTTCTGTTGCAAGTGTTCCTTTTGCTTTAGCTATGCTTTGTTGAAATGTTAAATCTTTATATTCAATATCAAACTTAAATAATGCTTTGTCATCAGATGCAGCAATAGTTTTTTGCATTTTCTCTATAAGGTCATCAGAAACATTAGATTTTTTTGCTTGTTCTATTATTAAATCTTTCATTTGATTAGAACTAACTGTTATCAAATCTGTAACTTTATTCCAATACGCTTGTTTAAATACAGGAGCTCTTGATAATTTGTTTGTAGGCATAGTCATAAAAGCGTAAAACATATTCTCTATTAATTGATCATACGATTTACCTATTTCAGATCTAGAACCGTATGCTGCGTCACTACCTCTACCTTTCATTTGTGAAGGTAAAGCATCAAAGTTTTCATCAAACATTTTTTTGTATTGTTTTCTTAATGCTTTTACACTACCTATTTCATTTAGATTTATATCTTTATAAACACCAGTTCTAAGAACATTTAATAATTCTGCATTTCCTTGTCTAGTTATAACTAAAGATTTTTTATCAAAAGCACCACCAGTTTTAAGATGTATTCTCGCATTTATATAATCGATAACATCTTCTACTAATTTTTTGTTTTTAGTTATGTTTGCAAAATAAGGATTTTGTCTTGCAATACTACTAGCTATAGAACCTTCATCAAATCGTGTATTCCAAACAAATTCTTTTGCTTCTCTAGGACCAACTTCTAGTATTTTTCTTGCAGTTTTATCGCCAACTAATTGTGCATACTCAGTCATCATGTGATCTACATACTTAGCAGGGTTCTCGTTTTTATCTGCAAGTCCAAATGCTTTTCTACTTATGTTTGGATTTGTTTGTCGTAGTCCTTGATAACCTTTGTGTGTACCTGAAATAGCATCAAAAAACTCAGCCATAACTTCTGTTTCTTTTGATGTTAATTCAACAATATCTATTAAATCTTTTTCTCCATTAATGTATCTTCTAATAGCTTGTGCCATTCCTATTTCTTCGCCTTTGTATTTAAATCTTTTTGGCAAGTCAGGAAACTCTGCAAATATAAAACTATCTAGTTCGTTATCTGGCATACCTTTTTCAATTTTTTTAACTATGCCTAATGTTCCTGTTGGGTCAAACTCTCTACCTGTAACTAAAGCAATTAATCTTCTTGGACTAAGACCTGGTGTATATCCTTTAGCCCACATACGAACTTGTTCTTCTGCAATAACTCTTGTTGTCCAAGCACCACGAAGTAGTACAGCAGGTTTCCACGCTTGAGATATATATTTATCTGCTAATAGCTGTATTGCACCATCATCTATTTTTGTAGTTTTTGCAAATGTTTTTAATCCTACATTGTTTAAAATATCTTTTTTAAGAATATTTGTAGCTTTAACAACTTTACTAGCAGGTAGTATTGGTATGTAATTTTGTGCTAATTCAGTACTTAATCTAAATGTCGGTATATCTACAACACTACCATCTAAGTATGCTTTTAATTGAGAACCGAAGTTAAATGCTTCTCCTGCTTCATCAACAAAATTTAAACCTGCTTCTCTAAGAGGTTTGTCATAAATACTTACTATTTGATTTACTATACTTTCTGAAAGCAAGTCATCATTAACTTGTTTTTGCAAAGTATCTTTAAATGCTTTAGCTGTTTTTATAGACGCATTAAATAAAATGTCTGCAGGTGCAAACGTATTAGCTGCTTGTTCTATTGGTAATTGTACTAATGGATCTACAAATGCTTCAAAAGCTGTTGCTTCAGAACCTCTTGTTATATTATCTAAAATTTGTGTATTAGTAATATCATCTAAATCTAAAGCA
>JACLAB010014092.1_pt1 | contig 28193 bp, 22 predicted proteins | sample 8027921 | NCBI WGS metagenome assembly JACLAB01 (sample SAMN15725117, study PRJNA655200) | protist metagenome | isolation source: fluorescence activated cell sorting (FACS) single amplified genomes of... | place: USA: West Boothbay Harbor, Gulf of Maine | collected 2000-07-19 | reverse complement strand
GAGAAGCGCAAACGGTTGGAGATTTTGCGGAGGAAAATGCTCGAGACGAAAGCGAGGATGGATCGAGACCGCGAGAGGTTTTCTTCTTTGTTTTCTTCTTCGTCTTCTTCATCTTCTTCGTAACAACACAACGACGACTTTTGCGACGCTTCTTTTATGCGCTATTATTATTATTATTATACTCAAATTAATCCATGCGACCTTTCACCGATTTCACTTCCACTCCGTCTTTCGTGATCACGTACACGGTCCCTCCCCACCCGCTCAAACAATCCCGCCCGCTCCCACTCAACAAACACTGACTAATAACCTCAAACAACTCCTCGGGTTCTAAATTTTCCTTATACATCGATTCGCACACGCCAAACAAACTCTCGCTATTATTCCCCGCCACGACGAAGTTCTCCGTCGGCGCCGCCGCGCCAATCAGATCCATCCCGGTCACGTACGGCTTCGACTGTTTATCCAACCCCGCGATCACCGGTTCCACGTAATACGGACCGAACCGTTTCTCGTATAACGTCGTCGACACCACCGAGGCAAACGTGTTCGGTTCCATCACTCTGTTCTCGCGAAGTTCGTAGAGTTTATGTTTAAACTCAAACGTTTGCTTCAGCGTGTGCATATCCGAGGCGAGACCGGACATGGCGAGGAACACACGAGGGTGGATCTGGAAAATCTTTTGGAAGTCAACGGCGGTGGTTTGTTGTTGGTTTATCCCGAGGCGGTTGTCCGAGGCGATGGCGACGCATTCGTGGCCGCACATCGCTTTATATGTGAGAATAATAATAAGAATAATGAGAGCGTTTAAGAGACGCATCTCGGTGAGTAAACAGAGAGCGCTTTCGTTGGGGAAAACGACGAGATCGGAAACGGATTTACTAAACGAAGTTTATTACGATGGTTATACACGCGTGAGGACGAAAGAAAAAAGCATATAAATTCATACCGATGATCGCGGCGCCGTTGTAGCTCATCACGCTCATGATGAAAGAGTGTGTTACGAGTGTGTTTGTTCAATCAAAGCGTTCGTTTGTTGTTCGTTGAAGTGAAGATTTTCGTTACATTTTGCTTCAGTAAAAATGAATCGATTGTACGTCTTAAAGGCGTTCGAGAGGACGAGGAAAAGCGCTTTAAGAGTCTCGTCGTCTGTAGTACCGTCGAGTAGTACGAGTGGTAGGTTTTGGTCGAGATCGAACGCGTTTTCATCGTCATTCTTACGAGAACAAGAACATAAACTTTCGAGAGCGAATGGAAAAGAACAGACGAGCGTCGCGGGGGAAACGGAACGAAGTTTACGAAGGAAAGAGGAACCGCAAAACAAATTCCTGGAATCCCTCCGACGAGAAACCGTGGAGAACTTAGAAGAACACCACGTTTCCGACGATGCAAAGGAGGAGGAGGACTTTAAACCGCCGACGAGAGCGTTCAGTCTGAGAGAGAAAACGTTTCGAGAGAAACGGGGAGAACTTAATATGCTGCCGAAAGAAATCAACGGACCGAGAGGTTTAGAACCGACGCGGTTCAAAGATTGGGAAGTTGGAGGGAGGTGCACTGATTTTTAGCAGACGGGCTATAGTTCTTCTCTCGTTTGAGTCAAAGAGGGTGATGCTTTTGGATGGTACTCTCTGGGAACGAACTTTAGCCGAGTAAGCGGCTCGACGTCGACGACACAGTTGTTTGTCGCCTTTGGAACCGCACCTTTGGAACCGCCTTTGGAACCGTTCCGTCGTACGCTCGCCGGCGCGCTCCTCAATCCTACGCCTTTCAAATATAGATTGTGTATTTAATGTAAACGTGTATAACAGAATATTCTCACAACACACCCCTATATATTCTATGTGTGCTCCTTCTCTGTCACTCGTTCGTAAGTACACGACTCTCGATTGACTTCTCAAACCTTAAACCCTACGAATACGTCACGCCTCCGTTCGAAAACCTTTCGTCTCTGTCCCTTCAAAAGAACGATGCGTCGCGGTGTGCTCGACGTCTTTTCGCGACAAAAAGGACAAAGACGTACTGTTTTTCCTCTTTGTCTCGTCCACGATCACATCGGAAAGGTTCTTCTCGCTCCGACGAACGCGTTCTCATCCTCTGTTGCCGCTTCTCGCGCGTGTCCTTTCCACGTTGGGGAAAACGCGTGTAAAAATACCGTTAGAGGAGGTGCATCGTCTCCGTCGCTTTTCTCGAGCGGAAAAAGGCTGAGCTCGGGATATCTCGGACAGTCCTCGCACTGTTCGTACGCCTCGTCCTCCTCCTCTCCTTTTTTTGGAAAATGGGGCGGCCACGACGACGGGAACAAGAGTAAAAGTGCGTACATCCTCTCGAGCGAAAGCATGCTTTTGGATCACCCGAACGTGAACGTTCTGACGAACATGGACGTGCCGGCGACTGGTGGAGGCTCTGGGACAGGAAACGGAGGGTTCCTCGGTGGCGGCTCAGGTGGGGGTGGCAACGTGTCAAACTCCGGGTCGAACAGTAACAATAACAACGATTTTTTCGACGGGATTCCGAGAGATGTCGCCGACTTGTACACCCCGAGGGAGATGGTGAAAATACTGCAAGAGAAAGTCATCGGGCAAGATCACGCGAAGAAAATCTTATCCGTGGCGGTGTATAACCACTATAAAAGGATCGGAGCTATGCGGATGATGCGACGCGCGAGTGGTGGAGGAGGAGAGAGGAGTTTGAAGGAGGAGGAGATTCAGACGACGACGACGACTTCGTCGTCGACGACTCGCGTGCATAATAACTTCTCGTCGTCGTCGAGCGATTTTGAACAACACGGAGGTGGTTTTGGAGGAGACGGAGGAGGAGGACAAGGATCAGGAGGAGGTCGAAAGACGGAGATGAACGAGTACGTGAGCATGCGACCGTACGCGCATCCGGCGTCGGTGAAGATTTTTCCGAGCGATCAGCAAGGGAGTAAGGATACCGGTTTTTTTGGCGAACAGTCGCAGCGGGAACGCGGGGGACAAAGCGTTTGGGACAAAGAGGAAGACTTTGAAACGCGCGATTCTTCTTCTTCTGACGACGACGACGACGAATCGCTCATTGAGTTGGAGAAATCGAACGTTCTCTTGTTTGGCCCGACTGGGTGCGGGAAAACGTTGATTATTAAAACTTTAGGCGACATCTGTAAAGTTCCAGTCGTCACCTGCGACGCGACGACGCTGACCCAAGCCGGGTACGTCGGCGAAGACGTCGAATCTGTGTTGCACAAGTTATTACGCGCGGCAAATTACGACGTCCAATTAGCTGAACGAGGCATAGTCTACGTGGATGAAATCGACAAGTTATCTCGCAAATCCGAAAACGTCTCCATCACTCGAGACGTCTCCGGCGAAGGCGTGCAACAAGCTTTATTGAAAATGGTCGAAGGAACCGTCGTGAACGTTCCGGAAAGAGGCGGTAGGAAACACCCACGAGGTGAAGTCGTCGCCATGGATACCAAAAACATTCTCTTTATCGTCGGCGGTGCGTTCGTCGGTTTAGAGAAACACGTGAAAGGACGGATCGAAAAGAAGACGAGCATCGGGTTTGGCGCGCAGGTCAAAAGCAGCAGCGGAGGAGGAGACGGCGACGCTAAACACGAGGAGAAGAACAAAACGGCGAAGAAGAACGGGGGCGACCAGGGGCCGCAGATGAAGAAATCCGGCATCTTAGCCGGCATTTCCGAACGCGACGATAACCTCTTAGCCGCGCACTGCGAACCCGCGGATTTCGTCTCCTACGGCTTGATCCCGGAATTCGTCGGCCGGTTCCCGATCGTCGCCCCTCTGAAAACCTTGCGCGAAAACGACCTCCGAAGAGTGCTCACGGAACCCAAAAACGCGCTCACGAAACAATTCGCGAGACTTTTCCGCGCGCACGACGTCAAACTCGACGTCACTTCTTGCGGCGCCAACGAAATCGCCCGGTGGGCGTCCATGCGAGGCACCGGCGCTCGCGGTTTGCGAACGATCATGGAACGCCTCTTAGCCGACGCGATGTTTGAAGTCCCGTCGGACCCGACGATTAAAACCGTCCGTTTGACGGAAAAAAGCGTTCGAGAAGCGCTCACGAAACGAGAGAGCGAGGGCGTCTTGATCAGCGGCGCCGAGATGATTCGAACCTCCCTCTCCTCATCCTTCTCCTCTTCCTCTTCCGAAAATAAGGACGACGTTTCAGAAAGCGAAGAGAACGACGAAGCCTCCTCCGGATAACATAACGACGTCGATATGAAAAGAAGCCGACGACGACAAAAGAGAGAGAAAAAATGGAAGAGTGAGAGAGAAAAGCGCTCGCTTTACGGAGAACACGCAACGCGGGATTAATAAAAGAGTGCAGACAACGTACGGTATATATACACGTATATATAAAACTACCAAAGTAAGCAATGTTGTAAATGTTTTGTTGTATAAGAATATTGTCCAAAAAGTTATCGTTACAGATAAGAGTGACTCTCAGAGCGCTTCTTCAGTGGTTCCGCGTTACTTTGTGACTCCTTGACTTGACATCTGAGACCCTAAATACTCCTCTTCAGATCTCCCTCTGGACTTTGAGAATTTCATCACTCTTACTCCTACTCCTCGCGGACGGAAAATTCCAATCGTTCGCGTCGAAAAGAGCAGTAAAAGCAGCACTGAAGCGGTGGTGTCAAACTCGTTTTTCTCTCTTTCCTAAAAGCGATACGCATAACAGAGAGAAGTTCTTCTTCTTTGTCTCTTCTTCTTTGTGTCTTCTTCTTCCGGGAAAAATCATCGTCCATTTTGCGGCTGGTTGGAGGTCTTTGCGAGAGACGAAGAAGCGCGAGTTCAGACGTCAAAGAAGGCGAGAGACGCGGTCCAAGAGAGACAAGAACGAAGTAAACGACGCGAAGACGTTGAAAATTGTATAAAAAATGCCTCTGTACGACTTGGTGTTACAGGTGAAAGCGAGAGTTCCGAAGCGCGAAGTCTTCGAGTTACTCAAGCGAACATCCTTGAAAATTTTAGACGCAAACGGGGTGTTAATGGACGTGAAATCTTTCGGGCACCAAACGTTAGCGTACGTGTATAAGAAACCGAACGAGAGGCACCACGAGGTACAAATGTCGCAGATGACGTTCGCGTCGGCGCCGAACGTTTTGCCGGAGATATCGCACGCGCTGAGGGTGGACGAGAAAGTCGTTCGGTGGATGGTGTTGAAGAGGAAGAGGAAGATGGAGCCGCTGATTAAGTACAAGGCGTGGACGGAAGAGCAAAGGGCGGCGATGATTGAAAGCAGCAGGGAGAGCGAGAGTAGCCGCGACAGGGGGCGAGAGAGCGGCGGCGGAGGAGGAGGACGGCGGCGGTTTTAGGCGCGCGATCATTTGTATAGGTGAGCGTCGTTTTCGTTTGCGTTTCGTTTCATCGATCGTCTTCTTCGTCGTTGATGAATGTATGCGAGTGAGGATCAAAATATTAGTTATCCCTGTCCAAGTGCGTTTTGATAGGCTGCACGGTGACGATTAACGTATTAGCTCTATCTGACGCATCATCGTCGTCTTTTTACGTATTCGCGGTGACGAAATTGACTTCATTCGGATTCCCTCCGATGTTTTTTTATATTCATTAGAAGAACGCGTGAGCGATGAAACGTCAAACGCCCGAGCGATGTTCTTTTCGAGCGCGAAAAACGCGTGTTTTTGCGTTCTCTCTTCTTCTGCGCATCGTATATGCGCGGGACGCAGGACGCGCACACTCGACAGAAGAACTACTACTACCATTACCACCACCACCACCACCACCACCACAACTACTCCGATGATGAAGACGAAGAGGGCGTTTCTCAGAAACTCCATTCGCGGTGCCCGAACCTTAGTGTTTTCCCCGCCGGATTCGTCCGGACTGCCGGGTTGAGAGCAATTGCAGGCATTTTTATGCTTCCTTGGATGTCTTAGGAGAATTTTGTTGTCGTCGGTGGCGGTAGCGGTGGTATTGCGGTATTCGTTTTGCTGTGTTTGTTTGCGTTTTTGCGTTTTTGCGCGCGTGTGTGTATTCGTTTTTCGCTCACCGTTTTGTTTCTTCTCTCTTCTTCTTTATCTTCATCATCAACGACAACAACAACAATGCAGCGAGCGAGCGAGATTTCTCCTTTCGTCGACCAAAGAAGCTTTCGCTTGTACACTAGTAGTAGAAAAAATGTAGAGATAGACATCATATCACAAATAGCAGCACGTAATGGAACGAACGATTATACATATAATAGAGATTCATCATTATTGATTTCTATGTACCAAAGTATCGATACACACACATATATATGACTTGATTATTTACTTTACCACGCGACTTCCTCTCCGGCGTAATCATAAAACTTACCGCTATCCTTCAAAGTCACGTCCTTCAACACCTCCAACATTCTTCCCGCACTATACTCCGGCGTAAACAACTTCCCTTCCGGCACGTTCTTCTTAAACGGCGTGGATAACTCGGTATCCACCGTCCCCGGATGCAAAAGCACCATCGCGATGGGATTCTTCTTCCTCGAAAATTCCACGTGCGCGGTTTGCGTCATTTGATTCAAAGCAGTCTTCCCGCCTCTGTACGAGTACCACCCGCCTAACTTGTTATCGCTAATCGAAGACACTCGCGCGCTCAAACTCGCAATCACCGGTACCGGTTTCCCCTCGTCGTTTTCCTCCGCAGTCTTCAACATCAACTTTGAAAAGTGCTTCGTCATCAACATCGGACCGATAGCGTTCGTTCGGTACGACAAGACGCACGCCTCGGGATCGAAGCGTAAAATCGACGTCTCCGGAACCATCTTCCGATCTGGCAAGTGTAACACCGCCGCCGTGTTTATCACGCAATCTAACCGCCCGTATTTCTCCGTCACCAGTTTCGCCGCCGCTTCGATCGTCTTCTCGTCTAAAACGTCTATCCGTAAAATCTCCAAGCGTTCGGTGCCGAATTTCTCTCGTAACTCGTGCAGATCCTTCGCCTCGTCTGGGTTTCGGCACGTCGCGATGACCGTCCCGTTCGTTCGTTTATCTCCGACGATACTTTCGTTGTTCGTTTCCAGCAAATGCTTCGCGAATGCCAAACCTATGCCTCGGTTGGAACCGTTTATTAGAGAGACGTGGTGACGATGCTTTTCCCCGCTCGCTGATGCTGACGACGACGCGAAACTCCGGACAGCGCTCATTTTGCGCGAATCGTCATCGCGAGCACTATTACTACTAAATGTCCTGTTGCAACTGTTGTTTTTCCCAAAACTCGTCGTCCTTTTCAAACGGTGATGATGTTTGCGCTGCCGATTCTCAACCACATGCCGGAACGACGACGACGCGCTGAACGTTTTCTCGCCGCGAGATGAAGCAGAAGCGAGCGCGTGCATTCGCATCGTATTAGAAAAAGAAGAGGAAAAAGAGGACGTAAAAACTTCACTTCGTGAAACGTGTTTCAAAGTTTGCGAAACCGTCGTTCGCATCGCAACCGTCGAGGATGGTTTCCGGATGATTATAATGAGGAGATTTTGAGCACCTTGGCGACGTCGACAAGAGACCAGATATTCGGCTTTACGAACGCGTGGCGTAATCATCATCACATTCGTTTAGTGCCGCGAATATATGCATACAAACATGACGATTTAATAATACGTAACAACAATAAACTATCGCTTTGTTCTTCTTTCATCTCTCTGTCTCTCTCTTTCTCGTGTTGTGTGCTGAAAACATGTACCGCGGCGATACACGTACGTACGCAAAGAGAGTCTCTCGGAGAGACGAGAGCGCTCGCGTCGCAACATCCCGAAACACACACTCATTATTAAAGCGCGGCTCATGGTGTGTCCGAGGAAACATAATGAACGCATTTTGTCTCTCTCGTTCTTTCTTAATTCTTTCTCTTTACTTCTTCGCGGAGAGTTCGTACTCCTCGGGCGTTTTCGTCTTCATCTGCAACGCGTGCAACCCTTTCTCGTTGAATTCCTCCTCCAACAATTGGTACACTTTCCGTTGCCTTTTCACTTGATTCAAACCTTCAAACATTTCCGAAACGATCTCGACGTTAAAGTGCGTTTCCGCGGACGCGTCGCCGGATGGGTTCCCGCTGTGTCCGGCGTGCTGCCAAGACTCGTCGACGATTTCGAGAACGGATGGTTTCAACGCGTCGGAGATTTTTTTCCGCATCGAATTCGCGAGCGGGCGGCCGACGTTCATCGGGGCGCCCTTCGTTTCCGCGCACCCGTTCCCGTCCGGAGCGATGTTTCTTGGTGTCGTTTTGATTTTTTGACGCGCGTTTCGTGCTCTCGTTTGATGAAGGTGTTTCGTGGTGGAGGAAGAGGAAAGAGAAGCACGAGAGGCGAACATTTGAGTCAAAAGTGTGAGGATTTTACGCGCGATGACGATTTTAACGAGAGTAGTAGTATTAAAACGCTTCTTCACGTGCATCATCACCATCATCGCGGGATCGCGCCGTTTTTGGGTGTTTTTTTGCCGACGACGACGAGGGTACGACGAGGAGAAACCTTTCTCTCTTTCTCTCAATCCCGTTCTCCCGTTCCGTCTCTCTCTTTTCGTCAGAGCCTGGACGTCGCCGTCGTTTTCGTCGAAACGAGCATTCATTTCGTGTACACTTTGCACAAGTGGTCGAGACAGTGGTCCAAATCGTCCGCTTGCGCCAAATCGCACGTTTGTTTGCACTTCATCGCCGCTTGCATCGCCGCGTGGTGTAACTTCAAAACCTCCAAGTACTCCTCCTCGGTTTTAATCTCCGCTCTTTTCACTCGCTGACACAACATGTACTCGCTCACAGTTTGGATGATATTCTTGCAGTGCTCTTCCTTCGTCGCGATCCACCTGGTCACTTGATTCATCGCGAGCAAACTCGTCCCTGCTTCCGCGTGTAACTCCCCGGCTTGCGCCATCGCCTTCCTCACCGTCGCCGCGTCTTGTCGAACCTGCGCGCATATCATCGGATCGTCGAATATCCCGCACGGGACTTGGCAGTGCCCGCCTCTCAGGCGTAACACCAAGTGTAACGTGGACTCTTTTTGAATGTTATAATCCGCCAAAGTGCGTCCGTCTTCTAACTGTTTCCCGGCGAAGATCAACCGCTGCTGGTCAGGAGGGATGCCTTCCTTGTCTTGGATTTTCGCCTTGACGTTGTCGATGGTGTCCGAGGATTCCACTTCCAAGGTGATCGTTTTGCCCGTCACTTTTTATAGAAAATATCGTGATTTTGTTGTCAGTGGTGCACGCAGAAACGAAAAGAGAGTCGATAAACATGCGTTAAACGCACACGAAACGCGCGAACATTTACTCCGAATGTGAGATCTCGAACACAACTTTTCTCTCACTCCTTTACAAAGAAACGACAGAGAGAGAGCGCCAAAACGAGCGAAACGAAAGAGAGAGAAGACAGAGACATTACTCCTACGAGTACTCACGGGTTTTCACGAAGATTTGCATGATGAGTATGTGTGTTTATGTGTGTGTTTGTGTGTCACAAAATGGAGAAAAATTCGATTTCCAATTTGCTCCATTCTTAGGGGAAAATGCACCCGCACGCGATATCATCGCGTCGCGCGTGCGATGGGACCGCGAACGCGTCTCTCTCTCGTCCAGCTCGAAGAAGACAAAGAGTGAATGTTTTTTCTGGCGCTCTTTTCTCTCGCATTCGAAAAAAGATGACGATATTGAGCGCAGAAGTGAACGATGCAAAAGCACACACCGGGAACGGAATTGGAACGAATTCGAGGAATACCAAGCGGAAAGAGTTCACGCAGAAAGACGTCTCGAAACGCCTGAAACGATTGAGAGAGGATTTGAAAAACACGAACAACGCAACAGCGACCATTCCCAGCGAAACAACCGTCGGGACTCGGTTTTCGGAGGTACTATTTAAAAGCAAATTCTTTCTTAAATCTCTCTTGAATTCTCTTCGTTTGTGTCTCTTGTCTCTCTTTGGGTTCGTACTGACATCGATTGAATATTCCTTCGTATGACATCACCATCTCGTGAAACAGGCGGCGCGGTACATGTCGAACACCATTACGAACACCAACATTGATTCTTCTTCGAATAACGCCGAAATAGACGAAATAGCGAACGAATGTTGGTTCGCCTACCAAGCGGTTGTCGAGAACGCTCGATGCGTCGACTCGCTTCCGATTCGCTCGTGGAATGCCATTTTGAACGCGGTTTCGATGCACTCGTCGAAGGCGACGGCGAGAGATCGTGCGAGACAAGCGTGGCAGTATTTGCGGACGAATCGAGTGGCGGTGAGGCCGGATAAGTTTACCGCGCAAGCGTTGGTGAACGGATTGTGTAAGGAGGTTTTGGACGTGAGAGAGACGATTGGAGTTTTGAGAGAGTTAGTGGAGAGAGGAGGGGAGGTGACGTCGTATCAAATCAACGGCGTTCTGAAGAGGTGTTTCAAAGAGGCGACGGAGAGGAGGAATAGGGAAGAGGAAGAGAGAGGAGGAGAGGATAACGAGAAGGAGAAGAAGAAGAAGAAGAAGAAGAATGGCAATAGTAGTAGCTTTACTAGCGATGCGGTATATCAGGATATTATCGACGCCACCGATTTAGCCTGGGACGCGGGAAGAGGCACGCACAACGTGCACACGTTGATGACGTATTTGAGAGCGTTAAAGATGTGCGGCGCGAGCGCGGAGACGGTTTTGGACGTTTTCGAACGGGCGTGCGGCGTGAAAGAAGGTGGCAGCGCTGGTGAAGAGCGCATCAAACCAGACGACGATATTTTAATCCTCGCCATGCAAATAAAAGCGAACGACGACGACTCGACCATGGAGGATAAAATTACCTACTTTGAAACGTTGTCTGAGAACCTTGCCGCTAAAATGCCGAGCAGAGCGCAAAACGCGGTCTTGTTAGCCTGCTTGAGAACTGGCGATTACAAATCCGCGGAAAAGGTTTGGGAGCGCATGAACGACGAAAAGAACGCTTTGTACAAACCGCCGGACGCGTTCGCGACGAGCGTGGTCACGTCCATCATGCGCAAACGAGAAGAGATGCAACAATCGTCGTCGTCGTCGTCAACGTCGACATCTTCTTCGGAAAACGCGAGGATAGTAGGAGCAGCGGGCGAACACGACGCATCTGCATCTGTATCTGCATCTGCATCTGCTAGTGGTGGTGGCATTCGAAACACAGCCATGGAAGCGTTCACCGATCACGTCATGCGTCGAGCGACAAAAAGCAACACGTCTAGCCAAGACGAAAGCGACGACGATCAAGACGTCGCCATTAACCTCACCGCAAATGTTTTGAAAGTCTTGCGAGACGAAATTGAAGACGCGTCGCTCTTCAAGAGACAAATTTCTTCCCCGTCGAAGGTTTACGAAATTCGAGAAAGAGCGGTGGCGGATGCAAAATCAATCGCAGACATAGCGAACGCTTTTTTAGACGTGCCAAAGTACGACGATCAAGTGACCAACGCGGTTTTACAAGTGTGCGCGGAGGCGAGGTTCGTGAAGGAGGCGAAAACAATCGTCGAGGAGTACTTTGCCATGCTCGACAACAAAGAGAGATTCAGGAAGAACGACAGGCAGTATTACAACTACGAGCAAGAGATGGTGCCGAACGTTTTTAAATCCATGCAATACAACCGCTACGTTCGCGAGGAAGAAAAAATCGAAGAATCGGACATTTTAGAGTATTTCATGGAAACGAGCGAGATGGTTCCAGTCACCAGGAAATTCATCGAGTCCGCGTGCAAAGCTTGCCGCGATAGAAAATACCCGGACGCGTTGTTGAAAATCTATTACATCGGGCGCGATACGTACGACCACGCGCCGAGGAGACAGACTATTGATATCGCGTTGTCGGCGTTATCGGCGGATGGTAGATGGCAAGATACCATACGAATAATGAACGAGGACGTGTTAGAAGCGACAATTAATACCGTCAGTGACAACACGAAAGCATCGTTCGTGGTCGATTACGAAGATCGCTCCAAAAATAAAGTCATGATTCCGACGGATAAAATCGACGAGTTTGGCGTGAAGCATTTAGTCTTATCCTTCGTCAACGCCGGCGAAATCGACCAAGCGTTTTCGGCGCTTCGCTTGTGTCAATTTCTAACCGATAAGAGTTGCACGGAAGCTTTCGAAATAATTGAAAGAGCGAAAGAGAAGCAAGAGGAAGGGAACGACAGAGAGGAGAAAGAAGTTCAAGTGTCGTAGAGATTAGTGAAATGTTGTATATCGTTGTCAAATTTCAAGACGCCCGGCTACGCGCTACAATGTAAATTGGGACGGAGCATAATACCGTTATCAATCGCAGAAGAAGAAGAAGAAGAAATCGACGACGACGACGACGTTTTTTTGTTCGCATTCGTGTTCACCTCTCTCATCTCGACTTTACTCACGTTCTCTAATTCATTAAAAATACCTCTAAACTTCCTCTGTAACCCAACCAGCTCTTCCTCGTGTCGGCGTCGCAATACTTTCGCGCAACAATTTTGTTTGATCTTCATCTGCTTCTCCTCGCGTTCTAACTTTTCTTTCAGTTTTAATTTCTTCGCCAACAAATCGTTCTCAATCCCGCGATTGGTCTCGTTCCTGGCCTTTCTTTCGATCGCGTCCCCTTTCTGCCTCACCTCTTGCGCTTCCACGTATTTCTTCTGTTTCGTCAACGCGGCTTGAATATTTCGTATTTCCGAGAGTTCTTTCGCTCTCGCTTTCGGTTTCCTCTTTTGCGCTTTCGCGCGAATGACGTTGCATTCTTTTTCAAACGCATCGAATCGTTCGCTTTTCTTCGCTTTCAAGTTTTCCGCGTCCACGTGAAAACTCTCTTTCATTTTCGCCGCTTCGCAGTCGTGTCTTCGTTTCAAATCCACCTCGCTTTTCCTCTGCACCTCGATCGCATCCGCCATCGCTTTCTGATGATGCACCGCGACCAAAGCCGCTCTCCTCTTCTCCTCCTCTCTCTTCGTCTTCTCCATTGCGATGGATAACTCGTTGCATTTCTCAAAATCGCCTCTCTTCTCCGCTTCTCTCCTTTCCTCGTCCAGTTTCGTCAGCGTCTCCTTCACCCCGGCGTTCACCTTCACGTTGGCGCGTCGTCGCAACGTACACTCTGGCCGGTCTATCGATAACGGTCCCGGGGTCATCGCTCTGGTGACCGACGACGACGACGACGATAAAGACATCGACGAATTTTGCCTGTTTCGCATCAACGTCGTCTTTTTCTTCTTCTCCGCCGTAGTGGTAGAACTCGTACTACTCCTACGACTCCCACCGCTCCTCTCGCCTGGATGTTCGCACCCATCTTCGGAAAGAGGAGAAGGTTTTGCAGGCACCGCTTTTTGATCCGCGACCGAAGATGAGATTTCAAAGACTCCTTTTCTCATCTCTTCCTCCTTCTTCTCTTCTTCTTCTTCTTTGTCTTCTTCTTCCTCCTCCTCCTCCTCCTCCTCCGCGCCGCCGCCACTTTCACCGTTCAGGAAAGCAGCCGTGCTAAAGAATCCACCTTTTTCTTCTTCAGCATTTTCGCTCTTCTTCTTCTTCTCGAAATCATTTTCATCCTCGGAGCTCTTTTCCTTCTCAAACACCTCTTCCTTCTCCTCCATCGTTTACGCGTGAACGTGTGCGCGTGCGTATCCCAAAGTAAACGCCAAGGAAGGGAAAAGTTACAAAGTGTTCTATTTTTGTACAAATTCAATCCTGTTGCAGAGTGACACGAAAAGTTCTTCTCAAATCACACAGACGCGCCGACGATAAAAATCTGTCGTTCGGACGTGAAGAAGCAGAGACACCACCACCCTCCGATACCTCTCGACTTTGACGCCTTTCGCGTCCTTTTCTTCTCGCGCGATGATACTACTTTGTAAGGTACGAGCAAAAAAGTGTTCGTAGTATGTGTGGTATTATTTTTACTTTTTATTTTTTTATTTTTAGCAACACTCGAAAAAAAGACGTTACGCACAAAATGAAGAAGACGAAGGAAAAGAACAAGAAAACCCCTAGAGTCACTGCTCTGCATTCCTGAGAAACGTTTCGCGCGCAAGAGTAACACGCAGCGCCATAAAAAGAGGTCGCAGCTCTCACCAGAAGCGAGACCACAACACGGAAGAAGAACACGAAGAAAAGCACACGAAAGAATATTATGGATTTTGGCCCCGCCGTCCCCTTTCCGGGAGAAAAGAACGAGAAGAAAAAGAAGCGAAAGTTGAACGCGATTCCAATCGAATTTCTCCGAAATCTCCCCTCGGGTGTGATGTACGAAAAATCCTACATGCACCGCGACTGCGTCTCGCACGTGTTGCAGTGCTCGACGAGCGAGTCTGATTTTTTCGTCTCCGCGAGCAGAGATGGACACGTGAAGTTTTGGAAAAAACGAGCGAAAGGCGTGGAGTTTGCGAAACATTTTCGAGCACACGTCGGGGTGATTGTGGGAATGGATTGCTCGAAATGTGGCACCAGAGTCGTCACGCTCGGCGAAGACGGCTCGGCGAAAATCTTCGACGTGAACAGTTTCGACATGATTGGAATGATACAGTTGAAAAAGAAAGACGATGAGAACAACAGCGAGGCGACGTGTATCGCGTGGTTATACGATTCGAGGAAGAAAAGACACCACGCGAGCAAACAGTTGTTCGCCGTCGGCGACTCGAGCGGGAGGATTACGGTACACGACGCGAACGCAGAGGATTTGAACCAGACGATGGTGAAAGAGTTGACAAGTGTGCACGGTGGGAGTAATGGAGTGGTGTGCATGGCGTATAACGGCGAGTACGAGTGCGTGGTGAGTTGCGATCAGTCCGGAGGCGTCGAGGCGTGGAGCGCCGATCCGGAGGAGGAGTTTGAAAGGTTACCGATAGGCGGCGATTTTAGCAAAAGTATGAACAGCGATAGAAGAAGAGAGTTGAAATTTTCGGCAAAGTTTGAGACAGATTTATACGCGTTGGAGAAGGCAGAGACAAGCGCGACGCACGTTTCGTTTAGCAAAGATGGGAAGAGAATGGTTATATGCGCGCGCGACATGAAGATTCGCGTGTTCAATTTTACCACGTGTAAATTGAAAGCGGTGTTTAACGAAGACTTATCCGCCGCGGAAGACGCGCAACGATCCGGGAACGAGAAGTACGTTTTAGAAGATATCGATTTTGGACGAAGATTCGCGAGCGAGAAATCTTTGGACGAGAAACTGTTGGACGCGTTTGAGTATCCAAACGCCGTGTTTGACGAAACCGGGAATTTTTTGATGTACGGAACAATCATAGGGATTAAAGTGATAAACTTGCAAACGTTAATGGTGTCTCGTTTGCTCGGGAAAGTCGAAAACGGCGAACGGTTTACGAAATTGGCGTTATTCCAAGGCGCCGCAAAAAGAGACGCTTCGTTGAAAGGGAGCGGGAAAGACTATTCCGTACAAAGCGACGGGACGCCGATGAATGATCCAACCGTAATGTGCGCCGCGGTTGGGTCGCAACGCGTGTACTTATTCTCCACTCGGGAACCAGACGAAGAGAACGGCGAAGGCGACGATAAAGAGAAAGACAGAGACGTGTACAACGAAAAACCGTCTCTGGAAGAGGCTCGCAACGCCACGGGCGGTAAAAACGGTTTAGGAGGGGCCAACGGCAGCGCGTCGAATCGATTACCGTCCTTGGTCACCTTGCACACGAATATCGGCGACGTATCGTTCAAACTCTTTCCAAAAGAGTGTCCGAAAACGGTCGAAAACTTCACCACGCACTGTAGAAATGGCTATTACGACGATGTCATCTTCCACAGAGTAATCAAAGGGTTCATGATTCAAACCGGCGATCCTTTAGGTGACGGCACCGGAGGTACCTCCATCTGGGGCAGCGAGTTTGAAGACGAAATCAATCGAGATTTACGTCACGATCGCGCCGGCGTTTTAAGCAGCGCCAACGCCGGACCAAACACGAACGGATCGCAGTTTTTCATCACCACCGTACCGACGCCGTGGTTGGACGGGAAACACTCCGTCTTTGGAAGAGTGAGTAAAGGGATGGACATCGTCAACAAGATTGAAAATTTGAAGGTTGATAAAGCCGACCGTCCCTTGGAGGATGTGAAGATTGTATCCACGAGCGTAAGTTTCGAGTGATCTAGTAGAAGAAGTTTAATAAATGCGTACCTTGGTACTGTAGTAGTAAATAAAAATGAGAATTACTTCATCACGAGTGCGCGTGCGACTACTTGTGTTTAAAGCGAAACAAACAACAAAAATACTAATATAGTAATGATATATGTAATAAGTATGTTATTAACGGTTCAGCTCGTCGAAGATGCTGCTCGCCATGTTCTTCAATCCGCTGATCCCTCGACTGGCGGCGTTTTTAAACGCCGCCGCGTCTTGTTTCGCTTGGAAGGAAATCTTCTCCATCAAATCGCTCGCGGAGAGGTCCAAGTCGTCGCCTCGCGGACTCGTCGCGCCTCTTCGAATATCCGAACTTCCAAACCCACTCTCGCCGGCGTATCGGTTCGCGTCCCATCCAAAACCATCGTCGTTATTGTTTGTTCTGTTGCCGCTTCCGCCGCCGCTGCCAAACGCATCCGAGGAGATGGACTTGGCGCCCGCGAATCGCTCGGTGGCGTTGTAGTAGTTATCGTTCGCCGCGCCCGCGGCGGCTGGGTTCGTGCTCGTGGATGCAGACGACGATGCGTTTCGTCCAAAACCACCACCACTTCCGCTATTCCCATACTTTGGACTGGCGCCAAACGCAGATCTGCTGCTATTATTATTACCCGACGGCGGTCTCGACGCGCTACTGCTCGCGTTGCTACCGCCACCAAAGTTTCTCGTATCAATGTTCGTTTTCTTTCCGGCGTTTCTGTCCAACGTCACGTGGCCACTCGCACCCCTGCGGGAATTCATCGGAACGCTCTCTAAACCACCCATGGTGTATTTCGGTCCATCCTCGTTCCTATTCGTCGTCGTCTCGTTTTTCGTCGAAGCGTTGCCAAAACCGTCCTCGGAGTAGGCGAACCTGTTCGACTTTGGCGGCAACGCCACGTGTCCGCTCGAGTCTCTCGGGCTCACGCCGCCGGATCTCGGCGATACCGGGTTACTGCTGCTAGTGTTGTTAACTGGTACGTCCTCGCCTGGCGCTTGATCGAACAATCGATCGTCGACTTTGGCGTTCAACTTCTTCGCGCCCAATCCTAACCCGCCGCCGCCGCTCCCGACTTTCTTCGCGCCCAACCCGACTTTCTTCGTCGTCGACGACACCATTACCTTTGGCTTCGACGTCTGCACCGGCGTAATTTTCTTATACATCGGCTGCGACGCCGCCAAAGGCTTAGAAGCTTTCGACGGCGCTTCTTCCTTTTCCTCCGTTGTGGCATCCTTCTTCTTCGGCGACTTTGGGAAGTAATTTTCCATCGTCTTTACGTTCTTCGTCGTCGCCGAACCCGTCGCCGCTCTCGGCGACACCAACGGATCGCCAAAGAAATCCGTCTTCGGTCCTTGCTCCGTCGGACTTTGCAACGGCGAGATACCACCTCCTTTGCGCCGCATGTTTTCGCACTCTCTCCGCAAGCGCTCCTTGTACAAATTCGCCGCTCGAGACGTGTACTTTTGCGCTATGCGTCCTATATAATGTGTGTACATAGAATACTAATGTTAATATAAAAGAGATCGATGCTCGAGAGAGAACGGATCACCACCATTCGCGATCAGATGATGACGACGACAACGATGCTCTACAAAAAAATGTCGAAGAAGAGACGACGTCAAAGACAAAGAGATCATCAGATCTTATCTCTTACCTCGTTCGTTCGAATTCCATCCGTGTTGCGAGAAAAACGCCCGCGCGGCATCGTTCCCCCCACTCGCTTTAAAAACATCCAGTTCATCTCTCGACCATCGGTCCATGTTTGCCGATTTTACTTGCGAGATGTGCACGCCTAAACTTCTGTGTATGCCGGAGCAATCGAGGCATATGAACACGCAATAGTTTTTGCTCGTCCATTTCGGGTTCGGGGTGTTGCAATCGAAACACAAGCGGTTGCCTTTTTTACGACAGAGAGAGTTGAACAGTTCGTCTCGGTCTTTGTTGTTCGTAGTATTCGTGTTTATCGCGTCGGTCATTTTAGTGTGTAGCTCTTCTTCTCTCTGTTTTGCTCCTTCTCTTCTGAGCGTTCTTTATATGTGTGTATAGAATAAGAGACGGCAAGACTGGAAATTTGAAGCTTTTTTTTCCTCTTTTTTTCTTCTTCTTCTTCTTCTTCTTCTTCTTCTTCCTTTGTTTTTTTTAAAAAGAGCAGCCAGAGAGAGAAAGAGAGAAACTTGTGTGGTCGAAAAATTTTTGATTTTGAAAATACACCAAAAACAAGAAGCTTTTCTTCGGGTGCTCATGCGTGTGCGTCACTTCTCCATCGCGATGAAACGAGAACTGAAAATGAACACACAGAATACTTATAGCGGTACGTATCTTTGCGTGCATTTTCAGCGATATTTATTTGCACACGTAGAAGATCTATAGACACAAAACGAGAGCGTTTTTTTGCACCTGAGAGCAGAGAGAGGAGAGAACCTTGTGTGTTTGAATTTTTGAAGAAAAGAAGAGGAGAAAAAAAATTCAAAAAGTTCAAAAACACACAACAGGAGTCTCTCGTCTTTTTATTGTCCTGTTTTACAGTGACTAACATTCTAAGTGATACTATTTTGAGCTTTCTGATTTCTGAATCAGATACATTGACTTCACATGCATCACTTTTTGATCCCGAATAATGCCTATGGTAATTCTTTATCAACTGCTCGTTGGATCTGATCTTTAGAAAATTGATCTATAATGTCGTTTGACGTTTGAGAGTGTATTTTTTTCTCCCGCCAATTTTTTGCTTTTTTTTTTTTTGTTTTTGCACAAGTGTCCTCAAAAAAAACAGACACGCGAGAGAAGAAACACACGACGACGCACAGAAAGACATTATTCCTCTCTTTGCGCAATAATATAAACACACTACGCACAAACACAGAAGAGAAAGCTTTCTTTTTCTCTCTCGTTTTTCTTCTTCTCTCGTCGTTTCAGAGGGAATCTTTTATATATACACCTCTGTCTGCGCTTAAAAAGAAGAGAGAGAGATCTTCGTTGAAAATTCATCTCTCCGAGAAGAGAGAATTTGAAATTTTAAACATTCGCTTTTGCGCGAGAGAGAGAACTTTTGCTCTCATATCATCGCCATAAAAAAGAAGCGAACAAATGTCGAACGCGAAAGAAGCGTCCGAGGCGGAAGCGTTAGGGACGAAGGTGTTGAACTTGTGCCGAAAGAAAGCGAGCGAGAAAGATCTGTTGACGGTTTTAGAGGTACGCGCGTGTGATGAGATTTTGAATTCTTTCTCTCTCTCGAGAGAGAGAATTCAAAATGTTTGTTTCTTTCTCTCTTCTGTGTAATGTTGTCTTGACGAGGATCAAACAACTCGTTTTAGTATCGTTCGTTTTATTTGTAGTATTCGAGAGTGCGATACATCGATCGCGCGGCACGAAACGTATCTCGTCATAATCTCAGTCCTTTAGGAGTGAGAGCAAAACTGACCTTTTAAAAATGTCCCTCTGTTTTACTCGTATTATGAACACACAGCCGTTGGCGATGAAACTACGAGAAATCAACCAATCGGAAGACGGAGGCCGAATGCCTAAACTCGCTTCCGCGGTCACGCACCAATACGTTTTGAAACACCAATCGTCACTCGTCGTCGCGTACGCGTCGGCGTGCGCTTCGGAAGTGTTTCGGATCTTCGCGCCGGAACAACCGTACGAGAAAGAGGAGACTTTAAGAGCGGTGTACGAGAACTTTAATCAAACTTTGGGGTGGTTGAAGTACGCGTCGTCGTCGTCGTCGAGGAGGAAGAAAGACCACGATGATGAGGACGAGGACGACGAGAACGAGGACGACGAGGACGAAGACGACGAGGGAGAGAAAGAAGAAAAAGAGGAGGAAGAAGAAGACGGAAAGAAGTTAAAGAAGAAGAATTCAAAGAAGAGCACGAAGAAGAAGACGAAAGCCGACCCGGCGAATCCTCCTCCGAATTTAGAAAGGAAGCGAATCTTGTTCGAACAATCCGAGCGGTTGTTACGAAACATCGCGCAGTACGGCTTGTGCGTGCCGGTACTCGATTTGGAGGATAAATCGACGTCGGTGGAATTGGCCAAAGATTTGTTTGAGACGTTATTCGACGCGACGACGGCGAAAACAGAACCGATTATAGGCGAAAACGTCGCGAGAGTTCTGAACACGATGATTGAAGAGGCGGCGGAGGATACGACGGTGACGGATGGAAACAACACGGGCAACGCGAATTATAATAAAAGTTTGTTCCACGACGAAGTGTTAGAACACTCGCCGTTACTTCCGGAGATTTTAGAGCAAACGCTTTCCAGGTTGGTGGAACCGAAAAAGTCGCAAAATCCATCCGCGCACGCGTTGAGCTCGGCGTTGGTCGTTTCCTGCTCCACCTCTTTACACGTCCCGACGCAAAAGTTTCTCGTCAAATCGATCAGAAATTTAGTGCCGAAAAACCACGCGTTGTTTAATCTCTCGAAAAAGCACGCGGCTATTTTAGAAGCGTTAGCGTCGGTCGATGCGGCGGTTTTGAGCACCTTGTGGCCAGAACTGCACGAAGAAGCCCGATCGGAAGAAGTCGCGCAAAGGTTAAAGGCGTGCGCGTTGCTCGGTCGAGTCTTGCGCGCGAGGAGCAGCACGATACGCATCGCGAACAACGGCAACTCGTTCGGATGCATCGCGGACGAATACCCGCACGTGTTGAAGATGTTCTGCGAACGCTTTTCGGACAAGGAAAGAGCCGTTCGCGTGTTTTGCTGCAACTGGGCGTTGAACTTTTTGAACAACGGCAGCGTCGGAGAAGACGCCGAAAAAACCACCGTCACCAACGAAACGCTCCCGTCGTCGCAATCATCTTCCGATGGGACGAAAAAGACATCGGACAACAGCAACACCATTTCGCGCTTGTCGCCAAAACCTTCCGGTGAAACCAACGCCGCCGCGGTTCAAGTCTTTGAGCACTTGCGCCAACGCTGCAAAGATCCCGACGAACACGTGCGATTGAAAGCGACGGAAGTTTTGTTTGAAATTTACTCGCGCGAAACCGATCGAAGAGCGGTACAATTAAAAGCCGTCAAAGAAAGCGGCGAGCGCGCTTTGCGAGACAGGAGACCAGCCGTTCGTAAAGCTGTGGTTGACGGTATGGTCAAATGTTACAGGAACTACGCTTTGCGATGCATGAAGAAAGCGGAGACTTTGCGAACCGGAGGCGAGGAAGATAGCGAACGATTCGATTGGATTCCGGGGACGATTTTAAAAGGCATCGTCGTGCCGGACATTGCCATGCACGTCGTCGAACCGGCTTTGGCGAACTTGTTCCCGGCGAGCTTCCCGGCTGACGCTCGAACGACGTTTTGGTTGCGCGCGTTGATGACGAGCGGAAGCGCTTTGGCTAAAAGTGCCGAGGACGTCGTCGACGTCGAAGATGGTGGTAAAGAAACGACCATCATCAATTACGTTGAACCGCGCGTCAGAGATTGTTTGAAGATGTTCTTGTACCGTCGCGAGATCGCGAGAAAAGACTTCAAGGAATACATGGACGCTCGCGAGCTCGCCAAGGGAAAGACCTCCCCGAAGAACTCAGAGAAGCAATTATCGGAAGCGCGCGTATTCTTCTCCAAAAACTTCCGAAACGAAGAGAAATCCCTCAAGCTGTTAGAAACAGGCATCGAACAAGTGAAGGACCAAAAGTTTTTCAAGTCGTTGATCACGCTCGCGAATTTGAACACCTCGCAAAAGGACGCTCGGCTCGCCGCGGAGGACGCCAAGAAACGCTTAGGCGAGAAGCACGGCGCGTTTCAGCTCTTGGAAGCTATGATTGCAAAAATTGACCCGAGCCCGTTTGACGGCGATCACGCGAGATGCACCTTAAAAATGGCGCTGAAGAACGGGAAGAAACCGACGAAGAGGAACGAAATCGACGAGAACAACAGGCGCGTGGCGATGTTCGCGATGGACCACGCCATGATGCTCGCGGAAGCCAATCCGTCAATCTTTAACTCGTGCGGTGATTTGTTCTTGAAAGCGTTATCTGAAAACGCAGAAGTCCCGCCTTTGGTTGACGACGTGGTGACTGAATTCACGCGCTTGTTTTCTGTTTGTGGAGGCCACAGTTTAGCCTCGGTCAAAGAGACTTCACATTTGAGGGACTTGCTGGTAAATACGGTGGAGCAAGGCGCGAGCGGATGGACGCGATCGAAATTAGCCGCGAGATCACTGGTTCAGTTAGCGTCATCATCCGGATCGGGACAAAAGAAAGCCAACGATGCAAACGTGGACGCGCTCGAGTCGTGCTTCTCCAATTTACTCGACGCCTTAGCGGACGGTCGAGACGCCGAGATGCCAAACTTGCTCGCCGCGGCGTCCGCGATGCCGCCCGCGTTGGTGTTCAAAAACCTGGACGCGGTTGAGAACGCGTTGTTTTCTTTGGTCGAAAACGAGTCGAACGACGATTTCTGTCGCGTCGAAGCGATCAAGTGCTTGCGAAACTTCGCCACGTTTGAGATGATGAAATCCGTCTCTTTGTCGTCGAAATCTTCCACGACCGGCGCCGCTCTTCTCGCGAAGGTGAAACAATTCAAGAAACGCGCCGTAGACGCGTTCGTTCAAATTCTTGAATCTTCGGAGAACGACGAAGTTTTACGCGCCACCGCTTTAGCTATCCCGAAAATTGCCTCGGGAGGATCTGTGAGCGAAAAAGTGATCGATCAGACCGCTTTTTACGCCGTCGCGAAATTTCTCTGCGACAACGACGACGACGAAACGAAACTGGCGTTTGTGAGTAAAATTTCAAAATACTCGAAACGGAAAATGTCTTCATTAGGCGTTCGATGGCACGCTATCGTCGCGTGCTTGACTGGCAACGCGTATTCGCGATCCGTGAGAGATGTCGCCTCGACCGCCTGGGAAGTGTTCGCCACGAAAACGCAAAGAAACAAATTTGAACTGTTCAACAGAGAGGCGGTGGAGTCCTCGAAAGACCCGGAAACGACCAAATCGAAAAAGTCGTTCGCCTTTACGAGGTCGCCGGAGTACACTTTGGTGTATTTGATTCATTTGCTCTCTCGAGTTCAATTTGGTGTCACGAGCGCGAAAGACGAAGACGGAGAATTCGACGCGTTGACCGCGAAGGACCTTCGATTTTCCGAAGGCGTTTTCGAGCACGCCGTCCACGCGTTGTGGCCGCCGGTGGATCGCAAAGCCGAAAAGATGATTGCGTTGAACTCGTTAGTCGCATCGACGTTGAAACTCATCCGAGGTGTCAAAACCTGCGAGGATGCCGAAGATGCGGACGGGAAGACGGACGCTTTATACCTCCTCACCGACCTCTGTTTGCTCGCGTGCAAAAGCGTATGCGCGAAAAGAGGTTTCGATTGGATGGACGATCGATCGAGCGAAAGTGCACTGTTGCAAATTACCGCGGTGTATCCATCTACTTTGTACACGGTGGTTGGTAGACGCGCGAGCGGTAAACCGTTAGAGGTTGGTGGGCCGCCTAGAATTGGCGATTGCTCGCACTTGCCCAGAGCGTATTTAAAAGCGCAAGCGAACGGTGGTAAAGCATCAAAATCCGAGTATCATCATCACGATCGCTCGAGAAACAACGCGACGACAACGGGTGCGAACAAACGTCCCGCGGCTACAGCAACTACGACGACGACGACTGCCTCGAACGCGAAAGTCACCGATGCCTTTGGTGGTGGTAATTTGAAGAAGCAAAAGACGTTGAAACAAACGACGCTGAAGATGGAAAATCCGTCGAGAGCGATGCCGAAGAGGAAAGCGACGGGTCAAGCGATCATCGTGGACGAACTCTACGACTCGGACGAGTTCGAACCCGACTCGGCGGTGAAAAAACAGAAAAAGTTGGCATTACCGGCGCCCGAGTCGAGATTCGTTGTACCTCCGTCGCCGGCGGTTGGATTAAAATCGAGAAGTACGAACACCACCGGTACGACGACGACGACGACGGCGACGACGTCATCGAAGAGTAACAGTTTGAAGCAAAAGAACGTGACGTCCTTCTTCGGCGTCGCGAGAGAAGATTCGGACGTTGAGAACTTGCCAACTGCGAGGGGTGGTGTTCGAGAAGGTACAACCGCTTTGGCGCTCGTCGATCCGATCAAAAGAGGAAGGAGACGACGTTAATAATAGAAAGATAATAGACTAATAGAAGAATATATATATACGATATACACACAGACACATTCAATACAAAAGATTTTACGGGCGTCTATATCCGATAACATCACCTCTCATCTCAGTCTTTATTCTCTCTCTCTCCTCAAAGCCTCTTCTCGGGCAATTTCTTCTCGCGAAATACTACCCCCAAAATACCTAGTAAGACGCTCGAGATTAACAGCAAAAACCCAACGACAATGTTATACAACGCAAACGCGTGATTCCTACCTCCTAACCACGTCGTCGTGCTAAAATACACTCTCTTCTCACCACCAAACGCGTACGAGTTGTACAAATTCGTCACGTCCACGGTAATTTCCTGCCCTTTCTCGATATCCGTCTCGATGACTCCCCATAATTTTCGAAACGTCTTCGTCGACGCCGTTCGCATCCAGACGATGAAATGTTCGTCCTCTTGCACGGTGCCTTCAATCTCTTTTCCACCTCGTGTCGCGGGATCGTCGTTCACTCTCGTCGGCAAATAATTTGCAAACTTAAACTCCCGATCGCCTTTCCAACTGATATCTTTATCGGAAACCGCTCTCGGTTGACCGTCTACGTTTACCGCGAACGTATCGTTAAAAGTAGACCACGCCGCTAAACCGCACGGATTCATCTTCTCCCCATCGACGGTATTCTTCGGATCGCACATATCACTTCCACTTTCCGTTTGTCCCATCAACTGCTCGTTCGATCGCGATCGCACGAACCTTCGATGGTTTTGGTACATCGACGATATCCCGTAATAGATATAAATCGGAGCTTTAATGTATTCCGGCGCGACGCCCAGCGATACCGTGCACGTGGTTCCAGTCCCCGTCGAGTGCATCAACTCCTCCTCGCTTAAACTCTCCACGGATGACGATAAAGACGAGGTAAAAAATCCATCCTTTTTGCACGCTTCGTCGTACCTCGCCTCCAGTTGTACGATTTCCTTTGCATTTTCGTACGCGATGAAGCCAAAACTGATGCAAAAAAGCGACGCGAGTAAGAGCAACACGCTCGAGTACGATGGGGTGAGCGTTGGACGCATCGCGTACATTTCTTGCTGCGAACATTTCGTGTCTGTGTTTATCGAAAAGAAGGAGAGAAGGAATATTAATATAAAAAACGGGCAAAAATGGACCGGAAAAGCGTTGACATCTTTTCCAAATTGAACGGACGAAAGAGAGACGATTTAAAAGCGTCGAGGAGGGAAAGACCTCACAAAACGACGGTTCGACTTACGCTTGGGTTTGTTATTCGTCGACGCGCCCATCTTTTAATGAAACGTGTTTATACTGCGTGCGTTTGCTTGTATATATTATGCTTTACAATGGAGACTTTTGAAAGCCAGAAGGAGGGAAAAAGGAGAGAAAAATGGAAAGCGAAAGAGCGAGAGTCTTCTATCGATCAATCGAGAGCATATATTTTCTCAGCCGCCGCGGTTCTGTTGTTCGGACTTGAATTCAACAAGCCAAGCGTATTCTTCGTCCGTTGGTTCCGGACACCCTTTTTCGAGCAAGTAGTTTACGCACTCGGAGTGCTCGTAATACCGAGCGGAAGCGATGTATCGCCAGTAGTTCAGAGGCACTTTCGCCTCTTCGACTAAGTATTTGATGCAATCGAGTCCGCCATACCTTGCAGCGTTTCCCACGCATTCGCTCTTTACCTCCTCGGATATCTTTCTTTCTTCGACGAAATATTTCACGATGTCTAAGTGACCATATGCTGCGGCTTGTAGTGCCGCTTCTTTTTCCGTATCTCGCGAAGGTTTCACTTTGTCGAAAAGAAATCGAAGACAGTCGAGGTGTCCTCCTGCAGCAGCTTGTCCACACGCCTCTCTTTCATCACACGGGCAACCATTAGAGAAGCAGTACTTCAACATCTCGAGATTACCTTTAAATGCTGCCTGATTAATCGACCATTCATCCCACTCGCAATGTTTCACTTCTCTCGCCCACTTGAGAAACTCGAGTTTATTCGTTCGAGCAACTCCCACGCAAAACCAGGCTTGATCTATCACTCTTCCACTTTTAAATTTCTCTCCCCAGGGCATGTGATTCCACACCAATTCCAGCGTCGAAATGGATGAACATTCGTGAACAGCCCAATCTAATCCCGATACGTTTACCCCGGCGTACTCAAGCACACCCCGACTCTCTTTATTCGCTTTTGAAAAGAAAAACCGATCCGTCCTATTCAATTTCGAAATCACATGCGAGACAAACACATCCTTATGATGCAACACCAACCCGGTCCACAACTTCGTCGGTCCAAGCTTCAACCGCTCCATTTCCAAAGCGAGCTTTTCTTTCTCCCTCTTCTTCTTCCTCTTCTGCGCCCCGGAGAGTTGCTTGTTCTTCTTCGTCCCCATTATCAATAATAATAATATTATTATTATTAGTAACGATTTTTTTCCATTGACTTTGAAAAAAAGACGTTTTCTCTGTCCTCGGACGCGAGCGCAAATTGGTCCAATCGTGCCTCAGAACCACAAACGCTTTGGTCGTAAAACAACGACATGTCCGAGTACCGAAAACTCGCCCGCCTGGCGGCTCGCGCGATATACAAACAAACCTACGCCTTGGAACGGAAAAAAGCTTCACAACGCGACTTTGACAGCGCCAAGCACCACGCGAAAGCCGCCGGCGGAGGAAGACCATCGTCGCACTTTGGACGAATGCAACAAGAGTTCCCGGGTTTAGTCGAGATCGTCGTCGACGCGCTCACCCGACGCCAGTGGATCCGCGAGGACGATTTAGCCGCCGCGTTAAAGCTCAATCCGAAACAACTGCGACGAGTACTCAGACACTTGGAAACTCTGCGCGTTTTAAAACGATCGCACGTGAAAGAAAGGCAAGCTTTGAAAGAGCAAAGATTGGTGGAACGAGCAGGCATGAGCGAACGAGAAGCGAGCGAAGCGGTGGAGAAGAAAACCGCGAGTTGGTGCTGCTTGGAGTACAGTCGGATCGTGGATACTTTGAGGTTTGGCTTGAAAGGGGTGAAAGCAGAGCTCGAGCGGTTACTCGCCGGTGGGACGTTTGAAGAGTCGTACGCGTGTAAGAACAAAGAGGAGTGCGGGAAGCGGTTTAGCGCTTTAGATACCGCGAGGTTGTTCGATGTGAAACGAGGCGGGTTTGTGTGCGATACTTGCGGGACAGACGTCGTGAGAGAAGGGGAAGAGAACGATGATGAGGAGGATGGGAACGACGACCAAGCAAACGCATCGAGTGGAGGCATCGCGAAAGAATCGAAACAAGCGTTAAAATTGAGAATGAAGAAATTTTCCGATCAAATCGCCGGCGTTGAACGCCAAATCGCCAAGTGTCTGCGGTATCCTGCGCCGTCGTTCGGGACGTTGCAAGAGTATGTGGTCGCGAAAAAACGGTCGAAAGAAGCGAGAGAAGCCGCCGCGATGGGACAAGCTGGTGGTCAAGGGTATTGGGGGTCCATCGGCGTCGCTCGAGGGACGCAAGCGTTTGAGCAGAGATTGGAAGAGACGACGTTTGAGATTCAAATCGGCGGCGAGAACGGCGACAAAACGACGAATCGAGGTGGAGACGACGGTCAAGAGAAAAAAGAAATGCCGGAATGGATCACGAGAGAGTTGCAAGTGGACGAACAAGGTAAAGATGCAAAGAAACGGAAAATTGAAGGCGCGGATGCCGCAGAAAAGGAAGAGACGACGGATGCGGTGCAAGAGCAATACGCGAAGGCGTTATTGGCGGCGTTGCAAGCGCAGCAAAGAGATACGACCGAACAAGCAAAGGCGAAAGTAGAAGACGAGCGCGAGAAAGAGGAAGAATTGGCGGCGGCGGCGCGACAAGAAGGTGGAGACGTGGAGATGAAACCGGCAGCCGGGGAGAAGGAGGAGGAAGAAGAAGAGGAAGAGTGGGAGGAAGCGTAAATTTTAGTTAGAGCACACTTTTCTACGACTACATTTAGAAATGTAACTAACTACTACGACGACAACACTTTCGCGTTCGCATGATAAATACTAAATATCATCAATCATCACATTACTC
>JACLAB010015539.1_pt1 | contig 28264 bp, 21 predicted proteins | sample 8027921 | NCBI WGS metagenome assembly JACLAB01 (sample SAMN15725117, study PRJNA655200) | protist metagenome | isolation source: fluorescence activated cell sorting (FACS) single amplified genomes of... | place: USA: West Boothbay Harbor, Gulf of Maine | collected 2000-07-19 | reverse complement strand
TTCCATTTAGCATCGAACGAGCTCACGATGTTTGTCGATGCTATTGGCAAGATTGCGGGCATCAATGAAGAAGTATTAGGTGTATCCATCGTGGCGTGGGGAGACTCGATTGGTGATTTTTTGAGCTGCTACGCCGTCGCCAAAGCGGGAAGAGTATCCATGGCTGTCGTCGCGTGCTTCGCCGGTCCGGTGTTCAACTTGTGCGTAGGCGTGTCCTCCGCAATTGTTTTTCTCACCTCCGTCCTCGGTGACGTGCCATTCGAAGTCAAGCAAGGTGAAATCTTGCTCTGCATCGCGAGTTTGATGACGGCGATGCTCTGCGTGTCGATGCTCCGCGTCGTGAGCCCGACTGAGTTTGAACTTCCGCAGACATTAAGCCGCGCTCTGTTCGGCGTCTACGGCGTGTTCCTCGCGCTATTCTTGATGTGCGAAAGCCGGCTGTTGTTCGGTGAGGCGCGATAGTAAAGTACTGATTAGATATTCTTTGTAACATTCGACGAAGAGCTTCTCGTCACCACACAACGCGACGCGCGACTCATGAGTTTTCTTTGGGAACACTCGCGCGCATATCGCGCCATCGTGCGCTCAACGTCGACGTCGAAGGCATCTATGGCGGCCTTCGCATTCGTCACCATGGTTGTCGTGCCCATCGGCGCGGCGACTGTGGTGCAAAGCGCGACGAATCCAGACGGGGACGCCGCGCGGGATGAGATGATTCGCAAACGAGGCACGATAGATAGCGACATCACGTACAAGTCGAACGCAAACAAGTTAAACGCGATGCTTGGCGACGTTCGGGACGGTGTGAACGGCGATCAACGGTGGCGCGAGGCGCTGGGGATTGAGAAACCGAAGCGCTAAGGCTAACGAAGGGGTCGTTTAGACGTCGGGCGCGGCGCCTCAAACGAGGCGGCGGTAGTATGGTTCGAGCGCTGGGCTTACGGTGGCGTTCGTGGGGGAGGGATTTGTGAGTTTTTGTGCAGACGCGGCGTCGGCGTCGGAATCCGCCGACGATGATGAAGACGATGATGACGATAGCATTGAAGATAGCGATGAAGACGACGCGAGTGGCGATGAAGACGGTGCTGGTCGTCAAAATATATCGGCTGGCATGCGTGGTGGGACGAATGGGATGATAGATGACGTCGGGCGCGGCGCCTCAAACGAGGCGGCGGTAGTATGTTTTTAGGTCAGCTCGCGCACGCGCAAGTACTGTACGCTTACTTTTATTGTGTTTATGTATGATTTTCTAGAGAATAGCAGCTGTAAGGAAACCCATTCCAAAGGGTGATTTGTTTTGACTACGACGGGACGAGCAGCGTCGCGCACGTCGCCGCGACGCGGCGCCCGATGGCGTCCGCTGGGCCAGCCGCCTTGCCCTGACACGCACTCACGGCGACAATATCTGAACCCGGACCTAATGTTTCAATCACGAGCGTGCCGTCGTCTGTCGTCGTCGTCGCGCACGCCTTGGGGATCAAACACTGGAAATTTGTTTTTGGGAACATGTGGAGCAGAATGTCGTGCAACTGGTCGGCGACTTCTTCGTCGCCTTCAGATGACATCCATTCTTCGAGCTCGCGTTCGGTACGTATCCAACTCTGTTCACCTGACTTGTCCATAAAGTCTTGCGGACCGCCACCGATTTTGACGTACCATCCTGGCGAGGGATTTGGGCCCGGGTAATAAATCGGTGGCAGCACGTACACAGATTTCGCTTCGTTGCGGCTTTGGTCGCTCGTTCCCGTCGCGGATTTGACGCGTGCGCGATCGAGCACTTCTTGCGGGACTTCGTATTTGATAGTCGGCATCGATGCCAGCGCCGTGTTCACTTCGGACTCGAGAACTTCGGCTAAAACGACGGTGCGTCGTGAGATTTTAATTCCACCCAAGCCGACACCCGTCGACGCGTCTGATGTGCTCAATAACCCACTCTCGCGAGCCAGGGCTTCGGTGTACGCCCCGCACGCCATGACACAAAGGCCACACGTATACGTTCTCCCGTCGCTCATCCACACCCGAGTGCGTTCGCTGTCGCCATCACCCTTGGATTGCACGCGAACGCACGTCCCGCTCGTCACGCGCGCGTTCGCGTTCTCCTTTCGCATCAACATGTTTTGTGCCGCACGCATCTTGTGCGGATTCACATAACCACCCACGCTGTCCCACGCCGCATGGTATGTTTCTGGAATGCCCTCAGCGGATAAAAACGGCCAAGTCTTGACGAATTCAGAGCCGCCGCCCGACGCGCGTTCGTGCGGTACTCCTCGCGCGCGTAACCGGCTCGCCCCACGCTCCACGAACGTCTCGCTCCCCAAAAACATCGACCCCCGAGGATCAAAAAACACAATCCCGCTCTCGCGCTCCATGCTTTCGAAGGCTTCGATTGAATCGCAATTCAACGCCGTCCAGTCGTCTCGTCCTTCGGCGTCCAGCGGCCTCACGATGCGCCCTAAATCATTCGACCCCGACGTGAGCGTCTCGCTATCGAGCACTACAACCGATTTATCTCTGTGTTCGCTCGCGATATGCCGCGCGATGGCGCTCCCGAGTGGCCCGTTGCCGACGACGATGACGTCTACGTCGGCGCCGTTATCCAACGCTGCGTCGCGCGTAATCAACCCAAAGTCACTCGAAATAGACCGCACGCGCGTCGACGACACGCTCGCCCTCGACGCACCGCGCGAACACGCTCGCATCGCGCGCACCGCTGACGGCGCCATCGCGCGAGCGACCGCAGTTGTTGACATCTTCGCGTCGCTTCGCGTTGTGACGCGCGCTTCCAGAGAATGAATTAAAATGTTTTACAATCGACTATCGCTACGCCCGTCGCACCCGTCGCCGCGCACCGCCTCGCGTCGCCGTCGATGCCACCGTACACGACGCGCACCACCTCGCGCCGCGTCCGTCTATTCGCGCGTCAGACGATGCGAGCTACTACAACGCCGACGCGCCGCCCTTCCCGAGCAACAGCGCCTTGGCCTCGTTAATCTTCGTGCTCAGAAACACGCTCCCGCCCGCGTCGGGGTGATTCGCCATCATCACTCGTCTGTGCGCCTCCATCACCTTGGCCTTGGCCGCGCTCTCGCGCACGCCCAAGATGAGCGCCGCCTCGCGCCGCGTCATCGTTGGCTCGAATCCGCCTTGATAAAACGCGCGCGCGCGCGGTCCAGCCACGGCCCAGGCCTCGATCGTGGTCACCACCGAGCGCAGCGTGAGCGCGGCGGCGGCGACGGTTAAGCCGGTGACGAGAGGCGTGGCCATCGGAGGCGAACGCCGACGTCGCGTGCCGATGAATGGCGTGGAGTTTGGGTGCAGCCGCCTCTGTGTCGTGCACGGCACAGATTGACGCGTCGGCGCGCGCGATCGACCGGCGTCCGCGAGCGACGCGCACGAACGAGCGCGTGACACGTGCGCGCACGTCGCGCCTGCGCAGACATGGCGCCGAAACGCGCGACGCGCGCGAGAACGCCGACGAATCGTGACGATGCGAGTAGCCCAGGGCAACGATCGGCGCGAACAAAACGCGCGAAAGCTGGCGAGACAGACGCGGCGGCGGACGACGGCGAGGCCGATGCGATGGACGCGAGCGATGCGAGAGATGGCGTGTCGCCCGCGGCGTCGCCGGAGGCAAAGGTGACGCGAAAGAAATCGACAAAGAGCGAGGGTGGCGAGGATTCGTCATCCGTCAATCGTCGCTGGCGCGACGCGAACGGGAACGTCGCCGCGTACGACGGCGCGATTGTCGCCGCTGTGTACAACGATGTGCTCGGTGGTGGACGCGTGGCGCCGAGCGTGCATGCGGTGCAGGCGCTGGATGCGGCGGGGTACGGAGAAAAGTATCTCGCGCTCGGGTCGCGGGACGCCGAAGCGTGCACGACGGCGCACGCGTTGTCGGCGATTCACATCGTGAATGAAAAGTTCAGGCAGTCTGTAGATGGGTTTTTAGCGTTCGAGGATGATGGTGATGGGTTTAAGAACGTATTCAATAGCGCGTTGGAGGCGTATGAGGGCGCGACGGTGGTGGAGAAGACGGCGGTGGTGCAGTTTGCGATTCGCGCGTTTTCTTCTTTAGAAAAGCAGGTCATTCGAGGCGTGGCGTTGCCGTTGGTGTCGCTGCCGTTGTGGAGTAAGCTCAGTGAGGGTCGATTAAAATTGGAGTTGTCAAAGCACGAAGTACTTTCGAAGCATTGGGGAAAGATGATGAAAAAGGAAGCCAAGGCGAGTAAAAAGGCGTCAGAGAGCGGCGAGACGCACGTGCCGGTGAGTGAACGTAAAGAGGCGTGCTGGCTCGTTCGCATGATGCATGATTTCGTCACGTACGCCACAGACTGTGTGGCGAATGAAGACGCCGTCGATGCAGACAAGGTGCGCTTCTGCGAGCGATTCATAGAATTGGTCATCGACCTGCTCGCGCAGCTCCCCACTCGTAGATTTACGCGCACGTTGATGAGCGATAAAGCATTGTTGGTAAAGGCTCGAATGGTGCCCTTGCATGCGTCAGCAACGGCCGGGCGATTGTACGCGCAGTTGGTTGACTTGTTTGCGTTTTACTTCAACTTTGAAATCGACGATCACACGGGCGCTGCGTTGAGCGATGAAGACGTTACGTCTGCGCACTACGACCGTTTGTTACAACTCCAACGCTTGGCGTTCAAGCACATTCCAAAGTTGAAAGACCTCGCACTTGGTAATTGCGCCGGTATAGAGCGAAGAAAGAGCTTGATTCAGCATCTCGCAGTACTTGAACCAGATGAATTGCGCAAGCTTGTCACGGCGCAACTACGTTTGGTTGACCCGAGCGACGCTTGGGCGCAGGATCCGAAGTTTTTACTCGAAGTCATGGTCGACGCGTTCGAGAAGCGCCAGAGCCAGCGCCAGATGATCAATTCCATGCCACTCTACCCTAATGAAGAGGTGTTGTGGAATGAAAACGTCATCCCGAGCATAGCGTACGACGGTCAAGGCGCGCTGGCGTTGCCGAAGTTGAACTTGCAGTTCTTAACCATGCACGATTATTTGCTGAGAAATTTCAACTTGTTCCGATTAGAGGCGACGTATGAAATTCGTGAAGATCTCGCAGATGTCATGAAGCGCATGCAACCAGTGAGCTCGGGCGAGGGTGCTCGCGTGCAGTTCAAAGGCTGGGCGCGCATGGCGACTGAGATTCTGCCTCGCGGCGTCTCCATCATCGAGGTACTGAAACCAAACGTTGGAGAAGACAAACCCGCGGGCGTAACGATTGACGTCCACGTCGACTTGAAGAATGCGCGCCCGGATGTGCGCGCGGAGTGGGACCAGCTGCGCATGCACGACGTGGTCTTTATGTTGGACTGTCGAGGCGCCGGAACGAGCGCGATTGAAGGCGCAAACCCGGCTGAGCACTTTGGTCTCCGCCATGTTCGGGGCGCTGAAGTTATTCATATTCGCGATGCCGATGGCACATTTGTGAACGACTACGGGGCGAGAAACCAGCAACCTGAAAAGGATGGCGAAGAGAAGAAGCAAGTCACGGGAACAAGGCGCGTCTTCACCTTGGCGTTGGACGCAGCGCAGTATCAAATGGATGTCACGCGTCAACGCGAAGGCCACGGCGAGGACGTGTACGGAAACTTGAATGTTCTCGTCCGGCGTGAGGCAAAAGAGAATAACTTCAAGGCGATTCTTGCATGCATTCGTGACTTGATGAATACTGATGTCTCCGTTCCCGATTGGCTTCACGACGTATTTTTGGGCTACGGCGATCCTGCTGCGGCAGCGTTACTCAACACGCACGAAGCGTTGCACACGATCGATTTCAAGGATACATTTCTCGACGAAGATCACTTGGTGCAATCGTTTCCGAATCACAAGGTGAAATGGACGACGAAAGCGAAGAAGCACGTCGCGCCGTTTCGCGTCACGTTTCCAAAGCCCGAAGACGAGCGCGCGGATGAAATTCAAGTTGAATCGTACGTGCCTCCAGATCCGGGCCCGTTCCCCGAAGACCAACCCGAGTTGAACAAAGTTAGATTCACCCCGGTTCAAGTTGAGGCTATTCGAGCGGGTTTGAATCCCGGCCTTACTATGGTTGTCGGTCCGCCAGGGACTGGTAAAACGGACACCGCCGCTCAAATCATGCACTGCTTGTATCACAACGAGCCCGGTCAGCGCACGTTGCTCATCACGCATTCAAATGCGGCGCTGAATGATTTATTTCAGAAGCTCTTACAGCGCGACGTCCCAGCACAGTACATGTTACGTCTCGGTCAAGGCGAAGCCGACCTGGACACCGAGCTCAACTTCACGCGCCAAGGGCGCGTAAACGCCATGCTCACGCAACGCCTAGAAATCCTGGCCGAAGTAGAAAAGCTCGCTGATTCCCTCGGTTTGGTTGGAGAAGACGTCGCATATACGTGCGAAACCGCGGGATACTTTTGGAAGATTCACATTTTGGCGAAATGGGAAAAGTTCACCGCGGATTTTGCCGCCGCCGAGGACGCTGCCTTTGTGCAAAAGTCGTTTCCGTTTAACGATTACTTTGCAAACGCGCCCAACCAGCCGTTATTCTTGGGTAAAGACAAGGAGGAAGACTATAAGCGCGCCAAGGGATGCATGCGTCACTTGCGCGTGATGTTCACGTCTCTCGAAGAATGCCGCGCGTTTGAACTCTTGCGTACGACGGGCGACCGTTCGGAATACTTGCTCACCAAGCACGCGAAAATCATCGCCATGACGTGCACGCACGCCGCGTTGAAACGCCACGATTTCATCAAGCAAAGTTTGCGCTACGACAACTTGGTCATCGAAGAGGGTGCACAGATTTTAGAAATCGAATCGTTCATCCCAATGTTACTCCAGAAGAACGAAGACGGGCATTCGAGACTCAAGCGCGTCGTGATGATTGGCGACCACAACCAACTTCCACCCGTCGTGAAGCACATGGCGTTTCAAAAGTATTGCAACATGGATCAATCCATGTTCACACGCTTTGTGCGTCTCGGAACGCCGTACATGCAGCTCGACGCCCAAGGTCGCGCGCGCAGCGAAATCGCCAAGCTGTACAATTGGAGGTATACGAATTTGGGCGACTTGCCGAATACACAAACCGGAGCGTACGCGCTCGCGAATGCCGGGTTCTCGCACCCGTTGCAATTCGTCGACGTGCGCGGGGAAGAGTCCGTGCCCACTGCGTTCTTCTACCAAAACATCGAAGAGGCCGAATACATAGTCAGCGTGTATCAGTACATGCGTATGTGCGGATATCCGGCGGAGAAGATTACGATTTTGACGACGTACAATGGGCAAAAAAATTTGATTCGCGACGTCGTGAACCAACGGTGTACGAATCACCCATTGTTTGGCGCGCCAGCCAAGGTGGAAACGGTGGATAAGTATCAAGGGCAGCAAAACGATTTTGTGTTACTTTCGTTGGTGCGTAGTAAGACTGTGGGGCATTTACGCGACGTTCGTCGTCTCGTCGTGGCGCTTTCACGCGCGCGATTCGGCGTCTACGTCTTTGGCAATTATGGATTGTTCTCCGACTGTTTCGAACTCAAGCGCGCGTTTGAGGTGATAAAACAATACCCAACGTCGCTCGAGATTTGTCTCGGAGAATCTTACGGCGCGTGCACACGAACGACTGCAGATACGGGCAAGGCGACGGTCATCGCAAACGGCTCCGCCATGGGTGAAACTGTCAATAAAATGGCGCTTGAGTGGCAACAACAACAAATGTCCGCCGCTGCTGCGGGCAACAAGAAGAAATAAATCACCGCTGGTACTACAACACACTACATATAGAATTGTTATCATTGTTAGCATTTAAACCACTTCGAGAAGCACGAATGAATTCGCGGCGCGGTCCATAATGTCTCTCACTTCGTCGAATCGCGAGGCAACCGCGCTCGCGTGTAAAATTACCGCCGAGTCCCCCACGAACGTCACCGCAATCTTACTCCGACGTTGAATACTATCCAGTATATCGCCTTTCGGTCCGATACACATCTTTTCCCCACCTAAAGCCTCCTCAATTTTTGCCCGACAGACGTCGGTGTAATACTCGTATTGATAATACTTGCGTCCCGTTTTCGCATCGACGCGCTCGCTCGCATCACCGAGCAACTCGAACGCCATAGTACCACTTCGACCATTCTCAATGCCACCAATCACCCCAAACGCCGCGTTCGCATCCACGCTCGCGCGTTCGCTCGCCGTTAACGCCTCCGCAACTGCGCGCGCGCTCCCGTCGCTCTCCGCCAACAACGCCTTCGCCGTCCCCGTCAGCGACTCCACGCGCACCGACACCGTATCGATCGTCTTAAAATCACCAACCATCACCACCGTCGCCCCGTTCGCGGGCACTTTCCCACTCTCGTACGCGCGGTCGATCGCGCGCACCCACGACGCCGGGTGCTCGAACGCCATCGATGCCGACGCTTTCCCGGCGAATGGCGCATACGTCGTCGGCGTCGGCGTCGCGCTCGCGCTCGCGCGCGGCGCGGGTGCGATCGCGGCGATCGCGGCGGCGAGATTGACGCCTCGACGCGATATCGTCGCCGTCGATGGCGTCGTCGCCGCCGCGGCGCTGAAAGCGCTCGCTGGCGCCATGGTGTGGCGCGATCGATCTCAAAATCTTTTTTTGGCGCCACACCGCGCCGCACGGTGGGTGCGCGGGCGTGCGACGCGAGACCACGATGGATGACGATTTCGACGTCGATTTCGACTTTGAAGACAAGCTCGATGCGAACGATACGCAGCCGCAGGCGCCGCCGCCTGAGCTCAACGAGCGCGGTCGTAAGAATTACCGTCAAACGGTGTGCCGGCACTGGTTGCGTAATTTGTGCATGAAGGGCAACGCGTGTGGGTTTTTGCATCAGTTTGACAAGTCGCGCATGCCTACGTGTAGGTTTTATGCAAAGTACGGCGAGTGTAAAGAGCCGGATTGTCCGTATAAGCACTCGTTGGAGGATGTGAAGGATTGTAACATGTACAAGCTCGGGTTTTGCATACACGGGCCTTTGTGTCGGTTTAGGCACGTGAAGACGCCTGGGCCGCCTCCACCGGTGGAAGAGGCGGCGTTGATTGGCCAGCCTGGGCATTTACACGGTGCGCTGTCTTTTAAGCAGCGAGAATATATGAAACAACAGCAGTTGGCGTTGGCGCCTCGAGCGCCGGTGGACGACACGTTTAAGCCGCCGCCGTTACCGCCTGGGCCGCCACCGAAGCACACGGCGAAGAAAGAGGAGCGATTAGCGCTCCCTGAAGGACCGGTTGCGCCCGCGGGTGCGCCACCGCCGCCGATGCCGCCGCCGGGTGGGCCCCCGCGCCCGCCCGCCGCTCCGCCGGGGGCTCCGCCTGGCGCTCCGCCTGGCGCTCCGCCTCCGCCCGCGGCGCCCGCGCCCGCGGCGCCGAGTGGTAAATGGGGGCAAGGTTTGAAGAAACGCAAGGCGGATGATGCGGGAATTCCCGATGGCATGCCCGGTGCCGTAGGTGGTGACGACGATGACGACACCGTTGCCTTGACGTAGTAGAACGTAGCGCATTTTTAGACTCTTTTAAAAACGTTGAATGAAAATTTACTCTCTGTTATTCTATGCGCGGCGAGAGAATGGATGATCTGTGTGAATGAATAAAGTGATATGAACCAACATTTAGCTAGAACTATTTCCCCCAGTCGTCATCGTCCCATCCATCGTCATCGTCTTTCACGTCTTTCGCGGCGGGCGCGTCTTCGTCGTCAGAGACGCCCCAGTCGTCTGAGTTGGACACTGAATTCGTGCGCGAAGGGTTTTGCGCCGGACGCAACGGCGCCGATCGCGATGGCGCAGACGCATAAGACGTGTCGCTTTGTAAGCTCGATGTGCTACCGCTCCCAAAGCCGGAGTACCTGCCGCCTTGCGACGGCGGCACGTGCGACGGTCGGCTGGCGTTTTCAGTTTGACGACGAGCGAAAAAGTCGTCGCGTTGCGCCGCGATGGGATCTTGATGTTGCGACTCGTCGTTCCACCCACCCCAAGAGTTTGATCCGCCACCGCCACCGCCACTCGAGCTTTGCCTGCCGTACTGTTCATCGTCGAAACCAGTGGTTGGGATGTCGCTCGTCAAGCTCTCGATGGATTTCAACGCTCGACCAGAGACGTTTTTAAAGAATCCCCACCCTTGTTGCGCCAGTTCCGTCGCCTTACTCGCCGCCACGCTCGCTGTTTGCGAAGCACGCGCTTGTAAAACATCGTAATCACCGTCCTGGACGTTGCTCACGATGGACGATGTCGCTTGCGCGGCTCGATTCGCCGCTTGCATCGTAAACGAACCGAGCTTTGACGTGACGCTCGAAATTTGTCCGATAAACGCGTCGAGATCATCTTCTTTTTTCGGTGGGCCGTTACCACCAGAACCAAAACCAACGTATTTACCACCTTGCGACGGATGTAAACCTTCGGGTTTCGACGCGTTGAGCTGCTGCTGGCGCGCGAAGAAGGCATCTTTTTGTGACGCACTCGCCGCGTAATCCGAAGCCGTATACTCTTGCCCCGGACGCGCCGACCCCGACGAGTGTCCACCACCGTCGTTCCATCCCCAATCATCGCCACCACCACCGCCTCGAGCGGCGTCACCGCGTCCGCGCGACGTCGCGCCGCCGCCTCCTCCGCCGCCGACCCGCGCATCGTCCCCGAACCGCGCCGGTCCCCGCTCCACCCTCGCCGGCGCCGTCCACTTCCCACCCTCCGCCATCACCTTGACTCGATCCCGAAACACCTCCGCCGCCTTTGAATTATACTTGGACTTTATATCGCACGTCTTCGCCACGCCGTGCCGCGCCAACCACGCGTTCAACGTCCCGTTCCCGCCCGCGCGCATCTTCCTCAGCTGCGCGTCGCTCCACGAATCCATCCCGACCGATCGCACGAACGACACGTGCACGCCCAGCCCGCGATGGGCGCCCGAACACTCCAAGCACACGAACGTCCCGTGCGACACGGACGCCCACTGTGGGTTCTTCGTCTCGCAATCCGCGCACACGGCGTTGGAATCTTGCGCTTGAAGCGCGCGGAGCGCGTCGCGCGCCTCGGCGCTCGCCATGGCGTGCTCCTAAGCGCGCGCGTCGACGCCGAGGCGCGACCGCGCAGCCGCGCGACGCGGTGTGTTGACGATGTGTTTAAAGCGTTCAAAGTTTTGGATTTCCCTCTTTCACGTGATATGATCTTCCTGGTCATGATTGGTCGATTTGTGGGTGAGTCCCCAAATTGAGGGAATAACTTGAGCCCATCGGATGGTCGAACGGCAGAACGCGCCGGAACGCGTCGCGCTGGACGCGCCGTGGCGTTCGCGGGATGTCGGAGATGTCGGGCGATGACGACGCCGCGTGCGACGTCGCGTGCGATGCGAGCACGAAAGAGCCGTCGTATCCGGATCCAACACCAAAGGAGCTGGAATCGATGGCGAAAATTAAGGCGTGGCTCAAGCGCGATGGGCTGGCGATGCCGTCGACGATGACGCATGAGGAATGCGGAGGGGAAGATCGAGCGGTGTTGAAGTTTATTCGAGCGCGGAAGACGGCGGAGAAGTCGTACGAGATGTTGACGAAGACGTTGGAGTGGCGCAAGGCGAACGGTGTCGACCGGTGTCTGGAGACGCCGATCAGCGCGGAGCATTTGCGACATGTGAGAGAGATTCCGGCGTTTTACTGCGGATTTGGAAAGACAGGGCATCCGGTGTACCTAGAGCACACGGCGGCGATTCCTTGGGATACGATCCTGGCAAATATGACGACGGATGAGTTTTTGGTGAGCCAAGTGCAAACGCTCGAATGGCAAGCGAGCGTGGTGTTTCCAGAAGCGTCGAGGCGCGCGGGAGATGCAATCACGCAAGTAATTAACGTATGGGATTTAAAAGGTTTAACCCTCAGTGGGTTTTCCTCCGATGTTCGAGCGTTGGTGAAGAAGGCGAGCGCGCTGGCGCAGGATAATTACCCGGAGGGATTGTACGCGGCGTACATCATCAACGCTCCGAAAATCTTCTCCATGGTGTGGGCCGTGGTAAAACAGTTCTTAGACGCAAAAACAGTAGCCAAGGTGCACATTTACGGCAGCGGCGATAAAATGTGGACCAAGCTGATGGATCGATTGGGCGAAGGCGTGACGCTGCGTAAGGAGATGGTGTGCTGCTCCAAGGCAGACATTGGAAAGCCAGAGGCGGAATACGGCTTACAAGGCGCACACGGGGCGACGCAGCGCTGGATTAGAGATCGCATCGCCGGAAGAGAGTCCGACTTTGGATCCGCGCCAGGTGTACTGCGTCGGGAGAGCAGTACGAAGGATATCTTTGACATTTTTTTTGACGCTTCTGAAGAGCTGTGCGCGCCCGACTTGGCATCATTCAACCAAAGATCGTCGTCGGCGCGCCTGTCATCGTCGCTGTCATCGTCGCAACCCGTGGTGGAAAGCGTTAGTGCGAGCAAATCGAAAAAGTGCTGTTGCTAGTCGTATTAGTAGAATGCAGTCGCTCGCGAGACCTCGATTTCATGTAAAAACAAAGAAAACGCCAGAGGTCGTAATTTATCAACTTTTCAACGCACCGCGGGCGAGAGCGCGCAACATTGCATTTTCACTTTCATCGTCATCTTCTACCGGTACATATCATCATCTTATCATACATCAAAAATTCTAGAAAAGCTTTGTACGCCAAGCTACGGCGCTACTTCTGGTGGTCGGGCATGCGCAAGGACATCGCAAATGTGGTGCGCACGTGCGACGCATGTCAGCGGACGAAGCCAATCACTCGTGTGACCCGCTTGCCCACGGCTCACAACTCAATTTCGGCTTGCTGAGTCGGGAGCAAATTGAAACGCTTCTTCAACGCCACGCGCTGCTTGGAAAACTTATCATCCGGCGAGAATCTCGCCGGGTGCGCCGATTGCGTCGGTGAACCATCCGGTGCAGTTTTCTACGACGCACACAAGCACACAAGTACATGTCAGTCTCACTGTCGATCGCGAAAGCGCGAATACACGCCGCGGTCGCGACAATTTGCGCGCGTCAATTGGTTTCCCTGTCTGTACCCACACGCCGCGCTCGCGTGCACGTCTCGCCACGCACCTTGAGCGTATACACCCGCTCACCCTTTTCATTCATGTAATACATCAAATACCTGCGCGCGAGAACGCATCGTCGCGGTTAGTGTCCGTTTTCGAACGACATCCCTACCACCCAGCGCCGCCGCCGCCGATCACATCATCGATCTGTTCCGTCTCGGCCACGCTCGCAGTCGTCGAATGCGCGCGCGCGGCGGTCACGAACGTCGAAACGTGCGCACGCGCGTTCGTTCGCGTCAGTGGACGTACATGGTGCGCGATGTTCTCGCCGCGAATGCGCGTGGGATAATGCCGCGCCACAGCGCGACGCAGTCGTTCGTCGAGCGCGCGATGCCGCCGAACAACGCGAACCCGATGCAATTTTTGCTCGACAACCCGCTGAAGCTGTACCGCGACTGCATGCGCTTGGCGGATTTGCTCGCGGCGAAGCAAGGGTACCCGCGCGACGTGTTGCGCGCGACGGTGCGCGCGCCGTGGCGAGCGAATCAAAAGGAGACGGATGTGGAGAAGATTGGGGCGCAGCGCGAGGCAGCGGTGCGTGGGTTGAGTAATTATATGATGTATGAAGCGTCGCGGGGGGCGATGGAGGGCGTGCCGGCGTTCGTGAAGGATGACGACGATGAAGAAGGTCGTCGGCGTTGACGTTGACTTTGGCTTGGGCGGTGGTTCCGGGACAAGTCGTGTAAAACATTCGAATTGTAAAACGTATTGCTAAGAAAGTGCGCACGCGCGCGCTCGTTCATGATTTCTTTCATCACTCGTTCTTTTTCTTTTCGTCGTTACGTGTAGCGAAGCTCGTTGATTGCTCGATTACTCGCGTGCAACACAAACGCCAAGAGCAAGACGACTTGAGGGACAAGCACCGTGGAGACGCATAACGCAAACGTGAGCCTCTGTGCGACGAGATTTCGTAACTGCTGATTGCCAACTCTCGACAAGTTGAGCGCAAATGCAAGCTGATGGGTCACAATCATCATCGCGACGAACATGTACGCACACTCGCATTGTTGTCTACGGCCAAATCCGAATCGCCTTAAAGGTACGAGGAACTGCGCGCAGCCAAGAATGATGGCGACAGCCATTGCGTACGCCATCGTGATCGATCGCAGCGCGTCGAATTCAAGTATTGAGAAGAATGCAACGAATAATATTGCGCACGTGACGAAAGCGCACACGAACAAATCAAACAATGACATGGACGCTTCGTCTTCTTCGTCTCCGTCGCTCAAGCAGCAACATAATTTGCGCACCAACCAGCTACGACGACACCTCGACGTTCCCTCTTCAGGAAGCTCGTCTTGTAATATATTCGTCCGCTTCAGACAAATTTCACACGTATCATCGCCCCGAGAAGTAAACCAGCGCCGCGCGCAAGCGTCGTGACAAGAAACACCTTTGCAATCACACGCGAAGCGCGCGGCGTCGTCGGGTGCCACGGTTTCGAAACATATTCTACACGTCACCTCCGACATCACAGATGAGACCTCCACGTGACCGCGATCGATATCAGCGAGCTCGATGCCGTTGTCATTGTTGACCGTGACGATGGTTGGCATCTCATGTCAATTTGTGTGGTCCGCGTTCGCGCGTCACATGCCTCGACGTCGTAAATCGTTTTCATGTTACATTACAGGTACCAGGTAGTTTACTGCTGCTGCTCTTGCACCGCAGGGGATTCATCGGACGGGGACTTTTCTTGCGGCTGTTCATCCACTTCGGGTTCGACCGCAACGGGTGCGGCAGCGGGTTCGGATTCTGCGTTCGCGGCGGCGGGTTCGATGACTGGGACGTCAATGTTTGCCAGTCCTTGCGCCTCCAGTTGCGCCTCTGCTTCCGCACGCGCCTTTAATATCGCGCGCTTCTCGCGCTCTTCAGCCATGGACTTTGCCGCCGCGGCGTTGGCTTCGACATCCTTCACCGCACGCTTGATAATCTTTGAGCAATCGTCGTGTCCCTTCTTGGCGGCGATTTGCTTGGGCGTTTTCCCCTTGGCGTCGCACGCGTGCGGGCTGGCGCCGCGCTTGAGCAACAACGCCACGGTGTCTTCGTAGCCGCCACTGCATGCGGCGTGTAATGGTGTAGCGCCCTTGGAATCGGTGCATTCAATGTCGCAGCCGTTGTCGAGTAATAATTCCACGACGTCGTCGTGGCCTTTTCTCGCGGCGAGATGCAGCGCCGTGGCGCCGTTACCAGCTTTGACACTCAAATCGACGTCTGATTTGATCAAACGACCGACGACGGCAACGTGACCTTTCGAACACGCCACGTGCAAAGCGTTGTTGTCGCAATCGTCCTTAGCATACAAGTTGGCGCCATGTTTGAGCAATAATTTAACCACGTCTGCGTGTCCCTTGGCCGCGGCGACGAGCAAAGGCGTCGTCGCGTCGTCCGAGGACTTGCCCTCATCCACGTTCGCACCGAGCTCGAGGAGCTCGCGAGCATCAACAAAATCACCACTCGCCACCGCCGCGTGCAAAGCGCCAGCTTCTTTCGCGCGCGCCGCTTTCTTCTTCAACATTTTCTTACTCGGCTCTTTATCCATGCCAAACATCTCCGCCGCAGATTTTTTAGCCTTCTCACCGTTCTCATCGCCCTCCTCGTCGTCGCTCTCGCCCGCCGCCTTGGGTTTGGGCGGTGGATTATCCCAAGAGTAACTCGTCGCATATTTATTCCCCAGATTCATATCGCGCGTGGAATTCTCACCAAACGAAGGCGGAGCGTCGCCGCCCGAACCGACACGTTCGTACGCGTTCGACGTCGATTCCCGTCGTCTCTGCTCTCGATCCCCAGGGCTTTGCGTGTTCCAATCCGGCGTCGGAGGCTTCTGATGATTTCCCATGTGCGCAGGAGTCGCCTTGCCGTCAGCGCTCGGTAACTTCCAACCCACGGTGGCCGCCGCGACGTCCGCGGCGTCCCGCAACGACGATGTCAATCCATTCTTCAACGACTCTAAACCAAGCGATGACGACGTGTCACGCGCTTGAGGACCCTACGACAGCGAGACCAATAGAAACCAACATATCTTCGTCAGTCAACGTCACGCGCACGAACGCGCGCGCGAGTTTATTTCGTCGCGAATGAAATCTACAAACAACACCCAATTCATAGCTCACACACAAACCCACGCACCGCGCGCGCCCGAAGCGCGCCCATCGCGCGCGACCGCGCGTCGCGCGCCTCACGCGCTCGCGCACGCACCTTGTTCACCTCGCCCACGCGTTCGTACCCACCCGCCCAGTTGCGAATGGATTCCATGTCGATGACGAAAGAAATCTGCGCGCGGCACAGTGACGTCACTTCGCGCCGCGCCACGCTCTCCCGCGCGCGCATTCGCCGCGCACGCACGCGTCCGCGCATGCACCGCGCGTCTGCGGTCGTGCGACGCGCCATCGCGCGCGTCGCGCCGGGAAAGTCGTCGTCATCGTCGTCGACGATGCTGACGCAGCAGCGACAGAAGACGCGCGCGCACGCCTCAGTGGCCGTCGTCGGTGGCGGTCTCGCGGGCGCGGCGTGCGCGTGCGAACTCAGACGTCTTGGTATCGAGCGCGTGGTGGTGTTTGATGGCGGACGGGCGCTGGGTGGGCGCGCGAGCGCGCGCGGCGCGAGCGACGGCGGGCGGTGGGACCACGGCGCGCGGTTCATCGAACGCGACAGCGGCGACGACGCGTCGGCATGGAATGCGTATGTTGATGAAGGGTTAGCGAAAGGATATTTTAAACCATGGACGAATGGCGCGTTCGGGGCGATTGATGCGCGCACGGGGGGGTTTGTGGAGGAATTAAAGTCAACCGGAGACCGTCTCGTGGGCGATTTGGGATTTGGCGCGGCGTGCGAGGCGGCGACGAAAGATGCGGGCGTAGACGTGGTGTGTAGCGCTCGCGTGGTGGGATTTGATATTGATGATAGTGACGACAACCAGGGGTGTTTTAGTGTGCGTTATAAAAGCGCAGTGCCTGGAGACGGGGACGACGCGAAGACGTCGAGCGGCTATCGCGTCGTCGTGTTGGCGGATAAGAATTTAGCCTCCGAGCGAGTGATTCGTGCGTACGGCGAACGACCGCCGATTGAGTCGCTCAATGTTCCAGATATTGCACGTGCGATGCAAGGCGTGGAGTCCAGGCCCGTGCTGGCGCTCATGGTGACGCTGAATCGAGAAGCTCGAGTGCCGTTTGTCGGCGCAGACGTCGACGGATGCGAGGCGCTCGCTTGGATTGCAAACGAATCGAGCAAGCCTGGGCGCGTGCGTGACACGCAGTGTTGGGTGGCGCATTCAACGGATGCATACGCTGCGTCAGTGCTTTCGCGCGCGGCGATGGATACGCGCGTCGGGACGGCGGCGCACGAAGACTGGCTCGCGGATGCCACGTCGCGCATGAGCGAGGCTCTTCTCGACGTGTTACGCGCCGCTGAATCAGCCAACACCACTGGTAGTGAATCTATTGATGCGCGATTACCATTAGAAATCACATACGCGCGCGCGCACCGATGGGGCGCGGCGTTCCCGACGTCCATCGCCAAAGGCGCAGAGTCTAAACAGTATTTACAATCCGGCGACGTGTACGCCGTCGGCGATTGGTGCGCCGAACCCAACGCGCGCGGCGCGGTGACGAGCGGTTTAGCCGCTGCCGCTGCCATCGCCCAGGCGTTGAACGCGCGTGCAAAGCTATGATATCGATAACGCCATGTATAGTCGTGCAATGTAGAATTTTTTACGTTGGTAGTTGGAGTTTGTCTTCGTCACTCCTCACTTCGCGACATGCCGCTTCGCGAAGTGCTCATTCTCTTCGGACGCGCCCCGATTGCGGGGCGATGTAAAACACGTCTCGGTCGAGCGCTCGCATCGTTCGACGCTGCGGCAGCCATTTACCGCGAACTCGTCGCCCTCGTCGTCGCGCGCGTGCAACCGCTCTACGGCAGAGGCGCGCGAGTAGTCTTCTCGTGCGCTTCGAGCGCCGACTGCGCACAATGCGTGCGCATGCTCGAAGATAGTGGGTCGGAACACGTGCCATGCGTTCGAGCGCAAGCGGATGTGGACGAGTTAGGCGTGCGCATGACGGAGGCGTTGCGCGAGGCGTTCGCCGACGGAGCGGACGTCGCGTGCGTCGCCGGGACAGACATTCCAAACTTTTGTGCCGCGCACGCCGAACAGTGCTTCGCGCTATTGACACAAGGTGTCGATGTTGACTCGAGTCGAGGATTCGCCGTCGACGTGGTGTTTGGCCCAGCGCGTGATGGTGGATTTTATTGCGTCGCCGCTCGACGTGGCGTAGACGAAGCGCTCCGGCGCGCTTTTGAAGGCGTTCAATGGAGCACGCCGAACACGCTCGAATGCTGCCTCACCGGGTGCGCGCGAGAGGGATTATCTGTGAATGCCACAGCGTTGCCGAGATTGCGCGACGTGGATGAATTGGAGGATTTAGAAGAGTTTATCGCTGAAGCGAGCGAGGCTGACGTCGAATTTTCACGCATTCGACGCTTGGCTGACATCCTACGCGCCAATCGCTGATTGATTTCCAATATGTGTAGAAACCTTAGAAGCATAGATAGATAGCGCAAATCATCCACGCTTTAGCCCTTTGTAGTTGTCATCGACAAAATGGTCCATGGCTCCATCGCTCGCGTCGTCGCTTCATTCGCCGACTCGCGCTTCATAGCCCCTAGAACACGCGAGTGAACCCTCTCGCGCGTGGCCGTGCGTTCACACCGCCGGCTTCCTGGTCTACACTGTAGCGCGTCATCGACCAATCATGGACGACATCGATGTCGACGCGCTCAAAGCCATGCCCAAAGAGGAACGCCGGGCATTGGCCAAATTAGCTAAAGCGCTGCTCAACTGTCCAGACGACGACGAGGAGACGAAAACTGTGCTCGCAGAGGAACTTCGCAAGCGGTGTGCGCGCGCGAGCGCGATGTTGGAGGCGCAAAGCCGTTCGGGAGCGCCGACGACGTCGTACGCGAAGGCAGCGGCGATGGGGTCGACTGCGCTCGGGCGTCCGCCTCCTCCGCCTCCTCCGCCTCCTCCGCCGTTGTTTGGCGTGAACGCGTCGCCGTACGGCGCGGCGAATGTTTATGGTTACGATAGTACTGCGGCGTACGGTGCGGCGCCACCGGTGCAGTTCGAGGGCACTGCGGCGTACGACGCCGACGCGCCAGAGCCAAAGCGGAAGAAGACGTTGTACGAACGCGTAGAAGCCCCGACATCAAAAGAACACGCCGCGAGAATGGATCGCGCGCACCGATTCGCCAAAGAAGCTGCGAAGTTTGCCAGCGAGGCGTCCAAGAGCGGACGGAACACGCCTACAATGCAAGAGATGAAGAAGCGCGACGCTTCCGCAGTTGGCACGAATTTGGCGTTGGAGAAAAAGTATTTCCGACTCACCGAGGCACCGTCGATGGCGACCGTGCGCCCGCCTGAAGTGCTCGTTGAGTCATTGAAATTAGTCAAGCAACGATGGACCGCGAATGGGGATTACGAGTACGTCAAAGATCAGCTCAAGTCAATCAGACAAGATTTAACTGTGCAGCACATTCGGGATGGCGAATTGGTGACGCAAGTATATCAAACGCATGCGCGCATCGCGCTCGAGTGTGCTGATCACGCCGAGTATAATCAATGCCAGGCGGTGTTGAAATCACTTCACGCCGCCGCGCTCGAGCGCGTGATGGAGGCAAACTGCATGGACGTCGACGCTGGGAAAAAGAAATCCAAAAAGCGCTCGTTTAGCGATCGCAAGCGATCGAGCGTCGAAATCGCCTCTCTCCCAGGCGCAGATGACATCGCAGAATTCACCGCGTATCGTTTACTTTACGCCGCCGGTGCGGGTTCGAAGAGCGAACGTAGCGAAGCTCTGCTACGAGAATTACGCGACGTCCCAAAGGCGCTGAAAACGCACCCATTCGTCACCCACGCGCTCGAAGTCTGCGAAGCCAAAGCCTCGAGCAATTTCCATCGCTTCTTCGCTTCATACGCCAAAGTCGCTCGCATGGGGGCGTATCTCATGGACATCATGGCTCCAAGCGTGCGCCATGACGCCGTACGCGCCATGCTCCGCGCCTACGCGCCCACCGTCCCGGTCGATTTCGTCTCGCGCGTCCTCGGTTTTGAGACGCCCGACGACGCGCGCGCGTACCTCATCGAACACCACTTCGCCGTCATCGATGCCGAAGACCGCATGGATTGCAAAGCCACCTCCGCCGCCATCGCCGCAAACGCCCCGCGGCGGCCTATTAGCGAAAGACTTAGTCGATTTTAAATAATCATTTGGCGCGCGCGCTTTTTCACTGATGCTGACGAGGACAACGACCTCTCGATGACGCGACTTCTTGACGCGTCTCACGCCCACGCCACGCACGCGACGACACCGCGCGCGACGTACACGCACGCACACGCGCACTTCTTGATTCTCTACCTCACGCACACATGTTTACGATGACGAGCGCGACGTGCGCGCCGAAGCATGCGATCGGCGCGACGCGATCGCCGATCGCGAATCAACGCTCGACGAGAACCGTCGTCGTCGCGCGCGCGGAAAAGAACGCAGGGAGTCGCGTGACGAAAGCCTCGGAGGATTTGGCGGAAAAGTTCACCGTCGGTGGCGGAGGGGATGACGGATTTTGCGATTACAACGACGTGAAGGAGGCGATTAAAGAATGCGAAGGTTTGGAAGGCGCCAAATTGGAGGCGTGTTACGCCTCGTACGGATGCAACGTGGAATCCGTCACGGATCACTACGCCAAGGCTGCGGGGATTGAACCGAAGACGGATAAGAAGTAGGTTTACGCTCGAGGAGGCGGCGAAGAAATGCGCGAAATTGTAATGTATATTTAAGACGCCAGACTACTTAAAGAAGCACATTTTTTCGTGGTGCATCAACGCGCGGTAGAAGAATTTTTCTTGGAGCAGCACGCGAGAGAGCTCGCGGTCTCTTGGTGTGGATCCTGGAACGGCAACCATGTGCGCATAGCCTTGGGCGCTGTTGTACCAATCGATGGGCACACCCGGTTGACCGTATACGTCGACGCGCGTGCACCGGTTGGAGCGAATGAGCATGAGTAAAGAAATAAACGCCGGCGACGGATCACCGCGATAACCCCAGCCAATGACGTTCGATCCGAGTTCGGTATCGGCAGATAATGAATCGTGAATGAGACGACCGACGGCGCGGGCGTTTGCGTAGCTCTGCTCGTCGAGGTCGACGGTAATTTCATCCAACGGCCCGTCGCTCGAGAGGCGGGTAAATTTGCAATACTTCTTTTCGGTGTTCATCGAGCAATACACAGCGGTGTCGTGATTGTCGATCGCCGAAGCGAAACGACTCACTGTGCGATCGTAGCGCTCACCCGTCTTCGGATTGTACTCAGCCTCAGTCGTCCACGCGCACGTGCCCATGCTCTTTGGCGCGCCTCCAAGCGAAGGCAATTTTGCAGCGTCGTACTTTGTTCGAGGATCCTTAGTGTACTTGATCAATACTTCCGATAACCGTTTGAGCTCTTCGGGGCTAGAGTTTTCGTTCACCACTGCTGCAGCATCCGCCTTGAGCGCGCGAGCGAGCAAATCTTGCGCCATATCCGCGCACTGCATCGTCTTAAATTGACACCTCGCGTCGTAGCCGGTGATGTTTGCTATGTGATACAACATTTTGTTCTCCGTCGTCGCCGTGCGCATCCACTCATCGCGCAATAAATCCATACCTTGAATGAGCAACGGATTTTGAAACTTGAATCGACGCACCATGCCTCCAGTGCTCTCCGTAAACTTGGTCAACGATGACGTCAACGCCGCATTCTTGTTTGCAATCGGTGCTTCGTCTTCATTCGCCAATAACTTTCGCCCCTTCACCTGCGGATTCGTCTTGCCCGTCTTATCTTCTAAAATCTTCAACTCTTCTTCTTCAGTTTCAATCTGCACTTCTAAGTCTTTCTCTGCCTCCTTCATTTCAACCTTGGCTTCGGCGAGTTCCTCCTTCACTTCCTTCACCTCCTCGAGCTCGTCCTCAGTTTTAATCAACGACGTCGTCTTCGCATCCTTGGTTAAATAAAATGCCCGCTCGCCATTGATTTCATGCAACTCCAATCCCGGAATCACAGCCGTTGGGGATACGCGCGGGCTCAAGCACTGCCGAGGCACGTCGAGCGCCGCCCAGCGCCGCGTGGCGTCTGGCGTCGGCGCGTTCTCCAACCCCGTGCGCACCGCTACGCGACCGTGCGCGCTTGACACATACGCGCGCGTACCCCGCTTAGGCGCACTCGGTGTCGTCATCGCCGCGATGCACAGTGCGAGAACGAACACGAACGACACGCTCCCGACGACAAACGCCGCGGGATCGCGCGACCAAGAAAACCGCGCCGCGAACCCATCCAACGTCGACCTCCTCGACATCGCCGCCCGCTTCGGCGCCGCGCTCACCGGTGTACCATCCACCTCTGTGCGTTCCTGCGCATGTGCGACGACAACGAACACTCTCACGTCAGTTCCACGCGCGCGAACGACGAGATTATCACTCGCGGTGCGTCATCAATAATCAATATTATCAATCGTCTCGTGCCGTCACGCGACGACCGATCGCACGTCTCGCGCGCGCACCTCGTCGTGTGCGTTCGGTTCGCCCTCGTCGTCGCTCGCGGCGCCCATGGTCGCGCGCGACGCGGCGGAGAATGGCGTGAGCTCGCCGCTTCGCTGTGCGGTGCACCAACACCCTCATTCGCTGACGCTCGCTGACGATGGAAACCGCGAGCGTTTCGCGCGCGGCATCGCGCGCGCACACGTTCGGGAGCGCGCCGGCGCGCGAGCGGCATCGCCGCGCGGCGCCCGGGCGAGGCGGTGTGGGCGGTGCGGCGACGAGCGCGCGCGCGGCGGTCGCGGCGCTGATCGCCATGGCGTGCATCGCCGCGGCGTCTTTACGCGTGGATACGTACGTGGCGAGCGTGCGCGCGAGCGCGAGTGCGGTGGATGCGTCGGCGTCGATGGCGTCTTCGGCGGCGGCGAAGGCGGTTGGTGCGGATGGCGACGCGACGGCGGCGTTGAGTTCGTTTGAAGAAGACTTGGCGGTCGAACCCGAGCTCACGATTGGCGACACGTCTGTGGCGTACGTGGCGAAAGGGTGGAACGCTGAGCGACGTCTTATTGGTGAAAATAAGATTGAGGCCATTTGGGAAGGGCCAGCGGCGACGAATGCGAACGGGGAGCTCACGGCGACGAAGCCGCGAGGGGTGTTGTTGGCGTTGCACGGGTGCAAACACAGCGCGAAGGACTTCTTTGCGAATAACACCAAGTGTACCGAGTGCCGTGGGTTGGCGCAGGAGATGGCGATTACACGCACGGCGCTGAGTCGAAGATTTGTGGTGATTGCGATATCATCGTTTGGGACGTGTTGGAGCCGGGACGTTGACGGGCCGCGCGTGGACGAAGTGTTGGAGACGTTTTTTAGCGACGACGCGTTGAAAGATCTGCCGCTTTATGCGTTCGGGGCGTCGAGTGGGGGTTCGTTTGTCTCTGAGTTGCCGTTCATCACGCATGCCACGCAGATTGCCGGGTTGATAATTCAAATTGCCCCTGGACCGCGGCTGTCGGAGATGACGCCGACGAGCGATTTAGCAAGGTATCCGCCGACGGTATTTTCACACATGCCGCGCGACGAGCGCACAGCGGAGTTCGTCAAGGCATCTATTGAAGATTTACGATTTGCCGGAGTGAAGGTTTTGGAATCAAAGCTCAATCCTAGAGCGATTACGCCTCAATACTTTTACAAGGAGAGCTTTGGAAAAATCAGCACGACGGAGAGTGAAGCATTGCGTGGCAGCTTGAAATCATTCAATTTGATAGACAAGGACGATTTACTCACGGAAGACCCGCGAGCGTTCGATGCCATACACGTAGATATGTTAGCCACGCACGCACCGGCGTGGGATACGATGCTACCAGATATGAGTGACGTGCGCGAATTGCTCAACGTCGCGCACGCGACGCACGAATTGTCTGCGCAGGATTTCGCGGCGAATTTAGCTTGGCTCATACGCGCTCACAACGCGCATACGTAGGCTGAAATTAGTAGTGTATTCTAGATAAAACTTTACATATTTTTCGATGCTATTCCTCTTACTCATCGTCGTCATCATCATGGTGCGACTTTTTTGAGGATGAGTGGTGCCCGGACGAATGACCCTCATCGTCTTCATCATCATCGCTCTTTTTCGAGTCGTGCTTGGAGCTATGATGATGGTGATGTTCGCTGTCATCATCGTCTTCTTCTTCTTCTTCCTTGACAGCATGCACCTTGTGATGCGAGTGTTTCGCGTGTCCCATGCCGGCGACATAGTCAACGCCGGGACATTCGTCGCTATCCATATGCCAATGATGGCACACAGCCTTGGGGCAATAAGGCCAGCCGTCTAGGGTATCATCAATAGATTTCGTCATGCACAATCGACATGGTGTTTCTCCGACAGCCTGGCACGCGCTCGGAGCGCCTTCGTCGTTGGCGCAGTTCCAGTCGCGGAAGACGTACCGACCGGCGTTTCTGTTGCCAATGTCCACTTGGCAATCTCCAATATCGTAGTGCACGGCTTCTTTCGCCGCGTTCTTAGGCACGCCGTGACAGCCAGTGATGCCATATTTTTCGCACACCCAGCTCGAACAGAGGTTACCCGTGTCCGATTCAGCCGCCGGTGAGTCTTCAATGTGGCAAAATTGACACCCGTCGTCGCCGACGCACCCCGCGGGCACCGCCTCGCTTCGCGTGCACTTGTGATTGTATTCTTGATACAAACCAGTGGCGCGATCACCGTGGGAAGAATCGCAGTCAACCTTGGGCGGCGGCGGCGGACTTGGCGGCGGCGGGCTCGGTCTCGGCGGCGGCGGGCTCGGCAGCGGACTTACGCTCGGCGTTGTTGTTGGGCTCTGACCAAGTGAAGGAAAAACTGCGCCGTGATGGTCCAAATATGCCGCCTCAGCGACATTGTTGAACTCATCAATGTCGTCTATCGCCAAATCGACATCTAGACCGGACAAGTACGAGTAACCATTGGTGGTTTTCCAAGCCTCGATTGCGTCGATCACCTTCTGCCTGTGCGCAGCGATGGCGCTCGCGTTCACAGCCTCATTCCATCTCTTCACGTCTTCCTCAACACCCGCGTACGAGAGTGTGAGATCGCACACGTACGTATTGACCGAGCATTGGGCTTGCTTCCACTCGTTGAGCTTCGCGGTCGTGAAGCGGGTCTTTACCGCGACGTTCAGCGCGGTAATATCGGCGTCGGATGACACGGATCCCTCATTACCACTCACCGTGTACGAGTTCTCGCTCGCCCAAGACGCGACGCGCGTGCGCTGCGTGCTCCAGTAGTGATTGTCGTACGCTGATGCGAGAGCCGCATTATAACCCGCGAGATCGCTGATCACCTTCGTAATCGCCCATCCAGACGGTGCGTACGATTCGGCGTTGTTTGATTTCAAAAATGCCGTCAAAGCGGCCTGCTCCTCAATGCGCAGCACCGCGTGTTGAGCAATGGCGAGTTGTTCGAAACGCGAAGTCCATCGCCGAATAATTGTTGCCTCGGATAAGCCAGTTATGTATCGTCTCTGATACGTGCCGCGATCGCCCTCGCGATAATACAGGCGAAAAAAGTCGAAAAGCATATCCTTTGTATCCGCGGCGATGGTTGCGTCGGCGATGTCGTGCGTCGACATCCACGTCTGCAGATCCCGTTGCACGCGCGCATTGATCATCAAGAAGCCCGAGTAGCGGAGATCCATGACGAACGTGCTCGTATCCGCGGGATTCCCCCATCCCATGGCCGATCTCGTGCGTTCTCCATCGAACCACCCGCACGTGTACGTGAACTGCAGAGGTCCCAACCAATTCGGCGAGTACGTCTTGTACGCGTTGCGCACACCCGCGTCGTCATCCGCCTTAACGATCGTGCACCGCTGATAGTCACTCGCCGATCCGTACTTCGTGCTCGTGTACGTATTGAACGCGCTCACGAATTTCGGCAGATTGAACGGATCCATCACGTTTGTCTGGTAATCCTTGTAGTCGCTCACCTCGCTCATCTTGATCCCAGGGCACCGATTACCCGCCCGCATGCATCCCGGATGCTCGTATCCCGCGTAAACACTGGTCGCCGGATCGTTGTGCACGTACGCCGCGTTCGCGCCGGCGAAGACGCTCGACGCGAGGACGGCGACGATGAAGACGACGACGCTCGAGCCAACACCCTGGCGACGGATCCAGCGTTTCGCGTCGCTACCGCTCGAACGCGCGCGCGTCATCGCGCGAGACATGGCGAGCGCGAGGACGACGACGATGGATCTCGACGGTCGTCGTCGTCGCTCGCGTCTCGACGGTCGTCGTCGTCGCTCGCGCGTCGACGAATGGCGTCACGACGATCTGGCGCGCGGCTAGAGACCCGCACTCGTCGACACGTTGGTTCATTTGGTTGTTGAATACTAGGGTTTTCTATAAATCAGTATGTCAAAGTCTGAGGTCTTATTAAAATCCTAGGCTGAGGCCTACCAGCGGTAACCTTTACATTGGTGGCGCCTCATACTTCGTCGTTATATTTCCATTATAACTTACATTTTCGAAAATAATGTATGAGGGTAACAGTGTAAAATAACGTTTTTACAAAATATATCCGCGAATCAGCGCGATCGGATCACGCGTCGCGACACTAGACGCGCGCAAACGCGAAAATTAACGTTTTTCATACTTTTTTTCGAAATCACTTGGTACTTGTATTGTACATATGTGATCTATGGATCTTGGAGGAGTCTAGCTCCTGGAGTCATAGGAGCCGTGCGTCGCGCGCGGCGCTCTCGATGCGGACTCAGACGGCGAGGAGAGCGGCGCGCTCGGCGAGGCCATCTTCGGTGCGACGCTCGCGTACGTTGCGAGCGTAGTTGATAATAGCGTCATAACGCGCGACCAAACCGATGAGGGCGAGAACGGAGACCGCGGCGAGGACGTACGGGACGGTGAACGAGGCGCCGCCTTTGAAGCGCCGGTCGGCTTCGCCGACTGACGCGCGGCGTGTGGAATCGGAGGGGTTGATGCCGCCCTCACGCACGCCTAGGGAATCTTCCATCACTGACCCGCTCCTGGCAAATCCCAGCGCTGCGGACGAACGAGCCCGTTGCTCGTGCACTTCACAGGTCACCAAGTTTTGCTCGGCGGCGCTTTTTCCTGCCTCGCGCGCCTCAGTGAGACGCTCTCTCAGCACGCCCGTGCTCAATTTGAAAGGAGCGACGATTTCTTCGCGAGGAACTGACCCGAGAACCGCGGTGCAATGTTGAGCGCAGCTCCCAAACACGTATGTTTGCGACATAAGATTGGGCGTGTCGTAGATGACTCGACTTTTCCAGTTGCCCGCCTCGCGATCCGTGCACGCCGATGTGAGTGCGGGAGAAGCTGTTTCTCCGTACGTTCGTTGCCACATCTCCACACCGAACACGTGACCGGAGTCATAGACGTGATTGTTTGCGGCATCCGCTAATGCGAATCCGTATGATACAGCACCAGACGTTCCAGATTGTGTGAGCGAGTACGTACAAGTCTTATAATAGGCGTTACCATCGCGTCCCGTGACTGGAGTCATCTCAAGGCCACGATCATACGGCCACGTCAACTCGTTGCCGAGCGGCCACCTCCCGCTGACCAACTTAACTTGCGTTATGTCGTCTTTCTTCAGAGGGTCGTGCAGATACTCGTAGTCGACGCCTTCCTCTTTTTCTCTGGTTGACGTATTATCCAGGGTGTAGTCGAGCACTGCTTGCGGGATGCACTCGGTGCTTACGTAATAGCACGGCGGTGGCACAACCAAACAAGGATCCGTTTTCGGACAGTTTGCGTGCACTTGGCCGCTGTTCTTGATTGCGTCGAGGATTGTTTGCAACTCGTTCTGCGTGTTATCCTGAGGACAGAGCAAGTCATCGGAATCGCAACTCCACAGCGGACCGGCGGGGCCTTGAACATCAACTTCCGTTCGCGAACCAGCGCACGTTGCCTGGCAGCGTCGACCATTCATAAGATGCCACTGACCGGCATAGGTGCTCAGTCGATTGTATTCACTTCGCGTGATGTACTGTGGGACGACAAAATCGTCTGCCGCAACATCGTCAAACGTGCTTGCCATTGGGACTGGAAGAATAGCGATCTCGGTATGGTCTTCTCTGTGACCATAAACTGGAGTGGT
>JACLAB010014091.1_pt1 | contig 28270 bp, 24 predicted proteins | sample 8027921 | NCBI WGS metagenome assembly JACLAB01 (sample SAMN15725117, study PRJNA655200) | protist metagenome | isolation source: fluorescence activated cell sorting (FACS) single amplified genomes of... | place: USA: West Boothbay Harbor, Gulf of Maine | collected 2000-07-19 | reverse complement strand
CACTCACGGTGAAACAAAGGCACTTTCCGCAAAGCGCAGGCGTACATCTGCGTGCAGACGCCGGCGAACGCGCCCACGAAGGTTGCCGAAGACGTGAAAAGCATTCTATAATAGAGAGTAGTAGTGTACTATATTCTGCGGTTTTTTTGCGACGATGCGACGACGAGTTTTGCATTCGATTTTCATAAAATTTTCTCTCAAACAAACTTTTCTCTCTCTCTCGTCTCTCTGACTCTCTCGTCTGTCGCGAGTGAGTGCGATGATGATGACGACGACGACGATGACGATGACGATGCTTTTTGCGAATGATGATAAAAAATAATGTATTATATGTGTTATTAAGCGAAGGTTAACATCTCCCTGTTTTCAAACCCGCACTGCTCTAACGTCTTCCCCGGATCGTCCAAGGTCGTGCGTTTGGGAAAGTGAACTAAGACTAAGCACTGATCTCCTCCTCGCGACTTAAACGTGACTTTAGCGTTGCTCTCGCTGACGATCCAGTTTTCCACGTCTTTGACCGAGTTGGATTTACGAAAACGTCTAGGTTTGAGCCGTTCGCCGTCCGGCAAGCGAACGGCGACGGAAAGCGTGTCCGGGCTTTCGTCTGGTTCTTGTTCGAGTTGCATCGTTCCGTTGTTGTCGTTTCCGTTTTCTTTGCCTAAACTTTGCCAAGTAGTTCCTTCTTGTCGTTGTCCTCCTCCTCTACCCGAAGCTTCTCGATTTTCTTTGCTGCCGCCGTAAAAACCAACGCTTTTGCTATTCTTCTTTCTCTTCCTCGCTTCTTCTTCTAGCGACGCTTTCATTGCCGCGTACAACTCCGGGTCTTCGTTCCGGTCGACACCAATATCCGCGTCGTCTATGACTATCGCGTCGTCGTCGTCTTTTTCGTCGTCGTTATTGTTGTTCGTCGAATCCCCTCCGCGCAACGTATTCGCCTTCCCGCTAAAAATCATCTTCCTCTTCTTCTCCTCCTTCATCTCTTCCTTCACTCTTTCCACCGTTTTCCCTTCTCTCTCCGCTCTCGCCATTATTTCGTTCATCTCTTCGCACTCGCTCTCCGCTATCCAGTTCCCGTACTCGCCGTCTTTCTGCCCGAAAATCTCGTGCGCCTGCGGCAACGCGCCGACCACCGCGAATACTTGCGTCCCTCTTTGAATCATACTTTCCAGGTACCACACGATCTCCCCGTTCACTTTCGACGGCGCCGCGAGTTGCGAATTCAAATTCCACCACTGCCCTCTGATTTCTCGTATCGCGAACCAGTGTTGATGTGCATTCAGTAAAAACGCTTTATTCTTCGCCGCTTCGTTCAACTCCGTTCGTTTAAACACTGACGTTAACTTCAACTGAAACGTTTTCTTTAGCGCTTCTTCCAACACTTGCAAGGAATAGTTCCCCGTGTTCACATCCACGTTCTCGCTCGGACCGTTTTCGTCTTTTACTCCTAATTTCCGTTCCGCCTCGTCCAACACGTCCGCTATTTTTTGTAAATCTTGAGTCGAAACGTGAGGGCCTTGGAGTAGCGCGTTTAACGAGTGGTGTCCGCACAAGGCGAGCGTTTGTTTCTCCCAGTAGATTCTCGCTTCTTTTTTAGTCGTCATTTCTTCGCTTTCTCTCTTATGTCTTCTTCTTCTTCGTTAAAATAAAACTCTCTCTCTCTCTCTCTGATGATAATAATAATAACTCGGAAGAAGAAGAAGAAGAAGAAGAAGAAGAAGACTTTATCAGCGTTCGTTGTTGTTGTTCTTCTTCTGTAATTTAGGATTAGTAGTATTATATATAGTAGAGTTGTTTTATAATACTAAGTTGTTGTGTTAATGTCGTTCACTCCTTTTTGTTGTTGCGACAAACAAAAAGAAATGAAGAGAAAAGAAGAGAAAAAAGAGAAGAAAAAACAACAGAGAAAGTCTTTTCAAAAAAAAATCAGGGTGAAAAAAGCACCAAATTCAACGAAAGAAATTCTGTCCTCCTTGTAAAATTGAAACACTTGACACACACCACACTACACACTACACTACGAACGAGTACTCGAAGAAAAAAGCAGACCATGCGAATTTGCATTTAAAGAAGAAGAACACAAAGAAACGGCGAATAAAAAAATGTCCACGCACGCGCTCTTACTGGACGAACTTTCCGGCTTTAAAGGCGAAGGAAATACAAAACTCACGGTCGATGTCATCCTAGAATCCAACCAACAGTTAAACGCGATCGGAGAGTACGAGTTAGACTTGCAAAAGAAAGGGATAAAAACGATTGAAAATTTAGGCGGCACGTGCGATCAGTTCGATTCGATCGATTTGAGCAAGAACGAGATTATAAAGTTGGAAGGGTTTCCAAAGCTCAAAAGGTTACACACGATCAATTTGAACGAGAATAAGATCGAAAAGATAAACGGGACGAATTTGAGCGAGAATGTGCCGAAGTTAGAGTGGTTGATGCTGCAAAATAATAAGATTCGAAATTTGGTGGACATCGATGAATTAGGGAAGATGAAACGTTTGCGATGCGTGATTTTGAAAGGGAACCCGGTGTGCGCTTTGGAGAATTATCGGGCGTATTGTGTGTATAAGTTGAACGATGGATTGAGAATGTTAGATTTTGAACGCGTGTACGCGAAAGAAAGAGAAGAGGCGAAGAAGATGTTCGAAGGAGACGACGGGAAAGCGGCCAAGGCGAAGACGTTTACAGTCGGGAAGAGAGGCGGAAGAGACGAAGAAGACGAAGAGGAGAAAGACGACGAGAGTAAGAAGAAGAAAAAGGGGAAAAAGGGGAAGAAGCACGACGAGGCAGAGTTGGCGAAGATTAAAGCCGCCATCGCGAACGCGACAACTTTGGAAGAAATTACGCTTCTCGAAAAAGCGATGGAAACCGGGGTATTGCCGAGCGAATATAATAAGAACGAGTGAGCGAACAATTTTTTGCTTAAGCGCATGTAGTAGTGTGTACTTCAATAACAACGACAACAACAACAATTAAAAAGAATAGAGATGTAGCGAGTTTGTGATCGTGTAAGTGTTTACTACAAAAATACAATTAAAACAATAATAGAAGGAGCGTGATTGTATATCTTGATTATTTAGAAGGACGCGACGTTTTCTCTCTTCTTCTTAATTTCTTCTTTCATCAACGCGTCGTGCTCGCTAAACTCGCGACGAACTGCGCCAAGCACTTCTGTTCGTCCACTTTTTGCGACATGAAATGCCGAGTGACTTCATCCACCATCTTTGCTTTCCCTTTAATAACGTCGTCGGTATCCGCGCCTGGCATTTGGTAAAATTTCTTATACTTGAGCAAAGTTGGACCGGTGAGTCTGTTGAAGTTTACGTTGCAGTTCGGTTTCCCGGCGTTTCTTTTATCCACGATTCGTTTCATCGCCGCCGCGGCTTGTTGACTCGGTGGCCCATTCCCGGGCGTTCTCGTCGGTCGTCGTAACCTCGCTTTCATGCCGCCTTCTTTATCGCCTTCCTCGCCTTCCTCGTCGTCTTCGTCGCCGTCGCCGTCTTCGGCGTCCCCTTCGCCTTCTTTCTTTTCTTCGTCTTCATCATCGCCTTCTTCTTCGTTCGCATTCCCGTCCTCATCCTCCATGGAGTCTCCATCGTCCTTCTCTTCTTTCTCCTCGTTGTTGTTCTCCTCATCTTCGTTCCTTTCCTTCATCTCCTCGTCTTCCTGCTCCATCTCTTCGATCTCCCCGCTTTCCACGTGCGACCCGTCGTCGTCGTCTTTCGTTTGAAACTCGATCGAATCTTCTTCCTCGCCCGTGGGTAGTGAAATCACCTCCAGCGCGTTCTTTTGTAAGCGAACTTCTTTTCCGTTTTCGAGGAGTAACCAGTGCCAGCCGCCCAAGTTGACTGATTTTTTCACCGTCGCGTGTACGCCGACCAGTTTTTGTTTCGTTCGGTTGTTCCCGATGATTTTAACCTTCGTGTGCTTCGCTAACTCCTCGTCGCCACCCATTCTTTTATCAGCAGCAGCGCGAGCAGCACAAGCAGCTTCCGCGTTGTTTGTCTCTCTCTCTGACTCTCCGACTGACTCTCTCTCTCTCTGTGTGTGTGTGTGTGTATCTCAACAACGAAGAACAAAGAGATGAGTTTCTTTTAAAATCGCGCAAAGGTGATTTCTTCTGGGGTGATGAAACAAAAAAAACAAGAGTGCGATGAAATGGCATAATAAAAAAAGAAGGAGACAAAAAAACAAGAAAAACAGGCAAATGAAAAAAACAAAAATCAATCGTCAAATCACACAAACTGACAAAGGAGAGAAAAGTTTGTTTTGTTTTGCACCACAAACACACAACTCCTTTTTTGGAATACAAGAGCAAATGCATCCTCCTCCTCCTTCTCTTTCCTCTCAACTTTCATCTTCGAAGAGCAACTTTGTTTACTGCTGTGCATTTGGAAACAGGAGGAGTAGGTATTGCGGTGGTGGTGGTTTTGGTCGGAGGAGGAGGAGCGTTTTGTCCTCTTCTTCTTTAACTTCTTTGTCTTCTTTGTCTTCGCGCTCCTTATCCAACATCATGCGCAATGCGAAATCGTCATCATCATCATCGAGAACAAGTCTAATCGCAACCGCTGCTGCTGGTACTTCTTTTTCTTCTATGTTTAGCAGTGGGGCGGCTGCTTCTGAACCAGCTCGAGCGGCGCTCTTTGTCACGTCTGGCTATGTGCTCGTGCAGGTGATGCGGACAGTTTTCAATCACAAAACGTTGAGCGACGTTTCAGTTTCCTGCCAAAACACGGAGAAAAACGCATCCGTGCTGAAAATGTTACACACGTTACGAGTAGGGTACGATGCGATTACGGTATTGAGGAACCCGCACATGTCGACAATATTGGCGACTTTTTTTAGAAAAGACGTAGATGTGGAATATCAGAGAGAGCTGTTGCCGATGGCGTGCGGCGGCGTCGTCGCTTTGGATTGGCCGTTGTCCGTGGACGACGAGACGCATAAGTATCGCGAACGCACGCCAGAGATGTTGGAAAAGACGAGGAATTTAGATACAGATTTCGAGCCGCATAGAAAATCGATACCGAGTCAAACGCCGAAGATTGATGGGGTATTGGAGGAACATTACAAGACGTTACCGGAGGACGCGCCGACGTTGGTGTTGATGTCCGGCATAGCCGGCGGTTCGCACGATAAGTATTTGAAACACATGCTGAGAAGAGCGGTGATGAAAGGGTATCGAGTAGTTGCATTCAACGCGAGAGGGACGAGCGAGTCACCATTGATGACGCCGCAGTTTTATAGCGCGAGTTTCACCGGAGATACGAGGGCGGTGATGAAGGAGATGAAGAGGCGGTTTCCAAACGCGCCTTTATTCGCCGTCGGTTGGTCGTTAGGGGCGAATATTCTGACGAACACGTTAGGTGAAGACGGAGAAGATGCGTTGGTCGATGCTGCGTGTAGCATGTGTAACCCGTTCGATTTGAACAGGTGCGACGAAAATTTACAGAAAGGATTTTGGGGCAAGTTGTATTCGAAATCGATGGCGAATAACATGCGCAAGTTGTTCGAACCGCATAAACATTTGTTCCAAGGCTTGAGAGAATACGAACCGGCGTTGGTCAGGAAAGCGAGAACGGTTCGAGATTTTGACGAGGCAATTACGCGAGTGACTTTTGGATTTTCTTCCGTGGACGCGTATTACGAAGCGAGCGGATCGAAGAGAAAGATTGCCGACGTGAGAGTCCCGTTGTTATGCGTCCAAGCGAAGGACGATCCAATCGCTTCAATTGAAGCGATACCTAGAGAGGCAATTGCGAGCAACGAGCACGTTATTTTATTAGAAACGGAGAGTGGTGGGCATTTGGGATGGACAGCGGGAGCTGAAGCGCCGTGGGGTGCTCCCTGGCCAGATCAAGTAGCCATGGAGTTCTTTGAAGTCCACGCGCTCGAATGGAAGACGAAGAGAGGGGCGAATACAGCGAGAGCTAAAGCTCCGGCCGAAGTCACAGCTTAGAATGTCATCGTATCATAATTATGCTTAGATATCATAGAAATTGCTATCGCATCATCGCCACCATTACTACTACATGTACTACTACTACTACTACTACTACTACTACTACTACTACTAGACTTTATTCCTTCTTTTTCTTCTTTTTCTCCTCTTGGGTCTCGGGCACGGCCAAGCAAATTGGCACGCCTAATGTTGCTACGCAAAGACCCAAGGCGATGTTAAAATACGCCAACGCGATTAACACAACCATTAAGAGTACGAATGTGAATATTTTCACCGCAGTGAAGACCTCTTTAACGGACCATGAAGAAGATGAAGAAGACAAAATCAGCCATTTCTCATATTCGTACGCTTTCAAGGTCTTGATGCCCAACGCGACGAGCATGACGCCGAGCGTTCCGGCCAACTCAGCAACGCCTACATATCTGTCATTCCCAATGAGCACGTACTCAAACCGAGCGTGATGTAACTGCTCGACGAGATTATTACACGCTCGAATAGCCGTTTCTAACGCGATGCCGCAGGCGAGGTAATTTTCTATGCGATAGTCTCCACCTTTCGCTCCTTCGTCATCCACCTCGCTGCCGTTTTCCTCTTTATCGTATACCATTGTAAACGAATCTATCGATTTCACTTTAAACGCACCGTGAACACCGGTTGGCTTACCAACTACCGATAATTTCGCAAACGATGTCCACGCTTTCGTGTGTTCCATCCACTTCTCCCATTTTGTCTTCTTCGTCGCATCAATGACGTGCGTCCCTTGTACGCTAAATCCCGCCGACGTCCCCCGCCCCATTCGCGAGGCAAACTTTGCCACTTCAAATATGTCTTGATTCGGCAAGGCTCCGTTCCATCCGTGAAGTTTAGCGAACATCGTCGATCTCGACCTTTTAAAACTTTTCATTCCGTTTGGCGTTTCGATGCCAAACGCTTGGTGGATCTGCCCGGCGCGAAAAAAGACATCCTTCTTTTTGTTTTTTCGATTAGCCGCAGCGTTACCTCCACCGCCACTACCATCCTCTTCTTCTTCTTCTTCTTCTTCTTCGCCCTCTAAATACGTCTCCACCCACTTCTCCGTCGCGCGAATTTTCGAAACTGGTTGTCCTTCTTCCAAATACTCAAAGCACGTCGGTACGACCAACACCATGTCCCGTCCCAACCATTTCACCTTTCGCGACTTGACGTAAACGAACACCTCCAACGCCAACGCGACGGCGTCTGCTTCTTCTTCCTTAATTCTATCATCACCTCCTTTTCCTCCTCCTCCTTTAACTTCTTCTTCTTCTAAACATCCGATCGATGCGACAATTGCGATGGATTCTCTCCCGTCTCCGAACTTTGCTCGAGCGACGGCGTGCGCCGCGAACTCGCGCACCGTCACCTCGTCCGACGAGTCGTCAACACCATCGAAATCCGCCAACAAAATATCTCTCACCAAAACCTCTTTCGCTTCTCTCAGGCTTCCTGTGTTCATCAGCATCTCCGAATATGTACTCGCCCGTTCGCCGTTTTTGCGGTCGAACCCAGTTTTCGTGCTTCCTAAGAGTAATCCGTTCTCGTCCACGTACGCTTGGTTGCTCAGCGCAGTCGTCGAGAACAAACACAAAAGCACGAACGAGAAGGCGAAGAAAAGGAGGTCGAATTTTCCTTTTCCAACGCCTTCTTTGGAAACGAGAATTGATTTGAGTTTGGAGAGGATGCGGAGGAGAGGAGGTAAAGAGGAAGAGGAGGAAGACGAAGAGGGTGTCATCATAAAAGTCGTCGTCGTCGGATGGATCGATTGGAGAGGGAAACCGCGGAGGAAGAAAAAAGGATGCGATGATGATGTGAAGATTTGTTTGTTGTGAAGACACTCAAAAGTTGTTGTGATGTTGAGTGCCGGATGACGATGATGATGCATTCAATCGAGACTTTTGTGCGAGGATGATGAAGCGAATTTTTAGTATTAAAACTGCGCGCCTTTGACGTCTTGCAACACCCAAAATCCATCCGTGGTTTCGCTGTCCGCGTCGGTTTGAATGGCTAAGAAGTGCAACCCTTTCGTTTGTCTCTTCACGCCTTCCCATTCTCGGGCTTCCTCTCTCAACTCTTTGGTTCTTCGGAAGAACGCGTAGTTCCAACTTTCGTTCACGCCGGTTTCCAAAACGATGGAGGAGCTTTCCAGATCCACCGTAATCGCGCTCAACTCTAAGCCTTTCGTCCATCCGCTCAAAGCCGCCGCGCGCGCGGTATAAACGACGACGCCCGGTATCAGCGTGTCGTCCGGTAAATCCGGGTCGATGTTTAACAAATCTCCAAACGCTTTACCTCTCGCCACGCTCTCCATTTCCTCTTTCACCCCGACCAAAGGCAACGCGACAAACGCCCACGACTCGCCTCGCAACGCGTCCGGCAACGGCTTCGGCGCTTGCGCGTCGAACGTCATCAACGGCGCCGAGTTTGGATCGTACCCCGGATGTTTCTTATACACCGTCTCCATCCTCTCCTCCAACCAGTTCAGCATGGTTTGACACCTCCTCGACGGTAACGGTTCCAACTCGCACTCTTTACACGCTCTCGTGATGATCGTCATCATTTGACTCCGGAAAAATTTAACTCGTCTCGGCCCTTCGCCGGTTTCCTCCGTTCGTTTCGAGACGACTTTCTGCAAAGCTTTCGATAATTCCACCGAGTTGATTCGATTGTTCGGGAAAAACTCCGCGTGTTCGAACGTTCGGTCTTCGTCCGTGATTAACAGTTCCCACACTTTCTTCCCTCGGTCGTCTTTTAAAGGGCGGGAGCAGAAATCGATTTGCCACGATTGAGACGATACACCAGACGACTTGTTCGTAGTATTCGTCGTAGTAGTCCTGTGTGATGCTGTTGCTGTTGCTGCGTTTCTGATCGCCTCCTCTGCCGTTCGCGTCAACACGCTATTCTCCGACGAGGACGATTCAGACGACGACGACGGTTGTTGCTCTTGTTCTCGCGCGGAAGAGGAGACCACGATTGATGACGACGACGCGTCGTTTGAATGGTGTCGCCGCAGGGAAGATGATGATGATGAGAAAAGCTTTTCCCGATGATGATGGCTGTAAAAATCATGACGTCGAAGCGAGTGTTTCGTTCTGGAGGACGAGGATGCCGCAGCAGACGCCATCGCACGCGGGGACGCGTGCTGCTGGCAAAATACCGAAGAAGGAGAAGACATGCGAGACTATTACGTGTGTCTGTACGCGCGCGCGTGAGAAAACGGCGCGTTTATTTTATGAGAGCATTCGGGGGGATTGATTACTCATCCATTTTATCTTCTTTTTGGCTGCTCCTTTTGCCTCTACAACCTGCTGCTACGCTACGCGACTACGAAATACCTCCCACTCTTTCGGGTGGATGGGGGGTGCTACTTACTTAAGACGACGAGACTCTCTCTGTCTCTTTCTCTCTCTCTCTTCTTTCGGTATTCAACCAACCATGCTCCTCTTCCTACCTCTCGCCCGTACTTCCTCGTACCTCTTAAACGCCTCTTTACTCTTCCCGCACGTCTCTTTCCAGGTGCGCAAACATTCCTGCCAGACGCGCGCGCCTTCGCGCGAATGCGCGGAGACGAGAGAGCGCTCGAGGACGTATAAATCGACACCGATATCTTCCTCACCGACGATTTGGGTTTTGGATAAACCGAAATCAATTACGTATATGGAGTCAGTTTGCGCGTGAACGAGGAAGTTGGAGGTGGTGAGGTCGCCGTGGGTGATGTTGCCATCGTGGAGTTTGGAGACGATGAGGCCGATTTCGCGACCGTATTTCACCGCGCGGCGGCGCGCGGAAGAAGAAAGAGGAGGAGAAGAAGAAGAAGGCGCGGCGGTCGCGTCCTCGGCGGTGGCGTTGCGCGGCGGCGTAGTTTTCTCCTCCTCTTTTTTTTGTTCTCCTTCTTCATCTTCTTCCGCCGCGATCGATTTCAAAACCTCCTTCAAAGACTTCCCCTCCACCCGTTCCATGAATATCGACGACGACCGCTTGTCCACGAACAAAACCGTCGGCGCTTGGACGCCTAAAATTCTCGCCTTCATCAGCGATCGACACTCGGCGAATAATCGACTTCTCGTCAACTTTTGGTCCAAAACTGGGTGTCTGTACTTTTTCCTGAATCGCTGTTTCACGACGCACGGTTTTCCGAGGAACGTGGTCGAGAACACTCGCGCTTCCGCGCCTTGCGAGAGGAGATGAAGTCTTTTTTTTTGTTCTTCTCGTCGTCGGTTCTCATCGTTACCGTCGTCGTTGTTGTTGTTGTTGTTGTTGTTGTTGTTGTAATGCAAAATTCGTTGAAGAAGATGTTCGTCGTCTTGGTCGACTTCAACAGCATCATCAATCGTCGTCGTTCTCGTTTTCGTTTTCGTTTTCGTTTTCGTTTTCGTTTTCCTCGTCGTCGTTTCTTCTTTCTCTTCTCGTTGTTCTTCTTCTTCTTCTTCTTCTTTATCGTCGATGTCCATCGTGATTGTCATCGCGCCTTCTCGTAATACTAATAATAATACTATAATACAGTTGTTTCCTGCGTGAAATGTTGACGAGTGTTGATGGAAAAAAAAAATTAAAACAAAAACACATCACAAAAAAACCAACAACGCACGTTCAGTCCAGAAAAAGAACACGCATCATCATCGAACGATTTGAAGAAGAAATCATGATCACGATCGAATCGCCTCCGCAGAAGTGCATGTGTAAAAACTGCAAGTGCGAAAAGTGCGAGTGTAAGGTTTTGAGACGGTAGGTAAAACGAAGACGAAGTCGTTTTTTTCCTCTTTTGTATGTGGGGTCGTATTTTTGAGAAGCTTTTCAGATACAAAATATTCTTCTTCTTTCTTCTTCCTCTCAAACAAGGCTCTTTGCTTCACTTTTTACAACAACAAACGCTGACGCACAAGACTCTCTCGATGACGCGTAGGATTTTGTTACCCATCGATTCAACCGGCGAGGACGTCGAGGTTATCAAGTGGGTACTTGATAACGTCCATAGAGCTGGTGATCAGCTCGTCCTTCTACACGTGTGCGTTGTTTTGTCTTTTCTTGTTTAGCACTCTCTCCCTCTCTTTCTTCTTGGACGTGACGATGATGAAAATTTTCACCCTCTTTCTTCACCACACCAAAAAACACACAGGATTCCCGCGCGCTTCCCGCAGTACGCCTGGGGGATGTACGACGATTCGTTCGTGGAAGTTCCCGATCCTGAAGAAGAAAAGAAGTGGCGCGAGGATTGCGCAAAGTACGTCGCGGAGACGCTTTTACCAATCCTGGATCAACGTGGTAACGTGACGTATAAGCTCGATATCATCGCGTACGAAATGAACAACACGTCCATCGGAGAAGTCGTGTGCGAAAAAGCGAAGATCATCGACGCAGATCTTGTCGTCATGGCGAGTCATCGCAAGGGACGACTTCAAGAGTTTTTTGTCGGCTCAGTGACAAACTATTGCCTTCATCACTCGAAAGTTCCTCTTCTTGTGTATAAAGGGCCGAAAGAGACCGATATAAATACAAAGTATTACACGGGCGATATCTCGAAGAAGGAGAAAGAAGCGTCGCCGTCGAGAAAAGAAACTAAGGAAGGCAAAACGACGTCTATTGATTTTGAAAAGGCGACTCTCCAAGAGGGTTAGTAAAAGTCGACGCCGAAAGAAGACGAACGAGAGAGACAAAGAGAGAGAGAGAGAGAGACGCTTTTAATAAAATGTTAAGATCTTTACTCTCACAACGAGAGGCGAGTTTTATTGAACTGTGTTACTTTCTTTTTTATACTTCGCGAAACGAACGGTCGTTCATTCCTTCCTCTCTCATGCCTTCCGTATCTCTCCACAGCAACAATGGTGTCGTAGCGTTATGAACCACGGCCTCGGACACTCGTCCGATGTGCTTGTTCGACCTTCCTCGCTGTTGCGATGCACTCATCACAATCATATCGCAGTCCTTTGCAGCCTCGCATATTTTCTTTGCAATCTCACCCTCCTCCGTCCCTTCCGTTTGTTCGACGAGCAACTTTATTCTCTTCACGCCGTGAAAGTTAACGATCGGAACTATCACGTCGTAGACGTAATCTTCTTCGGAAACGCTTTCTTTCTTGTTCATCGATACGTGAACGAGCCGGATCTCGTCGTTTTCTTTCACTTTCACTAAAGGCAAAAACCACTTGAACAGCAACGTGCCGTGGCTCCTTTCATCGTCCGCTTCCGAAATCGGTATCAAAAACTTCCTCTCTACCAGCGAGTCGAAACATTTATCTTTACATTCGCAATCGACTAGTTTGCAATCCACGCATTTCAACCTCGTCGTCATTTTCGTCGTCGTCGTGGATGACTCCATCCTCCTTTTCTTTTTGTTGTGTGCTAATATTTTTGTATCTCGTTAAAAAATACGCGAGAGAGCCGATCAAATCTAAAAAAAAACGACACCACAAAAGTTACGCTTTTGCTGCTGCTCGCGACGCACTTCTCCGAGAATGAAATCGGTGGAAGAGCAAGCGGTTGTAAATCGACAGCAACCGACGATCGTGTCCGTCTGTTTGAACTGTAAAAAAGGCGCGTGCTCGTGCTCCTTTCACGGGAAAGAGGAGAGAAGGTTCTTGTTCCCGTTCGAAGAGAACGAAAAGGACTCGCAGGAAGCTTTGCGGTACTTTTTGAAACACATCTATCGCGGCGAAGGGGACGAGATTATTTTCTTGCACGTCGTTCCGACGAGTTATCGAAGAGTATACCACGATACAATGGTTGTGCAATTGAAACCGGAGAACGAATTTGAGTGGCGAGAGAAGTGCGCAGACTTTGTCGAGAGAGCCCTCGTTCCAATTCTGAAAGAGAAGGACGCGAAGCACAACCGCTTGGAAATGGTGAGTTACGACCCGAGCGAACGATCTATTGGTGAAGTTATTGTTCGAAAAAGCGAAGAACACGACGTGTGTTGCGTTTTCATGTTGGCGCATCACAAGTCGAGAGTGCACGAATTTTTTCTCGGCTCGTGCGCAAATTACGTCTTACATCGCACTTCAAAGCCGGTGATGTTGTACAAGAAGGAAGAGTCTAAGAAAGAAACCGAAGACTTGGAGTGAATAACATCTCGCGTCTAATCTTTTACTACTATGGCTGGTAAAACTACACAATAACGCTACAGCTACATACATTCTACTAGTTGTCTAGTACATTTTCAAACTCGCATTTACTCGGAGAGAACAAAGCTCCCGCGTTGAAATTATTCACGTCGATAAACGCCTGCACTCAAATTGTATCAACTCAACTCGCTTCTCTTTCTCATAATAAGGAGAGATTTAGCGAGAAAAGCTTCACGGAATAAATTTTTGTGCATGCATTCAAACGCTTCTTTCTCTTAATTCGCCGCGGTGGTTTTGTTCGCCGCTTTCGCCGCTTCTAAAACCTCTTCAATCGGCGCGCAATCGCCCCACTCCTTCTCGCGATGCGAATATACGATTTCACCTCCCTCTTTAAAAACCATCAACCCGCCCATAATCAACCCCTCTCCCGTCAAATTATTCCTCGGCGTTCTCTCGCCAATACTCTTGAAGTTTTGCACGATTTTATACATCTTCACTGGATTGATTAAAGTTAGAAACAAGCTCGACCTTTTCAAAACGCCTCCGCCGACGGCGCGAAAAAACGCCTTCGTCTCGTCCAAATGCAACCTCTCTTCGCTCTTCCAGAAGTCCCTGCTAAACTCCATCACTTCGGCTTCGATGGATTCTTTTAGAATGCAGTGTAACTCGCAGTTCACGTCGTTTAATTTCTTCTCGATTTCTTTCAGACGACGGATTTCTGCGCGACAGAACACTCACCCGGGCCTTCGCAAAACGCACACCACCGCGGACGATTTTTGCCAAATCTCTTTCCCTTTTCTCCTTTTTATTCTTTTTGGAAGTTCCAACAGAGGGGCTTCGGATACCATCGTTCTCGTTCTCGCCGCCGCCGCCGCCGCCAAAGAAGAAGAAGAAGAAGATCTGTTCATTATTTTTTCGTATGGAATGAAGCAAAATGGATAAAAAAACAGACGGAACGAGACCCACATAAAATTTTCTCCTCTCTCTCTCTTATTTATAAAGTTTAGTATTTATTACATACACAAAGGCAGCGGTAAGAATAAGAAGAGAAAGAGAGAGAGGTACATAAAAGAACACTATCATGCGTTCGGCGCGATCGCGGAACGTTCCCAACGAAAACAACTGGGACGCAGAATCGAATCGAAAACATCATCGCGATGATGATGATTTCGACGAGAAGGACGACGAAAACAAAAAGTATTTATTCGGAGACGGGAAGAAGCATCGATACGTGCGGTACATGCTCAACGTTCCGATGAAATTAGGGAGGATGAAACTGATTTTACTGACGTTGGTTGGGTTTCTGGTTTTGTTTTCCGTCGTCTTTAGCGGAAGGAGTGAGAGTCGTATCTCGACGACTTTGGGGGCGAGCGGAAACCACCGTCGGAGTAATCATCATCGCGCGAACAACAACAATAAAGGAGAAGAAGATGATGAAGAAGAAGAAGAAGAAGGGAACGAGACAGACGACAACGAGAGCTTAGATTTATCCGGAGGAGATGAGGAGGAGGAGACCAACGCCGACGACAACGAAAAGGAACAACAAACGCAAGATGACTTGGACTCCTCGGAGCAAAGGCTAGAAGAGTTGTCCGTGGCTTTACGAAAGAGATACGCTAAAGACATCAATCGAAAAGGGAGTGATTTACGAGACAATAACAGCAATAATAACATTAAAGAGCAGCGAGTGAAGAACGAGAAAGAGTTGGAGCGCGCGGCGCAAAGTGGGAACGATCGAGATATTGCGTCGGCAATGTTGATGAAGTTGGTGTTGGATCGAGCGGAGAGCGAGAGAGAAGTGGAGGTGGACGATGGCGACGACGACAGCGGGAAAGTAATTAAATGGGATGCCGTGAGAGCGGCGTTGAATGCCAGGTTTGAAGCGCAGAGGCAACAAGCATTAGCGAGAAGAGAGAGAGAGCGAGAGAGAAAGAAGAGAGAGGAAGCGCGAAGAGCGAAAGAGGCGGCGGCGAACGCGGCGGCGCATAAGCTGAACAAACCGAAACCGCAAAAGCCGCACACGCAGGCACAGATTATTGCGGCGGAGCAAAAAGCCAAGGAGGCGTTCGAGGCGGAGCAAAGAGAGACGGAAAGGATTAATAGACAGTTGGAGTTGGAGGAAGCGAGAGCGGAGGAAGTTCGATTGGAGATGCAAAAATTGGAAGCGGCGAGACGAGAGGCGACGGCGAGAGTAGAGTTGGCGAGACTAGACGCCGAACAGCACCACAAAGAGTCGGAAAAAATCCAAAAGAGAGCGCAGATGCGATCGGAGGCGAGAGAAAAGGCGGCGGCGGCAAAAGATGCCGCGAAGAGACGTGAAGAAGAGCGGATACAAAAAGAAATCGACGAGCTCAGGCAACAGCAAGCGTTGGCGGAAGAGAAATTGAGAGCGGCGACGTTGCAAGATCCTCTCGTGGCCAAAGCGGCGGCGGAGAAGCGGGAGGTGGAGATGAAAATGGCCGCACGATTAGAAACGTTGAAGAAGCAGCAGCAAGCAGAGATAGATAAGCGCGAAGCCGCGGAGAGAGAGAAGACGATAGCGGAGGCGGTGAAATTCGCCCGGGAGAAAGAAATCGAAGACGAGAGGAAAGCGAGAGAGGCGGAAGAGGCAGAAGAGGCGACGAAAGCGGCGAAAGCTACCGCCGATAAGGACCGACAGAAACGCGCGTTGAACAGAGCGGCGAACGCGCAAGGTGCGGCATCGCACGCGCACGCCGCGAACGAACACGCCGCGGCGCATAACGCCAAATCGCACAGTTCGAGAAACTTGTTAGTCCCTCCGCCGTCGAAACTTAGCGGACGATGGGTCACTGACGCCAACGGTATGTCTAGATATTACACTAACGACGCCAACGAAGCGCATCGAATGAACAAGCAACACGGTCCGAGACACGACGAATCGTTCGAAGCCGGGTTCGGTGCGCAACACAAAACCATAAAAGAGAAGAAAAGAGACACGACGAAACAAATGTTGAAGGAAGAGTTGGAAGCGATGGCGGCGAACGTCGACGACGAAGAAGAAGAAGAAGGAGAAGAAGAAGAATGATAAATTACTACTGATATCTAATAATCCATAGAATACAACAAAAGCTATGCGTCCTTCTACTCGTCCGGCGGCGGCGGCTGTTCTCCTCTCTCTCTAATCTGATACTTTCTCTTCAACTCCAAAAGCTCCATCTCTTTCGCGTTCAACTGCTCGTTGATTCTCTCGACCACGCCGTCCAACTTTTCTTTATTCCCTTTCACGGCGGGTAAAACCTCCTTCACTTTCCTTTCTACCAAGACGCCTCCGACTAATCGAAAGCACTTCCTCTCCGGGTCTAAATCCTTGATCGCATCCACGACTAACTCGTGTTCTTTCGCTTGATTGGAAAGCTCGTTGATTTTCGATCGAGCTTCCTCGCACACGCTCGTGAGGTTGTTGTAGTGTTGCAGAACGTCTTGTTCGTTGGTAAATTCAGGGACGAGCGGGGGTGGTTGTTCCAGCGGTGCTTTGATCGTGCCCATTATTCTTCTCTTTCGTTTGTTGTTGCGTTTACTTGCGCGCGCGCGTATGTGTGTGTGCGTTATGCGCCTCTGATGAAAGTGTGGAATGACTTTACGTCGTCTTTTGTGTTGACTATCAAACGAATCAACTTCTTCTCCTTCAAGTGAGTGTTGACTCTGCAAGAAGAGACTTTTTAGGGAAGGTCACGCTGAAACGAGCTGCTTTACGAAGAACACCACACTTTCGCTTTCGACGGAAGAGGAAAAGAAGAAGAAGAAATAATAATAATAATAATGGAGAAGGAACGTCGTCATATTCACGACGACGACGAGGAAGAAATCTGCGACCAGAGGAAATCGAGAACAGCTAGGCAGGCGTTAGAAGAGGTTCGTGTTATTATTCTTCATGTAAACATCATTCGCTCACCAAATGCATTCCCCTACTTACGTATAAGTTTTTCTTCCCGCTGTTTACGAACGAGCAAGAGGAGGTCTCGGAACGATGTCCGTTCAAGAAAAGCAGAGATTTGTATCGAGAAATCGAGAGCAGAAAAACGCGCAGGTATAACAAAAGGAAGAAAGAGGAAGAGTGGAAAGACGTGGACGGAAAGGTAGGTGTTTCTTCTTCTTCTTTTTTCTCGTAAATATCTTCGCTCCTCCTGTCGTCTAACAACAATATCATTAGGTATTTAAATCTGAAGCGGATATCGACGCGTACCTGAGTGGACGCTTTTTGAAAAGCACGAAAGGAGATGTCTGTCTCGCAGATTATTGCGACGTTTTACAGTGCGACGAGTATTACGAGTCTTTAGAAACGTCTTCGTCGTCCTCGACATCCTCCGGAGAGAAGGACTACGCCGCGAAAACGAGAGCCGGAGCCCACTGTTACGCGTTGACGAAAACGTGCTTTCCTGAACGTTCAGAGTCTGCGGCGCAAGAGAAGAACGCGAGGCGGTTTGAGAGCATATTTTGCGACACTTTCGTTGGCTTGCACCAAGATGGACGGAATGCATTCGCGCATATACGCAAACAGGAGTATAAGTATCCAGGACACGTTCGCAACGCGAATACGAACATCGACGCTTCCGCATCATCTTCCTCATCATCATCATCATCTTCTTCATCATCTTTCCTCATTATATCCACCCTTTTCACATTCCTTGGATTTATATTCTATCTCCTCTTCGTTCTCGCGCCTTCCATCAACCGCCGCGCGAGCGGCTCAGATTTGAAAGCGAGAAAAGGAAGACGGACCGCGTCGAAGAAAAAGTCGACGAAAGATGTCGCGTTTGATTTTTTTAATCGCGCGTTGATCTTGTCCGGTTTTAAACCGAAGAAGAAGCGGTATTAGTAATTCTAGCGTTTAATGTGTGTATATTTTGCGTAGTTGCTGCGATTTGCGGTGTGTATATTAGATTATTTCGTCCCCTCTTTCGCGTTTGGTTATTTATTACACAACAATTCGAAATTGCTCTTTTCACCTCACAACAACATCTCACACTTCACACACAAAGAAAGAAATGGTTCCGAGGAACAACAACACTCGTCCGTTTTAACCACGATGAGCGCGCCATCCTCTCCCGATGGTGGAAACGGCGAGGACGACGCGGCGGCGGTGGGTATGAACTATTCAATCGCGGAAGCGTTGATTCGACGATACACGTCCGCGTGTTTGGAATTGTCCTCATCGTCGAATTCTTCAAGTTTTGCGTCGTCTTCAACATCTTTGGAGGGATTGTCGCCGTCGTTTTTGAACGCGTCGTCGTCGGTAGGAACACACGGGGGGGGTAACGACAGTAACGATGTCGGTGGTGGTACGAGTGCTGCTGCGAGTGCGAGTACCTCTGCATCCTCGGCGCGAATGGAGGATATTCGGCGCAAGTATGGGACTTTGTTGGATGCTTTAGCCGCGATAGCGCCAACGCATGCGAGAGTTTTAGTCGAAAACTTAGTCAATTGGGAAAAGGAAATTTCGCAACGCGCGAACGCGGGCGAACCCGTGAATACTATTAATGGAAGGGGAGAACAACAAAAAGAGAACGCTTTGTGCGCGCTATGGCTGGCAGTTGAAGCAATAGTGAATGCAGTTGTCGTAAATGAGGAAGGAACGACGTTATTGGATAAATCGACGACGAATAAAATGTTCGTAGAGTTTCTTGCGCCGCTCGCGCTCGGCCACTTGTGTGAACGCGCGAGACACCATTTAGCGCCAAAGAGAAAATTTTGGTTGAAAGAAGACTTTGTGAGAGCAAGCATAGAAAAGACTGTGGAGGAGCATCGAGTAGACGCGAGATTGAGTGATAGAGAAAGAGATGGTATTTCCTTGGACGAAACGGTCAAGAAAGAATCGAGAGCGAAAGATCTTCTGACGCCAGATGAAAGGGTAAGAGGAGGCTCGAACATGAGAGATATTTTGATGCGTACTCCTTCGAAGGATAAAGATCGTTCACTGCAATACTCCCCCCAGAAGCTAACAACACCATCCGGATCGTTTATGCTCCAACAACAGCGATCGATGAAGAAACTCGATATAGAGATTGACCAGGAGGCTGCGCTGAGGATATTTCGGGAGGAAGATGATGTTGGACTCGCAATATCGCGGGTAATCGCTTCTTTGTTCTCAATCTCATTCGATGAAGCGCTTGATTATTTCGTAGGCGCGCTCAAAAGTCGGCTGACAGAAAATCAAAGAACAGAAGCAAACTGGATCATGTTTGCCGTTTCTGGGGCAAAGCTTAGCTTGGTAGCTGGTGCGGAAACGCACAATTTTGGGGTGAATATAGAACACGACGAGGAGAAAATCCAAAACGCAGTAAAATTTTTGAAAGCGTTTAATCCAACAGAATGGATACCTCCATCTAGAGCGAAGCCGAGCAATTTTCGTCACGGGTTATGCGTGTTGCTCTCAAAGTGTATTGATATTCGAGCACTCGATAGGAGCGGCGAAGAGTCAAATTTCGAAATCCCGCTGGAGTGGACGAAGACGTGTATTCAAGCCAGAGTTTTCATCACAGAGTGGGCAAAGACGAACGAAAAGCATTTAGAAGATGCGACACCTTTGCTCGCTACGCTTTTCGCGTGGGAACTTGCGGGAACTTTACGGGAAGATAATGCCATCATGGTTGCAGATAACTCCGGGAAACATCCGGATCTGATAGAATTTTGTGACAACGTAAGTAGACGCGCGAAGAAATTCAAAGGGAAATCTGCCGAAGCTGTGGATGTTGCTCGCCGATTTTTCAGAGTTGCCAAGAGGCGGCTAAATGGAAGTAATTCGAACGATAAAGTAATTACAGACAAAATATTTAGCGTCTTGGAAGCTGGTATGGATGCGCTTGCGTTGGTGCAGCCTAAGGATTTTGTAACGTACACCGCGTTTGCATCCGACCATGAGCAACCATCCCATGTTCGTTTCATGAGTGCTATCGCACTTTCAGCCGCATATCGCGTCGATAAAACGCGCGCCATTAAAATTGCGTTGAGGATGCTCTCTAAAACAGACCCTTCGGACGCTGTCGCAGTCGCTGTAAATGTTGCCGCTAGCATGCAGCTTAAAATGAAATCATCATTCGATACTATTGAACTCATGGAGCATTTGCAACGAGTAGTAGCTCGCGCGATGGAAATCAATCAATCCATGTATTCGGATTCTGGATATACGGTCTCACGAAACCTTGGTAATGAACAGTTGAATCAGATTCGTGGCAGCTATCCCACTTTAGCGGCTGTTTTGCGGTGCATCCCGAACGTCGAGGTGCCGAATGTAGATCCCATCAACTTCGTTCCGCACTTTATCACGCATACAAACTCTGAGATTCGCGTAGCTGCTGCTGGTGCACTGAGTAGACTTATGTTGTTCAGTGGAGTAGATGGTACTTTACCCTCTACAGATGCGTGTAATCGTTTAGTCCAGGCAGCGAGCTCGAGTTTGTTGAATTTGAGAGATACATCTGATCACTCGTTGAGAGAGTCCGCGGCGAAAGCTCTGACCTTCGCTCTCAATCGACGTCTTGCAGCACTTAATGATAATATGAATGAAAATGACCCCACCCTTGGGCATTTAGATCATGGTGGAATAATAGAATCAACGCGACCGGAAGCTGCGGGTTTAGTTTTACTCTGCGATCCCGTCCCATCGGTTCGTCTGGCTGCTTTAGCGTTACTTCGGGAAGTTTCACACTTTCAGTTCATGGACAACAGGTATAAAAAGGGGCAAAATAGTGCGAGTAAAAGAAATTCGCCTCGGCAATTCACCACTTCATCTCCCCGCAAGCGCAGAAGCATTGACACAGTTAATCAAAGCGATTTGCCACGATCTGTAGCGAGCGTCATCGACGAGTGTCGCTTTCGTATGTATGAAGAAGCTGATAGCTTTACACATACATCACGCGGTGCTAAGTCGCACCGCTCTATTACTGCTGAGGAGATACTTGGAAACGAAGCGCTTCAAAGCAACGCGTTGTGTTCAGCGATTGGCGTATTAGCGAGATCTGTGGCCACACCATGCAAAGCTGCTTCAGTCACGGCCAGAGCACAGGCTTTGCAGCGAGTCCAAGCCATTATGGTGTTAGAAGGAAAAGGTTCTATGATGCAAGCTCCTACAGAACCAGGCTCGCACATCTTTGAGTTATGGCGAAACTACGCATGTTTTGTATGCTCGGCAACAGACAAGGAGGACCTCGAAATACGTAACTCTAAGAAAAAAGAAAATCCCGATGAGAATGGATCTGGCCCTAAAATCGTGACTATAGGATCTCGCGGTTCGCTCCAGACGCTCTTTCAATTGACAGTTCCATCCATTCTCACGGGTAAAGGTGGCCAATTGGAGGCAATTCTGAACGTTTTGGAAAGAGTGCCGCCTTTCGTGGTTCCGAAGCTATTGGATGCGTGCGCGGATGTATTTAAATCGATTCCGAAACTTCAGATACTAAATACAAACACCACTCATTCTTCTATTACGAGTATATTTGATTCAAGCGCGGTGGATGCTACGAGTGTCACGATCTCGGGTGGTAACATGATGAGTCCTCAGTCCAATATGAATTCCGTCACTTCTGTCCTATATGCTTGGATGACATTGGCAAAACTTTACAAGTTACTCGTAATACGATATTCACCGTTTATCGAATCAACGGCGGATGATAATGATACGAAACAAACTATGTGCGAGAATATTGCGAAGTTTGTGGAAGAGGCAACTTTCATCGCAACTATTGCAGCGAAAATGGTACCAGGCGCGAAGGATATGAAGGATAATGACATGAAGCCACTTGCAGAAGAGTTGAAAAGTTCTGTCGCACTCATCATACGCGCAACTGTCGAAGATATACCAACGTACTGTGCTACTGTGCTACAAAAGCAGTCACGAATGAAGCTTTGGACACTTGTCTCGGGATGGGTAGAAGGAGCTCTCGCTGAAAGCTATCAACTTGCGGAAACGAGGAATTTTCAAAGTGCATTGGCTTCGATTCTAGGTGTACCTGCTTTCGATGAATCTATGTTGAGAGAAGATGGTCCAGTTTTCGATTGGATTGATTCTTTACTTGAGGCGGGTGATGGTGAATTAGAACGTGTTGCGCGAAATGCAATAGTAGGATTCTGCTCGAATAATCCTCAAGTGTTACGGATAGTTATCGAGAAGTGCTACTCTGCCAAAACAAGTGTTTCGACGATTTATTTTTCCGCACTCGCGATCATTGCTTCGGATGCGTTCAATGATACCGTCAAAGGTGGAGCACCAGTTGTTAGATTTATGGTGCCAGCACACCTTGTGACGTTGTCGTACTTTAATCTGATCAGCCTCGATGCTCAAAATAGGGAGAATGCGAGAAAGCTCATCAAAGCCATCTTCATTGTATCTGAGAATACCGAGGACGATAAAGACAAAAGTAGTAGCGTCTTCGAGGATGGTAATGGTAGTATGCATGCAAGTAGACTTCTGGCTTTGTTCCAAGATTCGTCATCACAGCCTGAGCTTCCGGAAGTGCACTACAATCTCTTGCAAAATGCTTCAGAAATAATGGTACAGACTAAAGACGCTTCAAAGTTGGCACCTGAATTACTCATACAAACATTTTCAAGATGCTGCTTTCTCATGAGTGATGATGGTAGTAGTAGGAGTAATGATTTGCAACTGAACAATACAATCCGCCAAGTTTTAATTGCACTAAAACCATGGGTTCGGTCTTTAAAACTCGAAGATCTTACGAAAGCTGGGAAACGCCAAGTCTGCAACCGCCTTCTTCTTGAATTCTACGATATCACGAGGATTTTGAGCAGAAAGTTCGGAGCAGAAATCGAGTCTCTCTGGGGTTGTTTAGCGATGAGAGAGAGCTCTCACCTTCTAACACCGCGTAATCTCGAAATCGCTCTGGACTTTTTGCTTTTCAACGGCGTGAAGACGGAAAATGTAAAGATCTCCAACATGATGATTTCTGGAGATGTAACGAAGAAGAAGAACGAGGAAAATGAAACGATCGAATCTTTTGAAGGCAACCTTTTCCTGACTCCGAAACGAGCGTGTTTGTATTTAGCACGAGTTGCGCCACAAGAATGTATTGATAGACTTGTTCGGGCTGTTTCTTTTCGCGCTTTGGAGCCAGAAGGCGAAATTTACTCGAACACAGACGCTTTTTACCACTCCCAAATCGAAGAGCCAGATTTGGCAACTATTCTTCTTGCTGAAATAGCTGCCGAACACGACGAATATTTTCGTTCTCAGTTAATTGTGCTCGTTCACGCAGTTGTAGCTACGATAGCAACCTCGAGAAATGCTTTAGTATGTGCACATTGTCAGCAGCTTTTGGCTAATTTACTGCACAAGCTGGCTGGGCAACCTCTGGTAAGACGCATCGAAAATTATGAGAATGATGATCAGAGTCTCTCGAAAATTCCTGCCAAAGATCAACGCGCTCTAGTCACAGTTCAAAAGTTACAAAAGCTCGTCGGAAGTCGAGGGCTTGAGGCCGGGAGTTCTTGGAATGACTCAAATTTGGATCTCTTCTGTCATCGCTTTCCAGACTGTATGGTATTTGAGGCTTCGCCGAGGGAAAGATGGTCGAGTGAGGCTTTGCGTTGGGTATCAAAGGCAAAATCGTTTACTTTAGCGTTAGCATCAATGGATATTCTCGGGGCTTTGCGTCACCCGCTCGATAACGAAGAGTTCAGAACGTTTCTGGGAATCATGTGTACTTCGGCGGCTATGTCGGAAGGGAAATTTTTGTCTGGATCGACGGTCCCGCCGAAAAAGTCAAATGTTCATTCCCCATCATCTTCTCCCCGAGGATCTGAGGACGGAACGGTCACCCATCGTATGCAACTCGGTATGAAATTTACCTTGTCTATACTCGTTGCTTTGAGGAAGTCGCCGTTTGTGCATGTTCGCATCGCACCTCAGACATTCTGGTTTGGCGTCGCGTGTTTGCGCTCGACTAACGAACAAATCTACGAAGCTGCCGTGCGACTGGTGACTGTTTCTCTGATGTCTGCACCATTGAATACGTTCGGTTCTTCGGCTTCTTTTTCAACCTACGCGGCGTCTGCGCCGCTACCGTTGCGAACTCGCTATGCTGACTCAAACTCAAACGGTGGGAAAAGCACCGGTTACCAGGCGAAACCTGCAATATCTCTTCAAGATGTTGTGCCCTTGCTTCTGAAAGGGACGCTGAAAAATGCAGCAGCGACGAGAGGATCAGCAGCGACTGCGTTAGCATCAATAGCTCCATACTGCGCTTCTGATATATGGGGCGGCAAAAAAACTTTAGCGTGCGTGCTTTGTGGATTATTACCTATTGCCTTGTACGCATTCTACGGAGAGGAAGAAGAAGAAGATAATGGAAGTTATGAAGACTACGGCAGAAGAGATGGAGAGACTCCTGAGCATAAACGAAGAGACGATGAGCAACTTAAGCGAAAGAGGAAGAAAAGTACTTTCGGCAAAAAGGAAGCCATGGTGGCGCTTCAGTTGCTCGCCGAGGGTTGTCGACTAGTTTCACCAGTGCTTGAGGACACCTTACACTGCATTATTGTCTCGCGCGATTCTCTAGAGCAGAACAGTAACGACGAAAATAAAGACGAGTATCATCGCCTCACGGGAATGCAAAAAAGTGCCAGGCGCGCTTTCGGGCAATCTTCAAACGGTTTTGAAAAACGTGGCGATGGTGACGACGACGATGATGCTTTTGGTGATTTTAAGGGCATGTATAAATTTTTGAACGAGTTTAGTGGCGTCACAACGCTCGAGCAGGCGTGTGAGCTCTTGGCGCAGCCTTTGTTCGATGGTTTTTTGGTTCCAAACGATTGCGCCGAGTGCGCGATTACTCTTTTAGGGGATATAGCAAACTCATCAGCACATCACGGGAACGCAGAAGGAGCTCTGCATTTGCTCTGCGCGGCTGCGACGTATTCTCCGTCAGTTCGAGACGACATATCTCTGTACGGAGAGACGGGTGTGTTTCACGCCTTGGCTTTAGAAACGATGGAAAGACAACAAAAACGAAATAACAACAACATGGATGAGACGACAACGACGAGGACGCCGGAAACACTTACCGACCGTAACGAAGGATTAAACGAAAACATCGCCATGAAAATGTTAAAGAGCGTAGCAATGAACTATTCTGCGGCTTCAAAAGTCGCGGAAATGAAGAAAATAGAAAAAGAAGAAGGAGAGGAAGAAACAGCAACAAAGACGACGACGGCGAAGCCTGTTTTCTGGCAAGGTAGCCTGAAGCGGACGAAAGAAGAACCGATTTCAGATTTGACCTGGGGGATCTTGTTGAGCGCGAATTTCGATCCCGAGCACGCTTCGCTCCCAGCTTCTTTAGAATAATAATACTAGAAATGATTTTAGATAGAAGCGCAATAGTTTTGTAGTATAGATTATTTTAGCATACACATCACCTAATTCACCTTACTCGCCGTCGCCGCCTCGCGTAAAACTCGGAGGCCATCTCGGTGGATCATACCCTCTCCCCCCAAACGGATTACACCTCGCTATCCTCCACGCGGTTAATATAAATCCTTTCGCGGCCCCGTACTTTGTATAAGCCTCGAACGCGTAATTCGAACACGACGGTATAAAACGACAGCTTTTCGGCATAAACGGAGACAGTTCGTTGCGATAGAAATCAATCAGAGAGAGGGAGAGTTGTACCAGGATATCCTTCTCCTGTTGTTTATTCTCCTCCTTACTACTCTTATCACTATCACTACTACTACTACTACTACTACTACTATTACCTTCTTCTTCTTCTTCTTCTTCTTTTTCATCTGATTCATCGTCCTCGTTTCTCCCAGACGAAGAAGCGAGAGAAGTGAAAGAAGAAGACGAAGCACCGGCAAAGACTCCACCCATCCGGTGGTGGTGGTGGTTAAAAACACACCGACTGCATTCCAACTTCAACGCTTCCTCTCCTCTTCTTGTTTTTCTTCTGTTACGATTCTTGACAGCAACAACAACATTTACATTAGCACTCGTATGCGGCGACAAAGTTCGTCCTTTTCTCGAAGAATCAACAACCCCCTCGCGGGGACAACACTTAAAAGAATTGGAAGTACGAAGAGTAAACAACATTTTGTTGTGAGGGAAACGACACTTTAATTTTTTTTTTAACAACACGGCATCTTTTTGTCCTCGGCGGCTATACTAACTTTTAAACTCTATCTATGCTTTCAATTGTTTCTGGAGACTGATCTATACTCTTCGTTGAAATGCGTGACGCACAAGTTGCTCGAATGCACAAACTCTTCCTCGGCGTCTGAAACACGTAAATTATGATGGGCCAAATCCTCCGCGCTGTAATTTACAATCGCTCTCGCGATTTCTCTCCCTTCTTCATCCTCGACGATTATGCAATCTTGAACTTTATAGCTGTTGCTGCTACTCTTAGTACCATTGCTATCACTTATTAAGACGTTTTTCACCAACAGCGGTTCTCCTGATTTTATATCCTCCTCACCTTCTTTGTTCACTCTCACGCGATCCTTCACCGGCACGGAAAGCATCCATCGTTTCTTGCCTTTAGCGGCATCCGCGGCGGCTAAAAATAACGTGTATTCTTTACTGTTAAGAGAAGGGGTCACTTCTCCTCCTCCTTTTCCTCCGTTTAAACCTAATGCACACTCGACAATCTTTTCCATGTCTGTGCTTTTCCCGATGACTGTTTTGCACCCGGCTGCGCTCGCGATTCTCGCGGCTGTAAGTTTAGTCACCATCCCGCCGGTCCCACCCGCGGATCCAGCGCCGCTGGCCACGTCCACTTCACTCATCAACTTGTTTATATCATCCACCACCTGAATTCGTTTCGCGTTCGGATCTTTCATCGGATTCGAGGTGTATAAACCGTCCACGTCTGTGAATAAAAACAAATACTCGGCAGATATCAAGGAAGCGACGTGCGCGGATAACGTATCGTTATCGCCAAATCGTAACTCCTCGACCGCGACGGTATCGTTCTCATTCACGATTGGTACCACGTCGTAATCGAATAAGGAGGAAAACGTATTCATCGCTCTGTTATATTGCGATTTCTGCGATAGATTTTCCAACGTCAATAACACTTGCGCGGTTTTCACTCCCAGAGTGGCAAACATGTCTTCGTAATAATGCATCAAATGCGCCTGACCGATTGCCGCTAACGCCTGTCGTTTTTGTAACTCTTTCGGTTTTTCTTTGATGCCGAGCTGGAGCATCCCCGCGCCGACTGCTCCCGAGGTCACGATCGCGCATTGGAACTCGCTCGATTTCTGCAATTCGGTTATCTGTTCGCATATTTTCGCCAGTTGCGAGAGATGAATGACTCCAGTATCCGCTTTGATTAAAGAAGACGTGCCGACTTTAATCACGATTCTTCTTTTTTTCTTCTTCTCAGTATTAGTAGTATCCATCATATAAGTTCCTTCTTCTTCTCTCTTTCTCTGTCTCTCGGTAAGTAAGTTCGTTCTTTCTGCGACACGCAATAACAACAACGAGAGAACAACTCTTCCTTCGTGTGTTGTTGTTGTTGTTGTTAAGAATACAATTCGGGTTAAATCGGAAAAAAGCGAGTAAAAAAGCTAACTGTAATAAGCAATTTAGGAAAAAAAAAATATTTAGGGCTTGAACTGTGTCCTTTATATTTATACAACTAAACCCTACAGGAGATACGCACACAAAAGCGAACTGGCGCAGCGGAAGCGCGTTGGGCCCATAACCCAAAGGTCACACGATCGAAACGTGTGTTCGCTAAGCGAATTTTTTTTTGCATTATATGTACGTGCGCGGTACGTGCGTGTCGATATTTCATCATCTATAAGTACTATTCTTCTTCTTTTTTACCGTCGCCGTTGTCGCTCTCATCAAGTCTTCGAACGCGACGCGTTTGGTCGCCGCGGAGTTCCCAGTGGTTTCTTTTTTCGGTGGAACGTAAAAGTTATTCTTCTTCTTCTTCTTCTTCTTCTTTTCAACATTCTCTCCTTCGCGTTCACCATCATCAGTATCATCATCATCAGTATCATCATCATCATGTACGGTACAACTCGCGCTAATCCCGGAAGTAATGACGAAGACGTCGATGCCATCGCTCCACTCACATTCCTCTCCAAAATCGTTCGATAAAATAGCCTCTGGAACCGTTCGATGTCCTTTTCTTTCAAAGTCGCGTAATACAAGAACGTGCTGCATACGTGCGCCCCGCCGGATTTCATCGCTCGATACAGAGGCATGTAAGTGCTATCATCATAACCATCTTCCCCTCCTTTTGCGGTGGCAA